>Ga0164243_10000812_pt1 | contig 54542 bp, 50 predicted proteins | sample OricompcompostOP_FD_108781 | JGI IMG/M metagenome (GOLD analysis project Ga0164243, IMG submission 108781) | Organic Plus compost microbial communities from Emeryville, California, USA - Original compost - Organic plus compost (OP) | ecosystem: Engineered > Solid waste > Mixed feedstock >... | reverse complement strand
GTGGTGGATGATCTCGTCTCGGGTCACGGTGGTGGGTCCTTGCGATTCTTTGGAAGGAACCACAAGGTCCATCACCGGGCCCACCCGAGGGTGGACCTGCAACCTCAACCTCCGGACAGGAAGCCCTAGGGGTGCACAACGCATGCCAGAACGAGAGGACCAGAACGGGACGCGCGGGGCCGATGGGGGTCGGCCGGGCCGGGCCGGCGTGAGGACGACCGCGGGGGGAGGGCGCGGATCAGGGCTGGCGGTCGAGGAGGCGGATGTTCTGGATGCGCTCCGCCGCGTTGTTGGCGTCGGCGCCCTTCTCGTCGAGCAGGGCGGCCCGGTCGGCTTCGGCCTCGGCCTCGGCGGACTCGTCGCGGCGGCGCAGGGCCTCCTCCACCCCGCCCTCGGCGATGATGCCGGCCCAGTGGACCAGCGACTCCACCATGGAGTCCTCGGGCACCACCTGGACGACCTTGCCCTTGACGAAGAGATGCCCCCGCTTGCGGCCGGCGGCGATGCCGAGGTCGGCCTCGCGGGCCTCGCCCGGGCCGTTCACCACGCAGCCCATGACGGCCACCTGGATGGGGATGTTCATGCCGTCGAGCGCCTCCTGGGCGTTGCCGGCCACCTCGATCACGTCGACCTCGGCCCGGCCGCAGGACGGGCAGGCGATGAGGTCGAGGCCGCGTCGCTCGCGCAGGCCCAGCGACTCGAGCAGCCAGCGACCGGCGCGCACCTCCTCCACCGGATCGGCGGTGAGCGAGTACCGGATGGTGTCGCCGATGCCCTCGGCCAGCAGGGTGGCCATGCCGGCGGTGGCCTTCACCAGGCCGGCGGGAGGCGGGCCGGCCTCGGTGACGCCCAGGTGCAGGGGGAAGTCGACGGTGTCGGCGAGGAGCCGGTAGGCGTCGATCATCAGCGCCACGTTCGAGGCCTTCACCGAGATCTTGATGTCGCGGAAGCCCACCTCGTCGAAGTAGGCGATCTCCTGCAGCGCGGACTCGACCATGGCCTCGGCGGTCAGGCCGCCGTGCTTCTCGTAGAGCGCCGGGTCGAGCGAGCCGCCGTTGACCCCGATGCGGATCGGGATGCCGCGGTCGCGGGCCTCGGCGGCCACCGCCTTGATGTGCGCGGGCCGGCGGATGTTCCCGGGGTTGAGGCGCAGGCCGTGCACCCCCGCCTCCATGGCCTCGAGCGCCCGGCGGTACTGGTGGTGGATGTCGGCGATGATCGGGATCGGCGAGCGGGGCACGATCTGGGCCAGGCCCTCGGCCGCCTCCTCCTCGTTGCACGTGCAGCGCACGATGTCGCAGCCCGCGCCGGCGAGGGCGTAGATCTGCTGGAGCGTGCCCTCGACGTCGGCCGTCTTGGTGGTGGTCATCGACTGCACCGAGATCGGGGCGTCGCCGCCGACCGGCACGTCGCCGACCCGCAGCGGGCGCGTCGCTCGGCGCGGGTAGCGGGTCTGGGGGGAGAGCTCGCTCACGGGACCAACCCTACGGGCGCGGCCGCCCTACTTGATGCTGATGGGGTCGACGACGTCGAGGTACAGCGTCGACAGGAACAGCCCACCGAGCAGCAGCAGCACCACGTAGGTGACGGGCATCAGCTTGGCCATGTCGACCCGGTAGGGGCGGTGGGCGAGGCGGCCCCGGATCTCCTCGTAGCAGGCCACGACCACGTGCCCGCCGTCGAACGGGAGCAGCGGCAGGAGGTTGATCAGTCCGAGGAAGATGTTGACCAGCGCCAGCATGCCGAGCGCCCCGGCCCACCCGGCGACCTCGCCGGCCTGGCTGCCGATGTTCACGATGCCGAGGATCGAGATCGGCCGGTCGGCGTTCTCGGACGCGGAGCCCGACGAGGAGCTCGAGCTGCTGGTGCTGCTCGAGCTGCTCTGGCCCGAACCGGAGCCACCCTCGACCGCGGGCGTGGCCGGGTCGTCGTCCTGGGCGTTGGCCACCAGCTGGAACAGGTTGGAGATGCCGGACGGGGAGAAGAGCCGCCCCATCCCCTGCACCGACCCCACCACGATCTCGCCGAACTGGGAGCCGGCGGCGGGCACCGCCTCGACCACGGGGACGCGCTCGATCACCGGGTCCTGGGACACCCCCAGGAAGCCCTTGTAGGCGTCGGCGGGGAGGTCGACCGGGCCCTGCACCTCGACGGTCGCCGTCTCCTGGTCGCGGGTGTAGGTGAGGGTCACGCGACCCTGCGCCCGCTGGAGGGCACCGACCAGATCGGCGTAGGTGCTGACGGGCGTGTCGTCGACCGAGGTGACGCGGTCACCGGTCTCCAGCCCGAGGGCGGCGCCCGAGGCACCGGTGAGGCTCCACCCGAGGGTGACCGGGATCGTCAGCTCCTGCCCGTCCCGCTCCACGGTGACCTCGGAGGTGGTGCCGGCCCGGGCCTGCACCTGGGAGACGAGGTCGTCCCAGTCGGACACCGCCTGGCCCTCGAACGCCACGATGCGGTCGCCACCCTGGATGCCCGCCTGCTCGGCGGCCGAACCCACCGTGACGTTGCGCACCGTCCAGTTCGAGTCGGACTCCCGACCGAAGCCGGCGAACACCACGACGAGGAGGAGGAAGCCGAGCAGCAGGTTCATCACCGGACCGCCGAGCACGACGGGGAGCCGCTTGCCGAACGACTTCGCCCGGTAGGAGCGCTCCTCGTCCTCGGGAGCGACCTCCTCGATGTTGCTCATCCCGATGATCTTCACGTAGGCCCCGGCGGGGATGACCTTGAGCCCGTACTCGGTCTCGCCCCGGCGGAACGACCAGATGCGGGGTCCGAACCCGAGGAAGAACTCGGTGACCTTCATGCCGGCCCGCTTGGCCATCAGGAAGTGGCCCATCTCGTGCAGGAAGATGCTGACGACCAGGGCCATGATGAACATGAACAGCCAGAGGCTGGTGATGGCGGCCCAGGCGAGCAGCCCGACGAGCAGGGCGAGGCGCACGAACCGATTGGCGCCGGCGCGGTCGAGCAGGCCCGGGTCGCCGGGGCCTTCGTCGGGGCCGCTGCCGCTGGCCGGCTGGGGAGGGAGGGTCTCGCTCACTGGGGGGCTCCAGGCGGGTCGAAGCGCTCGAGCAGGGCGGTGGCGACGCGGCGGGCCTCGGCGTCGGCGGCGACGACCGCCTCCGCGTCGGTGGCGGGAGCGCCGTCGTGGGCGTCGAGGGTGGCGGCGATCACCCGGGAGATGTCGGCCCATCGGACGCGGCCCTGGAGGAACGCGTCGACCGCGACCTCGTTGGCGCCACTGATCCACGCCGGCGCGGTGCCGCCCACCCGGCCGGCCTCGTAGGCGAGGGCCAGGCAGGGGAAGGTCTCGAGGTCGGGCGGCTCGAAGTCGAGACGCCCGAGGGTGGTCCAGTCGATGCGGCCGAACGGCGTGCCGATGCGGTCGGGCCAGGCGAGGGCGTAGCCGATGGGCAGCCGCATGTCGGGGGTGGAGAGCTGGGCGATGGTGGAGGCGTCGGTGAACTCGACCATCGAGTGCACGATCGACTGCGGGTGGACGACCACGTCGATGCGGTCGAGCCCGAGCCCGTAGCCGTGCTCCCCCGCCGGCTCGCCGAACAGCTCGTGGGCCTCGATGACCTCGAGGCCCTTGTTCATGAGCGTCGAGGAGTCGACCGTGATCTTGGGGCCCATGCTCCAGGTGGGGTGGGCCAGGGCCTGTTCGACGGTGACGTCGGCGAGCTCGGCCGCGGTGCGGCCCCGGAACGGGCCCCCGCTGGCGGTGAGCAGGAGCCGCTCGACCCGGTTCTTGTTGTCGGTGGCCCGCAGGCACTGGTGGATGGCGCCGTGCTCGCTGTCGACGGGCACCAGCTCGGCCCCCGGGGTGCGCCGGGCCCGCTGCACGACCGGGCCGGCGGCGATCAGCGACTCCTTGTTGGCCAGCGCCAGGCGGCGACCGGCCTCGAGGGTGGCCAAGGTGACCGACAGGCCGGCGAAGCCGACCACGCCGTTGACGACCACGTCGGCCTCGGTGGCGAGGCTGGCCATGGCGTCGGCGCCACCGCGCACCTCGCACTCGGGCAGGGCGTCGGCCACCACCGTGACGGCGGCCTCGTCGGCCACGGCCACCACCTTGGGTCGGTGGGTGCGGGCCTGCTCGATCAGCACCTCGGGGTTGCGCCCGGTGGCACCCAGGGCGGTGAGCTCGAAGCGGTCGAACTCGGCGACGAGGACGTCGAGCGCCTGGGTGCCGATGGAGCCGGTGGAGCCGGCGAGCGCGACCCGGGTGGCGGACATGGTCCGAGCCTACCGATCGGTCGACCGCGCCAACCCGCGGCCTCTCCGTGCTCAGCCGATGAGGCCGAGCACCCGGCAGACGTAGTAGGCGGTCGGGAGCACGAACAGCAGGCCGTCGAAGCGGTCGAGCACGCCGCCGTGCTGGGGGATGAGCGAGCCCATGTCCTTCAGGCCGAGGTCGCGCTTGAAGAGCGACTCGGCCAGGTCGCCGAGCGGCGCGACCAGGGCGGTGAACAGACCGAAGACCAGGGCCTCGCCGGAGCTGAACGGCCCGACGCCGATGAGGACGGCCACGATGAACACGGCAACGAGCGCCGAGAGGATGCCGCCCACGAGCCCCTCGACCGTCTTGTTGGGCGAGATCGTGGAGAGCGGGGTGCGGCCCATGGCCCGGCCGATGAAGAAGCCTCCGACGTCGTGGGCGACGGCGGCGATGATCGCCACCAGAAGGATGCTGACGCCCTGGGAGGGCACGTCGAGGATGAGCGCGGCGAACGCGCCGAGCACGCCGACCCACACCACCCCGACCATGGTGACGCCCAGGTTGGCGGTGGGTCTGACCTTCCCACCGACCCCGAGCAGGTACCAGAGCACCCCCACCACGAAGGTGAGGAACAGGATCATCGGGAAGGCGGCTTCGCCCTTCCAGTAGGCCGCGAGAGGCAGGGCGGCCACCGCGGTGAGCCCGAGCAGGGTGGCGGGCCGGAACCCGCCGCGCTGCACGGCGCCGTAGTACTCGATGCCGGCGAGGACCACGACGATCTCGACGAGCACCATCGCCGGCGCCGGGCCGGCCTTGAGCACCAGCAGCGCGATCGCGGCCAGGGCCGCGCCGACGGCGACGGCCTGGGGCACGTTGCGTCCGCCCCCTCCGCCGTCGGTCGTGCCACCGGACGGCGGCTCGGGCGGGCGCCGGCGGGGCCGCGGCGCCGCCGGGTCGTCCTCGGGCGGCGGCGGCGGAGCCGACGCGCGGGGCAGCCGGGAGAGCGGCGCCGCGCCGGACGGGGTGGGCGGGGCCACCGGACCGGTGGTGGCGCCCGGCGACGGGTCGGGCGCGAGGGCGGCGAGCGGGTCGGCCGTGGGCGCCTCCGCCCGGTTGCGGCCGCCTCGGCCCCGCCGCCCACCACGACGGCCACGGCGCGAGCCGGGGTCGAGATCGACGTCGTCGAAGTTCAGGTAGGCCTCGTCGGAGATCCGCTCGCTCTGGTCGAGGGCGCCGAGGCGCTCGACCACCGGCTCGTCATCCTGGGCGGCCACGGCGAGGATGTCGCTGACGAGGTCGTCGTGCTGACCCGAGTCGCGCTCGTCGCGCCAGCGGGGGCCGGAGGAGCCGGCAGCGGCGTAGGACGCCCAGCGGTCCTCGTCGGCGATCCCGTCGTCGGTGTCGCCGATGACGACGCGAGGCACCTCGCCGGTGGGGGGCTCGGTCCAGTGCGGGAGCTGGTGCTCCCCGGTGGACGGGCCCAGGTCGAGCACCGGCGGGGGCGGTGGAGCGGCCTCCGCGGGCGCCTCGGACTCGGACTCGGACTCGGTCACGGCCTCGGAGGAGGTGGCGGGCTCGGCCGGCGGCAGGCCGCCGGGCTCGGCCGGCTCGACCGGTGGCGGGCTGCTCGGGGCGGCCGGCTCGGCCTCCTCCCCCAGCGTCACCGGGGTCGGCTCGTCGGGCTCGGCGGGTGGCGTCGGCCGGTCGGGCACCGAGCCGGCGGCCCGGGGCGGGACCACCGGGGCGGGGCGGGGCCGGTCGATGGCGGACGGATCGGCGCTGTCGGGCAGCGGGAAGCGGATGGCGGGCTGCACGTCGGCGGGTGGCGGTGCCGGCCGGTCCTTGAACCCGGGCTCGTCCGGGGCGCGGCGCCGGACCACCTCGCCGCGCTCGGCGACCTCCTCCAGCTCCTCGGCGGCGATGATCCGCACGCCCTCGGACGGCTCGTCGCCGCTCTGGCCGGGATCGCGAGAGAGCTTGTCGGGGGCCATCAGTCCTCCAGGAGCTCGGTTTCCTTGGCGGCCAGGGCCTGGTCGATCTCCGCTTCGTGGACGTGGATCAGCTTGTCGAGCTCCTTCTCGGCCCGCTCCAGCTCGTCCTTCGAGAGCTCGCCGTCCTTCTCGAGCTTCTCCAGATCGTGACGGGTCGCCCGGCGCTGGTTGCGCAGCGCCACCCGACCCTCCTCCGCCATGTGCTTGACCACCTTCACCAGCTCCTTGCGGCGCTCCTGGGTGAGCGGCGGGAAGCTGAGACGGATCGAGATGCCGTCGTTGCTGGGGTTGAGCCCCAGGTCGGACTGCTGAAGCGCCTTCTCGATGGCACCCATGGCCGACTTGTCGTACGGCGTGATCAGCAGCTGGCGGGCCTCGGGGACCTGGAAGCCGGCGAGCTGCTGGAGGGGCGTCTCCGCGCCGTAGTAGTCGACGGGGATCTTCTCCACGAGGGCAGGGGCGGCGCGGCCCGTGCGGATCGACGCGAAGTCGGCCTTGGCGTGCTGCACGGCCTTGGCCATCTTCTCGTCGGTCTCCACGAGCAGCAGCTCGGCCATCTCGCTCGACATCTCCGGGACTCCTGACGTTCTCTCTGGGCGGACGGTCCGACGCACTCGTCGGGGTGCCGCCCGGTCGGTCCCGGCAGCGACGGGCGCGCCGACGACCGTGCGGGCGGCGCGGGTCGGACGAGCCAACCCGCGGAAGGTCACGTTCGACGCTAGCCCCTCCGCTGCCCCGAGGCTCCCGCGCGCCGTGGTCGGATCAGCGCACGAGGGTGCCGATGGACCCGCCCTCGATCAGCGATCGCACGTTGCCGTCGCCGGTGAGGTCGAACATCACGATCGGCAGGTCGTTGTCCATGCAGAGCGTGATCGCGGTGGAGTCCATCGCCTTGAGGCCCTGGTTGAGCACGTCGAGGTAGCTGACCTCGTCGAGCTTGGTGGCCTCGGGGTTGGTGCGGGGGTCGTCGGTGTAGATGCCGTCGGTGCCCGAGTGGGTGCCCTTCAGGAGCACCTGGGCCTCGATCTCCACCGCCCGCAGGGCGGCGGTGGTGTCGGTGGTGAAGAACGGGTTGCCGGTGCCGCCCGCGAAGATCACGACCCGCCCCTTCTCGAGGTGGCGGATCGCCCGACGGCGGATGTACGGCTCGGCGACCTGGGCCATCTGGATGGCCGACATCACCCGGGTGGCCTGGCCCTGCTGCTCCAGCACGTCCTGGAGGGCGAGGGCGTTGATCACGGTGGCGAGCATGCCCATGTAGTCGGCCTGGGCGCGGTCCATGCCCGCGCCGGCCCCGGTCATGCCCCGCCAGATGTTGCCCCCGCCCACGACCACGGCGATCTCCACGCCGGTGTCGGCCCGGACGGCGACGATGTCGCGGGCGATGCTCGCCACGACGCCACCGTCGATGCCGTAGCCGGCCTCACCGGCGAAGGCCTCACCGGAGACCTTCAGCAGGACCCGTGACCAGCGGGCGGAGGCGGATGCCATCAGGCGCCGATGAAGACCTGGGCGAAGCGCACCAGGGTGGCGTCGCCGAGGAGCTGGGTGATCGTCTGCTTGTCGTCGCGGACGAAGCCCTGCTCGAGGAGCACGCGCTCCTTGAACCAGGCGTTCAGGCGACCCTCGACGATCTTGTCCCAGGCCTGCTCGGGCTTGCCCTCGGCCTTGGTGATGTCGAGCAGGGCCTGGCGCTCGCGCTCGACGTCGTCGGCGGGCACCTCGTCGCGGTTGAGGTAGGCCGGCTTGGCGAAGGCGATGTGCACGGCGATGTCGTGGGCGAGCTCCTTGGTGCCGCCCTGGAGCTCCACGAGCACGGCGTTGACGCCGCGGCCGTCCTGCAGGTGCAGGTAGGAGTCGAGGATGTTGCCGTCAGCAGCCTCGAAGCGGACCACCTCGCCCACCTCGATGTTCTCCTTCTTGGAGATCTTGAGGGTGTCGAGGTCGTCGTTCAGCTCGCTGAGGGCCTCGGGGCCCTTGGCCACGACCAGCTCGGCCATGGCCTGCACGAGCGAGGTGAAGTCGTCGGCCTTGGCCGAGAAGTCGGTCTCGCTCTTCAGCTGCACGATGGCGCCGACCTGGCCGTCGACCACGACGGTCACCGAGCCCTGGCTGTTCTCGCGGTCGTCGAGCTTGGCCACCTTGGCCAGGCCCTTCTCCCGCAACCACTGGGCGGCGGCTTCCATGTCGCCGTCGTTCTCGGTGAGCGCCTTCTTGGCGTCCATCATCCCGGCGCCGGTGGCCTGGCGCAGGGACTGGACGTCCTTGGCGGTGAAGTCAGCCATTGGGGGGTCAGGCCTCCTCAGACGGGGTCTGCTCGGCGGCGATCTCGGCCTGGGTGACGGCGGAGGCGTCGTCGAGGATGTTCTGGACGTTCTCGGGCGAGAGGCCGGGGTCGGCCTTCACCGGGTCGGCGAGGCGCTCGTTCTCGACGGCGCTCTGGCCGGACGCCTTCTCGGCGGCGATGCGGGCCTCGCGGGCCTGCTGGGCCTCGGCGGCCTGGCGGCGGGCCTCGGCCTGGGCGGCGGCGTGGGCGGCCTCCTCCTCCGGGGTGCGCTCGGCGACCACGGGGGCGGGAGCGCTGGCGCCCCGCTTGCGGGAGGCGATGAAGCGGCCCTCCTCGACGGCGTCGGCGATCACGCGGGCCATGAGGTTGGCCGAGCGGATGGCGTCGTCGTTGCCGGGGATGACGTACTGGATGATGTCGGGGTCGCAGTTGGTGTCGACCACGGCCACGATCGGGAGGCCGAGCTTGTTGGCCTCGGTGACCGCGATGTCCTCCTTCTTCGTGTCGAGCACGAAGACGGCGTCGGGCAGGCGCTCCATGTTGCGGATGCCGCCCAGGTTGCGCTCCAGCTTCTCCAGCTCGCGGCTGATGAGGAGGGCTTCCTTCTTGGGCATCGCCTCGAACTCACCGGAGTCCCGCATGCGCTGGTACTCCTTCATCTTGGCGACGCGCTTGGAGATCGTCTGGAAGTTGGTGAGCATGCCGCCGAGCCAGCGCTCGTTCACGTAGGGCATGCCGCACCTCTCGGCGTAGCTCTGCACCGGGTCCTGGGCCTGCTTCTTGGTGCCCACGAAGAGGATGGTGCCGCCGTCGGCGACCAGGTCGCGCACGAACGCGTAGGCGGTCTCGATCCGGCCGAGCGTCTGCTGGAGGTCGATGATGTAGATGCCGTTGCGCTCACCGTGGATGAAGCGCTTCATCTTCGGGTTCCAGCGACGGGTCTGGTGGCCGAAGTGCACGCCGGCCTCGAGCAGCTGGCGCATGGTGACGACTGGTGCCATGGGGGTGATCCTTCCCTCGGTTGCGGTGGGATCCGGACGCGTGCAGGCGCCTCCGATGGCGGAGGCGACCGTGGGACGCACGGCCGGGGGTGTGAGTGCGGGACGACCTGACCCGCGGCAGGGGCCCGACGGACGCCGGGCCGAGGGGCGAGTCTACGGGAGCGGCCGCCGATGCGGCCAGCCGGTGGCGGGCCGTGACGGGCGCCGCTCAGCCGGCGTCGTCCTCGAGCGGGGCGGTCACCACCGAGGCGCCTCCCAGGGCCACGTCGCCCGTGACGAAGCCGCCGACGAGCACCGCTCCCGCGCCGTGCTCGACGAAGCGGACCCCTTCGGCCTCGGCGAAGGCGAGCGCGGCGTCGCCGAACGGCTGGCAGGTCGGAGGGAGACCCCTCACCGCCAGCGCCACCTCGCGGGTGACGTCGGCCCGCTCGGTCAGCTCGCCGTGGGCCGCCTGACCCACGGAGGAGGGCACGATGAGGTGGGTGTCAGCCTGACGGTCGGCCGTGGCGGTGCCGGGCACCACCACGTCGCCTGCGGCCCCGATCGAGGTGAACCGCACCCCGTCGGGCACCGGGAGGGCGCGCATGGCGGCGAGCACGTCGGAGGTCTCGGCCAGCTGACCGATGGCGGGGTGGCGCTCGTCGAGGTCGTCGAACAGGCCGGACAGGCGGACGGTGGCGAGCACGTCGCGGCCCGTGCCGCCGGCCTGGGCGGCCAGGGCGGTGGTGGCCAGCGGGGCGCCCTGGTGGGGGCTGCCCAACGTCACCAGGTTCTCCACCGTGCCCGGGAGGCGGCCGTCGGCCCCGGCGGCGACCACGCCCAGCCGGGCCACCACCCCGCCCTGGGAATGGGCGAGCACGTCGATCGGCACCCCGGGGCGGGCCCGGCCGATGTCCTCCAGGAGCTCGGCGAGGCGGTCGGCCGACACCTCGAGCGACTGCTGGCTGTCGAGCTTCGAGAACTCGCGCACGGGGATGCCGCGGAGCGACGGGTCGACCGCCGCCCCGTCGGGCCCGGGGGCCCGGCCGCCCCGGTAGGAGAAGCGCACGACGTCGGCGTCGTCGTAGCCGAGGGCGTCGGTGTCGAGCCGCCAGGCCGAGTTGCCGCCGCTGTCGGTGCCGAGCCCGCTCACCACCACGGCGATGCGCCGGCCGGCGGACGCGGGCACCGGCTCGTCCGCGTCGGTGCAGTCCAGGCGCTGGCGCACCCAGGTGACACCGGCGTCGACGGCGCGCAGCACATGGGTGGTCGGGGTCATCTCGACGGCGTAGAGGGCGGCCACCTCGAGCAGGTCCACGCCCTCGGCCGTGAGCTCGCCGACGACCTCCCGGCCCCGGTCGAGCACCACCTGCAGCAACGACCGGCGCTCGGCCAGCGGGTCGACCCCGTCCTGGGCGCTCGGCACCAGGGTGACCCGCGGCGCCAGGCGGCCGGCGAAGAGGGCCTCCGGGTCGAGGTAGGTGCCGTCGGGGGTGCGGACCCCGACGTGCACCGGGCCGCCGGCCACCCCGATCGGCTGGTGGGCCACCACCCGCTGGCCCGCCCGCACCGAGATCTCGGCGAGGAACGAGTAGCTGGTGCGGAGGCCGTCGGCGTGGCGCACCGTGACGTGCAGGGCCCCGGCGACGTCGCCGGCGAACACGACCTCCCCGGCGGCGGCCGCGGTGACCGCGTCGCCGGGGCGGGTGCCGTAGTCGGCACCGCGGTTGCCGGCCATCCACGGCTGCGCCGGCGGGTCGAAGGGCTCGACGAGCACCGCGCCGGTCGGTCGGTGGTAGCGGACCTCGACGGGCTCGGCGGCCCCCGCCGGTTCGGCGGGGACCACGACCACCGCGAGCAGCGCCACCACCAGGGCGACGACGACGGACGGGACGGTGGGGACGACGGGGCGACGGGCCACGAGCCCTCCCTGGGCGCGACGAACGGCTCAGGGGGAAGGGAGGTGGCTGCCCGTCAGGGCAGGAGGAGGGGCCTCGCGGCCCCGATGGCGACCGGGGTCAGACCGGTTCGCGCTCGGCGGCGGCCATCCGGGACCGCAGCTGGAGCACCGCCTTGGTGTGGATCTGGCACACCCGGCTCTCGGTGACGCCCAGGACCCGGCCGATCTCGGCCAGGGTGAGGCCCTCGTAGTAGTAGAGGGTGAGCACGAGCTTCTCCCGCTCGGGCATGCCGTCGACCGCCTCGGCGAGGATCTGCTTCATCTCCTCGACCTCGAACAGCGCCACCGGCCCGTCGCGGACGTCGGCGACGGTGTCGCCCAGGGTCATCGACTCGCCCCGCTCCCCACCACCGAGCATCTCGTCGAGTGCTGCGACGCCGATGAACGAGATCTGCGAGAGGGTGGTCTGGAGCTGGTCGTCGGTGAGGTCGAGCTCGATGGCGACCTCGGCCTCGGTGGGCGAGCGGCGCAGCTGGTTCTCCAGCTTGGCGTAGGCCTGCTCGAGGGCCCGGGCCTTGGCCCGCACCGAACGCGGCACCCAGTCGATCGAGCGCAGCTCGTCGAGGATGGCGCCCCGGATGCGGGAGATGGCGTAGGTCTCGAACTTGAAGCCGCGGTCGGGGTCGAACTTCTCGATGGCGTCGATAAGCCCGAACATGCCGTAGGAGACCAGGTCGGCCTGCTCGACGTTGTGGGGCAGCCCGACGGCGACGCGGCTGGCGACGTACTTCACGAGGGGCGCGTAGATGAGGATCAGACGGTCACGGTCTGCGCGCTCACCGGTGGCCTTGTACTCCGCCCACAGTGCATCGGTCTGAGCTGCCTGGTCCTCCACCTGACCTACCGATCTCCCTGGGTCGTCCCGCTCAAGATCCTTCACCGACGTGCCGATGCAACGTCAGGCACGTGGGTGGGTCGCGTCCACGATGGCGCGAAGACGTTGCGTGCTCACGTGAGTGTAGTGCTGTGTGGTGGCCAGATCTGCATGGCCCAGCATCTCCTGCACCGAGCGCAGGTCGGCCCCTCCGTCGAGGAGGTGGGTGGCGAAGGTGTGGCGCAGGGCGTGGGGGTGCGTCGGGGAGGGCGCGCGGCGGTCGAGGAGCCGGTGCACGTCCCGCGGGCCGAGGCGGTTGCCGCGCCGGTTCAGGAAGGCCGCGTCGGGTGGTGAGGCGACGGTCGCCAGTTCGCGCCGTCCGTGGCCGAGCCACTGGTGGAGGGCCTCGCAGGCGGGCTCGCTGAGGGGCACGAGCCGCTGCTTGGAGCCCTTGCCCCAGACCGTCACGCGGCGGCGTTCGAGGTCGAGGTCGTCGGGCCGCAGGCCGCAGACCTCGGACACCCGCAGGCCGCTCCCGTAGAGCAGCTCCAGCACCGCGTCGTCGCGGCAGCGCACCGCCGGCGGGTCGTCGGCCACCGTGGCCGGCGGTTCGTCGAGCACGGCGGTGATCTCGTCGTCGCGCAGCACCCGGGGCAGGCGTCCCGAGCCCCCGGGGACGCTGAGCCCGGCCGACGGGTCGGCCGGGAGCCGTCCGGTGCGGGCCAGCCAGCCGAAGTAGCGACGTAGCGAGGACGCCTTGCGGGCGATGCTGCGGCGGGCGAGGCCCCGGGTGGCGAGGTGCGCGACGTAGCGGCGCAGCACCGTGCGGCTGACCCCGCTCGGACCGTCGAGGCCGAGCCGGCCGGTCCAGTCGACGAAGCCGTTGAGATCGGTGCGGTAGGCCCGCACGGTGGCCGGCGCGGCCGAGGTCAGCGAGGCCGTGAAGGCGTCGAGGGACCACGGATCGGCGGCAGCGGCCACGACGACGGACTGTAGCCCCCGCCCCCTCCACCACCGACGGACCACGACGCGGCCCGGACCCGCCGGGCACCCTCTCGCCCACCTCACCCCGATCCCCGTGCCGGGCCGCTGCCGGCCGGGCGGCCCAGCCGCTCGACCCACCCGTTGCGCAGGGCCACCCATCCGTCGTGCTCGAGCTGGTCGAGCGCGAGCGCCAGGCGGCCCAGGTCGAGGCCGGTGGCCGTCGCCAGGCGCTCGGCCGGCACCGGCCCCCACGGCACCTCGGCCAGGACCGCCGCCGCGTCGCCGGTGGGCCGGGGGCGTCGCTCGGCGGCCGGGCGCGGCGGCGTGGCCTCCTGTCCGAGGGCGAGCAGCACGTCGGTGGCGTCGCGGGCCGGTGGGCAGCCGTCGAAGAGCAGCTGGTTGGTGCCGTCGGAGCTGGGCGCGGTGACCGGACCGGGCACGGCGAGCACGGGCACGCCCCGCCGCGCGGCCTCCACCGCGGTGCCCATGGCGCCACCGGTGGCCTGGCTCTCGACCACCACCACGACGTCGGCCAGCGCGGCGATCAGGCGGTTGCGCGCCGGGAACTGCCAGGCCGCGGCGGGGGACCCGAGCGGGTATTCGCTCAGCACCACGCCGGCGCGGGCCACCTCCCGCCAGAGCGGGCCGTGCTGGCGCGGGTACACCCGGTCGAGACCGCTGCCGACCACTGCGATGGGCGGGGCCCCGCCCGAGGCGAGGGCGCCGGCGTGCGCTGCGCCGTCGATGCCGAGGGCCAGCCCGGAGACCACCGCCACCCCGGCGTCGGCGAGCGCCCGGCCCAGCTCGTGGGCCACGTCGCGCCCGTAGGCGGTGGGCCGCCGGGTGCCCACCACGGCCGCCCGCAGCCCGGCGAGGTGGTCGAGGTCGCCCAGCCAGAACACCACCGCCGGGGGCTCGTCGTCGACGGCGAAGGGCGTCGGGAAGGCAGGCGAGGACCGGCCGGCGACGCCGATGCCGGCCTCGAGGTGGGCCTGCCAGTACGTCGCCGGGTCGAGCGCCTCGGCCGCCCGGCGCCACCGGACCAGGACCGCCTCGACCGGGTCGCGCCCGGCGCGAGGGACCTCGGCCGGGTCGAGGGTGCCGGCGACCACCGCCTGCCAGGCCCCGGCCGCCCCGTGCCGGTCGACCAGCGCCCGCAGCCGCCCGGGACCCACCGCCGGCAGCCGGGCCAGCGCCGCCAGGTAGGCCTCGTCGGGGAGGGCCGCTCCGGCGCGGCCGTCAGGGGTGGCCACCGCTCAGGCCGCCCGGGGGCCGGTGACCGCCACCGGCTCGGCCCGCAGGGTGAACGCCTCGGCCACGTGGCGGGAGGCGAGCGGCCCCTCGTGGCCCTCGAGGTCGGCGACGGTGAGCGCGACGCGCCACACCCGCTGGAAGCCCCGGGCCGTGATGCGGCCCTGCTCCAGGGCCCGCTCCATCAGGGCCTTGGCGTCGGCCGACATGGGGGCCGCCGCCTCCAGCTCCGACCGGGGGAGCTCGGCGTTGGCGGCCACGCCGCGATCGACCGCCCGCGCCCTCACCCGGGCCACCCGCTCCGCGACCGCCGCCGTGCGCTCCGCCGCCTCGCCGTGGAGCAGGTCGCGGGGGTCCGGCCGCAGCACCTGCACCCGCAGGTCGAAGCGGTCGAGCAGCGGGCCCGAGACCCGCCGCCGATAGCGCTCGACCGAGCGCTCGGAGCACCGGCACGCCTCCGGCGTGACCCCCTCGCCGCAGGGACAGGGGTTCATGGCGGCGACGAAGAGGAAGCGGGCCGGCAGGCTGACGCGGATCTCGCTGCGGGCGACGCGGATGACGCCCTCCTCGAGGGGCTGGCGCAGCGAGTCCAGCACCACCGGGGAGAACTCCCCGAGCTCGTCGAGGAACAGCACGCCGCTCGTGGCCAGGCTGATCTCGCCGGGTCGCAGCCGCCCCGATCCCCCGCCGATCATGGCCACCGCGCTCGCCCCGTGGTGCGGGGCCCGCAGCGGCGGCCGCCGCACGAGGCCCCCCGGGAGCGGCAGCGCCGCCGCCGAGTGGACCCGGGTGACCTCCAGCGCCTCGTGGTCGGCCAGGTCCGGCAGCAGGCCGGGCAGGCGGCGGGCGAGCATCGTCTTTCCCGCCCCGGGTGGACCCACCATCAGCAGGTGGTGCCCGCCGGCGGCGCTGACCTCGAGCGCCCGGCGGGCGAGGAGGTGGCCGCGCACGTCGGCGAGGTCGGGCTCGGGCGGCCGCGGCGGGACCGGCGGCGGGTCGGGAGGCTCCGGCCACGGGGCCTCCCCCCTCATCGCCTCGACCAGCCGCCGCAGGTCGGGGGCGCATCGCACGCGGTGGCGGCCCGGCAGCTCGGCCTCGGCGACCGATGCCGGGGCCACCACGACCTCGTCGGCGTCGAGGGCGTCGACCAGCGGCAGGGTGCCGGGCACGTGGCGCAGGGTGCCGTCGAGGCCCAGCTCACCCACGAAGGCCCGCTCCCCCACGGCCTCTCCGTCGAGCTGGCCGCTGGCGACGAGCACCCCGACGGCGATGGCCAGGTCGAGCGAGGAGCCCACCTTCCGCGTCGCCGTGGGCGCCAGGTTCACGGTGGTGCGGCGGTCGGGCCAGGAGAACCCGGAGGTGAGCAGGGCGGCGCGCACGCGGTCGCGGGCCTCCCGGCAGGACGTGTCGGGCAGGCCGACCACGGTGAACGACGGCAGGCCGCCGGCGACGTGGACCTCGACGGAGACCGGGAAGCCGTCGATCCCGACGAGGCTGGCGGACGGGACGGTGGCGAGCATGGGCTGCGCCCTCCTGGGGTGCGGCGCCGAGGGCGCCGGGAGCGGAGGGCGGCCGGGGCCACCGAACGGGTCGCAGGCTACGCAGGGGGTGCGACAGCGGACAAGGGTCGATCCCGCCGACCCGGGGCTAGTGGCTCGTCACCTTCAACCCGACGATCGCCGCCACCAGCAGGGCCAGGAACCCGAGCCGCACGGGTGACGGCGGGTCGCCGTGGCCGACGATCCCCACGAGCACCGTCCCCAGGGCCCCGATGCCGACCCACACCGTGTAGGCGGTCCCGAGGGGGATGGTGGCGGCGGCCCGGCCGAGCAGCACCATGCTCCCGGTCAGTGCGGCGAGGAAGCCGAGGGTGGGCCAGAGCTGCCGGAACCCGCCGGTGGCGGGCAGCAGCGCCGCCCACACCACCTCGAGCAGACCGGCCACGACGAGCAGGAACCAGGCCACGAGCTCACTCCTGAGCCCGTCTTTGCACCGGCCGGTACGGGACACCCTCGTCGGCACCCCCGGCACCGTGCCGCGGGCACCTCCAGGTTAGCCAGGAGCTAGGAGGAGCCGAGCACCTCGCGCTCGTAGCGGGCGACCGCCTCGATGTCGTCGTCCGAGAGCGCCGACGACGACGACCCGCCGAAGCCCGGCATCGAGCTGCGCCCGTCGCGGATCACCGCCATCTGGTCGGCGATGTCGGGGTAGCGGTTGGCCACCACGCCCGCCAGCTTGGGGCCCATGCCCCCGCCGCCACCCTTGCCGTGGCAGCTGGCGCACTTCTGCGAGTAGATCTGCGCGCCCCGGGCGAGCACGGGGTCGGTGGGGGTCGGCGGCGCCGAGCCCCCGCTGCCGCCGCACGCCGCGGCCACGGTGGCGGCCACGACCAGGAGGAGACCGGCCAGGAGCGCTCGGGGGGTCCGCATCGGGCCGACGCTACCAGCGACCTCTCGGCCGCTGGATGCGTGGCGGCGGGCACCGAGGTGCGCCGGGGTCGGCTCGTCGCGGGGCGCCGCAGCGGCGATACTCCTTCCATGGGCTTCAACCCGCATCGCAAGACGCGCCGCTCCCCGCTCGACTACGTCATGGTCGGCGCGGCGCTCGTGGTGTGTGCCCTCCTGGTCGCCTGGGCGTTCCTCGGCTAGCTCCCGTGCGGCTCCTCTTCGTGCGTCACGGCCAGCCCGAGTGGGACCGCGACGGCCGCGCCGTCACCGACCCCCCGCTCACCGCGGTGGGCCAGGAGCAGGCCCGCCTGGTGGGTGAGGCGTTCCGGGGCCGTCCCGTCGACCGGATCCTGGTGTCGCCCCTGGTGCGGGCGCAGATGACCGCGGCGCCGATCATCGAGGCGACCGGGGTCGAGCCGGAGACGCTGCCGTGGCTGGCCGAGATCGCCTCCCCCGCCTGGGACGGCACGCCCTCGGAGACGGTCGAGGCGATCTTCGCCGAGGCCCGGGCCAAGCCCCTCGACGAGCAGTGGGACGGCCTGCCCGGTGGCGAGTCGTTCCGCGACTTCCACCGCCGTGTCACCACCGGCCTCGACGGCCTGCTCGACGACCTCGGCTGCGAGCGCATCACCGCCTTCCCGCCGCTGTGGCGGCTCGACGACCCCGGCCCCACCGTTGTCGTGGTCGCCCACGCCGGTACCGACGCGGTCTGCCTCGGCCGCCTCCTCGGCATCGACCCCGTGCCCTGGGAGTGGGAGCGGTTCGTGTCGTTCCACGCGTCGGTCAGCGAGGTGCGGCCCATGCCGATCGCCGAGGCCCACTCGTTCAGCCTCTTCCGCTTCTCTGACACCAGCCACCTGCCCGAACCCCTGCGGACGCGGTGACGTCGTGGTCCCGGTGACGCCCGAGCGGTTCGAGGAGCTGGTGGCCGACGCCCTGGACTCGCTGCCCCCCGCCCTCGGGGAGCTGATGGACAACGTCGCCGTGTTCGTCGACGACGACCACGAGGAAGGGCTGCTCGGGCTCTACGAGGGCATCCCCCTCACCGAGCGGGCCGACTACGGCGTGGGCTGGGGCGAGCTGCCGATGCCCGACCGCATCACCGTGTTCCGCCTGCCGATCTGCGAGATGGCCCGCGACGAGGCCGACGTGGTCGAGCAGGTGATGGTGACCGTGGTGCACGAGGTGGCCCACCACTTCGGCATCGACGACGCCCGCCTCGAGGAGCTGGGCTGGGGCTAGGGCCGCACCCGGCCGGATCGCCCGATCGCTAGCGGCCGTGCCTCTTGCCGTGGGGCACGTGCTGGCCCTCGGTGCCGGTGGCGTCCTTGTGGCGGTGCACGGCCAGGGCCCCGCCGACGATGCCGGCCTGGTTCAGCAGCTCGGCCGGCACCACCGGGGTGCGGCAGGTCAGCTTGGGCAGGAACTTCTCGCTCTTCTTCGAGACGCCGCCCCCGATGATGAACAGGTCGGGCCAGAGCAGGTCCTCGACCATGCGGAGGTACTCGTCGACCCGGGACGCCCATTCGTCCCAGTCGAGCTCGAGCCGCTCGCGCACCGAGTTCGCCGCCCAGTGCTCGGCGTCGCCGCCGCGCAGGGTGAGGTGGCCGAGCTCGGTGTTGGGCACCAGCCGCCCGTCGACCACCAGGGCCGAGCCGATGCCGGTGCCGAGGGTGATGGTGAGGATCACGCCGGGCTTGCCCCGGGCCGCCCCGAAGCGGGCTTCGGCCTCGCCCGCGGCGTCGGCGTCGTTCACCACGGTGACCGGGCACCCGGTGGCCTCGCCGATGAGGCTGGCGGCGTCGAGGTCGATCCAGGCCTCGTCGAGGTTGGCGGCGGTGTGCACGTGGCCGCCCTTCACCACGCCCGGGAACGTGCAGCCGATGGGCCCCTCCCACTCGAAGTGGGTGGCGACCGAGGCGACGGTGGCGGCGACGGCGTCGGGGGTGGCGGGCTCCGGGGTGAGCAGCCGGAGGCGGTCGGTGACGAGGTGGCCCTTCTTGGTGTCCACCACCGCACCCTTGATGCCGGTGCCCCCGATGTCGATGCCCAGTGCCTTCATCGCCGCCCTCTCGTGTCGTCGCCAGCCGGGGTGAGGCAGTCTTCCAGACCTCCGACCCTGCCGCTCGGGGGGCGTGCGGTCGTACCCTCGAGGTGTGGCGGACCAGCTCTCGCTCTCCGATCCGTTCACCGTCCCGACCCGTCACTGGCACCGGCTCGACGACGGCAGGCTGCAGTGCGACGCCTGCCCGCGGGCCTGCAAGCTGCGGGAGGGCCAGCGCGGCGTCTGCTTCGTGCGGGGCCGGATCGACGACCAGGTCGTGCTGGCCAGCTACGGCCGGTCCAGCGGCTACTGCATCGACCCGATCGAGAAGAAGCCGCTGAACCACTTCCTGCCCGGCACGTCGGTGCTGTCGTTCGGCACCGCCGGGTGCAACCTGGCGTGCCGCTTCTGCCAGAACTGGGACATCTCCAAGTCGAAGGAGACCGACCGGCTCGCCGACGCCGCCCCGCCCGAGGCCATCGCCGACGCCGCCCTCGAGCTGGGATGTGCATCGGTGGCGTTCACCTACAACGACCCGGTGGTCTTCGTGGAGTACGCCGTCGACACCGCCATGGCCTGCCGCGAGCGTGGCGTGCGCTCGGTGGCGGTGTCGGCGGGCTACGCCACCGACGCCACCCGGCGGGAGCTGTACTCCGCGGTCGACGCGGCCAACATCGACCTGAAGGCCTTCACCGACGACTTCTACCGGCACGTGGCGATGGGCGAGCTCGCCCCGGTGCTCGACACCCTCCGCTACATCCGCCACGAGACCGACACGTGGCTGGAGATCACCACGCTGCTGATCCCGGACCTGAACGACGATGACCGCGAGCTCCACGAGCTGGCCGCGTGGGTGGCCACCGAGCTCGGGCCCGACGTGCCGTTGCACTTCAGCGCGTTCCACCCCGACTACAAGCTGCGCGACGTGCCCCCGACCCCGCCTGCCACGCTCACCCGGGCGCGCCGCATCGCCATGGAGGAGGGCCTGCTCCACGTCTACACCGGCAACGTGCACGATCGTGAGGGCGACACCACCACCTGCCCGGGCTGCGGCACCGCGGTGATCGAGCGGGACTGGTACGTGCTGAAGGGATGGCACCTCACCGGTGACGGACGCTGCCGCACCTGCGGGGCACCGCTCGCCGGCGTCTACGACGGGCCCCCCGGCGAGTGGGGGGCCAAGCGGGTGCCGGTCGAGCTGAAGAGCGGGAGGGCCAGGCGACGATGAACGACGGACGGCTCCGGGTGCGGCCCCCGGCGGTGGCCGGGCTGTTCTACCCCTCCGACCCCGACGAGCTCCGGGCCATGGTCGGGTCCGACCTCGACGAGGCGCTCAAGAGGCTGGCCGCCTCGGCGTCCGACGGCGGCGCGGCCGCGACCCCACCCCACGCCGTGATCGCACCCCACGCCGGCTACGTCTACTCCGGGCCGGTGGCGGCCAGCGCCTACGCCCGCGTCGTGCCCCGCCGCCACGAGGTCCGCCGGGTGGTGCTGCTCGGGCCCAGCCACCGGGTACCGCTGCGGGGGATGGCGCTGCCGACGGTCGACGCCCTGGCCACCCCGCTCGGCGCGGTGCCGGTCGACGACGCCGTCCGCCGGACCCTCGCCGGGCGCGCCGACGTCGTCCTGGACGACCGCCCCCACGCCGCCGAGCACAGCCTGGAGGTGCACCTCCCCTTCCTCCAGGTGGTGCTGGACGAGGGGTGGACCCTCGTGCCGGTGGTGGTGGGCGCGACGTCCGCCGGCTCGGTGGCCGACCTCCTCACCGTGGTGTGGGGCGGACCCGAGACCCTCGTGGTGGTCAGCACCGACCTCAGCCATTACCACCCCCACGACACCGCCACCGTCCTCGACACCGCCACCGCGGCCGCGGTGGTGGCGTGCCGCTGGCGAGACATCGAACCAGAGCGGGCCTGCGGGGCCCACCCGCTGCGCGGCCTGCTCGCCGAGGCCGAGCGGCGTCACCTCCCGGTGGAGCTCGTCGACCTGCGGACGTCGGGCGACACGGCTGGCGACCGCGACCGGGTCGTCGGCTACGGCGCCTTCACCGTGGGCTGACCGTGGCGCACCGACCCCTCTCCCCCGCGACCCGCCGGTGGCTGCTCGATCTCGCCCGCTCCACGGTGAAGGCGGGCCTCGACGACGGCCGCCTCCACCTCCCCGACCCGACCACCGTCCCCGAGGAGGCCAGCCGCCCGGGTGCCGCCTTCGTCACGCTCCGGCGCGACGGGCGGCTGCTGGGGTGCATCGGCTCCATGGAGCCCCGTCGACCGCTCGCCGACGACGTCGCCGCCCACGCCTTCGACGCCGCGTTCCGCGACCCTCGGCTGCCGCCGGTCACCCTCGACGACTGGGAGCACCTCGACGTCGAGATCTCGGTGCTCGGGCCGTTGGAGCGGCTCCCCGTGCGGGACCGGGTGGAGCTGCTCGCCACGCTCCGCCCGGGCGTCGACGGCGTGCTGCTGACGAGCCGGGAGGGGCGAGGGACCTTCCTGCCGTCGGTGTGGCACCAGGTGCGGTCGCCCGAGGAGTTCCTCGACCTGCTGTGGCGCAAGGCCGGCCTGCGGCCCGGTCGGTGGCCCGCCGACCTGGTGGTCGAGCGCTACCAGGTCGAGGAGTTCGCCGACCCCGCCCCCTGACTCCCCGCACCCCCTCCCGCTCCGCACCCCCTCCCTCCGCGAAACGGTGCGCAGAGCACGCACCCCAGCGCGCGAAGAGCGTACCGTTTCCGTCGACTGGGGAAACGGAGCGCAGAACGCGCGCCCCAACGCGCGAAAAGCGCACCGTTTCCGGGGGGGGGTGGCTCGGCGAAGGCTGAGCAGGGGGATCTGAGGGAGGGGACGGGCTCGGCGCCGAGGTCAGCGGCGGCGCAGGGACCGGTAGCGGCGGATCAGGGCGCTGGTGGAGGAGTCGTGGGCCAGGTCGGGCTCGTCGGAGGCGGTGAGCTCCGGGATGATCGCCTGGGCCAGCTTCTTGCCCAGCTCGACGCCCCACTGGTCGAAGCTGTTGATCCCCCAGATGGCGCCCTGCACGAAGGTCTTGTGCTCGTAGAGGGCGATGAGCTGGCCCAGCACCGACGGGGTCAGCTCGGGCACGAGGATCGAGGTGCTCGGGTGGTTGCCGGCGAACGTGCGGGCGCTGACCTGGTGCTCCGGCACCCCGTCGGCCCGCACCTCCTCGGCCGTGCGGCCGAAGGCGAGGGCCTCGGGCTGGGCGAAGAAGTTCGCCATGAAGATGTCCTGGTGCTCGCCCACCTCGTGGGCCGGCGTGGCCAGGCCGATGAAGTCGGCGGGGATGAGCTTCGTGCCCTGGTGGATGAGCTGGTAGAAGGCGTGCTGCCCGTTGGTGCCGGGCTGGCCCCAGACGATCTCGCCGGTCTGGGTCCCCACCGGGCGCCCCCACCGGTCGACGGACTTGCCGTTGCTCTCCATCGCCAGCTGCTGAAGGTAGGGCGTGAGGTGCGAGAGGTAGTGGCTGTACGGCAGCACCGCCAGGGTCTCGGCGCCGAAGAAGTTGTCGTACCAGACACCGATGAGGCCGAGCACCATCGGCAGGTTCCGCTCCATCGGCGCGGTGCGGAAGTGCTCGTCGACGAGGCGGAACCCGTCGAGCATCTCCCGGAACCGGTCGGGACCGATGGCGATCATCAGCGACAGGCCGATGGCGGAGTCGTAGCTGTAGCGGCCGCCGACCCAGTCCCAGAAGCCGAACATGTTGGCCGTGTCGATGCCGAACTTCTCGACCTCGGCCGCGTTGGTGGAGACGGCGACGAAGTGCTTGGCCACCGCGGCGTCGTCGCCGAGGGCGACCAGCACCCAGTCCCGGGCCGAGCGGGCGTTGGTCATCGTCTCGAGGGTGGTGAAGGTCTTGGAGGCGATGATGAACAGCGTCTCGGCCGGGTCGAGGTCGCGGGTGAGCTCGTAGAACTCGGTGCCGTCGACGTTGGACACGAACCGCACCGTGAGCTCGGGGTCGGCGAAGGGCAGCAGCGCCTCGTGGGCCATGTGCGGGCCCAGGTCGGAGCCGCCGATGCCGATGTTCACGACGTTGCGGATGCGCCGGCCGGTGTGGCCGACCCACTCGCCGGAGCGGATGCGGTCGGCGAAGGCCGCCATGCGGTCGAGGACCTCGTGCACCTCGGGGACCACGTTGGTGCCGTCGACCTCGATCACCGCGTCGCGCGGCGCCCGCAGCGCCACGTGGAGCACGGCCCGGTCCTCGGTGACGTTGATCTTCTCGCCGGCGAACATGGCGTCGCGCAGCTCCTCGACCTTGGCCGCCCGGGCCAGGGCGAAGAGCAGCGACAGCGTCTCGTCGTCGAGGCGGTGCTTGGCGTAGTCGACGTAGAGGTCGCCCACCTCGAGGTGCATGCGCTCGCCGCGTCGCGGGTCGCGGGCGAACAGCTCCCGGAGGTGCACGTCGGCGATCTGGGCCTGGTGGGAGGCGAGCGCCCACCACTCAGGCGTGCGCTCGATCGGCTCGGGTGCGTCGGGCATCGGGGCTCCTCGGGGGCGTGCGGCCGGGACGGTCGCGGCGGTGGGGTCGGTCAGGTGAGCGAGACGGCGAAGCGCGCGGTGTGGGCGTCGCCCGGCTCCACGACGGGGGCCTGGTCGGTGGCCAGCGCGTTCGTGGGGGCAGTCATCGGCTCGAGGGCCACGAAGTCTTGACCCTCGGGTGCGTAGACCTGGGCGAAGGGGTAGCCCTTGTCGAACACGATGCTGACCCGGCGCCGCCCTCCGGCCAGGACGAGCTGGCGGTCACGGCCGAGGCGGTAGCCGTCGTCGAACGTGCGCCCGGCGAGGCGGACCACCTCGGCGCCCTCGGCGATCTCCTCGCCGGTGGGGAGCTGGCGCTCGTCGAGCACCAGCCGGTGCCGCGACGGCAGCCCCAGCTTCAGCCGGTCGCGCCCGCACTCGGGGATCCGGAAGTACGGGTGCCAGCCGAAGCTGACGGGGACGGCCCGCCGCGCCGAGGGGGCGAGGGTGGTGGCCACCGTGAGCCGGCCGGGGGTGACGGTGAAGGCCACCTGGAGGGTGTGCGGGAACGGGAACGAGGCCATGACCTCGTCGTCGTCGCCACATTCGAAGCGAGCGACCATGGCGGTCGAGCCGGGCTGGGTGCGCACCGACACCACGGTCCACCCCGAGCGGCCCACGAGGGTGCCGTGGATCGGGAGGCCGTTGCCGTCGCGGTGCAGGCCGGGGGCGTCGCCCAGCTCGACCTTGCGGCCAGCGGCGCGGTAGTCACCGCTCAGCCGGTTTGCCCACGGGGCGAGCAGCGGCATGCCGGTGGTGTGCCCGCCCCGGGCGGCGCCGGGCCCGCCGTGCAGGTCGAGGTGGTCCAGGCCACGGTGGGTCAGCGACGCGCCGAGCATGCCCAGGTCGGGCAGCACCGTGAACGAGGTCGGCCCGGCGGACAGGGTTACCGCCGGCTCCCCCGCGAGGAGGTGGACGGTCGCGGTGCCGTCGTGACGGGCCTCAGGCGCCACCGCCGCCCGCCGGCTTCTCGTCGTGGCCGCCGAACTCCTTGCGCATGGCCGAGAGGACCTTGTCGGCGAAGTCCGCCTCACCCCGCGAGCTGAACCGCTCGTAGAGCGCGGCCGTGAGCACGTGGGCGGGGACGCCGACGTCGATGGCGGCCAGGTTGGTCCAGCGTCCCTCGCCTGAGTCGCTGACCCGCCCGGCGAACGAGGACAGCTGCGGATCGGCGTGCAGCGCCGAGGCGGTGAGGTCGAGGAGCCAGGACGCCACCACGCTCCCCCGCCGCCACACCTCGGCGACCGCGGCCGTGTCGATCTCGTACTGGTAGTACTTCGGGTCGCGCAGCGGGGTGGTCTCGGCGTCGGCGTCGCGCTGGTGCAGGCCGGCGTTGGCGTGGCGCAGCACGTTGAGGCCCTCGGCGTAGGCGGCCATCAGGCCGTACTCGATGCCGTTGTGGACCATCTTCACGAAGTGGCCGGCGCCGACGGGTCCGCAGTGCAGCCAGCCCTCCTCCTCGGGGGTCGGGTCGCCGGTGCGGCCCGGGGTGCGCTCGACGTCGCCGAGGCCGGGCGCGATGGTGCGGAACACGGGGGCCAGGTGCTGCACCGGGCCCTCCTCGCCGCCGATCATCAGGCAGAAGCCGCGCTCGAGGCCGAACACGCCGCCGCTGGTGCCCACGTCGATGTAGTGGACGCCCTTCGGGGCGAGCACCTCGGCCCGGTCGATGTCGTCGCGGTAGTAGGTGTTGCCGCCGTCGATGACGATGTCACCGGGCTCCATCCGGCTGGCGACGTCCATGACCGTCTCGCCGGCGAAGGCGGCCGGCACCATCACCCACGCCGCCCGGGGGGTCTCGAGGGCGGCGACGAACGAGTCGAGGTCGGTGGTGCCGGTGATGGCGTCGCTCTCCGCGGCGAGGGAGGCGACGGTGTCGGCGTCGACGTCGTAGACCACGCACGTGTGGCCGTCGCGGACGAGGCGGCGCACCAGGTTGGCGCCCATGCGGCCGAGGCCGACCATTCCGAGCTGCATCTGGAGGTCCTTTCGTGGCGGGGCCCGCACGCCGCGGGACACCCAATCGTGCCAGCCCTCCGGGACGGAGGGTGGTCCGGGCACCCGCACCGCGACCGCGGCCGGGCCCGCCCGGGCGGTCAGGCCGGCGGTGGGTCGGCCAGCATGGCCTCGGCATCGGCGGCCGGCACCGGACGCGACCACAGGTAGCCCTGGGCCATCTCGCAGCCGAGGGCCCGCAGGCGGCCGGCCTGGTCGGTGGTCTCGACGCCCTCCGCCACCAGCTCGTGGCCGAGCGTGCCGGCCATGCCGATGATGGCGGCAACCACCGAGCTGTCGCGATCGGACACGCCGAGGCCGGCGACGAAGGAGCGGTCGATCTTCACCACGTCGACGGGGAGGCGGCTGAGGTAGGTGAGCGAGGAGTACCCGGTGCCGAAGTCGTCGAGGCACAGGCGCACGCCCGTGGTCTTGAGCTGGCGCAGCGACTCCACCGCGCCGTCGACGTCGTCGAGCAGCACCGTCTCGGTGATCTCGAGGTGGAGGCCGCTGGGGTCGGCGCCGGCGTCGGCGAGCGCGCGCGCCACCCGCTCGGGGAGGTCGGGCTCGGCCAGTTGCCGGGCGGACAGGTTCACCGACACGAACACCTCCGGTCGGAGGCGCTGCCAGTGGGCGAGCTGCGCGCACGCCTGGCCGAGGAGCTCGCTGCCGAGGGCGCCGATGAGGCCGGACTCCTCGGCGACGGGGATGAACTGGGCGGGCCCCATGCCCGGCGCGGGCGGGTCGGCCCACCGGGCGAGGGCCTCGAAGCCGAGGAGGCGCCCGTCGGCGAGCTCGACGATCGGCTGGTAGGCGAGGCCGAACTCGCCCCGCTCCAGACCCCGGCGCAGGCTCAGCTCCAGGCGGCGGCGCACCTCGACCTCCGAGCGCATCGTGCGGTCGTAGAGCAGCACGGGCACGTCGGCTTCCACGGCGCGGGCCATCGCCACCCCGGCGTCGGAGACGAGCTGGTCGACCGTGCTGCCGGGGGGCTCGGCGACGGCGATGCCGACGGCCGCACCGATGAAGGCGTCGTCGTCACCCACCACGAAGGGCTCCTCCATCGCCTTCACCACCTGCGCGGCGAGCGCGGTGACGTCCTCGGTGTCGGCCACCGCCTCGACCACGACGACGAAGCGGTCCTCGGCGAAGCGGCTGACGAGGGCGTCGGCGCCGACCGACCCGACCACCCGGCGGGCGGCCTGGCGCACCAGGCGGTCGCCGGCGGCGTGGCCCAGGGCGTGGGTGACGACGCCGACCCGCTGGAGACCCAGGAACAGGACGGCGACGGACGTGCCCTCGTCGGCGGCCCGGACGAGCGCGGCGTCGAGGTGGGCGGCGAGCAGGGTGCGGTTGGGCAGCTCGGTGAGCTCGTCGTGGGTGGCCCGGTGCGCCAGCTGGCGTTCGAGGTCACTGTGGTCGGCGACGGTGCCGACGACACCGGCGGCGGTCCCGCTGGGGCCGGGCAGCGGCGCGAAGCGGCACCGGACCGCCCGCACGTCGCCGTCGACGGCCACCAGGCGGCAGTCGACCACCCGGGTGTCGCCCCGGCTGACCACGCGGCGCACCACCGAGGCCACCCGGTCGCGGTCGTCGGGGTGGAGGCCGGCGCCGACGGGGAGGGGGCCCGAGGGCCGGTACGGCAGCCCGGTGAGCTCGGCCAGGTGACGGTTCGCGTAGACCAGGCCTCGGCCCAGCTCCGCCACGAAGACGCCGATGGGCAGGTGGTCGGCCAAGCGTCGGAACGGCGCCTCGGGCCCCACCTCGGCGAGGGGGAGCGACGCGAACGGGTCCACCGCCGTCTCGGTCATCGGGCTGCTCGGTGCATGGGGTCGGGCTCCACTCGGTCTCGTGGCGAACCGGGCACGTGCCCCCCGGGGTCGCCGAGAGGGCGGGACCGTCCCGCCGTCGCCTCCGCCCTCACGGTGCGGAGGGATCTTCGCACCCCGGACCACCGTGCGTGGGGGATGGTCGCGGGCGGCCGCTCAGCCGGTGGCGGTGGAGGACGAGGCGCCCGTCGTGCTCGGGTCGGCGTCGACGGCCGGATCGGTGACCTCCGGCCCGTGGGGCAGGCCCCGGTGCTGGCGCCACACGACGGCGAGGAAGCGCTCGACGGCCTGCACGACGCGGCGGGTGCGCAGCGAGGTGAAGACGTCGAACGCGTGCTGAGCGCCCCGGAGCTCGAGATAGTGCACCGACGAGGTCGACACCTCCCGCAACGCGGCGACGAACGCCCGGGCGTCCTCGACCGGGGCGAGGGTGTCGTGGTCGCCGTGGATGACGAAGAACGGCGGCACGTCAGGACGGAGGTTGTCCATCGGCGAGGCCTCGGCGAAGCGCTCGGGCTCCTCGTCGTAGAACGCCTTCATGATCAGCGGCTGGAGCAGCCAGTCGCGGAACTGCCTCGGCATGGTGCCGGCCCGGTTGGTGAAGTCGTAGACGCCGTAGAAGGGCACGCACGCCTGCACGCTCGTGTCGGCGTCCTCGAAGCCGGGCTGGTACCTCGGGTCGCCGTGGGTGAGCGCCATCATCGTGGCCAGGTGGCCACCCGCCGAGCCGCCGGTGACCACCACGAAGCCCGGGTCGACGCCGTACTCGTCGGCGTGCTCCCTGATGAACACCAGCGCCCGCTTGATGTCGACGAGGTGGTCGGGCCAGGTGGCCGCCGGGCTGAGGCGGTAGTTGGCGTTGAAGCCGACCCAGCCGTGCCGGGCGAGCTCCTTGAGCAGCGGGATGCCCTGCTCCCGCTTGTCACCGATGACCCACGCCCCGCCGTGCACCTGGAGCACCGCTGGACGTCGCACCCCCGAGGGCGCCGGCTCCCGGGGCTCGTACACGTCGAGCTTGAGGACGCGGCCGGCCACCCGGGCGTAGGGGATGTCGCGCGTGCGGGCCCACCGGCCCCGCTCCCCCGGTTCGGCCTCGCCCAGATCGGCGAGCGCCACCGCGGCCGCCTTGGCCGCCCCGCGCGACCACACGACCGTCAGCGCCAGGGCGATCCAGCTCGCCACGCAGAGCACGAGGCCGACCCAGCCCGCCCACCGGTCGAGGGCGCCCAGGGCCACGAGCGCCGCGGTGAGCGCGACGCCCAGGACGATGTTCAGCCAGGCCAGCTCGATGGCCAACCACGAGCCCACGAAGCTGGGGACGAAGAGCCAGACGTTGCGCCGCACGGGCACGAAGGCGTTGGCGACGAAGGACAGCGACAGCGCTCCCAGGGCGAGCAGCAGCCAGCTCATGGAAACCAGTCTGCCGTCCGCTGTGCCAGAGTCGCGGCGTAGCACGGAGGCGAACGGTGGGCGACGACAACGGCGCGGACGACACGCAGGGCACGGCGACGACGAGCGGGTCGCGCCGCGGACGACGCCCGCGCGACACGCGCCGTCTCGTCGCCACCGTGCTGGCGGTGCTCCTGAGCGGCTCGCTCTTCATCGGGGTGTTCACCTACTGGGCCGACCAGGCGGTGTTCGACGAGGCCAACTTCGCCAACCGCATGACGAAGATGCTCGAGTCGGAGGCCGTCCGCTCCGAGATCGCCGCGCAGTTCACCGACGCCCTCATCCAGAACGGCCCCAGCCAGCTGGCCGGCTTCCGCGGCATCATCCGGCCCGCGGTCGACGACCTCATGACCACCGAGGCCTTCAAGCAGGCGTTCCGGAACGCGCTGCGCCAGGCCCACCGATCGCTGTTCACCGAGGACGGCAACGACCTGGTGGTGAACCTCAGCCAGTCGCTCGGGGTGCTCGCGGGGAGCCTCCAGATCACCAACCCGGACGTGGCCTCCAACATCCCCACCGGGCTCGACCAGTTCCTGGTCGACCTCGGCAACGACATCCGCGGCATGGAGCTGTGGCAGACGGCGGAGGAGTTCCAGCAGCTGGCGGTCAGCCTCCTCTCGGCCTCGCTGATCCTCGGTGTGGTCGTGATCTGGATCGACCGCGAGGTGCGCCGCGGCGTGTTCAAGGTCGGGGTCGCCCTGGCCGCGGCCGGCTTCCTCCTCGTCGGGGTGGCGGTCCTGGCTCCCCGCGTGGCCAGCGTGACGGTGAGCGACGACGCGCTGCGCGACGCGCTCGTGTCCGGCATCACGATCTTCGTGGGCGACCTCCAGGTGCTCGGCGTGTGGATGATCGGCTACGGCGTGGTGGCCGCCGCCCTCGCCACGGCCTCCACCCCGCGCCGGCAGGCGTTCGACATCCGCGTCGCCTGGTACATCGCCCGCGACCGGTACCTGGCCTGGCAGCCGGAGACCACGGGCGGCCGGGTCGGGCGGGCCGCGGCGATCATCGCCACCGGCATCGTGCTGGTGCTCGAGCGCGACGCGGCGGTCCCACTCGCCGTGGCCCTGCTCGGCGCCTACATCACCTACGTCGGCGTGGTGCAGCTGCTCGAGGTGGTCGGCCGCACACCCGCCGAGCGGGTGCGCCTGCGCGGCGACGTCGACCCCGAGCACCCCCGCGCCGAGCACCGGCTGCGGTGGATCGTCGCCACCGGCGTGGCCCTGTTCCTCATCCTCTCGGTCGGCGGGGTCGTCGCCACCAGCGCAGCCCGCCGGGAGGCGGCCGCCGCGGGCGAGCGGGCGTGCAACGGCCACGCCGAGCTCTGCGACCGCACCATCGACCGGGTCGCCTTCCCGGGGTCGCACAACTCCATGTCGACCAGCAGCGAGCCCGGGTGGCTGTTCGCCGAGCAGTCCGTGGGGATCCGCGCCCAGCTCGAGCACGGCATCAGGGCCCTCCTCGTGAAGACCCACTACGGCGTCCCCAGCGGCATCACCTTCACCGGGGCCGACCTCGTCGTCACCGACCGGGCCGCGGAGCTGGCGGTGAACCCCAAGGCGGTCGAGCAGGCCCTCCCGGCGGGGGCCCAGTCCGGCAGCGCCGAGGAGGCCACCAAGCTGGCCGCCAGCGCCCGCCTCGACCCGAGCAAACGCGACATCTACCTCTGCCACGTCTACTGCGAGTACGGCGCCACCCGGTTCCGAGACGTGCTCCACGACATCAAGCGGTTCCTCGACCGGAACCCCGACGAGGTGATCATCCTCTTCATCGGCGACTACGTCTCGCCCGGCGACACGCAGCGCGTCTTCGAGGAGGCCGGGCTCCTGGACCGGCTCTACGACTACGACCCCGCCAAGCCGCCACCCACCCTCGGCCAGATGATCGACGCCCGCCAGAACATCTTCCTGCTGTCGGAGTTCACCGGGCACCCGCCGGCCTGGAACAACCCCGGCTACGGGCTGTTCCAGGACACGCCATACACCTTCCCCGACCCGGCCGACCTCCTGGTGGAGGGGGCGGCGGGCTACACCGGGCCCACCACCTACGACACCGGCCTGGTGAACGACACCGTCGTCTCTCCCGACACCGCCCTGCCCACCGGCACCACCCTCGCCTTCGGCCACGACTGGACCGGCACCCCGAGCTGCGAACCCAACCGTGGCACCCCGGACTCGCCGCTCTTCCAGATCAACCACTGGGTGACGCCGGCCGGCGCGGCGTCCACGGTGGCGCAGGCCCGCGAGGTGAACGCCTACGACGTGCTGATGCCCCGGGTCCGGTCGTGCATGGCCGAACGGGGGCGGTTCCCCACCATCGTCGGGGTCAACTTCGCCACCGTCGGCGATCTCCTCCGGGTGGTCGACGACCTCAACCAGGTCGGCTGACCCGGCCTCGGCCGGCCGGTGGCCGGCGGGACGACCGGCCGGTGACCGCTCGCGGGCGCCGGGTGTGCGCGCCGACCTCCCGCGGTCGATGATGGGGCGATGGCGAAGCGGCTGAAGGGGCTCGACGCGACGTTCCTCTACGTCGAGACCGACGCCATGCCCATGCACGTCGCCCTGTGCGCCGTGCTCGACCCGTCGACCGTCCCCGGCGGCTACTCGTTCGAGAAGATGCGGGCGTTCATCGACTCCCGGGTGCCGCTCGTGAAGGAGTTCCGTCGGGTCGTGGCCGAGGTGCCGTTCCGCCTCGACCACCCCGTCTGGGTCGACGACCCCACCTACCGCGTCGAGCACCACGTGCACCGTGCCCGCCTCGACCCGCCGGGCGACGAACGCCAGCTCGCCACGTTCATGGCGGAGATGGCCGAGCGCCGCCTCGACCGCAGCCGTCCCCTCTGGGAGTTCTGGGTCGTCGAGGGACTCGAAGGCGGCCGCATCGCCCTCACCGGGAAGGTCCACCACTGCGCCCTCGACGGGGGCGCCGCCGCCGACCTCATGCCGGCGTTCTTCGGGATCGAGCCCGATCCCCCGCCCCTCGAGGCAGTCGACACCGAGCCCGCGCCCCGCCCGGACGACCTCGAGATGCTCGCCACCGCGGTGGTCGACCGCGCCCGCCGCCTCGCCACGGGCGTCGGCGCCGTCGGCCAGCTGGGGCGTTCCGTGCGCACCGTCGCCACGCGACGCAACGAGACCGACGGCGCCGGGGGCACCCCGCTGGCCTGCCCCACCACCCCGTTCAACGGGGCGATCACCTCCCGCCGGGCGATCTCGTTCGGTCGTCTCTCGCTGCCCGACGTGAAGGCGGTCGGCCGGGCGGCGGGCGCGACGGTGAACGACGTCCTGCTCGCCACCACCGCGCAGGCGTTCCGCGCCTACCTCACCCTCGTCGACGCGCTCCCCGACCAGCCCCTGCTCGCCGCGGTGCCCGTGAGCATCCGCACCGAGGAGCAGCGGGGCGAGACGGGGAACCGGCTGTCCGCCATGTTCGTGCCCCTGCACACCCAGCTCGAGGACGCGGCCGAGTGCCTGGCGGCCACCGTCCGCGACAGCGAAGCCGCCAAGCGGGAGCACGCCATCCTCGGCAACGACACGCTCATGCGGCTGAGCGAGCTGCTCGATCCGCTGGTGACGCCCTTCGGCACCGAGCTCTACTCCCGGGCCGGCCTCGCCGACCGCCACCGTCCCATCGTCAACGCCATCGTCTCGAACGTGGTCGGCCCGCCCTTCCCCATCTACCTGGGCGGGGCCCGGGCCGAGCGGCTGTACCCGATGGGCCCGGTCATCGAGGGCGCCGGGGTGAACCTCACGGTGATGAGCTACGACGGCCACATCGACGTGGGCCTCCTGGCCGCCGCCGTGCTCGTGCCCGACCCGTGGGTGGTCACCCGCCGCATCCCCGGGGCGCTCCTCCGGTTGGCCGAGGCGGTCGGCGTTCCCGTGGGCCCCGAAGCGCCCGGCGCCTGAGCGTCCGAGCGCGCCGGCCTCGCCGGTTGCCTCGACCGTCGGCCGCTGCGGATCACGACCGTGACGCCCGGTACAGTTCCGTGATCGACGCCGGCCCCGCTCTGCCGGCGGTCGACGACCTCACCCGGCCCGTCGGGGCCGGACCAGCCAAGGGGGACCCCCATGCAGACGTACGACAAGTTCTTCATCGGCGGCGAGTGGGTGGAGCCCGCCGGGAACGAGACCCTCAAGGTGCTCTCGCCCACCACCGAGGAGGTCATCGGCTCGGTGCCCGTGGCCACCGCCGCCGACATGGACCGCGCCGTGGAGGCCGCCCGTGCCGCCTTCGAGGGCGAGTGGTCCACCTGGACGCCGCTCCAGCGCGCCGAGCTGCTCACCCGCATCGCCGACGGCATCAAGCAGCGCCAGGACGACTTCACCAACCTGATCGTCGGTGAGGTCGGCGCCCCCTACTACTTCGCCATGTTCGGCCAGACCCTCGCCGCCGCCATGGTGTTCGACGCCTTCGCCAACCACACCAAGGCCTTCCCCTTCGAGGAGCGCCGCGACGGCTCGCTCGGGGGCCAGATCATCGTGCGCCGCGAGCCGGTGGGCGTGTGCGCCGGCATCATCCCGTGGAACGTGCCGCTGTTCATCACCTCGCTGAAGGTGGGCCCCACCATCGCCTCGGGCTCCACCATCGTCCTCAAGCCGGCGCCCGAGACCCCGCTCGACGCCAACGTGTTCGCCGAGATCCTCGTCGAGGCCGGCTGCCCGGCCGGTGTGGTCAACATCGTCCCCGCCGACCGCGAGGTGGGTGAGCACCTGGTCCGCCACCCCGGCATCGACAAGGTCAGCTTCACCGGCTCCACCGCCGCGGGCCGCAAGATCGGGGCCATCTGCGGCGAGCAGCTCAAGCGCTGCACCCTCGAGCTGGGTGGCAAGTCGGCCGCCATCATCTGCGACGACGCCAACCTCGACGAGGCCATCCCGAACATCATCCAGGGCGGCCTCATGAACAACGGCCAGGCCTGCGTGGCCCTCACCCGGGTGCTCGCCCCGAAGAGCCGCTACGACGAGGTCAAGGAGGCGCTCGCCGCCGCGGTGTCGGCGCAGGTCGCCGGCGACCCGTCGAACCCCGAGAACCTGTGCGGCCCGCTGATCGCCGAGCGCCAGCGGGAGCGGGTGGAGGGCTACATCGCCAAGGGCAAGGCCGAGGGCGCCGAGGTCGTGGTCGGCGGTGGCCGCCCCGAGGGCCTCGACAAGGGCCACTTCGTGTCGCCCACGCTGTTCGCCAACGTCTCCAACGACATGACGATCGCCCGTGAGGAGATCTTCGGCCCGGTCCTGTCGCTCATCGAGTACGACAGCCTCGAGGACGCCATCCGCATCGCCAACGACACCGACTACGGCCTGGCCGGCGCGGTGTACACCTCCGACATCGAGAAGGGCGTCGACGTGGCCCGGCGGGTGCGCACCGGCACCTTCGCCGTGAACACGGCCCAGGGCATGGACTTCAACGGCCCCTTCGGCGGCTTCAAGACCTCCGGCATCGGCCGGGAGCTCGGCCCCGAGGGCATCCACGCCTTCTGCGAGGACAAGACCATCTCGCTGCCCGGCGGCGTCGACCTGCCCATCGGCGGCTGACCGACGCGGCCTCCGGCCGCCCGCACCGACACGACGGAGGGCCGGCCCCACGGGGCCGGCCCTCTGCGCGTCTGCGCGTGCGGTGCAGCTGCGAGGTGTGGGGCTACGGGAACGTGATGACGCCGCGGATGTTCTTGCCGGCGGCCATGTCGGCGTAGCCCTGGTTGACCTCGTCGAGTGAATAGGTGCGGGTGACCAGCTCGTCGAGCTTGATGACGCCCTCCCGGTACATCGACAGCAGGCGGGGGATGGCGTCGCGGGGGTTCATCGACCCGAAGATGGTGCCCTTGATCTCCTTGTTCATCATGGAGAGCATCATCAGGTTGAGCTGCGCGTCGGTCTCGGTGGCCGGCGCCAGCCCGGTGACGACGAGGGTGCCGCCCTTGGCCGTGAGCCACAGCGCAGGGTCGAGCATCGAGCCGTGCACCACGCCGGCGGCGAGGATCACCCGGTCGCACATCACGCCACCGGTCATGGGCCCGACCTCGGCCAGGGCCTCCTCGACGGAGGCGTAGGCGTGGGTGGCCCCCAGGGCCATCGCCTGCTCCCGCTTGAACTCGACCGGGTCGATGGCGATCACCCGCTGGGCGCCCGCCACCCGGGCCCCCTGCACGGCGTTGATGCCGATCCCGCCCACGCCGATCACCGCCACCGTGTCGCCGGGCTTGGTGCCGGCCCGCTCGGTGGCGGAGCCGAACCCGGTGGCCACACCGCACGACACCAGGGCGATCGCCTCGAAGGGCAGGTCGGGGTCGACCTTCACCAGCGAGGCCTCGTTGACGAGGATCCGCTCCGAGAACGTGCCCACCTGGGCGTAGCGACCCACCGCGTGGCGCTGCCCGTCCTTGGTGACGTGGTGGGCCTCGCGGTCGTCGCTCATCATGCCGATGTTGAAGAGCTTGGCGCCGTTGTCGCAGATGTACTGCTGGCCGGTGGAGCACCAGCGGCACACGCCGCACGCCGGCACGAACGACACCGCCACGTGGTCGCCGACGGCGAGGCCCTTCACGTCGGGGCCCACGGCCTCCACCACCCCGGCGCCCTCGTGGCCGCCGATCACCGGCAGCGGCATGGGGAGGTCGCCGGTGTGGGCGTGGTCGTCGGAGTGGCACATGCCGGCCGCGTGCATGCGGACGAGCACGTCGTTGGCGCGGGGCTCGTCGAGCTCCACCTCCTCGATCTGCCAGGGCTCACCCACGTTCCAGAGCACGGCGCTGCGGGTGGTGATCGTCATGTCGGTCTCTCCTTGGTGCCTGTCCGCTCGGGACCCTACTGGTCCTCGAGCGGAGCTCGGCGAGCCGCGCCGGGGCTGGAGGCTCGTCAGATTGGTAACCTATCGGTTACGCTTTGGTGGTGGACCCGTTCTCGGCCCTCGCCGACCCCGTGCGCCGCGACCTGCTACGTCGCCTGGCCGCGGGCCCGACCCGGGTCACCGACCTCGCCGCGTCCCATCCGGTGAGCCGTCCCGCGATCAGCCGCCACCTGAAGGTGCTGGCCCAGGCGGGGCTCGTGCGCGTCGAGGTCCGCGGCCGAGAGCGCCACTACGCGCTCGACGCCGGCGCCCTCGCACCCGTCCGCGCCCTGCTCGACGAGCTCACCCCCGCCCGGCGACCACCCGTCCACGCGGCCGCGCTGGACGCGCTCGACACCGAGGTGCGACGCACCCGCCGCGAGCGCGCCGGTGCCCGGACCGCCGTCCCCGTCTCGCCGACCGACCAGGAGCAGATCGCATGACCACGACCGGAGCTCTCACCAGCGACCCCGACGGCGGCACCACCGTGGTGCTCACCCGACGGTTCCCCGCCCCCGTGGAGGACGTGTGGGCCAGCATCACCGAGTCGGACCGACTCGCCCGGTGGTTCGGGACGTGGACGGGCGATCCCGCGGACGGGTCGGTGATGGTGACGATGAACGCCGAGGGGGAGGCGGTGCCGGCCTCCTGCTACGCCATCGACGTCTGCGAGCCCCCGCACCGCCTCGTGGTCCGCACCGTCGATGACACGGGGAGCTGGACGTTGTCGGCCGAGCTCTCCGAGGACGACGGCACCACGACGCTCGTGTTCGCCCAGCACGGGATCGAGCCCGAGCTCGTGCCCGACGTGGGGCCGGGCTGGGAGTGGTACCTCGACCGCCTCGACGCAGCCGTCGTCGGACGATCGGGCCCGTCGCTCGACGACTTCGAGCGGGAGCTCCCCTCTCGCCGTGCCGCCTACGCCGCCCTGGTGGCCGAGCGGCGCGCCTGACCTGCGGGCCACCCTCGCGGCCCTCGCTGCCTAGCATCGGGCGGGGCGTCGAGCACCGGCCCGACCGGCCCCGGGGGGAGACCGAGCATGGGGACGTGGTTCGTGACCGGGGCGACCGGTCTCATCGGCTCGAACGTGGTGCGCCAGCTGTGCGAGCAGGGTGAGCAGGTGAAGGCCCTGGTGCGGCCGGGGAGCCCGACCGAGGAGCTGGTGGCGGTCGGGGCCGAGGTCGTCGCCGGCGACGTCCAGTCGGCCGACGACGTGCTCCACGGCTCGGACGGCTGCGACGTGATCGTGAACTCGGCCGCCCTCCTCGGTGGCGCGTCGCAGGACATGGCCGAGTCGCTGCGCACCAACGCCGACGGCTCCACCCACGCCTACGACGCGGCCCGAACCCACGGCATCCGGTGCATCACCCTCAGCTCCACCCCGTTCCTCGACCAGTCGGTGACCCTCACCGAGGACGCCACCGTCGCCGAGGACTGGGCCGACGACCCGTACACGCAGAGCAAGGGCACGGCCTACGTCGAGGCCAAGCGCCGGGTGGCCGAGGACGGCGACGACATCGTGATCGTGATCCCCGGTGGCACCTACGGCCCCGGGCTGGTGGTGTCGCGTGCCATGGCGGCCTCCTCCTACGACCGCGTGCTGCGGGGAGCCCTCAACGGCAAGCTCCACGACTACGTCACGTTCCCGGTGCCGTGGGTCTTCGCCGCCGACGTGGCGTCGGCGTGCATCGCCGCCGCCCGCCGGGGCGCCACCGGCCGCACGTACCTGGCGTTCGGCGCCGAGGACGCCCAGAGCACCGCGGCGTTCCTCAACCTGGCGCTGGAGGTGGCGGGCCAGGACCGTCGCATCGCCGAGGTCCGGATCGACCCCGACGACCCCGAGGCCGAGGCCCGCTACGGCGCCACGCTGGTGAAGCTGGCGAGCCGCTCGTACCCGGTGCCGTGGTTCGACAACTCGGCCACCCGGGCCGAGCTGGGCTACGCCCCTCGCAGCCTGCGGGCCGGTCTGGAGGCGACCATCCCCTGGCTCCGGGCGAACGGCCAGATCACCTGACCGGCCCCCGACCCCACCCGCCCCGACCCACCTGTTCCGGCCCACCTGTTCCGTTCTGGCATGCGTTGTGCACCCCTGGGGGTGCACAACGCATGCCAGAACGGGGGGGTGGTGGAGCCGTCAGGCGTCCCAGGCGGCGATGACCTTCTCGGTGGTGGTCAGGTTCGACAGGAAGGCGAGGGTGTTGCGCACGACGTCCTCGGCGTAGCTGCGGGGCACGCCGGCGATGGCGTCGGTCGGGAGGGCGATCCGGTAGCCGAGGTCGGCCGCGCTGAGGCACAGGCCGAGCAGCGCCTCGTTCACCGACACGCCCACCGGCACGATCGTGCGCACGCCCAGGTTGCGCAGGATGGCGTCGAGCTCGGTGCCGGTGAACGGGGTGAGGCCGTGGATGCGGCGGCACTCGATGTCCTCGGGCTCCGGGCCCAGCTCGGGCACCAGGTCGGCCGCGGGGGTCCCCTCGCGGACCTGGTCGGGGTTCTTCACCACGTAGGCCATCATCGGGTTGTTGATCGACAGGCCGGCGCGGTCGCCGCGCAGGGCCACCAGGGCGTGCACCACCCGCACCCCGTGCGAGCGGGCGGCCTGGCACAGGGCGGCGCTGCGCTCGATGATCCCCAGCTCGGCCGCCTCGGCGGCCAGCTCCGGGCCGGTGGTGAGGTCACCGATGACGCCGCGCTGCATCTCGCAGGTGACGACGGCGGTGTGCGCGGGAGCGACGAGCTCGGTGAAGTCGAGCGCCACGAGGGCCTCCTCGGATGGCCAGGTGACGGCGCTCCCCCGGAGCGGCCGTCGGCGGACGGACCGCAGCACCCTGCCACACCGCCGCCGGGCGGGCCGGGCTCAGCCGAACGAGGAGGTGGGCTCCGGCCCCCCGCCGGACCAGGCGGTGACGGGACCGGCCAGGTCCACCAGCTCCCGGGTGGCGGCCAGGTCGACGGGGACGGGGAGGCGCTGCACCCCGCCCTCGTGGCGGGCGCCGACCAGGCGGGACCGGTGCTCGCTGGGCGCGTCCCAGTCGGCCTCCTCGCCCCACACCTCGCACACGACGGTGGCGCCGAGCGCGGCGGCGAGGTCGAGCACGGCGTCGGTGGCGGGGTCGGTGGGCGCAGTCACCACGGCCACGGCCGGCCGGCCGTCGAGACCGGCCACGAGCGCGCCGGCCGCGGCGAAGCCGTGCACGGGGAGGGCGGGCACCACGACCGATCCCGCCGGTCGTGCGACCACACCCCGCTGGAGCCACAGCCCGGCAGGCCCGGGGTCGGCGAGCACCAGCTCCTCGGGGTCGAGCACCGAGGCCAGGTCGGCGACGGCCCGCACCGGGTGCAGCGGCACCTGCTCGGCGCCCCGGTGGGCGCCGGCCAGCTCGGCGAGCCGGCCCACCAGGGTTGCGCCGGCGGCAGCGTCGCCCTCGCCGGCGGCCGGTGACGCAGCCTCGGGCCAGTGGAGGGCCATGAGCCCGAGGTGCCAGGGCTCGACCTCCAGGACCTGGGCGGCGTCGGGCAGCAGGTCGGCGGCCTCGGCGTCGTCGAGCCCGGCGACCACCAGCAGCTCGGCGGCGGCGAGGCCCGACAGGGCGGCGTCGGCCGCCTGGAGGCCGACGACCCCCGACCAGGCCGGGTGGTCGAGCGGGAGCACCCCGAGTGCCGCGGGCGTCGCCACGACGCGGGCCCCCGTGAGGCGGGCCGCGTCGGCCACCCCCGGGACCTGGCCGTCGCGGACCACGCCGGCCCCGACGAGCAGCACGATCTCCATCGAGGCGAGCGAGGGCGACAGGGTCACCAGGCGCTGGTCGGCGACCTCGAAGGTGAGCGGCTCCACCCCGGGCGGGCAGGGAGCGGTGAGGTCGAGGTCGAGGTCGAGCTCCAGGGCGGCGTGCACCCGCCCCACGGTCCACCCCGCCACCGCCCCGGGGAGCTGGTCGGCGGAGCCCACGGGGTGGGCGAGGACCTCGTCGCCGGGCTGGGACGACAACCGCACCCTCCGCCCGTCGAGGAGGGCGACCCCGGGACGCGGCGAGGGGGCCCCTGCCAGGCGCCCGTCGGCGTCGGCCAGCAGCGCGGCGAGCGCGGCGCTGGGCACGTCGACGACGGCCACCCCGGCCGGGGCCGGGAGGGCGTGGCCGGGCGCCCGGAAGGCCCGGGTGACGCCGGCGGCCCGCAGGCAACGGCTCCACAGCTCGGCGACGTCACCGCTCATCGGGGCCTCCTCGGGCGGGTGGATGGCGTGGGGGTCGTCAGTCGTCGAGCAGGACGTGGGCCACCCGGCGGCGGTGCCAGGCGGCGTCGCCCCACGCGGCCGACAGGGCCCACGTGCGCTTCAGCCAGAAGTGCAGGTCGTGCTCGGTGGTGTAGCCGATGGCCCCGTGGCACTGGAGGGCCTTGCGGGCCACCAGCTCGGCCGCGTCGGACGCGAAGCACTTGGCCATGGAGACGTCGCGGGCGACGTCGTCGCGGCCCCGCGCCAGCGTGTAGCCGGCGTTCCACACCACCGGGCGGGCGAAGGAGACCTTCAGCTCGGCGTCGGCCAGGTGGTGCTTGACGGCCTGGAAGCTGCCGATCGGCACGCCGAACTGCTGGCGCTCCTTCACGTAGTCGACCGTCATGGCGATCATCTGCTCGGCCAGGCCGACGAGCACCGCGGCCGCGGCCACCGCGCCCCGGTCGAAGGCCCGGTTGGCGGCCTGCCAGCCGGCGTCACCGCTCGCCACCAGCTCGGCGTCGGCCTCGTCGAAGTCGACGCTGAACAAGCGGCGGGCGCCGTCGACCGACTGCTGGGGGGTGAGGCGCAGGACGTCGCCGGGCACCGCGTAGAGCCGGTCGTCGCGCTGGGCCACCAGCACCCCGGCGACGTCGGCGTCGACGACGAAGGGCTGCCCGGCGAGTTGCACGGTGGCGATCACCTCGCCGGAGGCGATGCCCGGCAGCCAGCGCTCGGCGACCTCGGCCGGCGCGCTCTCGGCGAGCAGCGGGGCGACCACGGCGGTGGTCTCGAGCAGCGGCCCGGGGAAGGCGGCCCGGCCCGCCTCGGTGAGCAACGGCAGCAGGTCGAGCTCGTCCATGCCGAGGCCGCCGTGGGCCTCGGGGGTGGTGAGGCCGACGACGCCCATCTCGGCGAGGGCGGCCCACAGCTCGGGGCGGCGGCCGGTGCCGTCGGCCCAGACCGCACGCACCGCCTCGGGCGGGCACTCCTTGGCGAGGAGATCGGCGACGGTGTCCTTGAAGAGGAGCTGGTCCTCGGTGAAGGCGAAGCGCATCTCGGCGACCTACTTCCGGGGGAGGCCGAGGACGCGCTCGGCGACGACGTTGCGCTGGATCTCGTTGGTGCCGGCGTAGATGGGGCCCGAGAGGGAGAACTCATAGCCCTTCATCCAGGCCCCGCCGTCGACCGCCCCGGGGGCGTCGTCGACGAGCTCGGCGGTGGGCCCGAGGAGCCGCAGGGCGGTCTCGTGGAGGCGCACGTCGAGCTCGGACCAGAAGATCTTGGTGAGGCTGGAGCGGGGGCCCTGGGGCCGGCCCTCGACGATGCCGGTGACGTCGGCGAGGGTGGCGAGGCGGTAGGCCTCGGCCTCCATCCAGGACTGGGCGACCGCGTCGCGCAGGGCGGGGTCGCCGGCGGCCACTGCCGAGAGGTCACCGTCGGCGGCCAGGGCGGCACGCCGCTTCCAGAGGTCGACCAGACGGTCGGCGGCGGCGCAGAAGCGGCCGGGCGAGCGCAGGGTGAGGCCCCGCTCGGAGGAGGTGGTGGCCATGGCCACGCTCCACCCCTGGTTGACCCCGCCGAGCACGAGGTCGTCGGGGACGAACACGTCGTCGAAGAACACCTCGGCGAAGCCCTCGTCGCCATCGAGGCGCTCGACGCCCCGGACGGTGACGCCCTCGGACTCGAGGGGCACGAGGAGGTAGGTCATGCCGCTGTGGCGGGCGGCCTCGGGGTCGGTGCGGAACAGGCCGAAGAGCCAGTTGCAGAACGCCCCGCGGGTGGTCCAGGTCTTCTGCCCGGTGATGACCCAGCCGCCGCGCTCGTCGTCGCGGACGGCCCGGCTCTTGATGCCGGCGAGGTCGGAGCCGGCGTCGGGCTCTGACCAGCCCTGGCACCAGAGGTCGTCGGCCGCCGCCATGGCCGGCAGGAACCGCGCCTTCTGCTCCTCGGTGCCGAACTCGAAGATGGTCGGGGCCAGGAGGAAGATGCCGTTCTGGGTGACCCGCTGGGGACCGCCCGCCCGGTAGTACTCCTCCTCGAAGATGAGCCACTCCCAGAGGGAGGCGCCGCGCCCGCCGTACTCCTCGGGCCACGACACCACCGCCCAGCGGGCGTCGAACAGCTTCTTCTCCCACTCCACGTGCAGGGCGAAGCCCTCACGGGTGTCACCGGAGGGCAGGCCCTTCGGGACGTTGGCCTCGAGCCATTCGCGGGCCTCGGCCCGGAAGGCCTCCTCGGCCTCGGTGAAGTTCAGGTCCACGGCACCCCTCCGGCACGGCGGTCGGTCGGGCGGCGATCGTAGGCCAGCACCTGACGCGCCGTCAGTTCCGGCCCGGGGCCGGTCGACCCCGGCCTGCCGGGGACCGGCGACGGTGTGACCCGCGGCTCAACCTGACGGGTCGTCAGGTTTTCCGCTACGCTCTCCCTCACCACGGGGGGGAACTCGCGCCTCCCGGGGACAACCGCACCGGGCCCCACACGGAGGGGGCACCGGACGTCCGCACAGGAGCGCACCGTGACCCTCACCGCACCCGATCCCACCACGACCGGCACCGAGCGGACCATCCCCCGGTTCGTGAGCGTCGACGACCACGTCATCGAGCCGCCCGGGGTCTGGCAGGACCGGTTGCCGGCGAAGTACCGCGAGGTCGGCCCCCGGCTCGAGCGGCTGCGCGTCGACAACCTCGCGTTCGACGGCATCAACTACACGTTCGACATCATCGACACGAACCGCACCGAGGGGAAGCTCGCCGACTTCTGGTGCTACGAGGACCTCCGCGTGCCGATGCGTCGGATCATCACCGCCGTGGGCTTCCCGCCCGAGGAGCGCACGATGATCCCCGTCACCTACGACGAGATGCGCAAGGGCTGCTGGGACCAGACCGCCCGCCTCGAGGACATGGACGTCAACCACACCGAGGCCTCGCTCTGCTTCCCGACCTTCCCCCGCTTCTGCGGCCAGACCTTCGCCGAGGCCAAGGACAAGGAGCTCGCCGAGCTCTGCGTGCGGGCCTACAACGACTGGATGGTCGAGGAGTGGTGCGCCGGTGACGGCGCCGGCCGCCTCATCCCGCTCACCATCCCGATGCTCTGGGACGCCGAGCTCTCGGCCGCCGAGGTGCGCCGCAACGCCGCCCGCGGCGTGCACGCGGTCACCTTCTCCGAGATCCCGCCGTACCTCGGCCTGCCCAGCATCCACAGCGGCTACTGGGAGCCGTTCTTCCAGGCCTGCGCCGAGACCGACACCGTGATCAACATGCACATCGGCTCGTCGTCGCGGATGCCGGCCACCTCGCCCGACGCCCCCGCCGGCGTGCAGGCCACCCTCAGCTTCAACAACTGCATGGGCTCCATGGCCGACTGGATCTTCTCCGGCATCCTCGTGCGGTACCCGACGCTGAAGCTGGCCTACTCCGAGGGCCAGATGGGCTGGATCCCCTACGCCCTCGAGCGGGCCCACTCGGTGTGGAAGGAGTTCCGGGGCTGGGCCTTCGACTCCACCGCGGTGCCCGAGCCGCCGGAGTACTACTTCCGCCGCCAGATCTTCGCCTGCTTCTTCCGCGACAACTTCGGGCTGAAGAACCTGGAGGACATCGGCGTCGACAACGTCACCTTCGAGACCGACTACCCGCACTCGGACTCCACCTGGCCCGACACCAAGGACGTCTTCACCAAGATGGTCGAGGACCTCCCCGACGACGTCGTCTACAAGCTGGCCCGGGGCAACGCCATCCGGATGCTGTCGCTCGACCTCGACTGATCCCACACCTGGTCGGGTGCCATCCGACCAGGGACGACGCCTGCGACCGGGGGCTACGGTGCGAACCGTGGCCCCCTCTCGCGCTCGCCGTCGTGGCACCTTCGGCGCCTTCCGCCGCCCGTTCATCACCGATCCCGTCTTCTGGATCGCCGCCGGCATCTCCATCGTCATCGGCCTGGCGGTGAGCGGCGCCCTGGTCGCGTTCGGCGGGCGCATGCCCGACTCCGCCCTGTCGTGGGGTGTGGCCGTCCTCTTCTTCGCCGTGGCCGGCTGGCTCAGCTTCAAGCTGCTGGCCATGGGCCTGAACACCAGCCGGGCGATCGAGGAGGCCGACGTGGCCGACGAGCGCCGGGCCCAGAAGCTCGAGAGCACCGGCCGGACGGCGGGCGCCGTGCTGGGCAAGGGCGCCTCCCGCCTCGCCCGCGGCCGTTCCGCGAAGGCGCCGGCTGCCGCTCCACCAGCTGGCGCGGCACCGACCCCCGCTCCGGCGCCCGCGCCCGCTCCGACCTCCACCCCGTCAGCGCCGCGGGCCGCCGCAGCAGCTGCCCCGCCCTCCGCACCGGCGAGCGCCGGCGCGGAGGGCGGCGACGTCACCGTCGACAAGGCGGCCCGGGTGCTGGGCTCGATGGTGGGCCGGCGCCTGGCCGAGCGGAAGAAGGACTGACGTGGACCTCGGCATCGCCGGCCGCCGCGCCGCCGTCGCCGGGGCCTCCTCCGGCCTGGGCCTGGCCACCGCCCGGGCCCTCGCCGCCGAGGGCGTGCGCGTCGCCATCGGCGCCCGCACCGCCGACCGCCTGGAGGCCGCAGCCGAGTCGATCGACGGCGACGTCGTCGCCGTGGTCGGCGACGTCGGCACGCCGGAGGGCGCCACCGCCTGGGCCCGGGCCGCGGCCGAGGCCCTCGGCGGCGTCGACATCCTCGTGCCCAACGCTGGCGGGCCGCCTCCGGGCGACTTCGCCTCCACACCGCTCGACGCCTACGCGCCAGCCCTCGACCTGAACCTGCTGTCGGTCGTGGCCCTGTGCAAGGAGCTGGTCCCGCCCATGCAGGCCCGGGGCTGGGGCCGAGTGGCGGCCATCACCTCGGTGTCGGTGCGCCAGCCGCTCCCCTACCTGATCCTGTCCAACACCGCCCGGGCCGGGGCCACCGGCTTCCTCAAGACCCTCGCCCTGGAGGTGGCGGGCGACGGCGTCACCGTGAACTCGGTGCTGCCCGGCAGCCACGACACCGACCGCATCCGCCAGCTCCACGGCGGCGACACCTCCGGGGCGGCGGCCGACATCCCGGTCGGCGCGCTCGGCCGCCCCGAGGACTTCGGCCAGGTCGTCGCCTTCCTCTGCAGCGACCAGGCCCGGTTCATCACCGGTGCCGCGGTCCCCGTCGACGGCGGCGCGGTCCGGGCCCTGCTGTAGGCATCGCGGTCGCGCTCGCCCGGTCCCGTCAGGCGCCCGGACCGTCGGCGACCTCAGCCCGCAGGTCCCGTCCGACGGCGGCGACGGCCGCGAGGGCACGGCGGAGCCGGACCTGTTCGGCGTCGCTCAACGGGGCCAGGAGCAGGCGCTCCGCCTCGTCGCTGGCCTGCCGTCCCCGCTCCAGCGCCCGCCGACCCTCGGGGGTCACCTCCACGACGTTGCGGCGCCGGTCTCGCGGGTCCGGCCGGCGACGTACGAGGTCCTTGCCCTCGAGCAGGTCGACGTAGGTGACCATCGTCGTGCGGTCGATGCCGAGGGCCTGGGCGATCTCCTGCTGCGACGCCGACTCGAGCCCGGCGACGGCCATGAGCAGCGACAGCTCCCGGGCGGTCAGACCAAGAGGCGCCAGCGCCCGGTCGTTCAGCTCCTCGAGGCCGAGGAAGGCGTGCTTGAGCAGGAAGCCCAGGCGCTGGTGCACCTCGAGCTCCTCCGCCTCGCGCCCCTCCCTCTCATCCACGGGGAAAGAATACCGTCGATCTGATTGTCAGTGTTACTGATGATCAGTAGAGTCGCTTCATCGTCGACCGCCGGGAACCCGGCGCCCGAGCACAGGAGCACCCCATGAACCTCTTCGTCACCGGAGGCACCGGCCTCGTCGGCGCCCGCCTGCTACCCCGCCTGCGCGCCGCCGGCCACGACTGCCGGGCCCTCGTGCGGCCCGGCCGCGACCTCCCCGACGGCGTCACCGCCGTGGAGGGCGACCTGCTCGATCCCGCCCCGCTGGCCGCCGCCCTCGACGGCGTCGACGCGGTGGTCCACCTGGCCGCCCTCTTCCGCACCGACGACGTCGCCGGGATCCACCGGGTCAACCTGGAGGGCACCCGGAACCTGATCGCGGCGACGCTCGCCGGCGCCCCCGACGCCCGGTTCCTGATGGCCAGCACCAGCAACGTGTACGCCGACGTCGGGCCGCACCCTGCCCGTGAGGACGACCCCGCCGACGCCACCGACGACTACCCGGTGAGCAAGATCGCCGCCGAGGCCGAGCTGCGGGCCAGCGACCTGTCCTGGTCGATCCTGCGGTTCGGGTTCGTCTACGGCGACGGGGACGGCCACATCGACGCCCTGCCCGCCCGCCTACCGCACCTGGGCTGGCATCCGGCCCGCCCCCTCGCCGTCGTCCACCACCGCGACATCGCCCAGATGGTGGGGCTGGCCCTCACCGGCGTCGCCGACGGACGGATCGTGAACGTCGTCGCCGACGCGCCGGTCACCATCGCCGAGCTCGCTGCCCTCGCCGGCTCACCGATGGCCCCGTCGGACGAACCGCTCGACCACCCCTGGATGGGCCACATCGACGCCTCCGTCGCCCGGTCCCTCGGGTTCCGACCCACGGTGCCCACGGTCTACGACGCGCAGCGCGAAGGCATCCTCTGAGACCGGCGCGCAGCTCACCCCGCGTCCGAGCCGTCCCCGGTGCCGTCGGTGTCCGCCGGTGCCGGCGCGGCCGGCACCAGCACCGTGTCCCACAGCTGGGTCGTCACCGCCTCGAGCAGCGTGCGGGCCGGCATCGGGTCGTAGGGCGTGGAGAGGGCGGTGGCCAGGACGATGACGGTGATGTCCCGCTCGGGGTCGTGCAGGGTCCAGTTGTTGAAGCCGAAGATCCCGCCGCTGTGGCCGTAGAAGCCGTCGGCCCGGACGATCCCGAGCCCGTAGGCCACGTCGGAGTCGGTGCCCACGGGCACGAAGTCCTCGTTCAGGCGCACGGCCTGCATCTCGGGTCCGAGCAGGCGCCCGTCGGCCAGCGCCGCGGCGTAGACCGCCATGTCCTCGAGGGTCGACACCACGCCGCCGGCGGTCCACGCCCAGGACGGGTTCCAGTCGGTGGCGTCCACCGCCACGTCGGGGTCGTCTCCCAGCCCGAACACGTAGCCCTGGGGGTGCGGCTCGGGCAGGGCGGCGTCGGCCGGCTCGGGGAGGAAGCTGTGCTCCATGCCGAGGGGCTCGAAGATCCGCTCGTGCATCGCCTCGGAGGCGGTCTGGCCGGTGAGCTCCTCGATCAGCAGCCCGAGCAGCACGTAGTTGGTGTTGTCGTAGTGGTACGCACCCCGCACCGGCTCCTCGGTGCCCGGTGGCCGCGTGGCGGCGGGGTCGAAGGCGATCGCCAGGGCGTCCTGCGGTGACCACGTGCGGCCCGGATCGGCGGCGATCACGTCGCTCATCTGATCGGTGTCGGTGAACTCCGGCAGGCCGCTGGTCATGTTCAGCAGCTGGCGCACGCTCACCTGCTCGCCCCCGGGGACGCCGTCGAGGTGGGCGGAGACCGGGTCGTCGAGGCTGACGAGGCCCTCCTCGACCAGCTGGAGGACGACCGTGGCGGTCATGGTCTTGGTGACGCTGCCGATGCGGTAGTGGTCATCGGCGGTGAGCGGGGCGGCGAGCCCGACAGCCCGGTTCCCGAAGCTCTCCACCACCCGACCCTCGGGGGTGTCCACCAGCACGAGCGCCCCCGGGACGTGGAGCTCGTCGACGACGTCGGCCACCGCCGCCCGCAGCCCGTCCGCCACCTCGGCGGCGGCGACGGCCGCTGTGGTGGGTGACGGGCTCGACGAGCCCGAGCCGCTCGAGCACCCGATGAGCGCCAGCCCCGCCGCCACCGTCGTCGCCGCCGCCATCGTCCCGAGACCCCTGCGCCGAGCTCCCATCACGCTCCCTCCGCTGCTCGCCTGCCCGCCCGCCCCGTCGCCGGGCGGGTCACCTCCGGTGCTCGACCGGCGGGGCGGGGAACTTGAGCAGTGGGGCGGTGACCGTCAGGGGCGGCTCGCCTCGACGGCCGCGGCGTGACGGAAGGCGGCCACCACCTGGCGGGCGATGCCCTGGCCCCGGTGCTCGGGGACCACCAGCAGCGAGACCAGCTCCTCGCCGTGGCGGTCGACCCAGCCGCGGGCGACGGCGACGACCTCCCCCCGGCGACGGGCCACCACCACGACGGGGACCGCCCCCTCGGGGACCGGCGGCGGCACGGGCGCGTCCTCCGGCCACACGGCCTGCTCGACGCGGGCCGCCTCCGGGTCGACCAGCCGGCACACCGCGAGCTCCAGCTCCACCCCTCCCCGCCCGACCACGATCTCCGGGGCGAACGGCGCGTCCGCCACAGGCACCCACCGCCGGTGGGCGTCGCCGTGACGCCGCTCCTCCAACAGGTGGACCCGGTCGAAGTCGGCCTCGACGAAGAAGTCGGCCAGGGCGGTGAGGGCGCCGGCGATGCGGTCCGGGTCCATCTCGTCGCTCAGGGTCACGTGGGGTACGAACGGGTGCGTCAGGTCACGCTCGAGCGGCGGCACGAACACCGCGTCCCGGAGCCGGCGCAGCACCACGGTGGCGTCGCCCCGACCTCCGACGGCGAGGTGCAGCGTGGGCGTGGCCGGCAGGAACGTCGCCGGTGGGCCCAGGCGCAACGTGAACGGCCGGGTGGCGGCGGCCGCCCGGCGCAGGACGCCCAGGGCGAGCGGCAGGTCGTCGACCCGCACGTTCACCGGCGGGACGAGCGTGAGGTGCGGCGCCACCCGGTGGCGCGACCCGTCGCCGCACGCCCGGCGCAGACCGTCGATCTCGGTGGCGAGGGGCTCGGGCACGAGCAGGGCGACGCCGAGGCGGAGCCGGGGCACGAGCCGACGCTAGCGGTCCCGGCGGTAGCGTCCCCGGCATGGCCCGGGCCCTGGTGGTGCAGCACGTGGACGTCGACGCTCCCGCGCTCGTGGCGACCTCGCTGCAGCGGGCGGGAGTCGAGCTGGTGGTGCACCGCACCGACCACGCGGGCGATCCGCCGACCATCGACGGCGTCGACGCCCTCGTCGTGGTGGGCGGCCCCCAGTCGGCCGCGAGCGACGACCACTTCCCGACCCGGCGGGCCGAGCTGGCCCTCATCGCCGACGCCGTCGCCCGCCAGCTGCCCGTGCTCGGGGTGTGCCTCGGCGCCCAGCTGATGGCCGAGGCGCTCGGAGGCCGGGCGTTCCGGGGCGACCGGGGCCTGGAGGTGGGCTGGCACGAGGTGGCGCTCACCGCGGCCGCGGCCCACGATCCGCTCTTCGCAGGGGTCCCCCACGCGTTCACCCCGCTGCACTGGCACGGCGACACGTTCGAGCTCCCAGCCGACGCCGTGCTGCTGGCCTCCTCCGAGCGGTACCCGAACCAGGCGTTCCGGGTCGGCGACCGGGCGTGGGGCCTCCAGTTCCACGTCGAGGCCGACGAGCCGCTGGTCGCCGCGTTCCTCGCCGAGTGGCCCCACCAGGCCGACGATCCCGACTCGATCGCGGCCGAGGCCCCCGCCCGGTTGGGCGCGCTGGCACCGGTCACCGACGCGGTGCTCGGTGGCTTCGCCGCTCTTGTCGGCAGCCCGACGTGCCGATGAGGGAACATGACCTCCATGACCTCCATGGCCGACGACAGCAAGGCGCCCCGACTCGACCCTGAGGAGTACCGGGCCAAGCCCGGCAAGCGCGTCGTCCTCTCGGAGTGGTCCACCAACACCACCGACGGGTTCGACGGCGACAAGGCCCAGGGCCAGGCTGTGCTGCTCGGGCTCAACGAGCGCCTCGGTGCCCTCCAGCAGCTGCTCTACGCCCAGGCCGAGCACAAGGTGCTCGTCGTCCTCCAGGGCATGGACACATCGGGCAAGGACGGCACCATCAAGCACGTCTTCCGCACCATCAACCCCCTCGGGGTGAAGGTGGCGAACTTCAAGCGCCCGAACGACGTCGAGCTGGCCCACGACTACCTGTGGCGGGTCCACGAGCACACGCCCCGCAACGGGCGGATGGTCATCTTCAACCGCAGCCACTACGAGGACGTCCTCGTGGTGCGGGTGCACGACCTCGTGCCCGAGAAGGTGTGGCGTCGCCGCTACGAGCACATCCGCGGCTTCGAGCAGATGCTGGCCGACGAGGGCACGGTGATCGTGAAGCTCTTCCTCCACATCTCCAAGAAGGAGCAGAAGGCCCGCCTGCAGGAGCGGCTCGACAACCCGGCCAAGCACTGGAAGTTCGAGCACGGCGACATCACCGAGCGGGCCCACTGGGACGCCTACACCGAGGCCTACGAGGACGCCATCAGCGAGACCTCCACCAAGGACGCCCCCTGGTACATCGTCCCCTCGGACCGCAAGTGGTACCGCAACCTCGTGGTGTCGCAGCTGCTGATCGACAAGCTCGAGGCGCTCGACATGAGCTATCCGACGCCGATGGAGGGCCTCGCGGACATCCGCCTCGAGGACTGACCGTCCCGCGCGTGCGGCGTGTGTCGGGATGACGGCCCGTGTTTCGGGGCGGTGAACGGCAGCGCACACCGTCAGGGCCCGGTCAGCACCCCGCAGGTCGCGCGAGCGCAACCGACGGGAAACCCGCCCCTCGCGCCGGGTCCGTACGGTCCTCGGCATGGCCGCTCCCGACATCCCCGCCGCCAAGCGATCCGGGCTCCGCGTCGACCTCGACCGCCTCGTGCGGGAGGGCGACGGGTGGCTCACCCCGGAGGACCGCTACGCGCTGAAGACCCACGGCATCTGCCCGCAACGCCACGACGGGCGCTTCATGGTGCGGGTGAGGGTTCCCGGCGGCACGGTGCCCACCTGGCAGGCGCGGGCGCTCGGCGCCGTCGCCGCCGCCCACGGCGAGGACTGGATCCACCTCACCACCCGCCAGGCGATCGAGCTGCACTGGGTCGCGGACCGCGACCTGCGGGAGGTGCTCGACCGGCTCGCCGCCGCCCAGCTCTCCACCCGGTCGGCCTGCGGCCACACCCTGCGCAACGTGATGTGCTCCGAGGACGCCGGGGTCGGCCTCGACGAGCCCTTCGACTGCTTCGCCGACGCCTCCTCGGTGGCGGCCGCCGTGCTGGCCCGCTCCGAGGAGCTCAACGTCCGCCTGCCGAGCCGGGTGAACATCGCCTTCGGTGGCTCCCCCCGCTGCCGGGAGGACGCGCTGGTCAACGACGCCGCGTTCGTGTCGGTGGTGGTGGACGGTCGGCCGGGGTACGAGCTGTACGCCGCGGGCAGCCTGGGGAAGTCCCCGGCGCTCGCCGTGCCGCTCACCGGGTTCCTGCCGCGGGAGCACGCCACGGCCGCGGCCGAGGCGCTCGTCGAGGTCTTCATCGCCCTGGGCGACATCGACAACCCGGCCAAGGGCCGCATGAAGCACGCGGTGCAGGCCGTCGGCCCCGACGCCTTCCGGTCGGCATGGGACCAGGCCTTCGCCGCGGCCCTCGATCGGCCCCGTCCCCCGGTCCCGGAGGTCGAGCTGCTGCCGGATGCGGACATCGCCGCGATCCTCGCCCGCACCCCGCCCGGCGGTTGGTCGACCGGGGTGCGACCTCACCGCACCCCGGGTCTGGCATCGGTGACCATCGACCTGCCCCACGGTGACACCAACCGGTCCGAGCTCGACCTGTTCTGCGACCTCGCCGACCGCCACGGCGACGGGTTCCTGGTGCTCACCCGTGACCAGAACGTCACCTTCCGCAACGTGCCGCTCGCCGAGGTCGCCGCGATCCGCCAGGCGCTCGCCACCCGCGGTCTCTCGATCGTCGGGGAGGGAGGCACCGCCGCTCTGCGGGCATGCGTCGGCGCCCAGGTCTGCGCCGTGGGCATCACGGACGCGCCCGACGCCGCCCGGTCCCTCGCCGGGCTGCCCGCGCTCGCCCGCAACTCGACGCTGCGGGTGCACGTGTCGGGCTGCCCCAACTCCTGCGCCCAGCACCAGATCGGCGACATCGGCCTCGCCGGTTCGAAGGTGCGCATCGGCGGCCGCACCGTCGACGGGTACCAGGTGTTCCTGGGCGCCGACCTCGACCGTGGTCACGTGGGGGAGGTGGTCGGCCGGGTGGCTGCGGCCGACGTCGCCGCCGCGGTCGACGCGGTGGTCGGTGCGTGGGAGGCCCTCCGCCACGGCGGTGAGCCCCTCGGCCGCTGCGTCCGGCGGCTCGGCCTCGAGCCCTTCGCGGCCCAGGTCGCCTCCGCCCTCGCCGAGCGGTGGGAGTCGGGACCCGAGCGCGCTTCGACGTCCGAGGCCTCAGCGGTGCCGGTCAGCCTCGGCTGACGGGTCCCACGCACCACCCGGACCACCCGGCTCACCCGATCCCGCTCGCGGCGTACCACCACCCGACCGTCGTTCCGTCCGTCCGAACCCCAGGAGCTCCGATGCCGATCCCGATCCCCGAGACCCTCGACGAGCAGTCCCGCGCCGCCGCCGACAAGGCCGCCGCCGTGCGGTCGCTGCCCCGCTACCTGCTCCTGGCCGGGCTGGCCGGGGCCTACGTCGGTGCCGCCATCGTGCTGCTGATCAGCGTGAGCGCGCCCCTGGCCGCCTCGTCCAACGCCGCCACGAAGCTCGTGCAGGGCGCGGTGTTCGGCCTCGCCCTCACCCTGGTCGTGTTCGCCGGCGCGGAGCTGTTCACGGGCAACGCCATGACGATGCTCCAGGGGCTCACCGCGCGGCAGGTCCGCACCCGCGACCTGGCCGCGGTGTGGGCGGCGTCGCTGGTCGGCAACCTGGTCGGCTCCGTGCTGTTCGCCGCGGCGGTGAACGCCTCCGGGGTCCTGCAGAACGAGGCGAGCACCGGGCTGGTGCAGAAGATGGTGAGCGGCAAGGCCGCCCTCGACGGCGGTCAGCTGTTCTGGCGGGCGCTGCTGTGCAACCTCCTCGTCTGCCTCGCCCTCTGGATGGCAGCCCGGACGCGCTCCGACGGTGCCAAGCTCGCAGTGCTCTGGTGGGCGTTGCTCGCCTTCATCGCCGCCGGCTTCGAGCACTCCGTGGCCAACATGACCACCTTCGCCCTCGGCGTGTTCCAGGGCAGCGCCGGTTGGGGCGACCTCGCCTACAACCTGGCCTGGACGGTTCCCGGGAACGTGGTGGGTGGCGGCGTGCTCGTCGGACTCACCTACGCCTGGCTGGGCCGTCCCGCCGACCGGACGGCCACGGCCACCCAGGCCCTCGAGGCGCCGGGCTCCGAGGGCGGTCTCCCCGTCGACCCGCTCGGGGCGGCGGTGGCGATGGTCACGTCCGAGGCGCCCACCCCCGAGCTGCAGGCATCCTGAACCGGTGCCCCTCCCCGCCCTCGCCGGCACCACCGTCGCCATCACCGCCGACAGGCGGCGCGACGAACAGGCCGAGCTCTTCCAGCGGAGGGGGGCGCGGGTGGTGCACGGCCCGACCATCCGCACCATCCCCCTGGTGCACGACGAGCGCCTCCACGACGCGATCGAGGCGGTGGTGAGCGACCCGCCCGACACGGTCGTGCTCACCACGGCCCTCGGTCTGCGCAGCTGGCTCGGCGCGGCGGAGAGCCTGGGGCGAGGTGAGGACCTCGTCGACGCGCTGCGGTCGTCGGAGCTGCTGGTCCGGGGCGCCAAGGCCGTCGGGGCCGCGGTGACCGCCGGGTTGGAGGTCTCGTGGTCGGCGCCCGAGGCGACCGCGGTGGAGGTCGTCGACCGGTTGGCCGAGATGAGTGCGGCGGGCGACACCCGACGCATCGCGGTGCAGCTCGACGGCGACCCGGACAGCCCGCTCGCCGATCGGGTGCGGGCGCTCGGGCACACCGTGCTCGAGGTTCCCGTCTACCAGTGGACGATGCCGGCCGACCCCACCCCCGCCCGCCGGGTGATCGCCGCCGCGGCCGAGGGATCGGTCGACGTCGTGACCTTCACCTCCGGTCCCGCCCTCCGCAACTTCTTCGCCCTGGCCGAGGAGGCCGGCGCCACCGAGGCGGTGCTCGAGCGCTTCGCCGGCGGCCGTGTCAGTGCGGTGTGCGTGGGACCGGTCTCGGCGGCGCAGGCCCGGTCGCTCGGGGTGGCCGCACCGATCAGCCCGGGCCACCACCGCCTGGGTGCGATGGTGCAGGCGTGCGTGGTCCACCGGGCCGGCGATCGCCGCCAGCTCGTGCTGGCCGGCACCGAGGTCGAGGTGCAGGGCCGGGTGGTGGCGGTGGCCGGGTCGGAGCCGGTGGAGCTGACCGACCGGGAGCGCGCCGTGCTCGAGGTGCTGCTGCGCCGGCCCGGTGCCGTCGTGGCCAAGTCGGTGCTGGGTCGTGAGGTCTGGGGAGCCGCCGCCGACGACCACACCACCGAGGTCACCGTGGCCCGGCTCCGACGACGTCTCGGCGCTGCCGGCGGCGCGGTGGAGACGGTGGTCCGCCGGGGCTACCGCCTGCAGGCCGGGTGAGCCGACGGTCCGTCGTTCTCCCTGGTCAGGAGGCTGTCGTACCCCCTGCGTAGCGTTGTGGGCATGGGATCCGGGGGGATTCGAGGCGAATCGAGCGGGCGGCTGGACGGCCTGGCGGAGAGTTCGACGGCTGCGTTTCGGGTGGGTCCGGTGGTGCGGCCGTTGCTGGGTGTGTTGGCGTCGTTGACCGCGGAGATCGAAGCGGTCGACCCCGCGCAGGTGCCGGCTCGTGACGCGGTCGATCTGGTGAAGGTGCTCGATCGGATCTCCCGGGTGGCTGATGCGGCGAAGGCGTTGGCTGCGGGGCGGGTGGCCGAGTCGAACCTGTG
>Ga0164243_10000811_pt1 | contig 54576 bp, 53 predicted proteins | sample OricompcompostOP_FD_108781 | JGI IMG/M metagenome (GOLD analysis project Ga0164243, IMG submission 108781) | Organic Plus compost microbial communities from Emeryville, California, USA - Original compost - Organic plus compost (OP) | ecosystem: Engineered > Solid waste > Mixed feedstock >... | reverse complement strand
GGCCAATGCCGTCGTCGCATGATCCCGCCGCTCCATAACACTGCCCTTGTTCAACAACACTCTTAGTTCAGACCTTCCCTAGCGCGCGGACGAGCTCGATGGAAGCCCTCTGACCTTCACACTCCGGGAGCGCTGCATGGTCACTCCGGCAAAGAACACGATCTGTCTGTGGTACGACGGCGACGCCGAGGACGCGGCGCGCTTCTACGCGGCGACGTTTCCTGACTCAGCGGTCACCGGCGTGCATCGCGCGCCGAGTGACTTTCCCGCCGGGAAGGCGGGCGACGTTCTCACGGTCGACTTCACGGTGCTTGGCATTCCCTGCATGGGCCTCAATGGCGGCCCGGCGTTCAGGCACAGTGAAGCGTTTTCCTTCCAGGTCGCGACGGTCGACCAGGAGGAGACCGATCGATATTGGAACGCGATCGTCAGCAACGGCGGACAGGAAAGCGCGTGCGGTTGGTGCAAGGATCGATGGGGCGTCTCGTGGCAGATCACCCCGATCGCGCTGACGCAGGCGATCACCGATCCCGATCCGGCTGTCGCAAAGCGCACGTTCGAAGCGATGATGTCGATGACGAAGGTCGACATCGCGGCAATCGAAGCGGCCCGCCGCGGCTGAATGTGAAAAGCCGCGGACAGCTATGCTGGCCGCGGCTTCGACGTAGAGCGCGGAGAGTGAATGCTACGCGCTCACGTGTTTCACATTCCTAGACGATCGAACGGACTCGCCGTTTCCGATATCCGAACCCGCCCACGCCGAGCAGCCCGGTCGCAAGCAGCACGACCGACGCCGGCTCCGGCGTCGCGGTGATCGCGCCCCCCGCGACCGTCGTCGTTCCATACCCGTTCGCGACCGCCCAACTGTCGCTATTGAGTGTCGCATTGAACGCGTAGTACTGGCCCGTCGTCGCGTCCGCAAAGATGCCGCTCAAGGTCCCCGTCACCGTCGTCGGATCGGACTGCGACGCATACACTCCCGTGCTCGCATCGTACGTCGCCTGGGTGAAGCCCGCGAAGTACGCGTCGATGTTCCAGCTCACGAACGACCCGACCTTCGCCTGCGAGCCACCGGTCCACAGCACGCAATCCTGCGTGGCCGTGACACAGCTTCCCCCGCCCGACGCCGCCAGGTGGAAAACCGTCAACGACGGATCCCACTCGGTGGTCATGCTCTGCACCGACCCGCCGTCCGCATCGTACATCTGCACGAACCCGACGTTCGTGGCGTTCGGATTCACCGCGTCGCCGGCACCCGCATAGTTGTTCGTGACGAAGATCGCCTCGAGCGGCGGAGTGGCAAACCCGGGATTCCCGTCGACGAAATACAACGAGAGATCGCGCTGCACCGTCGCCGACCCGCACGTCGCGCCGGTCTGGCCGATCGCGTCGGCGAGCGTCGAATAGCACGTCACCGCGCCGAGGTAGCCGAGGTTGTCGCTCGAGAAATAGCCGCCCTGCGCGGCAAGGGGCGACGCGGCGGTCACCACCGCCGCCGCAACGGCGAGCGCGGTCGTCAAACGAGATGTCATCGGTGAGCAGAACCTCGAGCGGGAGAAGCCGCGCGCAGCCTGGGGAGGAACCATCCGCCGGACCGGCGCTCGAACAGCGAGACCGACGCAACTGCGCGCGGCACATGGCCGGCAGGCAACGCACGTGCCGCAACCACCCTCGAGCCGGGGCGCGGGCGCGACGAGGCAAGAGTATACGTCGCACCAGCTTAGGCACAAGACACGAAAATCCCCTGCTGGCGTCGCGCGGAGAGTGTCGCGCTTCGCCAGCAGGGGTGTTGCACCGACGCGGCAACTCATCGGACTGACCGCGGGTGTCGAATGCCCTGCACACCCGGCCCGCGGCCCGACCGGCGGACCGGTCAGCGCATCTCACTCTCGAAGACGGCCGTGTTCACGACGCGCAGCAGCGTTCCCCCCGGATTGCCCGCGCGGTCCGTCGTCAGATCGAGAACCCCCGTCACCTCCTCGTCCAGCTTCGCGATGCCGCTCGTCCACGACCGCGCACCACCCAGCGGCTGCGCGCGAACGACCACACCGTTCCCCGGGCGCAGATACCTCGCAACGAGCGGAATATCCCGCGTCGCCCCCGCCGGCACATTCGTCAGCCACACCGGCTGGCCGTTCTCCGGCACCACGAACACGCTCATGTCGTACGCACCAAAATTCCGCGCGAAGATCGTACTCACCACCGGTTCAGGCGCGGGCTGAACGCGGGTCTGACAGGCCGTGGCTCCGATCAGAATGAGGCCGGCGGATGCCAGTGGGCGCGCGAAGAACAACCGCATACAGGCTCCTAGCGAAGGGTGCACATAGTCTGTCGAAACCGCCGCGGCCGCGAAGTCGGGGACCTGCCGCGATACTGTCCGCATTCGCCCGACAGGTGCACATCACCGTGCGACGATCCGGTTCCCACGACATCTTTCATGCGATGCTCCGTCCTTCTCGCCGCTCACCGGTATGATCTCCGCCACCGCCGATCACGCCCTTCGGGCGGTGCTCTTCCTCGCGCGCTCGGGCTCTCGGCTCATCACCGCCGAGGAGATCGCGTCGGCCATCGGCGCGCCGCGGAACTATCTGTCGAAGACGCTCTACGCGCTCTCCAATGCGGGAATTCTCACGAGCAGCGCGGGGCGCTACGGCGGCTTCTCGCTCAGCCGCCCCGCCGACCAGCTCTCGATCTACGCGGTGGTCAGCGTCTTCGACCAGCCGTCGCCGAATCCGCGCTGCCTGCTCGGCGACCGGCCCTGCACGTCGCGCAATCCGTGCGCGGCGCACGCCAAGTGGACGGCGATCGAGCAGACTCGCGTCGCCGCGCTCAAATCGATGACGATCGCGGAACTCGCCGCCGGATAGTCCTACCAAATCTGAAAGCGCCGCCGGACCACGGTCCGACGGCGCTTTCAGATTTGGTACCGCGACGGTCAGAAGCCGACCACGCCCTGGACCATGAAGCCCTTGAACTGGCCGCCCGAGCGGATGTCCGCGAGCGGGAAGTCGTTGTACTTCTGATTCACGTACTCGAGCTTCGCCAGGACGTTGGGGGTGACGAACCACCCGCCGCCCACCTGATACCGGTTCACGCTCTGGTCGGCGAGGTTGTTCGCGACGAGCTGTCCCGAGAGAACGTTGTACCGGCCACCGAAGTACAGAGCCTCACTCGGCCCGAAGCGATACAGCCCCTCGTAGACCTGCTGCCGCAGATTGCGGACCTTCGCCTCCGCCGAGCCTTTGCCCTGCGCGATCTCGAAGTTGCCGAAGAACTCGGCGCCGCCGACCTTGAGGAACGGGTTCACGACCTGCGCATTCACCTTGTTGGCAAAGCCGGGGCGCACCTGGCCGGACCACGCGTTCGCCGTCTCGCTCGAGGCGGTATTCTCGATGACGTCGTAGTACGCCGAGCCGCCGCGATCGCCGGTGAAGAGCGTGTTGCTGGCCGCCCGGTTGTTCGAGTAGAACGAGCCGGTGAGACGGAAGCGAACGTCGTCCGCGAACTTCCGGTCGAAGCCAACCTTCCCGTAGAGCGACGCGCTCCGCTTCTCCGGCGCGGTGACCTGTCCGTGCACCTCGCCGCCGGTCACACCGACCATCGCGAGCCAGGGGCCGGGGCGGACGTACGCCTCGGCGCCGATCTCGGTGGTGAAGTCATCCAGGATGTAGTTGCCGACGAACGGGTTGTACATCGAGTTGCCGTTGTCGCTCCGGCGGAAGTGTGCGTCGCCGTAGTTCACCTCGAAGTGCCCGACCTTGAGCGTCGTGTACTTCATGATGTTCTTGAGCAGCGGGTAGTCGAACGGCGAGTCGTCGACGAGCAGATAGCCGTCCTTCACCCACGATTCCTGGTGGTGCCGCGCCGACAGATAGGACGTCATCGCCACGCGGATTCCCGGCGCCAGCTGCGCGTCGATGTTGAGGTTCGCGACCGCGTTGTTGAAGCCGTGGCCGATCGTGATGAGCTGATTCTGATTGACGCCGTTCACCACGACCGCGTTCGCGGCGTTGGTGTGCTGCAACCCCTGGAACTCCTGGGTGAACGCGCCACCGAACGAGAGCGCGAAGCCCGTGAACGGAACCTGGTCGGCCTTGGGCGGCTCGAAGACGTTGACCCCGCGCGAGTCGGCGGGCCGCACGTGGTTGATCTCCTGGGGCCGGAACAGGCTGACCTTCTTTGGGCTCTCCTTGGCCGAGGTATCCCCGGCGGCCGGGCCGCTCGAGGAGCTGCTCTGCGCCGCGACGCTCGATGCCGCGAACAACAGTGCAAAGCCGACGGTGCGGGTCGTTCTCATATGACTACCCTCCTCAGGGTATGACTTCGGTATTCCGGTGGTTCGGTCGGCCAGCCTGGCCGGTGCTGCATCTGGCGCGAAGTTACGGCTCGTCCGATCTCTCTTCCGTCCGGTGACTCGCCCGCGCCGCGTGCGGAGTTGCTTGTTTTTTCGTCGGGGGTTCCCCGACGCGCGGGGCTCAGATCGTGAACGTGAACAGCGTGAGCCCCGACCCGTGCGCGACGCGCAGCGCGATGTCGCGCCCACGGTCGTCCCGCATCACGGCGATCGACGTCACCCCGCCCACGGTGTGCGTGAGATGCGGCCCGTTCGCCGACGCGCCGCCGAGCATGAGCTGCACACGCCCGTCGCGGTGGTCCCAGTCGGCGCCGACGAGGGGATAGTCGAAGACCTGCCCCTGGGCGTCGACATCGGGGTCGTCGATCTCCAACGTGCCGCGCCGTCCGAGGTTCCGCCGGGCGAACTCCGCCAGGCCGTGCGCCCAGCCGTCCGCGGGGATCGTCTCGACGGACGGCGGTTCGACGGTCGTTCGCACACGGGTCATCACGGCGGCATGTGGAACGGTGAGCACACTGCACGTCGAGCAGCGAACGAGGCGCGTCGTCACGCTGCCGACGAGCATTCGCGCGACGAACCCGCGGCCGTGACTCCCTGTCGCGATGAGATCGGCGTTCACGCTCGCCGCGAACGCGAGCAGTTCGGTCGCGGGGTCGCCCTGCAAGAGGATTCTCTGAACCGTCATGTCCTTCGGAACGCGCAGCTGATCCTGGACGCGCTGGAGCGCGTCGCCCGCGTCGCGCTTGTAGCTCGTGCCCCACCCTTCGACGTCGTACGTGATGCTGTCGCGCGGGATGACGTGCGCGACGTAGATCGTCGCGCAGGGAGACGCGAGCTCGATCGCCAGCCGCGCCGCGCGGAGGCTGGTCTCGCTGAAGTCGGCGGCGACGACGATCCGCCGCGGCGCGTGGTCCAACTCCGTCGCGACGCAGAACACCGGCACGTCCGCCATCCGCACCAGGCGCAGCGCGGTTTCGTCGCCGAACACGCGGTCCATCACGCGATGCCGGCCGAGCCCGGCGACGATCATCGTCGCGCCCGTCCGGTGCGCGATGCGCGTGATCACGGTCGCCGGATCGCCCATCGGCAGTTCGACGGCGACGTCATCGGCCTGCCAGGTGCGCGCGATCTGATTGGTCAGCTCGCGGCGCGCGTCGACCCGGCGCGCTCGATCCATCTCCTCGTTCGCGGCGATCTGCGCCTCGACGACGCCCGGCACCGGCTTCACGACACTCACGAGGCGGAGCGCGTCGGGGTGTTCGGCGAAGATCCTGCCGACGACGAGCGCGGCGTCGGACTGCGGCCGGCCGTCCGACGCGATGATGATGGGTGCCGCCCGGCTCGCGCGGACGCCGAGCTCCGGGTTCGTCGTGATGATGCTGAGCGTGGCCATGGGTCTCTCCGGTTAGCGAGCGGGCGCGCGCAACGCGCGCTTCACTCGCAACCTGCGACCGGCCTCCCGCCGACGAAGTCAGCGAACCACGACGACGGTGTGGGAGTTTTCCCTCAGAACGAATGGACGGAGTGCGGCGCCGGGGCGTCGACGGTGTAGCCGTCACGCTCGAGCTGCGCCGTGAGCGCTTCCTGAGCGGGGGGCTCGCCGTGCACGAGGTGCACATGGGGAGCGGGACCGTCGCCGCGCACGCCCTTCAACCAGCGGTGTAGCTCGTTGCGGTCGGCGTGGGCGCTATAGCCGTTGAGAATCTTCACCTGCGCGCGAAGCGGCACCTCGTCGCCGAACACCTTGATCGTCTCCCGCCGCTCGACGATCCGCCGCCCGAGCGTATGCTCGGCCTGGAAGCCGACGATCAGGATCGTGTTGCGCGGGTCGGACGCGCCGTGCGCCAGGTGATGGAGAATCCGCCCCGCTTCCGCCATTCCCGATGCGGCGATGATGACCATCGGTCCGTTGCGGGTGTTGAGGGCCTTGGATTCGGTCGCGTCGCGGGCGAACTCGAGATTCGGAAAGTCGAACAGGTCGTTGACGGCCGCGACGAGCTCCTCGCTCCGGTCGAAGGCATCGGGGTTCATCGCGAAGACCGACGTCGCGGCGATGGCGAGCGGGCTGTCGAGCACGATCGGCACGGCCGGAATCGCATTCGCCCGGGTGAGGCGATGGAGGTCGTAGAGCAGTTCCTGCGCGCGCCCCACGGCGAACGCCGGAATGAGGACTCGCCCGCCGCGGGCGACGGTCTCGCGAACGACCGCCCCGAGCTCGTCCATCATCTCGCCGGCCGCCGCGTGCTCGCGATTCCCGTACGTGGATTCCATGATCACGACGTCCGCGCCGTGCGGTGGCTCAGGGTCGCGAATGATGGGGAGTCCCCACCGGCCGACGTCGCCGGAGAATACGAGCCGTCGGTGCCGCGTTCCTTCGGTGCAATCGAGCGTCACCGACGCCGAGCCGAGGATGTGCCCTGCCTCGCGATACACGGCGCGAATGCCGGGCGCGGGCTCGAACGGCGTGTCGTATGGAATGGAGATCACGCGGCGCATGATTCGAGCGACGTCGTTCTGGTCGTACAGCGGCGCGACGAACGACTTCTTTCGCCGCGACAGGAACTCCGCGTCCTTCTCCTGGATGTGCGCCGAGTCGGCGAGCATGATGGCGCAGAGGTCGCGCGTGGCCGGCGTCATGTAGATCGGCCGATCGAAGCCGAGCCGCGCGAGCAGCGGCAGCCGCCCCGCGTGGTCGATGTGCGCGTGCGACAGCACGACCGCGTTCAACTCGTTGGGCTTGAACGGCACATGGAGGTTCTTTTCCGCGGACTGCGCGCGGTGCCCCTGGAACATGCCGAAATCGAGGGCGATGGTCGACGAGCCGACGTGCACGAGATGGCACGAGCCTGTGACCTCGCGCGCCGCGCCATGAAAGGTGATGTCCATGCGGTGGGGATGAGGATCGGTGCAAAGCCTGATCGTGGCGTCGCCGCGAACACGCTAACATATCGCAATCGGAAGGTGGCGCGTAGCGCGCGGCCCGCGGTGCCTTCACCGTGGGAACGCGCGGCACGAGTTTCGCCGCTGACGACGCACTCTCGACTGGAGAATCGTGAATGTCTTCGCTCAAGCGGCCGCTCGACGGCCAGATGCAGATCCATCATCTCGACGCGGACCGGCAGATGATCGACCCGGCGCTGCTCGAGAAGCACGGCCGCAGCGCACGCACGCTCTCGAAGGATGGGCCGCTGCGTGTCACGCTGTTCGCGCTGGCGCCCGGCGGTGAGATGCCGACTCACAAGGCCGACGGTCCCGTGAGCATCCACGTGCTGGACGGCGACGTCGCGTTCACCTGCGGCGGTGAGACGCAGGCACTGTCCGGGGGCGATCTCGTGGTCCTCGACCGAAACGTCGAGCACTCGCTGCGATCGACGAACGGCTGCACGGTGCTCCTCACGGTCGTTCACGGCACGACGATCGGCTGAGCTCGCGAATCGCGGGTGAGGGGAACTCCCCGACCGGCCGTCGGGAAGACTCCCCCACCGGCAGGGCACGCCCCCGACAGCATGCGTCGATCCGCCGGTCTAACCTCATCGTGAGACCCGCGACGGAGGACGGCATGCTTGACAGAATTCTCATCCCGCTCGATCGCTCCACGCTCGCCGAACAGGCGATTCCCATCGCGACGGCGCTGGCTCGAGCGTCCAGCGCCGCGCTGGACCTGGTGCTCGCGCACAAACCCGGCACGCGTGAGGAGCCGTTCACGCCGTCGTGGTCGGACCTCCACGATCCGGAAGACTGGCGGTACCTCCGCCAGGTCGCCGCGGAGCTGGGCGACGCGGGCGTGCCGGCGACGGTCGACGTGCGCTGCGCGCCGCCGGTCACCGCGATCCGACAACGGCAGCGCGAGATCGGCGCGGACCTCATCGTGATGACCTCGCACGGCCGCACGGGGCTCAGCCGGACCTGGCTGGGCAGCGTCGCCGACGGCGTGATTCGCACTGCCGACGTGCCCGTGCTGATCGTTCGCGCGGGGAGTGAGCGACAGCGGCGCGACGCCGGCGCGGCGCTCTACCGGCAGATCCTCGTCCCGATCGACGGATCGCCGCTCTCCGCGACGATCCTCGAGCCGGCGTTGGCGTTGGCGAAGGCGTGCCGCGCACGCGTGACATTGCTCCGCGTGATCGAGCCCTCGGCGACGTACGTGTACGACGTTTCGGTGCCGACCTTCCCGACGAGAATCCCGGACCCGGAAGCGACGCTCGACGCCGAGTCGCTCGCCGAGGCGGAGCTGGCCGCGCTGGCGCATCGCCTGTCGCACGAGCATGGCATCATCGTCGACACGATGGTGACGATCGGCGCGCCCGCGGTGGCGATTCTGGACGCGGCGCATGCGATCCACGCGGACCTCGTCGCGATGACCACCCACGGCTACGGCGCGGCGCGGTACGTCCTCGGGAGCGTGACCGACGGCGTCCTGCGCGGCGGCCATCTGCCGATGCTCGTGTATCGGCCCTCAGAGGTGCCGGCCGCGCGCGCGGAGGAGTTGGAGGTCCTCCAGGCCTAGCGGAATCGGGCGCGCTCCTCAGTTCTCGAGCGCGCCCGCCACCACCCGCCACGTATCGCGCGCGATCAACAATTCCTCATCGGTGGGAATCACCCAGAGCGCCACCCGCGATCGCCCTTCCACGTCGAAGCGACCCTCCCGGCCGACCAGCGCGGCGTTCGCCGCGGGGTCATACTCGATACCCAGCCAGTCGAGCCCCGCGCAGATCTGCGCGCGCACCGACGCCGCATTCTCCCCGATCCCGCCGGCGAACACGATGGCGTCCGCGCCGTTCATCGCCGCCAGATACGAGCCGAGATACTTCTTCACGCGATAGCAGAAGAGATCGATCGCGAGCTTCGCGCGCCGGTCGCCCGTCTCTTCCACCTCCGCCAGCAGTTCGCGCATGTCCGCCGTGAGCCCCGACACGCCGAGCAAGCCCGATCGGTTGTTCAGCGTGGCGTCGAGGTCGGCGAGGCTCGCGCCCTCCTTGCCCGCGACGTAGTCGAGGATCGCTGGATCGATGTCTCCCGACCGCGTGCCCATCACGAGCCCCTCGAGCGGCGTGAATCCCATCGACGTATCCATCGAATCGCCGTGCTGAATGGCGCACGCCGACGCGCCGTTGCCGAGGTGCAGCGTGATGATCCGCGTGTCCGCGCGCTCGCATCCCGTGAGCTGCCGGTACCGATAGGCGATGTACCGGTGCGACGTGCCATGAAAGCCGTACCGGCGAACGTGGTGTCGCCGATAGAACTGATACGGCAGCGCGTAGATGTACGACGTCTCCGGCAGCGTGTGATGGAACGCGGTGTCGAACACCGCCACCTGCGGCACCCCGGGGCCGAGCACCGCCCGCGCCGCGGCGATGCCGCGCAGATTGTGCGGGTTGTGTAGCGGCGCGAGATCGATCAGATCCTCGAGCGCCGTCAACACGTCGTCGTCGACGCGGGTCGAGTGCGTGAATTTCTCGCCTCCGTGCACGACGCGGTGCCCCACGGCCTCGATCTCCCCCACGCTCGAGACGGGAACGCCGGAGCTGTCGCTCGTGACCCAGGCGATGACGTGCTCGACGGCCGCCGCATGGTCGCGCAGCGCGGCGGTGGTCTTCTTCGGCGGCTTGTCGAGCGCGGCGAGCGTGACGATCGCCTCACCGCCGATTCGCTCGATCTGTCCGCGTGCCAGACGCCGATCGCGCGACGCCGCGATCGCGTCGCCGTCGGTGTCGATCAGCTGGAACTTGAGGGTGGACGACCCGACGTTCAGGACGAGGATGTGCATTCGGGAATAAAGGCTCCACCCTGGGAACGGCGCTACGGGCTGGCGAACGCATTCGAGCCCTGAGTCCGTCTCGCGCGCCTCCGGCACGTACACGCTGTACTCCATTTGGCGCACACACGAAGCGCCTCGGTCCGACAGACGGCGGGCGGCGCGGATCCTAGCCTTCCACCCGTTGCCGCAAGCATTCCCCAATCCATCGGACCGTCATGCCGTCGAACTCTCGAGCACACCGTCTCGCCGACGCGCCGCCGACTGAAGCCAGTCGGACGGACGCGCCGCCTCCTCGACCGCGACTCGTCACCGAGGAACCTCGCGCGGTCGATCTCAGCCTGCGCGCGACCTGGAAGGCCGACCTCGGCGCCGGCCTGGTCGTGTTTCTCGTCGCACTGCCGCTCTGCCTCGGTATCGCGCTCGCGTCGGGTGCGCCGATGCTCGCTGGCATCATCACCGGGATCGTCGGCGGTCTCGTCGTGTCACGCCTCTCCGGCTCCGCACTCATGGTGAGCGGACCGGCCGCCGGGCTCACCGCCATCATCATCACGGCGATCGCGCAGCTCGGCTCGTTCCAGAACTTCCTCGTGGCCGTGGTCATCGCCGGCGCGATTCAGGTCGCGCTCGGCTTCCTGCGGGCGGGGATCATCGGGTACTACTTCCCGTCATCGGTCATTCGCGGCATGCTCGCCGCGATCGGCCTCACCCTCATCCTCAAGCAACTCCCGTATGCGCTTGGCGCGGGCATCGCACCGCTCGAGTCCGATGCCCTCGCGCAGCCGCACGGTGGTAACACGCTGACCGCCATCGTCGACGCCGCGCGCGGGGCGCACCCGACGGCGGTCATCCTCACGCTTGCGGCGCTCGCGCTGCTGGTCGTCTGGCCGAAGGTCGCGCCGAAGTGGCTCTCGAAGGTCGTTCCGGCCGCTCTGGCGGCGGTGGTCGTTGGCGTCGTCGGCAGCATCGCGATGGGCCTGCTCGGCCCGGCCTGGACGCTTCCGAAAGCGGCACTCGTCTCGCTCCCGGTGGTCAGCTCGGCGAATGAGCTGTTCGGCATGCTCGCGTTCCCGGACTGGAGCGCGCTGGGCAACCCCGTCGTGTGGCGCGTGGCCGGAACGATCGCGATCGTCGCGAGCCTCGAGACACTGCTCAGCCTCGAGGCGACCGACAAGCTCGATCCGTACAAGCGCACCTCGCCGGCCAATCGCGAGCTCCTCGCGCAGGGCACGGGCAACATGCTCGCCGGACTGCTCGGCGGCCTTCCGATGACCGGCGTGATCGTGCGCAGCGCGGCCAACGTCGGCGCGGGCGGCAGAACGTGGCGCTCGGCGTGGGTGCACGGCTTCTTCCTCGTGGTCGCCGTGATCGCGCTGCCGTTGCTGCTCAATCGGATCCCGCTCGCCGTGCTCGCCGCCATCCTGCTCTTCACGGGCTACAAGCTCGCGCACCCGTCGATCTTCCGCGACGCGTGGCGCGTCGGACCGAAGTACGCGCTGCCGTTCGCGGTGACCTTCGCGGCGATCCTCGCGACCGACCTGCTCGTCGGCATCACGATTGGCCTCGCCGTCGGCGCGTTCTTCGTGCTGCTCGACAGCTGGTCGCACGCCTACTCCTATCAGCTCGAGGAGTCGGACGATCGCCATCGCGTGCAGCTCGTGCTCGCCGAAGAGGTGACGTTCCTCAACAAGGCGCGGATCAATCAGGCGCTCCAGCGTCTCCCCGCCGAGAGCGTCGTGACGGTCGACGCGACGCGGACGAAGCACCTCGATCACGACGTGGTCGAACTGTTACACGATTTTCGCGATACCGCGCGCGGAAAAGGGATCACGCTGCGCCTGATTGGTGTACCGGAACCGACGCTCGCCGCGGCGGCACACTAGCCCGGCGGGCGCAGCACACCGAAGGCAGCAATACTCGCAAGACAGATCGGGGGTGACTGACGGAGCGTGGGGGCGCTTCGTCGTTCGCCCCCGATCTCGTTCCTACCCCAGCGACGCGCGCCGCCCCGTCACCTCGTCGACGTGGATGCGGAACAGCTCCGTGCGATGCGGCGCCACATCGGCTTCGGTGAGAATGCCCGAGTCGAGCGACCGCAGAATCTTCACCGCCCGCTCGTAGAGCTCTTCCTCCGAGCCGCCGCGCTCACGGTCGATGAAGTAGATCGTGCCGCGCACGACCACGCTCGTCCAGTCGGTCGGACCGCGGACGTCGTCGATCTCGAAGGCGACGTACGGATGATGCTGCACCGTCCGCAGCTTCGCCCCGTGCGACGTCCGCGCGTAGAGCCACCCATCTTCGAGCACGTACGAGATCGGCTCGATGTCGACGCGATCGCGAAAGCTGTACGCGAGCCGGCCGAAGTGGTGACGCGCCAGCTCGGCGAGGCATTGCTCCGGCGACAGATCCCTGATGACCAGCTCCTTCGCGTCAGCCATGGCGTCTCCCGATCAATTCGCGCTGGGGATGGTGAATGCAAACGTGCTGCCGCTGCCGAGCGTGCTCTCCACCCAGATGCGGCCGCCGTGCGCCTGAACGATACCCTGGGCGATCGACAGCCCGAGGCCCGTTCCGCGCGTCCGCGCGCCCGCCGCCGATTGCCAGTAGCGATCGAAGATGTGCCGCTGGTCTTCCGTCGAGATGCCGCGCCCGCTGTCACGCACGGAGAACACTACGCTCGAATCCTTGCGCTCGACGCTGACCCGGATCTCGCCGCCCTCGGGCGTGAACTTGATCGCGTTGCGCAGGAGATTCGCCAGAACCTGCACGATGCGCGCGGCGTCGGCGCGCACGAGCGGCAAGTTGGTCGGCAGCGCCGTCTCGAGGCGGATGCCATGCTCCCTGGACTCGACGTCGAACATGTGAATCGCGCGCAGCACCAGCTCCGCTGGCTCTCGTGCGTCGAGCTCCAGCGACAGCCGGCCCCGCTCGATGTTCGCGACGTCGAGCAGATCGTCGATCATGCGATTCATCGTCTCGGTCGACGACCGGATCGTGCCGAGCAACTCGCGCCGCGAGCCCGCGTCGTCGATCGAACTCTCCTCGAGCACGCGCGCGCACATGGCGATCGCGCTCAGCGGATTCCGCAGATCGTGCGACACCACGCCGAGGACTTCGTCGCGCGCGCGATTCGCCTGGCGGGCGGCCTCGTAGGACGCGGCGTTCTGGAGCGCGCTCGCTGCCGCCTGCGCGTACTGGTCGGCGATCGCGCGCTGCCCCTCGTCGAAGCCGTGCGCCGTCGTGCGAATCAGCGTGAGCGCGCCGAGCGTCTCGCCGCCCGCGACGAGCGGCAGTGTGAGCAGCGACTGTGCGCCCAGCGCGCGCCACGCGGCCAGCGTTTCGGGGTCCGCGTAGCGCTCGAGCCATTCATCATCGACATCCTGCGTCAGCTCGGCGCGGCTGCGCCGGATGGCGTCGACGATCGGCGACGGCGAGTCGGGGGTCAACGCATGGTCGCCGAGCGTATGCATCGCCTCGGCAAGGTCGGGGCGGTGGCGGCGGCTGGTCGTGCGCACGTACGACGCGCCGCGCACGAGATCGACGAGCGCCGCGTCGGCGAGACGCGGCACCGGGAGATCGGCGATCGCCGCGATGGTGGAGTCGAGCGCCAGCGTCTGCGCCAGCTCCGCCGACGCGCCCGACAGAAAGCGCTCGTTCTCCTCGGCGCGGCGCTGCTGGGTGATGTCGCGCAGCACGACGGTGAACAGAATGCCGTCGCGGCTGACCAGCTTCGAGATCGACGCCTCGGCGGGGAACTCCGTGCCGTCGGCGTGCAGGCCGAAGATCTCGCGCCGCTCGCCCATGCGGCGGGCCGTCACCGGCGAGCGCGCGAAGCTGTCCATGTGCGGCTCGTGCGCCTCGCGAAAGCGCACCGGGAGCAGGATGTTCAGATGCCGCCCCAGGACGTCCGCCTCGGCGTAGCCGAAGATCTCCTCGGCACCGCGGTTGAAGTGGACGATCCTGTGCGACGAATCCACCGTGATGATCGCATCCGCGGCGATGGCCAGAATGCCGGCGAACTTGGCCTCGGACGCCCGCAGCTCTTCCTGCACCCGCCGCTGGGAGACGAGCCGCGAGCGAAGGTAGAACTGCTGAACGATGAGCAGCGCGATCGCCGCACCGGCGACCAGCGACGTGGTGACCAGGTCAGGCCTCCGCGAGAATCCCCAGTTTCAACGCCAGTTGAACGTAATCGGACCGATGCGAGATGCCGAGTTTCTCCTGGATCCTTTGCTTGTACGTGTCGACGGTCTTGGGGCTGATGAACAGCTTCTCGCCGATCTCCGGCGCGGAAAAACCCTGGGCCACATAGCGCAGCACATCCTGCTCGCGCTGCGTCAGCCGCTCGAACCGCTCCCGCTCGACGGCGGCAGGATCCTTCTTCGTGAGATTCTTGGCAAGCACCCGCGCGGCCGCGGGGCGCACGTAGACGTCGCCGTGCGCGACGGCGCGGACCGCGTCGACGAGCTCGCGGTCGGCCGCGCTCTTCACCAGATAGCCCGCGGCCCCCGCTTCCATGAGCGGCACGAGGTAGTCCTCCTCGGCCTGCATGGTGAGGATCAGCACGCGCGTATCGAGCCCCTTGGTCACGATCTCCTTCGTCGCCGCGGTGCCGTCCATCTCCGGCATGCCGAGATCCATGATCACCACGTCGGGCTTGAAGCGCTCGGCCAGCGTGACCGCTTCGCGGCCGGTCTTCGCTTCGCCGATGACCTCGATGTCTTTCGCCGAGCCGAGCACCGCGCGCAGGCCGGCGCGAACGACGGTGTGGTCATCGGCCAGCACGACGCGAATCAGATCTCCGTTCATGACAGCATCCTCTTACGAGCAGGGAGTTGGAAAATGGAGCGGGAGTGGAGCAACGGGCGGTCTCGTCGTGCGGCGATCGTCGCCGCGCGCCACCGCTATCCGCTGGCCTCGAGTGGCACCGTCGCGGTGACCGTCGTGCCATTCCCTTTCGCCGATCGGACGTCGAGGGCGCCGTCGACCAGACTCAGTCGCTCGCGCATCGACGCCATTCCTCGGCCGGCCGGCGGTACGGCGGCCGGATCGAAGCCGTGCCCGTCGTCGTGCACCTGCAACACGACCGACGGCCGCTCCCACCGCAGCCGCACCTGAACTCGCCGCGGCGCGGCGTGGCGCGTCGCGTTGGTGATGGCCTCGCTGGCCACGCGATAGAGCGTCACTTCCACCACGTGAGGCAGGCGCTCGCCGGCGAGCCGGCTGTCCACGTCGACGTCGACGCCGGTCCCGCTCGTGGCGTCGCGCGCGAGACGACGCAACGCCGCCTCGAGGCCAAGATCGTCGAGCACCGCCGGGTGTACGGAGCGCGAGAGCTTCCGCACTTCCTCGAGAATGCCTTCCGCCGCGTCGCGCGCGGCGCGCAGGCGCACGGCGAGCGCTGGATCCACCGCGTCGCGCGCCGCTGACGACAGCTCGAACTGAAGCGCGGCGATGTGCTGCGCCGTCGAGTCCTGCAGGGCGCGGGCGATCGAAGCGCGCTCGCGGTCGCCGGCGTCGATCACGTCGCGGGCCAGCTCGCGCATGCGCGTGCGGTCCGCGGCAAGATCGTCGAGGAGGATGTTGAACATCGAGCCCACACGCAGCACCTCCGCGTCGGCGACGCTCGACCGCCCGACGCGCGCGCCGTAGTCCCCACCCCACACCCGCTGCGCGACATTTTCGAGATCGCGAATCGGGTGAAGCGCGAGCATCACTAGCGCGACGTGCGCGATCACGATCACGACCAGCGCGCCGAGAAGCCAGGTCGGCGGGCGGAAGCCGGCGTAGTCCGCCAGGGCGACCATCGCGATGACGACGGCGAGATTGGCACCGACCAGCTTGAGCGCGAGCGGAACGCGCAGCGCCGCGAGCCGGATATCCCGGCTCGCGCGCCCCGCACCGTTCGACGTCGAGACTGCCGAAGCTGGGGGAACCAGAGTCATCGCCGATAGCACCGACATGCCGCCACCGTCGCGCCGCTCACTTCTGCACGACGAGCGCGGTCACCATTCCGAACATACCATGCTCCGACTCGGCGTGCGGCAGGATGTGGCAGTGGAACGCCCATGTGCCGGGGTTGTTGCAGTTGACGATGACGTCCCAGCGCTCACCTGGCGCGATGTTCAGCGTGTCGCACTTCCACGGCGCGGGCTGGTCCCAGCCGTCCTTGGCGACGACGGTCATGTGCATGCCGTGCAGGTGCATCGGGTGAATCATCATCCCTTCATTCATGAAGCGGATGCGTAGCTTCTGGCCGAGCTTCGCGACGATCGGCTGCGTCGCCGGAAAGCCCTTGCCGTTCAGCGTGTAGCCGTGGACGCCGTCGTTGAGGATGAGCACCTCGTCGATGTCCACGCGATCGTGGGCGGCCTTCTCCTTCGGCTCCACGACGAACGCACCGAGGAGGCCGAGGCCGACCTGCTTCGCCGAGTCGTGGTGGGAGTGGTACATGTGCGAGCCGGCGTTCGGGACGACGAACTCGTACGTGAACGACGCGCCCGGCTTCACCGGCGGCTGCGTGATGAACGGCACGCCGTCCATGTCGTTCGGGAGCTCGAGGCCGTGGAAGTGAATTGCCGTCGACTCGGGCAGCTCGTTGTGGAGGATGACCCGGACGCGGTCGCCTTCCTTCACGCGGATCTGCGGTCCCGGCACCTGCTCGTTGTACGCCCAGGCCTCGACCATTTTCCCGGGTTCGGTTTCCCACTTCATCTTCCTGGCGGTGAGCTCGAAGACCTTCACGCCCTTGTCCATCACGGGCTTCATGATCTGGTTGCCCATCTTGTCGGTCTTCGCCGGGAACGCCTTGATGCCCTTCTCGTGCATCGCGTCCATGGCGTCGGCGCTGGCGAGCGTGGCGGCCGCCCCTGTCACCGTGTCGTGCGGGCCCATGGTCCCGCCTGTCGCGCCCGCTGCCGCGCCCTGCTGGGCAGCCGCGGACGCCTTCGCCGGACCCTTGCACGCGCCGGCGACCCCTACGACGAGGGCAGCGACACCACCATCGCGCAGGAAGCGGCGGCGGGAGGTGGTTTTATCGAGGAGGTCGAGGACGGATGTATCAGACATGGTGTCGATTCCGATTGTGTGTAGGCTGAATTTCCGGGTTTGGCCGGGTAGGGACTGTCGGGGCGAGGGACGAACTTCTGACAGGGATTCCCTGACATGAGAGAGGGCGGCGCTGGCCGCCCTCCTTTCGCGAGCGCTGCTGTGTAGGGGCCGCCTATTTCTTCTCGCCGACCGCTTCGGCGAGGGCGCGACCGCCGATGGTGAGCTCGAAGTTGACCTTCACATCGTCGCCGGTCTTGAGTCGGCCGAAGAGGGCGGTCGGCGGCTTGATGCCGTAGTCGGTCATCTTGATCGGCACGCTGCCGACGGCCTTGAGGGTGCCGTCGGGAAGGCGAGTGGCGACGACTTCCATCTCGAGCCTGTTCTCCTTCCCCGCGACGGTCAGGGTACCGACGGTCTTGACGGTGAAGCTGTCGCTGCCGTCGCCCGGGACCGCCTCGAGAGTGGCGAGGATGTAGCTGACGTTCGGCGACGCGTCGGCGTTCAGTGCCTTATAAAGATTGTTGTCCATCGCGCCGTGGCCGCATTTGAGCGACTTGACGGGAACCTTGACCTCGACGCGCTTCACCGACCTGGGTGCCGAGGCCGCGAAGTGCTGGGCCAGAGCCCGATCGACTTCGATCGCGGCGTCGAGCGATTCGGCCTTGCAGGTCCAGCCGTGGAGGTTGGAGGTGCCGTCGATCCAGAGTTTGCTCTCCGGCGCGACGGAGACGCGGGCGGTTTCCTGCGCCGCGGCGGCGGCGGGACCGAGAACGGTCATAGCGATCAGCGCGACTGCGACTCTGGCTCTGGTCATCATTCCTCCCTGGCTGTCGAGGGATGCCGTTCGCCGGGTCGGCGCTCAGTTCATCCGTTCGATCTGGGAGAGAAGATCGGGCTGCCGCGCTGGTCGCTCTGTCGGGTGCGCGAACGAAGCTGGGTAGGACTTTCGCTGACGTCGCCGACGGGGGAGTACCGCGATGAGAGGACGCGGGGCCACCGGAACCGCTTCACCGCGGCGGCGGGGAGACGCAGAGAAGCGCAGAGAGAAAGCAGAGAGATGAAAAGCTGGCTCTGAGAATCGAGATACGCGCTGGAGATGCGTCCAATCGATCCTGGACGGCGTGATCGTCATCGCGGCTGTCGTCTGCGCGCTTTTCAAAAAAAACAAGAGAGAAATTGAATGGTGCTCGCGCTGACACCGTCACACTGCCGCCCGACAACTCTCAATCGTCGCCGTTCGCGTCCGCTCGGCGCATCTCCGCGCCTGCGCCTGCGCGGAGAGGGGGTTTCTAGCTCACCCGCTGATCATCCCCAGCTCCCGAGCCACCCGCGCCGCGGCAGTTCGATTCTCCACGCCGAGCTTCTCGAAGACCCGGACGAGATGCGCCTTCACCGTCGGCTCGGCGATCCCCAGCGCGGCGGCGATCTGCTTGTTGCCGTCGCCGCGCGCCACGTGCCGCAGCACGTCCCGCTCGCGCTCCGTCAACGACACCCGCGACGGCTGTTGCCAGCGCGACATCAACCGCTCCGTCGCCGCCGGTGCGAGATACCGCTCGCCCCGCGCCACCGCTCGAAGGGCCCGGAAGAGCTCCGCGTGCGGCACGTCCTTCAACAGGTAGCCGACCGCGCCCGCCTCGATCGCGCGCAGCACCTCGCCGTCCGACACATAGGTCGTCAGGACGACCACCCGCGCGCCCGGCCGCTCCGCGACGATCGCCGCCGTCGCGTCCACGCCGTTGCGAACCGGCATTCGAAGATCCATCAACACCAGATCCGGCGACAACCGCCGCGCCGCTTCGACGGCTTCGTCGCCATTCGCCGCCTCGCCCGCCACCTCGAAATCCGGCTGAGTTGCCAGCACGCTGGCGATCCCGCTCCGCACGATCGGATGATCATCCACGACGAGCACGCGAATCCGCGCCGGGCCGCTCATGCCGTCCGTCCCGCGACCGTCGCCAGGGGCAGCGCGATCGTCACGCTCGTTCCCTTCCCCGGCGCGCTCTCGACGAGCACCCGGCCCCCGAACGGCCGCACGCGTTCGCGCATGCCGCTCAACCCCATGCGGCCGCGCTCCGCCTGCTCGGTCTCCAGAAACCCGCGGCCATCGTCGTCGATCGACAACAGTATCAACTCGCCTTCCCGCGTGAGTGAGACCGTGACGGTCTTCGCCGCCGCATGCCGGCTCGCGTTGCTCAACGCCTCCTGCGTCGCGCGGAGGAAGATCACGTCAGCGTCCGGGTGCAATGGCGGCACGTCGCCGATCGCGCACGTCGCGGTCACACCGTTGGCTTCGGCCCACTGCGCCACGATGCGCTCGAGCGCCGCGCCCAGCGTCGCGTCGGCGAGCGGCGCCGGCCGGAGCGCCCAGACGAGCCGCCGAATCTCCGCGAGGCTGTCTCGCGAGACGTGCCGCGCGTGCTCGAGGTGCGGCAGCGCCGCCTGCCACGCCGAGTCGTCCGCGTAGCTGCCGCCAACCGGTAACCGCGCGGCAGAAAGCTCTGCCGCCTCCAGTTGCTTGATGACGCTCGTGAAGCCCTGGGCGAGCGTGTCATGGATGTCGCGCGCGAGCCGCTGCCGCTCCTCGAGCACCCCCGCCTCGCGCGCCCGATCCGCCAGATCCCGTTGAGCGGCATCCAACTGGTCGAGCAGCCGCGCACGGATCGCCGCATCGCGATTCACGCGATCGATGTACAACATGACGGTCGCGATCATGATCCCCGTCGCGACGACGCCAACGGCGCGCGCCACGACCACGCTCGTCCACCGCGCGGGATCCGGCCCCAGGGCGCCGAACACCAGCAGCACGACCACCCCGCCCAGCGTCGCGATCGCCGCCCGCAACGACAGGAATATGAATCCTTGAATGATCGCGCCGAGGATCAACAGCGAGAACGCGCCGCCCAGTCGAAGCGAGCCCAGCACGAGAAGCCAACCCAGCGGCACGAAAACCGCGACGGCCCACGAGCGCTCCACAATCCAGGCGCGATATCGGACCCCAAGGACGTGATACACGACCAGTGCACCCACCACGGCCAGGGCCAACGTCAGCCGATGCGCCCCCGCCAGCGCGCCAGGTCCGCCCGCATTCACGAGCATCATCGTCGACGCGACGACCAGCGCGACGCCCTGGGTCGACACCCATACGCGAACCCAGAGTGGCGCATTGTGGGTGAACAGTGGTTCAGCGAAGCGGCGTGCCGCCTTCGGTGGGTCGCTCGAGGTCATGAGCATCAAGTTCGTGCCGGGATCCGGCCCGCGCATCCGCCGAAAGTTGTAGCCGGACATGCTGATCGCGGTGAGGGTCCGAGCCGTGTTGCGTGTCCAACTGACCAACAGCGATCCGGGAATGGGGGGACGGATGATGAGAGTCTTGAAAGGCGTGGAGGAACTCGGCCGGCGCTCGCTGTTCAACGCTCTGCTGACTGCGTCGCGGCGTCAATCCAGCGTGGAACCGGGCGAATTGTCGCGCCAGGGGCGGCGCGTGCTCTTCATCGCCGAGGATGCCGTGGGCGATACGCTGCTGTCGATGCCGGCGATTCGCGCGATCGCCGAAGCGCACCCGAACAACATCGTCGACGTAGCCACGTGGCCCGCGGCCGCCTGTCTCTTCGAGAACGTCCCGTACGTCCGCCGCACGATCGTCTTCCCGCGCTATGACAAGCGCCGTCGCCACGCCTTTCAGGCGGTCCGCCGGCATGGACCCTACGATGCCGTCGTCGACGGCATGGTGCTGCGCCGCCACGTGCGGTCGCGCAGCCTCGCGATGATGCTCGGAAGCGGCGCCCGGTTCTGGATCGGTGAGAAGGACCGCGGCAGCGACTACGTCCTGAACGTGCCGACGCCCCGTCCCGACGACGCGACCACGCACCTCGATCGGATGCTCGGCTTCGCCACCCCGTTCGGGTGCGCCGACGCACCACGCCGCCCTCACCTGGTCACGACGCCCGCCGAACGGCTCGGTGCGCGCTCCGTCTGGAACGTCGAATCGCGCGCGCTGCGCATTCTCGTGAATCTGTCGACCAACGGGCCGGAGCGACGCTGGGATCCGACGCGCTTTGCCGCCACCATCGCGCACCTCCGCCGGCGCCGTCCGGGAGCGAGTATCGTGATCGTCGCGCTCGAGCGCGACCGCCTGCTCGCGGAGTTCGTCGCCTCGGCCGCCGGCGAGCCTGGCGTCCACCTCCCCACCCTTCGCGGCCTGATCGCCCTGGTGGAGAGCGCCGATCTGATCGTCAGCCCCGACACGTCCGTCTGCCACATGGCATCGGCGTTTCGGCGGCCGCTCGTCTCGCTCCACAACGCCGGCAAGGAACAGTGGGGCCCTTATGAGACACCCGGCGTGCGCGTCATCGCCCCTGAAGTCGATACGCTCGACGGTATCGCTGTCCGCGACGTGACGGCCGCGATCGACCGCGTACTGAACGAGATGGTTCTTCGCGCCGGCGCCCCCCTGCCGTCGACCCCCTTCGAGGCTCGCGCGGCAGACCTCGCGGTGAGCTGACTCCATCGAAAGTTGTAGATCGATCCGCCCTCCGCACGATACCCGCGGTGCGCGGAAGCGCGTAGCGTGCGTCCATGCACCTCGTCTCGCGGACTTCGATCGCGCAGGGCTTCGCGGCCATGGCCGTCAATCCGCTGCGTACGACGCTCTGCACGCTCGGCGTCATGATGGGGATCGCGTCGGTCGTCGCGACGCTCTCCGTCGGCGACGGGCTCGAGCGTTTTGCGCGCGACCAGATCGCTTCGCAGACCGACGTGCAGGCCGTCGCCATCTCGTCGCGAACGGAGGTGCTGCGCGACGGCTTCGCGTTTCCGAATCATGGCTACCCGGTCTTCACCGCCGCCGACGCCGAGGACCTCCGTGCTTTTCTCGGTAGCAGAGGTGAGGTGACGATGAGCGTCAGCGGCCAGACGACCGTCTCGACGCCGTCGACGTCCACGCACGCGGCGGCGGCCATCGCCACGCTCGCGAACTATCTGATCGTGGGCAGGAAGGACGTCTGGCTCGGACGCTATTTCACCGACGTCGAGGTCGCGCACAACGCGCCGGTGGTGGTGCTGTCATACAGGCTTGCCGCCGAGCTCGCGCGCACGCACGACGCCGGCGACATGCTCGGCCGCGATGTTCGCGTGCGCGGCCGGGCGTTCACGGTGGTCGGCATCATGCCGACATTCACGGGCGAATCCGGCTTTCAGATCTTCATTCCCTTGCGCGGCGCCGCGGCGGCGTTCGGATCGACACAGCGTCTCACGCCGGCGATGCTCGTGCATGCCCCGAGTCTCGAGCTCGTGGATGCGACCAAGGCGCACGTCATCGACTGGCTGGCGACGCGCTATCGCGACTGGGAGTCGTCGATTCGCGTGGCGACGCAGTTGCTGAGGCTCGAGCAGGCGCGCACCGGGATGCTGGTGCTCAAGCTCGTGATGGGCGCCTTCGCCGCGATCTCGCTGCTCGTAGGCGGCGTCGGCATCATGAACGTGCTGCTCGCCGGGGTGACCGAACGCACACGGGAGATCGGCGTGCGTAAGGCGATGGGCGCGCGGCGGCGCGACATCCTTCAGCAGTTTCTCGCCGAGTCGGTCGCGATGGCCGGTGTGGGAACGGGGATCGGAACCATCGTGGGCCTGGCCGCCGCGTTCGCCGTCGCGTGGGTGGTGCGCTGGCAGGTGCCGGGCGCGGAACTGCACGCGGCGGTCACGATGAACACGCTCACGATCGCCGTCACCGCGGCCGTGAGCATCGGACTCGCATTCGGCACCTTTCCGGCGCTGCGCGCGGCTCGCCTGTCACCGATCGATGCGATCCGCCACGAGTAGCGCGCCGCGCTCCGCCCGCGTTACGGCGGAGTGATCTGCTCTCCGCCCGCGGTGATCAGCACTTCGCTTCGACGATTCTCTTCCCAGCAGGTTTTGGGGTCGCGACACACCGGGTCGGCGTCGGGGTTCGCCGTGGTCTCGATCCGGTTGGCCTCGATGCCGTGGTCGATGAGATACTGTTTGACCGCGGTCGCCCGGCGCATGGCCAGCGCGAGATTGGCCGTATTCGACGCATCGTCATGCGCGGTTCCCTCCACGCGCAGGTGCACGGCAGTGTTCGCGCGCAGAATGGCCACGCGGCGGTCCAGCGCTTTCTGCTCGGCGGCGCGAATGTCGGCGCTCCGCACGTCGAAGACGATCGGCAGCGTCAGGTCGGCGGTCGCGCGCACCGTGCGCTGCTCGACGACCAGCGCGTTCGCGATGCTGTCGCGCCGACGCTCGCGGGCGAGATAGAACGCCGCCGCCGCCGAATCCGCGGCCATCCGAACGGAATCGGCGTGCGTCAGTTGTCGTGGCGCCCGATTGGCCGCGGGGCGTGCACCGCGACCGCCACGGCCGGCGGCGGCTGGCGCATTCGGCGTCGCGGTGCTGGCCGCGGTACGATTGGCGCGGGCCGTCGCACCCGTTCCTGCCTGCGCGGCGCTCGCGGCGGGAGCGGGGCTCGGCGCCTGCTTGGCGGTCGTGACCGGCGCTTGCTGACACGCCGCCAGCCCGACCAGCATGGCGGCGGTTACGCCGACACTCGCAGAACGATGCACAGATGCCTCCGTGGAAATCTCTGTCGCCGGCGAACGCGATCGCGCCCGCCGGTTTCACGACGCCCAAAATGCGGGGTTTACCCCATTGTATCGCCGCGCGCGCCGGTCGAGCAAGGTGCATCCTCGCGGCTCCGCGCGAGCGCTCGGTGTCGCCAGCGGGGGAACGCCCGTATGTTCCGAGAATGGGAACCCGATCTTGGACGCGCGGGTAGGGACCGCATGCCACTAAGAGAAATTGTCGCGCTCGCCCTCTCGTCGCTGGCCGCGAATCGCCTCCGCTCCGCCCTCACGATGCTCGGGATCATCATCGGGATCGCGGCGGTCATCACCGTGGTTGGACTGGGGATGGGCGCACAGCAGGCCGTGGCCGACCGCCTCGCGCAGCTCGGAACGACGCTCCTCCAGGTTAATCCTGAACGCCAGCGGCGCGGCGGCGTGCAGTGGGGCGACATCAAACGCCTCACCATTGCCGACGCCAACGCGCTGCGCGAGCGCGGCCAGCACTTCGCCGCCGTTCAACCGCAACAGGACCGCGACCTGCAAGTGGTCTACGGCAACCGCAACACCAGCTCGAGGGTGATCGGTACGACGGCGAACTTCCTGAACGTTCGCGGCTATCGCCTCGCGGCAGGCCGCATGTTCACCACCGCCGAGGATCGTGGCATGCAGCGCGTCGCCGTGCTGGGCGCGTCGGTGGTCACGGAGCTCGGCTATCTGTCGCCGGATGTTCTCATCGGAGAGCGCGTCCGCCTGGGCGGACGGCAGTTTCAGGTCATCGGCGTCATGGCGCCGCGTGGACGCAGCAGTTCAGGCAACGATCCGGACAACCAGGTCATCATCCCGCTCCACACCGGTCGGTTTCGGGTGTTCGGCACCGATCGGTTGAACGACATCTATGTTCTGGCCTCGAACGAAGGCGCCGTGCCGGACGCGATGGAAGACATTCGCCGCGTGCTTCGGCGCAGCCATCGGCTGCGCACCGAGCAGCCCGATGACTTTCGCATTCGCAATCAATCGGACTTCCTGAGCGCCACCGCGAGCGCCACCGAAGTATTCACCTGGCTCCTCGGCGGCATTGCCGCGGTGAGCCTCATGGTCGGAGGGATCGGCATCATGAACATCATGCTCGTCTCGGTCACGGAGCGCACGCGCGAGATTGGCGTCCGCAAGGCGCTGGGAGCGACCCGCCGCGTGATCCTCTTCCAGTTTCTCGGCGAGGCGATGTTCACGAGCATGGCCGGTGGGATCGCGGGCGTCGCCGTGGGATGCGGCGCGCTGCTCCTCGCACGCCACGCGCTGGACATGAACACCGCGATCGTACCGGCGGTCATTGCGGCCGCGGTCGGCTTCGCGGGATTCATCGGCATCGCCTTCGGGGTGCTGCCGGCGCGACGCGCGGCCACGCTCGATCCCATCGTTGCCCTGCGCTACGAATGAGGGCTCCCGGGACGCCACTCTCCGACGACCAGGCGACGACGCGGCTCATCACGGTCGCGAATCGTCTGCCCGTCACGATCACGAACGACGGCGGCCACGCAGTCGTGTCGGCGAGCGTCGGCGGCCTCGCGTCGGGGCTTCGCTCTGTCGTGCGCGGCGACCGCCACTGGTGGATCGGCTGGCCGGGAGAGACCGCCGGCCTGAGTCCGGCCGACCTCCGGGACACTGAGCGACAGCTCGCCGCCCTCCACACGATCCCCGTGTCGCTCAGCCAGCAGGAGATCGAGATCTTCTATGAGAAGATCTCGAACGCCGTGCTCTGGCCGATCTGCCACGACCGCATCGATCGGCTGCCGCTTCACATCGACGGCTGGCCGACCTACGAGGCCGTGAATCGCCGGTACGCCGACGCCGTCGTCGCGCGCTGGCGGCCGGGCGACGTGATCTGGGTGCACGACTATCAGTTGATGCGCGTCCCGCACCTCATTCGGCAGCAGATTCCGGACGCGACGATCGGCTTCTTCCTGCACGTGCCGTTTCCGAACCCCGAGATCTTCTTCACGCTCTCGACGCGGCGATGGCTCCTCGAGGGGCTCCTCGGCGCGGATCTGATCGGCTTTCATACCCGGCGCTATCGCGGCCATTTCACGGGCGCGCTGCGCCGGCTCTTCGGGGTCGAGATGGACCCCGCTACCGGCAACGTGCCGTACGAAGGGCGCACGGTGCAACTCGGCATCTATCCGATGGGAATCGATGCCGATGAGTTCATGCAGCGCTCGACCGAGCTCGATGTGAGCGCCGAGACGCTGGCCCTCAAGCAGGGGAACACACGCCTGCTCGTCGGCATCGACCGGCTGGACTACAGCAAGGGGATCGAGCGACGACTGATCGCGCTCGAGCGTCTGCTCATCTCACATCCCGAATGGCGCGAGCGAGTCCGGCTGATTCAGGTGGCCGTGCCCTCGCGCGGGCGCGTCGGTGCATATCGCCGGCTGCGGAGCGACGTCGAGGGACTCGTCGGGCGCATCAACGGGGAGTTCGCGACGCCGACCTGGACGCCGATCCAGTATCTCCATCGGAGCGTGTCGCCGACCACGTTGACGGCGCTCTACCGCGCGGCCGACGTCATGCTCGTGACGCCCGTCCGCGACGGAATGAATCTCGTCGCGAAGGAGTTCATCGCGACGCGCGGCGACGAGGAGGGCGTGTTGATCCTGAGCGAGTTCGCCGGCGCGGCGGACGAGCTGACGGATGCGATCATCGTCAACCCGTACGACCTCGATCGCGTCGCGAGCGCGATCAACGACTCGCTCCTGATGTGCAAGTCCGACCGCCGAGCGAGAATGCGGAAGCTGCGGGCGCAGGTGTTCGGCAACGATGTTCGCCGCTGGGCGGACAGCTTTCTGACGGCCCTGCTGGCGACCCGAAGCGGAGCGCCGGCGGGCGGCTGATCGTCTCGCGCGCTAAGCTTCGCGGCATGCGTGCTCGATTCGCCCTCGCCTGGACCCTTGTCGCCGCGCTCGGCGCGGCGTGCGCGGAATCGTCGGCCGACAGTGTGGTTGAACGCCCGAGTCCTCGTGCGTCGGCGGACAGCATCGTCGCGGCCCTGTCGACGCACGACATGCGGCGCCTGTCCGTCTTCGCGCACCCCACACGCGGCGTGCGTTTCTCGCCCTACGCGTACGTCGATACGACGAGCGACCACGTCGTCGCGGCGGGGGACGTCGCCGGATTGTGGGCCGACGCCGCGCCTGTCGTGTGGGGCGCATTCGACGGCACCGGTGATCCAATCCGGCTGACTTACGCCGACTTCCATCGCAAGTTCGTGTACGACGCCGACTTTCTGCACGCGCCGTCGGTCGCGGTCGACTCGCAGCCGATCGGCCGCGGAAACACCACCAACAACATCGTCGAGGTCTACCCCGGCGCGTCGATCGTGGAGTACCACTGGCCCGGCCGCGATCCGTCGCTCAGCGGAATGGACTGGCGAAGTCTCTGGATCGTCCTCGAGCCGGACGGGAACCGCTGGCGGCTCGTCGGAGTCGTACACGGCGCCTGGACGATCTGATACGACGACCCCCGCCCGTAACGATCTCGGACCGAGGACCACCCGCAATGCCCTACCCCGAGTTGATCATCGACTGGAACACTCACCCGCAGCTCGCCGACAACATCTGGCAGGCCCAGAGCGCGGGTTGGCCAAAAACCCTGACGTACAACGGGCCGGACCCCTTCATCCGCCGACAGACCCGCCGCGCGGCCATGCACTACGACGTCGCCGGGATCGAATATGAGATTCCTCATATCCTGAGCCGCGACGAATATCCGTTCGCCTGCACGGTCGAAGGCGGATCGAGCTGGGTCGGACACATCCCTGGACGCGAGAACAGCGCGCAGGGCGGCATGATCGCGGCGTTTCTCCGGCGCAACCACATCGTCGCCGGACGCGGCGCTCAGTCGCGCTTCGTCGTGACGGTGATCAACCACCCCAACGGGCCGGTGGCGACGCCGTAGGACGCGCGGCGATGTGTCTACGCCGCCCGCTACGGCGCCGAGGCGCGCCGCTCGATCTCGGCGAACGGGACAGCGCCGGCCAGTCGAGAAAATCGACCGGTGTCGGCAATTTCCCGCGCCGCGTCGATCAACCCGCTCCAGGCGGCTCGCGCCAGCGCGCCGCCGACGCTGATGCGTCGAACCCCGAGCGACGCGAGCTCCCCGACGGTGGTGAAGTCACCGCCGACGAGCACGTTCACCGGCTTCGGCGCCACGGCCTGGACCACCGCCGCGATCTCCGCCGTGGTGCGCAGGCCGGGCGCGTAAAGACAATCCGCGCCCGCCTCCGCATAGGCAACGAGCCGACGGATCGTTTCGGCGAGGTCCGGCCGTCCGACGATGAAGCCTTCGGAGCGGCCGGTGAGCAGCACGCCAGTCCCGCTTTCGTCGAGAGCGCGACGCGCCGCGCGCATGCGATCGACCGCCAGCTCGAACGCGAACAGCGGATCGCCAGCGTCGCCGGTCGAGTCCTCGATCGACAGCCCGGCGACTCCGCTCGTCGCCGCCGCCAGCACGTTCGTGAAGACGCCCTCGGCGTCGACCGCGAACCCGCCCTCGAAGTCGGCGTTCACCGGCACGGCGACCGCCGCGGCGATGTCGCGCACCCGTTGGAGCGCCTGCTCGAGCGGCACCCGATTGTCGGCGCAGCCCATCGACCACGCGATCCCCGAGCTGGTCGTCGCCAGTGCCCTGAAGCCGAGCCCCTCGAGGACGCGCGCGCTGCCCACGTCCCACGGGTTGGGGATGACGAAACACCCCGCTTCGTGCAATCGCCGAAAAGCCTCGACCTTCGTGGCGAGATCCTGATTCATGCAGCGCCTCCGTGCAACGCGTGACGAACGAGTGTGGAATCGACGGCTCGAAGAAACGTACGCTCCTCGCGCAGAATCAACCGGCGCGACTCCGCGAAGGCGAAGTTGGCGCGGCCGTCGGTGTCATCGCGCAGCGCGGCGCGATAGGTCTCGTATTCGGCGAGCGACGCGAATCCGATGAGCGCGAGCGCAACGTCGTTCGTGCCTTCGTGCGGGAGGAAGTAGCCGAAGAGGTCGCCCCCACAGCGCGGAATGATGCGCGACCAGTTGGCCGCATACTCGGCGAAGGCGTCGCGCTGAAATGGGTCGATCTCGTAGCGAATGCAGCAGACGATCATGGCGGTTGGGAGCGAAACGTGATGGCCGGGCGAACCGCGTGAGTTCGCGTGAACGCCGAGGAGCATACCGGCTTGCGACCCCGGAATGGTTCCATTACCGTCGAACCATGCAGAACACGCCCGACCTCGCCGCGATCGCGGCCCTGATCGGCGACCGCGCGCGCGCGACGATCCTCACGTCGTTGATGGATGGGCGCGCGCTCACGGCTACCGAGCTGGCCCGCGTCGCCGACGTCACCAAGCAGACGGCGAGCTCGCATCTGTCGAAGCTTTTGGACGCGCGCCTCGTCAGCGTGGAGCAGGTCGGGCGGCACCGGTACCACCGTCTCGCCGACGCCGACGTCGCCTCGGCGATCGAACAGCTGCTCGGCCTCGCCTCACGCCTCGCGGCGCCGGTGAGCACCGGCCCGGCCGATACGACGCTCCGCAAGGCGCGCGTGTGCTACGATCATCTCGCGGGCGACCTGGGCGTCGCGCTGCTGGATGCGCTCGAGCGGCGCGAGCTCGTCACGCGGTCCGGCAGGGCGCGCGCGCTGAGCCCCGCCGGCGAGCGGGCGCTCGCGAAGCAAGGGATCGACATCGCCGGACTGGCGGCGCGCCGCCGGCCGCTCTGTCTCGCGTGTCTCGATTGGAGCGTGCGACGGCACCATCTCGCCGGCGCGGTCGGCGCGGCGATCCTCGACCGGTGTCTCGCGATGGCGTGGGCCCGGCGCGTCAAGGGCTCGCGGGCGGTCGTGTTCTCGGTGGTCGGCGAACGCGCGTTTCGGAAAGCCTTCGCTCTCGACTGAGCGCGGCTGCGTGCGCGCGCTTCAGTGCGTGAGCGCGTACACGAAGTAGTTCACCCAGAGCTTGTACGCTTCGTTCGAGGGCACGACGTCGAATCCTTCGTCCGAATACTGGATGTACTCGCCGATGTCCGCGTAGTTGTCGATGATCGCGACGAGCCGCTTGCTCGGATCGTTGTCCTGATAGAAGCCGAGGTACTCCGCCGGCACGCGGCGCATCTTGCTCGGAATCTTCGACAGGTCGACGTTGAAGAAGCAGTTGAAGATCGGATGCGCGTTCGTGAGCTTCACCGGCTTCAATCGTGGGAACGCGCGCTCCCACTGCGCGAGCAGATTGCGGTAGTCCGGATTCGGATCGCCCTCGATGTCGTCGAAGATGATGAAGCCGCCGCGCGCGATGTAACGGCGCAGGCCGTCGACCTCCGCGTCGGACATCGTCCAGCCGCCGGGCTCCGACAGGTACGCGATCGGGTACTTGAAGAGCAGCGGATCGTCGAGCCGCACGATCGCGCCGCCAAGAACGGCGCCGTTCTCGACGAATGGATTCGCGGTCGTGAGCTCGCGCAGGATCCGCATGAAGTGCCAGTCCGTGCGCGGATAGTCGTGCGACCACCCCGGCCCTTCGCCGCCGCACTCGTACGCGCCGCGGTATTTGATCCGCGCGAAGGTGACGCGGGCGTCGTACACCGGATTGCCGCGAAAGTACGGCGACACGAAGTACTGATCGCTGTCCCAACTGAACTGGCACGCCGCGTTCCGGCCGAAGCGTTGCGCCTGCGCGGACGATGCCAGAGCGATCGACGCGACCACGGCGACCGCGGCCCAGAGAAGCCGTCGGAAGGTCGCCGCGCGGCGGCGACCGCACGCGGGCCGGCCATCGATGGAGGCGCAACGAAACATTCCCGGTCTCGCTCCTGGGCTGGTCGAGGCGCTCATACGTACCTCGACTACGTCATCCGACGTATGCCCGTTGGCGCCGCGGCGCGGCATCGTCCAGACCATGAGAAACCCTTCGTTCGGTTCCAGCCAGGCCGCGCCGGCCGCGCCCGCGGTCACGCGCCGCCCCGCGCGTGCCAACCCGGCGTTCGTCGTCCCGAAACCGAATCGTCTACTGATGGGAGTGGCCGGATTCGTCGCGCGGTGGGCGCTGATTCGCGGCCGCTTCCGCGTTCGCCGCATTCACCTGCCCGCCGCCGACTTCGATCGTCTGCGCACGGCGGTCAACCCAGGCACGGCCGCGTTCCTCGCTCCCAATCACCCGGAGTTCGGCTTCGACTGGATGATGGACAAGGAGCTCTCGACGCGCGTCGCGCCGCGGATGGCCAGTTGGGCGGCAAGTGAGATCGTGCGTGGTGCGCCATGGTTCTGGCGTCGGCACAACCTGATCGCCAACGACGGCGGCGCCGCCGCGCTTCGCTACTCCGAGGATTGCGCGTGCGCCGGCGACGGCGTGCTGCTCCATCCCGAGGGTTCGGTGCACTGGACGGCGTCGCACGTCCATCCGCTCTTCCCGGGCATCGCCGATCTCGCGATCAACACCGCCGCGCGGTTGGCGAACACGGAGCCTGGCCGCCCGACGTTCATCGTGCCCGTCGTGTGGATGGCGCGCTTCACCGGCGACGTGAGTCGCGCACTGCTGCGTGAGATGAACCACATCGCGGCGGCTCTCGGGCTCCCCGAGGATCGCTCGTCGGACGTCGTCGGTCGCTTCTCGGCGCTCCAGGAGGCCATTCTCGCCCGGCAGATGGCGCGCTTCGGCTTCGCGCGGGCGAAGGGCGCGGAACTCGACTACTTCGACCGCCAGGAGGCGTTTCGAGCGCAGCTCGTCGCGGAACTTCGCGAGCGTCACCAGGTCGGGCCCAGCGATTCGGTGGAGCGCACGATCCATCGTCTTCAGCGTGCCATCGCCGCGAAGCGGGTCGAGCATCCGAATGATCCTCAGCTTCCCGCCGACGCCGCACGCGTCGCCGAAGCGCTCCGACTCGGCGGCTTCTCACGCACTGTCTACGGCACGGCGTATCTGACGCAGGAGCAGATCAGCGAGTGTCTCCAACGCCATCGCGCTACGCTGATGAAGCGGGGCCGTCGCAATGCGCTGTACAACATGCTGCCGCGCCCCCACGGTCCGCGCGTCGTGCGCGTGCGAGTGCCCGAGCCGATACGCATCGACCAGGAGCGAGCACTTCGCGCCGCCGCGATCCGTTCTGAGCGCGCCGCTTACGTCGCGGAGCTGCTCGCGGCAACACGGACCGCGATGCAGCAGGCGCTCGACACGCTCTCGGCGGCGACGGCCGGGCGCGAGCCCCCGCTCGCCTCGCTGAATCCCTTCGCGTCGTCATCGCGGCACGCGGCGGCATGATATCGGCAATGGTCGAGCTGTGGCCGCCTCGCAGAATAGATGTCCACGCCGACCATTCGCCTCGCCTCGATTCTCTGCCTCGCCGCGTCATCGCTCGTGAGCTCATCGTGCGTGATCGCGCACCCGGCGCGCGCGGTGGTCGGCAGTGCGCCGACAGCACTCGGCGCGCGGACGGTCGCGTACACGAGCGAGTCGGGAAGGCCCATCCATGCGTGGTTCGCGCGCGGTCGCCCCGGCGAGGGCGCGGTGCTGCTGCTGCACGGCGTCGGCGAGAACCGGCGCGCGATGCTCGGACGCGCGCAGTTCCTTCACGACGAGGGTTTCACGGTGCTCGCGCCCGACCTGCAGGCGCACGGAGAGTCGCCGGGCGAGCACATCACGTTCGGCGCGCTCGAGAGCCTCGACGCCGCGGCGTCGGTCCGCTTCCTCCGGGAGCAGGCGCCTGACGAGCGCATCGGCGTGATCGGCGTCTCGATGGGCGGAGCCGCGGCGCTGTTGGGACCGGGTCCACTCGACGTCGACGCCTTCGTGCTCGAGTCGGTCTATCCGACGATCCGCCAGGCACTCGCCGATCGGCTCGCGGCGTGGCTGGGACCGTTCCGCGGACTGGGTCGAGCGTTGACGCCGGTCCTGATCGACATCATCGGCGGCGACATCGGTATCACGGAAGCCGAACTGCAGCCCATCGATCGCATCGGGCAGATCAGCGCGCCGCTATTGCTGCTGTTCGGGACGGCGGACCGATACACTCCGGTTGGCGAGTCGGCATCCCTTTACGAGCGTGCGCCGTCGCCGAAGAGCTACTGGGCGGTCACCGGCGCAGGCCATCAAGACCTCTACGCGTTCGCCCCCCTGGAGTATGAGCGTCGCGTCGGCGGCTTTCTGATGCGCACCCTGCGAGCGCCGGCCGCCGTGGGGCGTTGAAGCGCGTCAGCCGATCGTCGCGATGCGCTCGAAGTAGGCGAAGCCGTTCGCCGAAATCTCGCGAACGACGCGCCAGCGGTTGGGCGTGCCGTCGTTGTAGGCGCGGCCGATGAGCGCGATCTCGTAGATGTTCTCGTCGTAGGCGCGAACGACGAAGCGGTTCTCGCGGCGATCGAGGGCCGCGTACTCGTCGCCGATCCGCGTCGCCGTGAGGTCGCTGACCTCGATCGTTTCGCCGCGGCGCGGCTCGCAGTTGATAGTGACGCGAAGGCGGTGCAGATCCATCATCATCTCCACGGGCGCTCGCCGAAAGCGACGTGTCGCGCCACGTACTCGGGGGACGCAACAAGCTCGCCTGGCGCACCGTCGGCGCGCCAGGCGGGCGTGGTCGTTCTGTGGCTGCTGCTAGCGTTCGCCGTCCGGGGGCATCTGTCGGCCGAGTCCAATGACCTGGCCGCTGGCGAGCACGTGATCCTTCATGGCCGCGGTCATGGCCGCGTAGTCGGCCAGCGCTTCGGGCGGGAGCGTGGTGTCGAGCGCGAAGACCTGCAGGTGGTAGCGATGCTTCGGGCCGGCCGGAGTGCGCGGTCCCATGTAAGCCTGCGCCGCTCCGCGAATGTTCGGCCCGTTGGCGGCGCCGGCCGGCGGCGCGCTCATTCCCGCGTCGAGCTTCGTGACGTTCGCGGGGACGTTGGCCATCGTCCAGTGCAGGATGGGCGCACCGTTTCTCACGGCATCAGCGTCCTGCATGATGATCGCGTAGGACTTCGTCCCGGCCGGGCCGGCGCTCCAGGCGAGTCCGGGGAAGACGTTCCCCTTGTATTGAGTGTTCTCGAATGGAATGTCGCCGCCATCGGCGAATGCCGGCGACGTGACGGTGAGCTTGGCGCCGCCTTTCGCGGGCAGATTGGGCATGGCGAGCATGGACGCCCCGACCTCCGTGGCGGGTGGTGGTTCCTGGGCGGCAGCGACTGGCGCGGCGAGCGCGGCGGCAACGGCCGCGACGAGAACGGACCGAACTGGCGACATGATGGCTCCCCTGCTGAGTGACGGAAACTGCGAGCGATTGCGCCGCAGTATGTGTCGGTCGGTCGCGGATGCGCCAGCGTCGAGCGCGCTCGGTCTGGCACGGCCGAGCACGGCATCGAGCCGCGCAATGGCTCGAGTTGAAGTGAAACGTTGCGTGATCGGCCCGGGGTCGTTAGCTTGGGGTGTAGCGAACCACGCGCTTTGCGCGTGGCCAATTCGGAAGCAGGGGCCTGCCGATCGAGCGCAGGCCCTTTTTCGTTTGGCACCTCGCGGTCCGCGGCATGCGGGCCACCCATCGTGAGGGTTCGATCACGAAGCACGTTGTGTCGGTCGTACGGCTCTCCGCACTCCCAACACAGCACAACATTCCAGGAGTAGCACCATGCGCACGACCGGCACCGTGAAGTGGTTCAACGACACCAAGGGCTTCGGCTTCATCACGCCCGAAAACGGACAGAAGGATTGCTTCGTCCACCACTCCGCCATCCAGGGCGGCGGCTTCAAGACGCTCGCCGAGGGCGAGCGTGTTGAGTTCGATATCGTTCAGGGCCAGAAGGGCCCGGCGGCGGAGAACGTGACGAAGTTGGGTCGTTGAGTCTGTTCCTCCTCCCGCAAGGGAGTGAATCGACGCCGTGCCGTCGAGCCGATCACCGGCTCGACGGCACGGCGTACGTATTTCCCGCGACGCGTTCCGATGAACGCCGTCAATGCATGGTCGCATTTCGCGACGTAACCGCCTTTCACCACAGGGACCATGCCTGAAATCATTCTCGAAGAAAGCGACCGGATCGACTGGGCGTTGAAGTCGTTCAAGCGCCAGGTCCTCAAGGCCGGCATCCTGCAAGAGCTCCGGAAGCGTCGGCATCACGTCAAGCCGAGCGAGGCGCGCCAGATCAAGTCCAAGGCGGCGCAGCGCAACCGCAACCGCGCCGCTCGCAAGGAAGCCCGGCGCCGGTCCTGATCCGACCGCGCGCCCGCAGTCGACCACCGCACCAGCTCGTTCTCGTCTTTAGAGGTTCTTCATGAAGGAAGAAGCAATCGAGATCGACGGCACCGTTTCCGAAGTGCTGCCGAGCGCGACGTTCCGTGTCAGTCTCGACAACGGACACCAACTGCTCGCGACCGCGGCCGGCAAGATGCGCAAGTTCCGCATTCGCATTCTCGCCGGCGACCGTGTCACCGTCGCGATGTCACCCTACGATCTCAACCGCGGGCGCATCACGTTCCGACACAAGACGTGATTCGCTAGCCGTCGTTGGGCGCCGCCGGCGCGAGGTCGCCCGTCTCGAGCGCGCGCGCCGCGATCGCCTTCAACCGATCGTCCTGGTGGCGCGCGACGGCGCGGATCTGTCGCCGCGCCCGACGGTACGCCATCGGCACGAAAATGCGCGCGCAATCCAGCGACGCCGCCGCCCCCTCCTCGCCATGCCGTTCGATCTCCCACGTCGTCCGCGACAGCACCGCCGTCGCGAGAAAGATGTCGATCGCCGCATTGGCCAGCCGCTCCTGAATGAACTGCTTCTCGACGATCGCCTTGCCATGCGCCATGATCGCGCTCTCGACGGCCAGCCCGATCTCCTGAATCAGCTTCTCCACTCGATCGGCCTCACGCACCAGCAGCGGATGCACGCGGGTGAATGACGGCTTCGTCACTCGCCGCTTGGCGCGGTCGGCGATGAAATGGCCGATCGCGCCGAGCGAGTGGAGCGGGTCCTTGAACGCCTGGCCGACGGCCTTGAGGCGCTCCCCGGGCTGCTGCAGCCCCGTCAGCGCGATGAGCGCGCGTAGAATCTCGTTCGTCCCCTCGAAGATCAGATTGATCCGCGAGTCGCGCACGGCCTGCTCGTAGCGATACTCCTTCGAGTAGCCGATGCCGCCGGCGATCTGCAGCGCATCGTTCGCGGCACGGAACGCGAGCTCCGACGCGAAGATCTTGCACGCGGCCGTCTCGAGCGAGAAGTCGACGCCGCCCCGATCCACCATCCCCGACGCCAGCATCACCGCGCTGTCCGCCGCGTAGCACTCGGCGGCGTTCGTCGCGATCTTGCGCTGGATCATCTCGAACGAGCCGATCGGCCGCCCGAACTGCTCGCGCTGCCTGGCGTACGCGATCGCCTCGCCCATCGCGACGCGCGTCCCGCGGGCCGACGCCGACGCGAGCCCGAGCCGCCCCGAGTTCAGCACCTCGAGCGCGATGCGAAAGCCCTGGCCGACCTCGCCCAGCCGATCCTCGACCGGCACCCGGACCTTGTCGAAGAACACGGCGCGCGTGTCCGACGCCTTGATGCCCATCTTCTCCTCGCGCTTGCCGAGCGACACACCGGGCGCGTGCGCGTCCACGATGAATGCCGTGACGCGGTCCTTCCGCTTGCCATCGACCTCCACGGCCACCTTGGCGAACACCGTGAAGAGGTCCGCGTAACCCGCGTTCGAGATCCAGATCTTCGTCCCGCTCAGCAGGTAGTGCGTGCCGTCGTCGCTCAGCGCGGCGTGTGTCTTCATGGCCTGCGCGTCGGAGCCCGACCCTGGCTCCGTGAGGCAGAACGCGGCGACCAGCTCGCCGCTCGCGCAGCGCGGCAGGTATCGCTGTTTCTGATCCTCTGATCCGAAAAGTGTGATGCCCTTGCAGCCGATCGACTGGTGCGCGCCGAAGTACACGCACAGCGCCGCATCGATGCCGCCGATCTCCGCGAAGACCCTGTTGTAGACCTTCGCCGACGCGCCGAAACCGCCATAGGCCTCGGGAATGCTCAGCCCCATCACGCCGAGCTCGTGAAGCCCCTGCCGCACGCCGTCGGGGAACTGTCCCTCGTGGTCGAACCGCGCGCTGTCGACGCGCTCGGCCGCATAGGCGCGCACCGAGTCGAGAATCGCATGCAGCGACTCGCGCTCGTCGTCGGAGAGCTCCGGAAAGGGAAAGACGAGATCCTCGCGCAGCTCGCCGAGGAACACGCCCTTCGTGAACGACGGGTTGGTTTCGGGGGACGCGAGGTGCGGCGCGTTGGCGCCCGCTGCCGGCCCCGAGGTGTGTTCGGTCGCGGTCATGGCCGGAGTCTAGCGCCGTCGCGCGGGTCGGGGACAGTCCGACGCGACCGGACAGCCCGTCGGGGATGCGCTCAGGTCCGTGTAAAGAATCTCGGTATTGGCCGAAAGGCTCACTGGCCCCGCATCCGTCCGAATGCGACGCTTCACCTCCGCCGGTTCGTCGACGCAGACCGACGGCGCACTGCTTGCGATTCATGAAGGCGCTCTTCGACGAATTCAGACCGCGCGCGGCTCGGCACTCTCACCGACGTGCTCGCATTCGTGTCCCCCGAATCCCGTTCTCCCGACATCACGTGGCGCGAGGCCGTCTCGCGTCAGGAGCTGCACCCGCATGTCCCGCGAGTTGTTTCGTCCGCGCGATGAGAAGATCTCCGATCTCGCTCTCGCGACGCTCGACCCCGCCAACACGCTCTTTGCCGTCGTCTCCTTCGAAGGGTGCGATCCCTACTCGCAGGCGGGCGGACTGGGCGTTCGTGTGACGGGGCTCGTCGAAACGCTCGCCGAGCTCGGCTACGAGACGCACCTTTATTTCATCGGTGATCCGCTGCTGCCTGGCGAAGAAACTTTGCGCGACGGGCAGCTGGTGCTGCACCGCTGGGCGCAGTGGATCAGCAAGAACTGCCCGGCCGGCGTGTACGAGGGCGAGGCGGCGAAGGTCGCCGACGTCACGTCGGCGCTGCCCGGCTACCTCGTCGACCGCCTCCTGCCGGCCATCCACGCCGGTCGCACCCCCGTGCTGCTGTTCGAGGAATGGCAGACCGCGGAGTGCGCGTGCCGCGTCGCGGATCTGCTCGAGGCGCACGGCGTCCGCGATCGCGCGGTCATCGCCTGGAACGCGAACAACCCGTACGGGTTCGAGCGACTCGACTGGCTGCGCCTGGCGCGCGCCACGCTGATCACGACGATCAGCCGCCACATGCGCAGCATCATTCGCTCGTGCGGCGTGGACGCGCGGGTGGTGCCGAACGGCATCCCCGACGCGTCGTTCGAGCCGGTCCGCCACAACGACGTCTCGCAGATTCGCAGCGCGCTCGGCGATCAGCCGCGCTCGGGTTTCCTGTTCAAGATGGCGCGCTGGGAGCGAGAGAAGGGATGGACCCAGGCGCTCGACGCGATCTCGCATGCGCGCGCCCAGAATTCCGATCCTCGCCCGGAACAGCGCACGGCGCCGGTTCTCATCGCGCGGAGCGGCGGCCCGACCGGCACCGGAGTCGGTCTCACGCAGGACGCGCAGGCGCGAGGGCTCCGCGTCACGTCGTTCGACTCCGAGCGCGAGCTGCTCGCCGGCCTCGGCGCGAGCGTACGGAGCGGTGCGGACGTCGTCAGCCTGCGCTTCGGCGTGTCGCCGAGCCTGGCCCGGTCACTCTACGCGGCGGCGGACGGCGTGCTCGCCAATTCCGTGTCGGAGCCCTTCGGACTGGTCGGACTCGAGGCGATGGCCGCGGGCGGCGTGGCCTTCACCGGCGGCACGGGCGAGGACTACGCGATCGGCGGACGCAACGCGGTCGTCCTGGAGACACTCGATCCCGGCGAGATCGTCTCGCGGTGGAGCGAGCTGTCGGCGGCACCGGAGCTGTCGGCGCGCATTCGCCGCTCGGCGCGCCGCACCGCGCGCGACTACAAGTGGGGCGTGATCACGCACATCCTCATCGACGCTCTCGCTCGAGAAGCGCGCCGGCGCGGCATCAGCGCGACGGCATCCGCCGCGCGCGACGAGTCGGGCGAGCCCCGCTCGCGGGAGCTGCGCAGTGCCAAGCGTGCGTCCGCGCCCCGCACCGAGTATCGTCCGGCGCGCCTGACCCAGGGACTCCTGGTCGGCTGACCCGCCGTCTGGCGCGCGACGTCCAGACCCATGCAGAATGAAGGCGGCCGGTTTCCCCGGCCGCCTTTTTTTCCACGATTCGCCCGATCCTTCGACGGAGCACGCGTGTCAAAGTTCTCTAACATCCTCGAGACCGTCGGCCGCACGCCGGTCGTCAAGATCAACCGCCTCGCGCCCGAGGGCGTGAACCTCTACGTCAAGATCGAAGCATTCAATCCGCTCGGCTCGGTGAAGGATCGTCTCGCGCTCGGCGTGATCGAGGATGCGGAGCGGACCGGCAAGCTCAAACCCGGCCAGACCGTCGTCGAAGCGACGAGCGGCAATACGGGCATCGGGCTCGCGATGGTGTGCGCGCAGAAGGGCTATCCGCTGGTGGTGACGATGGCCGAATCGTTCAGCGTCGAGCGCCGGCGACTGATGCGCTTCCTCGGCGCGAAGGTGGTGCTCACGCCGGCGGCGGCGCGCGGGACCGGCATGGTCGACAAGGCGGTGGAGCTCGCGACGACGCACGGCTGGTTCCTCACGCGGCAGTTCGAGAACGAGGCGAACGCCGACATGCACTCGCGGACCACCGCGCGTGAAATCGTCAATGACTTCGCGGGCGAGCGTCTCGACTACTGGGTCACGGGCTTCGGCACCGGCGGCACGCTGAAGGGCGTCTCGCGCGTCCTGCGCGCGGAGCGGCCCGACACGAAGGTCGTCGTCTGCGAGCCCGCCGACGCGCCGATGCTGACGACGCACGCGGTGCAGGAGCGCAACGCGGACGGGTCGCCGTCGAAGACCAACCCGGCGTGGAAGCCGCACCCGATTCAGGGCTGGAGCCCCGACTTCGTCCCGAAGCTGACAGCCGATGCGGTGGATGCGGGCGACGTCGACCGCGTCGTCACGGTGACCGGCCCCGACGCGATGCGCGCGAGCCGCGAGCTCGCGCAGAAGGAAGGGATTCTCGTCGGCATCAGCGCCGGCGCGACCTTCGCCGCGGCACTCGAGCTGGCCAAATCCTCGCCCGCGGGGACGGCCATCCTCTGCATGCTTCCCGATACCGGCGAGCGCTATCTGAGCACGCCGCTCTTCGCCGACATCCCGGTGGACATGTCCGAGGAGGAGATCGCCATCTCCAGATCGACGCCGAGCGCCCAGTTGGGCTGACGCTTCCTTTCGGCTGGCCACGGTTGCGTGCGCCAGCCGAAAACGGCGCTCTTGTGCGTGTCGCTAGTTTTCGTGTTGACATGCCACATCAGGCCCCTCCCCCGCCGCGCGCGCTCTCGCGCGCGGGCAGACGCAGCACCGATACCGAGCTTCGCATGCCGTCGCCGACGGTCGCGTTGCGCATGCTGCCCGGTCTTCTTCGGCTGCGCTGTCCGCACTGTGGGAAGGGCAGCGTGATGAACTGGCGGGGCCAGATCCACGAGCGGTGCGCGGTCTGCAACTTCCGCTACGAGCGGAGCGACGAGAACTACTTCGCCGGCGCCATGTTCTTCGGCTACCTGTTCGGCGCGTTCACGTTCGCGATCACGTTCCTGATCATCATCGTGTCGATGTGGCCCGACGTGCCCTGGGACACCATGCAGTGGGCGATCCCGCTCGGCATGGTGGTCTTCCTGCTCTTCTGGGTGCCGATCTCACGCGTCGTGTGGCTGACCATCGACGTCCTCGTGCGCCCCGTCCAGCCCGACGAGCTGCTCTAGCCGTCTTTCACGCGATGTCGACCACGCGAGGCCGATGGCCGGTGTGCGCGAAGAACCTCTCGAGATCCGTCCTCGCGATGACGAGCGTCGCCGTGTTCACGAGCGGGTGGCAGCGCCACTGCGCCGCATTCCACAGGTCTCGATCGACGTAGAGCTCCACGGCCTCGTCGACGTCGTTGACGAGACCGAGCACCGTGACCGACCCCGGTGCGACTCCGAGATACTTCATCAACCGCTCAGGCGAGGCGAAGCTGAGCCGATCCGCGTCCGCCTGCTCGGCGAATCGCTTGACGTCCACCACCTTTTCGCACGTCGTCACCAGCAGTAGATGGCGGCGGCCACGCTTGTCGCGCAGAAAGATGTTCTTCGTCTGCACCGACGGATGGCCGGGCATCGCGGCGTACGCCTCGTCGCAGGTGAACACCGGCTCGTGTTCGACCCGCTCGAATGGAATGCCGAGGCGAGTGAGAGTTTCGTCGATGAGCACCTTTCGTCGTGGGGAGTGAGGAGGTGGGAGGTGGGCGTGAGACTACGGCGGCTTGCGGTCAAGAGGATCGCGCGCGTCCGCCGAGTGTGCCGGTTACTACCAGGGCGGCGCCGAGCACGAGCGCCAGGAACCAGGAGACGCCAATCCAGCGACCGTGATCCCACACGACACCGCCGAATCCTCCGGCCACGCTCGCGCCCATGTAGTAAAAGAACAGATAGAGCGCCGACGCCTGTGCCTTCGCGGTCGTGGCCCGCAGTCCGATCCAACTGCTGGCGACGGAGTGCCCGCCGAAGAACCCGAAGGTCAGCGCGCAGATCCCCACGATGACCAGCACCAGCGGCCGCGTCGCCATCAGCGCGACCCCCACGAGCATCAGCAGCGTCATGCCGCGCACCATCCGCCCGCGTCCCACCCGGTCGGCTCGCCCGCCGATGAACGCCGAGGCGAAGATGCCGATCAGATAGATCACGAACACGAAGCCCACGGCCGTATGGCTCAGCGAATAGGGCGGGTCGAGCAGGTGATAGCTCACGTAGTTGTACGTCGTCACGAAACCGCCCATCAGCAGAAACCCGAGCGCGTAGAGCGGGAGCAGCCGGGAGTCGCGGAGTTGCGACGCAAAGGTCCGCAGCATCTCGCGCGGGTGCGGCGACCGCGGCACGAAATGGCGCGACGGCGGGAGCGTCTTCCAGAAGATCAACGTCGCCATGAAGCCGAACACCGCGATCGCCGCCATCGCGTAGCGCCACGATGAGAGATCCGTGATGAGCGCGGTCGCGAGCCGGCCGAGCATGCCGCCGAGTCCGTTGCCGCCGATCGCCAACCCCATCGCCAGTCCGATCGAGGACGGATGGACCTCCTCCGCGAGATAGGCCATGGAGATCGCGGGAAGTCCCGCGAACGCGATGCCGGCGAGTGCGCGCAGCGCGAGCAGCACGTGCCAGCGCGGCGCGAACGCGCTCAGGAGCGTGAGTAGCGACGACGCGAGCAGTGATGCGACCATCAGCGGTTTGCGGCCGCGCGCCTCGGAGATCGCGCCGGCGACGATCATCGCGGGCGCCAGGAAGCCCGTCGTCAGCGAGAGTGAGAGGCCGGCCTGCGCCGCGCTCACCCCGAAATCCTCGGTGAACACCGGCATGAGCGGCTGCACGCAGTACAACAGCGCGAAGGTGGCGAAGCCGGCGGCGAACAGCGCGAGGTTCGTCCGATGAAATTCGGGCGTTCCATGCCGGATCATCTCTCGCGCGTCGGACACGCCCGCAAGCTAACGACCTGACGATGAATCCGTCGCGAGTTGCGGCTCGGAATAGCGGTCGTCACGCGGATCGCGGGCCGCGCGCAGCGCGTTGATGATCACCGCGATGTCGATCGCCTCCTGAAGCGCAGCACCGGCGACCGGTTGCAGCCCGCCGAAGCCGGCGACGATCATCGCGATGCCACTCAGGGCGAGCCCCGCCCAGATGCTCTGGCGTGCGATGCGTATCGAACGGCGCGCGATGCGGACGGCGTCCCGCACGCGCCCGATCGCATCCACCAGCAGCACCACATCGGCCGCCTCGGCGGCAATCCCGGCGCCGAACGATGCGAGCGCCACCCCGACGTCCGCCTTCGACAGCGCCGGCGCGTCGTTGATGCCGTCGCCGACCATCATGACCACCCGGCCGTCGCGCTGCAGCCCCTCGATGAACCGCGCCTTGTCTTCCGGCAACAGCCCGCCGTGCGTCTCCGTGATGCCGACGCGCGCGGCGATCTCGTGCGCCACACGCTCATTGTCTCCGGAGAGCAGCATGAAGCGCGTCATCCCTTCGGCCGTCAATCCGTCGAGCAGGCCGCGAATGTCGGGGCGCAACTGATCCGCGAATTCGAGCACGGCGACGAGCCGTCCATTCATGCCGACGTACGCGTGCAGCGTCGCGGTCGGATCCTCGAGGGCATCCGCGACCGCGCCATCCTCGCCGGTTCGCGAGAGAACGAACTCGCGGGCCCCCACGACGATGCTCGCGCCATTCACCACCCCCGAGACGCCCTGCCCCGGCGTCTCCTGCACGTCGCCCGGGTCGGGGATCGGCAGGCCCTCCGCCTTCACGGCGTCGACGAGCACGCGCGCCAGCAGGTGGCTCGAACGATCCTCCACCGCCGCCGCGGCCGACAGCACGGTCGAGCGATCAGCGCCGGCGACCAGACGCACGTCCTGCAGCCGCGGCTTGCCCACGGTGAGTGTGCCGGTCTTGTCGAACGCCGCCGTGTCGGCCGACGCGAGCCGCTCGATGGCGGTCCCGCTGCGAATGATGATGAAGCGGCGCGCCGCACGATTGATCCCGCCGGTAAAGGCGATGGGCGGTGCGAGAATCAGCGGGCAGGGCGTCGCGACGACGAGGATCGCGAGCGCTCGCGTGGGGTCGCGCGTGATCGCCCAGGCGACGGCGCATGAGAGAATCGTGATCGGCGTGAACCACACCGCATACCGGTCCGCCATGCGCTGGAGCGGCGCCCTGCTCTCCTGCGCACGCCGCACCAACTCCACGATCCGCGCGTACTGGCTCTGCTCGGCGACGGCGGTCGCGCGATAGCGGAAGGCACCGAGTCCGTTGATCATCCCGCTCATGACGCGAACGCCGGCCGCGGCGCGCACCGGCACCGGCTCGCCCGTCAGCGTCGACGCGTCGAGCTCCGAATCGCCATCGAGAATCTCGCCGTCGCACGGGACGATCTCGCCGGGGCGAACGAGCAGAACGTCGCCGATGTCGACGGCCGTCGCCGCGATGTCGGCGATCCCACCGTCGCGCTCGACGTGCGCGATCCGCGGCGCCGCCTCCTCCAGCGCGGTCAGCGCCGCGGACGCACGGCCGGCAGCATAGCGCTCGAGGGCCTCGCCTCCGGTCTGCATCAGCACGATCACGAGTCCGGCGAGGGGCTGGCCGAGCACCACCGCGCCGATGATCGCCAGCGACGCGACGATGTCGGTGGCAAAGCGGCCTCGAAACGCATCGATCACGGTCCGCGTCACCAACGGCAGTCCGGCCACGACGACGCCGACCAGCCAGATCGTGCGCGCGACGGCCATGTCGCCGATCGCGGCAATGCCGCCCGCGACGAGGCAGACCACGGTGACGATGAGCCACACATACCGACGAAGCATGGTCGGCGGCCGGGCTATGAGGCTGCGACCCGCAGCGCTGTCGCGCCGCGCAAACCGCCGCCCCTCGCGAGCGCCGCCAGCGCGCGGTTCGCGTCGTCGAGCGGCAAGACCTCGACCGTCGGCTCGAGGCCGGCGTCAGCGGCAAACGCGAGCATCTCGCGGACGTCGGCGCGCGTCACGTTGGCGACGCTCCTCAGGTCCCGTTCCATCCAGAGATCCGTCTCGTACCGAATCGACGCGAGCACATCGCGGTCCGCGTTCGACTTGCGAATGGCGTTGATCACGAGTCGTCCCCCAGGCATCAACCGCCGCAGCGCCGAGACCACCGGCGTCCACACCGGCGTGGTGTCGATGATCGCCGCAAGGTCACCGGGCGGTTCATCGCGCGTGTCCCCGGTCCAGGAGGCGCCGAGTTCAGTTGCGAACGCGCGTTCGTCGGCGTTGCGGGCGAAGACGTAGATCGGCGAGCGCGGATAGCGCCGCCGCGCGGTCTGCAGCACGAGGTGCGCGGACGCGCCGAAGCCGGTCAGGCCGAGTGGGTCGCCGTCGGCGAGCTCGGCGAGGCGAAGCGAGCGCCAGCCGATCGCGCCGGCGCAGAGGAGCGGCGCAACGTGCGCGTCGTCCAGCCCATCGGGCAGCAAGTAGGTGAACGCCGCCGGTACCGCGACGAACTCGGCGTAGCCGCCGTTCGCGTCGCAGCCGTTCGCCTGAAAGTGTGGACAGAGATTCTCCGTGCCGGCCAGACACCAGCGACACTCACCGCAGGCCCAGCGAATCCACGCGACGCCGGCCCGCTGGCCGACTCGGCGGTCGCGGACGTGAGCGCCGACGCGTTCGATGATCCCGACGACCTGATGGCCGGGAACGACGGGATAAGCCGGCGGCACCAGTCGTCCCTGCGCGAGATCGAGGTCGGTGCGGCAGACACCGCAAACGCGCGTGCGGATGACGACGTCGTCGTCGCCACACGCGGGCTCGTCGATCTCGCTCGCGACCAGCGGCGAATCGTCGGTGACCTCCCCCGCGCCGCGCAGCACCATGGCCTTCATCGATCGTCCTCGTGGTGGCACCTGCCACGAAGTTAGCCGCACAAAGCGAGCGCGCCGTCGGCGAATGGCCGACGGCGCGCGAGTTCTTCCCGAACGAGGGATATCAGTAGCCGCGTTCGCCGAGCCGGATGCGCTCGAGACGGTCAGGCGATCCGACGAACATGCCTTCGGGGTACTGGCGGTACTGCAGCATCTGGCTGTAGATGGCCGCCTGATTGTACTGGTTCACGCCCTCGCCCGCGAGGAACTGCAGGCGGAGGTTGCGGTCGCGGTTGATCTGCGCATCGGCCAGCCAGGGACGGAGCATCGGCTCGTTGCCGGCGAACGTCGCGAACAGGTCGGTCGCGCTGTTGAACCCGATCTCGCGCAGCGACTGCGCGACCTGCGCGTATTCGGGCGACGCGAGCTTCGCCTCGATCGCGTCGACGTCGATGCGCATCGGACCGTTCTGGCCGACGAGCACGAGATCGTAGCCGGCGCCGAAGTTCGTGTTGCCGAAGACCACGCCGTTCGGGAACGCCTTCATGAAGGTCGCGATCTCGCTCTTCACGCCCGGCATGCCCGTCTCGTAGAGCTGGACGAACAGCGTCACCACGCCGCCGGGGTTCAAGTGCTCCTTCACGACGTTGAAGAACTCCTCCGTATACAGCGTGGCGGCGCCCTTCACCCACGGGTCGAGCGGATCGGACGTGATCGCGTCGAACTTCTGGTCGGTCGTGAGCAGGTAGTGGCGCGCATCGTCGATCTGGACGTGCACCTTGGGGTTCGTCACGACGTTGTAGTTGTGCTCACCGAAATACTTCGACACCACCGCCGGGACCAACGGCTCGATCTCGGCGATGATCTCGCTCTTGAGCGCCGGGTTGATGCTCACCGCGCCGGCGGTCACGCCCGCGCCGCAGCCGATCACGAGCACGTTGTCGACCTTCGGCGGAAGCAGCGTCGTGAGGTGACCGAGCATGCGCTGAAGCCGCATGTCCTGCGGTTCGCTCGACGCCTGGACCTTGCCCGCGTTGTGGTAGTTGCGCACGCCGTTGGAGAGCTCCGAGACCGCGACGGATGCCGTGACGCCCTCGCCCATGTAGATGAAGTCGTTCATGTTGTCGAGGCGCGTCGCGAACCAGCGGCCGTAGCCGACGAGCAGCGGCGGCACCGGCCGCGCGAACGTCATCGCGACCGCCGCGACCACCAGGGCGATTGCGCCGCGCACCAGGCCGCGTGTTTCCACCGCCAATGACCTGCCATCGGCGGCAAGCGTGGGAACGAGCGTGATCAGCGCGCTGAGCGCCGCCGCGCCGATGAGAATTCTCTCAGCGGCCTGCGTGCCGAGCCACGCGATGATCAACAGGCTGCCGAACAGCGCGCCGACGATGCCGCCGACCGTGTTCGCCGCATAGACCTTCCCCACCAGCTTTCCAGAATCCTCCTCGTCGCCCCGGACCGCGGCCAGCGCGAGCGGAAAGCTCGCGCCCCACAGAATCGCCGCCGGCAGCACCACCCACAGACAGCGCACGAGATCGATCTGGAACGTGTAGGTCGGCGTCGCCGAGAGGTTCGGGCTCACCGGCCAGAACGGAAGGAAGTTCGTCGTGGAGTACGCCGCCCACGCGATGCCGGCGGTCAGCAGCGCCTGGCAGATGCCAAGCGCGCGACGGGGATCCTTGGTGGTGCGCGCGACGCTCGCCCCGATGCTGCTGCCGATGCCCAGTCCGGTGAGGAACGCCGCGAGAATGAGCGAGAACGTGTAGGCCGTGGCGCCGAGAAGGAGCGTCAACATCCGCGTCCACACGGCTTCGGCCGCGAGTCCCGTCGCGCCTGAAAGCGCGATCGCGAGATAGATCGGCCCTGTGCCTTTTCGGATGAGCGGAGCGGGCGTCGAAGGATCAGCCGGTTGCTCTTCCGTCGCGGTATAGGGTGTCGCCTTCGCGAGCGCGAGTGCGGCGACCACGACGACCACGCCGATCGCGACCGCGACATAGGTCGCGAACGCCATGTCGTGCTTGCGCAGCAGGTAGAAGCCGGCGAGCAGCGACCCGAACACCGCGCCGGCGATGTTCCCGCCGTAGAAGAAGCCGAGCCAGGCGACGCCGTCGGGCGTGTTCTCGACCCAGCGCGCGATCGCGGGCAGTGTCGCGCCCATCAGGATCGTCGGAGGAAGCAGGCAGATCGCGCAGATGATTCCGCGAAGGAACACGCCCGTCATCCCGTGCACCGCGATCTTGAAGTACAGGCCGCCGACGACCGGCATCAACCAGAACACGAGCAGCCCGAACACCGCGATCGCCGCCTCGAGCAGCGCGTACACGCGCAGTGGATGCTCGGTGCGCGAGATGTACTTCGTGAGCAGCAGGCTGCCGATGCACATGCCGCCCATGAATGTCCCGAGCAACACGCCCATCGACACGGCGGACGAGCCGATGATGAGACTCAGAAGCTGGAACCAGACGATCTCGTAGATCAGCGCCGCGCATCCGCTGCCGATGAACAGCAGCACGAGCAGGGGAAGGAGCCGGTTACGGTCTGCAGCGCCACGCTCGACGGCATGTATCGCTCCGGTAGGGTTGTATGCCTGGGTGCGGCGCTGCTGCTTGGTGGCTTGAGGCACGGCTCGGCGGGATGGGGGGGAGGCGGACGGGTGGGATGGACGAGCGGACACCAACAGCGCGACCGTGCGCGACGTGACGGCGATTCGGCTCATGCGAATCGGCGCGACATGATCGGATGTGTTACGGTCGATCGCGGGGCTATGTTGGCTCGCGGTACGCGACCCTAGCTAGGGAGGACGCCTAGTCTGGCGCTATGAAAACGAGTGAGCGCCCATGCGTGTTGCTCGCGTGGCGGGTGAGGCGCACGCGAGCCCGCGTCGATCAGGTATCGTCGTCCGGATCCTTGACCGGCTTGTTCGACTTCGGCGTGATGCCGAACCCGCTCACCCGGCTCGAAAGTCCCGCGCGAGTGACCGGCGTCGCGCGCATCGACAGCGCGCGCAGGGTGTCATCGGGCAGGGTCATCCAGCCTTCGGGAATCGGCGTGAGGCGGAGACGGTCGGCGCCGCACTGGAACGTCAGCCACCCTTCGCGCAGGCCGCCGAGCAGCCGGAACTGCAGCTCGGCGCGCCGGTCGGAGAAGTCGCGCGGGTGACGGCGGCGGTCGTCGGCGTGGCGTCGCTCGATCATCGTGGGGCGAACTTCCCAGACCTCCCACGTTCGCCCGTCCGCATCGTTGAACTCACGGTATGACATGGACACCTGCCTGCGTCGTTGCAGGCGTCCACCGGCGTCTCACGTCATCGTGGCCGGCGCGCCCGACACCGGCAGAATAGCACGAAGCGCGCCGACCGCTAACCGCTACCGTCTCACCTGCGTGATTTCCAGCAATTGCTGGCGCACGGCGGTCGCCTTTCCGGCACGCTCGAGCGCGGCCCACAGGTGAGCAACTGTTTCTTCGTCGACCAACCCCGACGGCGACCCGACACTGGGCCCCCCGAGCTTCTCGCTCGCACGGAAGGCGTCGACCGCCGCCACGACGTCGTTCGTATAAACATTCGCATCGCGGCCACGCGTCTCGATCGACGCATCCCCCGCGCGATAGAAGCCGAGCGCGTGCAGCATGACCTTGAGCTGGACGACGTCGCCGCCGCTGAACTGCTGCAGGGTGCGGTAGCCGAGCGTCTGGGAGATGGCGTTGTAGATGCGGCGGAGCTCCGCGACCGGTTCAGGATTCTCACATACGGAGATGTTCGCCGTCAGCCCGTCCGTGCGACGTGACATACCGGGGCGCGCGTCGGCGACGATCACCGCGGCCGATTGACGCAGCCCGTGCCGCTGGTCGCCCCCGAGGGTGTGCCCAGCGGCGATCGCGTCGATCAGCCGGTCGGCCAGGTGCCGAGGCGTTCCTTCGCTCGCCTCGAAGGACTTCGCCACGGCTTCCAGGACCTGAGGGCCGACCAGGACGTTCCCCTGCGTGACGTAGTTCTTGCCCGCGCGATTGCCCTTCCAGTCCTGCGGTCCGGTTCCCGTGAACTGCGCCGTGCGTCCCTTGCTGTCGATGACACCGATCTGGCGGCCGTTGGCGCCCGAATCCGCGGCGAGCAGGCGCTTCAGCGCCGCGTCGGGCGCTTCGCCCTTGGCCAGCGCGTCGAGCAGTTCGTTGCCGTACTCCGTCCGCGTGTTCGCCTGGGTCGCGACGGCACCGACGCCTTTGCGGACCCACGGCACCCCGTTGCCGACGCAGGGAACTCGTGTCGTGACCGCGACGCCAACTTCGCCCGTGCGTGGGTCGATCGCCGCGATCGAGAACGTGTGGAAGACCAGTGAATCGCGCCATTCCGCCGGCTCCTGCGCCCGGAGTTGCTGCGAGGTGCGGATGGCGGGCGACGCGAGAGCCGCGAGGGCCGCGAGGGCCAGAGCGCCGGCGGTGGCTGACGATCGGACGCGCGGAGCGCGGGTGGGAGGACAGGGGTGCGGGAACGGACCAGAAGTCATCGGCGTCCTCGATGTACGCGAAGGGCGTGAACAGGAGAGTGAGCGCGATAAACATGGCGGATCCGCCCGCGGTGAACCATGCGCAGCAGGGTGTCATTCGCGCGACGGGATCGCGCCGTCGTCGACGAGCCGGACCTCGATCTCGTAGCGCGGGAGCGGCGCGTCGTTGTCGTCGCCGCCCAGAATGCCGAGCATCTCCGCGACGTCGGTGTCGAGCCTCGCGCTTTCGTCCGCGTCGGAGGCGATCTCGCGATCGAGGACAGCGCGCTCCTGGGCGGTGAGCCTGTCGTACCACGACAGGTCGGCGTCGACGCGGGCGTCGGCCATGGCCATGAGTGCCACCGTGTCCCGGATCGCGAGCGATTCCAGCGGAATGACGTGTCCGTCCGGCCCGCGCAGCTCGAGCCGGAGCGCGTCGCGTCGATCGATCGCCGACGCGATATCGGCCGCCGCGGCGTCGAGATCGTGCATCTGTTCGGCGGCGTTCATGGCCGACGCCACCGCTGCCGCGACGTCGACCAGCGGCTCACCGACTTCGGTGGGCACGAGCCAGCCGCGCCGTTGACGCTTCTCTGACGGGAGAAATCCAAAGTCCGTCTCGCCGACCAGGCGGCCGAGGCTCCAGAGGGTGTACCGCACGGGGAAGCATCTCCTGAACGAGGGTTCGCGAAGATGCGTGCGGTCCGTCAGGCGAGCGTCATCCCGCGGATGCGGGTCGGATCATCCCGTTGCACCGGTCGAAACGACGACGGCTCAGGGACCGGAATCCGGTCACCTGAGCCGTTGCGCCGGGCCGGTGGCCTCGGCGGGTCGTCATGCGCCAGGGATCAGCGCCCCGACGCCTGCTTCCCGTATTCGACGGCCTTGAAGCCGTTGTCGCCCCAGCCTGCGATGAACACGCTGAAGCCCTGCTTCATGCGCTGCTCGACCGTCTGCGGATCGTTCGCCGGGTATCCGCAGGGCACGTTGAACTCCTTGCACGCCGCGAGCACCTGCTGGATGGCGTTCTCCCAGGCGGCCTCGTCGAACTTCCGCTGATTGGTCGCCGGATCCATCGTCGAGAAGACGCCGCGCAGCGTGCCGGCGCCCGGGAACAGCACCGCGATCCCCTTCACCGCCGCGATCTCGCGGATGTGCTCCAGGCCCTTCTTGCTCTCGACGATCGTCCAGTTCGTGATCTCGCCCTGCGGGTTGAGCGGCCAGACGTCGGCCTTGGCCTTGTATTCCGCCTCGCTCATGCCCCAGACCTGCGGCGCCATCCCGACATCATCGGGGCGCGAGCCGCCCTTCGACTTGAAGCGCATCGCGTTGAGGCCCGTTTTGACCTCGTCCGCGCTCTCGACGCCGACGAACACGATCGTGCTGACGCCGAGGTTCAACTGCTTGCCGATCCGCTCCTTGGCGAGCGCGGTATCCTCGGCGATTTCGTGCGTCTTGACCGCGATCGGATGATGCAGGTGCGGGTAGCCGGTCTTGTCGACCATTCCCTCGGCGGTCGCGGCCTTCATCCACTCCGAGAAGCTCGCGTAGCCCGCGTCGAAGTTGCCTTCCATGCTGCCGTCGAAGATGAAATCCGTCGGCTTGTAGGCGAAGGCGTCCTTCACGAGGTCCGCGGTCGACTTCTGCGGCGGGGGAGTCGTTGGCGCGCCCGCCGGCGCGCCCGCGGGCGTCACGCCACCGCGACCGCCGCCGCGACCCATGCGCGGATTGGCCGGCGCATAGAGGCCGAAGATCGGCTTCTTCGCGATGTGCACGTCGATCATCGGATTGAAGTGCTTCGGCGCCTGATACACGCTGAAGCCACACAACGCCGTCGCCGCGACTGCCGTTAGAACAATAGACTGTGCACGCACTCGAACTACCTCCGGCGCCCCCAAACGAGCGCTTGGTTGAGAGAGTGGCCAATTTGCGGCCGGTACCGCGTGGAAGGGAGGGCGTTCATTCGCTTCCTTGCCGAACGAGAGGACACCGGCGATCTATGGATGTCCCGTCCACCCTACAGGCTCCCACCCCTGAGGAAACGCCCGGCATGTCGTCAATGTTGACCATAGCGGTTCGCGCCGTCCGCCGCTCCAGTTGTATGCGATTGGCCAGCTTCTGCGTCGCCGCCCTTCTGACGGCGCCGGCCGCGGCGTCGGCCCAGCTTCCTACCCCGAAGCCCCCCGATACGGTCTTTCTCGAGGAGCTGACCTGGGACGAGCTGGCGTCGCTCATCAAGAGCGGGAAGACCACCGCGATCATCGGGACCGCGGGGACCGAGCAGAAGGGCCCCCACATGGCGATCGCGGAACACCGCTACGCCACCGAGTACGCCGCCGACAAGATCGCCCGCGCGCTCGGCAACGCCATCGTGGCGCCGATCGTGACCTACGTCCCTGAAGGCAGCTGGGAACGGCCGACCGGCCACATGTCGAAGGCCGGCTCGATCACTCTTCCCGAAGAGCGCTTCCGCACCCTGCTCGAGCTCATCGCCCGCAGCCTCCGCGGGAGCGGCTTCAAGGACATCGTCCTGATCGGCGACTCCGGCGGCAACCAGCAGGGGATGAACGCCGTCGCGACCAAGCTCAATGCCGATTCCGGCTTCATCGCCTCCGGCGTGCGCCTGCACTTCATCGGCGACTATTACGCCAAGGCACACGAGCAGCAGATGAACTGGCTCGCCGACACTCTCAAGATCATGCCGCGGAGCGAGATCGGCTCTCACGCGAACATCATGGACACCTCGGAGCTGATGTACATCCACCCGGAACTCGTGCACACCGACCGCTACGGGATCGCGAATCAGGCGAACGGCGTGAGCGGTGATCCGAGCAAGTCGTCGAAGGAGATCGGCAAGCATCTGCTCGACGTGAAGATCAATCTCGCGCTCGCGCAGATTCGCCAGAGCATGTCGGCGCCGCGCCCCTCGTCGGAGGACAAGCGATGACCCGCGCCTTTCTGGCCTCGGCCGCTCTCGCCCTGGGTTTCGCCGCCCCGATCGCCGCGCAGCGGCCGAACCTGCTCGCGCCGCCGTACACGGAAGCGATGCCCTGGACCGACATCCGCGCCGCGATCGACGGCGGGAAGAAGGTCATCATCATCCCCACCGGCGGCGTCGAGCAGAACGGCCCGCACATGACGCTCGGCAAACACAACGACATCGTCACCTTCGCCGCCGGCGTTCTCGCCGAGCGGTTGAATGGGCTCGTGGCGCCGACGATCAAGTGGGTGCCGGAGGGGAACAATCCGGACGTCGTGCAGCGCATGCCGGGCACCATCACGAACCCAGAAATTCCCTATGAGAGCCTCCTCGACGCCGCCGTGCGCAGCGAGAGGGTACACGGCTTCACGGAGATCATTCTCATCGGCGACAGCGGCGGCAACCAGCGCGGTCTCACGGCCGTCGCCGATTCGCTGAACAAGGAGTGGGCGGGGAGCGGCGTGAAGGTCATGGCCCTCACGGACTATTACACGAAGGGGCACGCCGACATCAACGCGTGGCTGGAGAAGGATTACGGGTGGGATCGACAGACCGTCGGCAGCCATGCGGGCATCATGGACACGTCGCAGCTGCTGTACGTCAATCCCGCGGCGGTGCGCACGGCGAACATTCTTCCGAACGGCGGCGGTCGTGGTTCCGGCGTCAACGGCGATCCCACGAAGGCGACCGCCGAGCTCGGGAAGCGGATGATCGAGACGAAGGTGGCGGCGGCCGTCGCGCAGTACAACGCGCTGAAGTCGAAGTAGCCGCTCGCGCGCGGGAGGCGCAACGCGAGGGACCGGTCCGCGATGGATCGGTCCTTTGTTTTTGCATCCGCGGTGGCAGTGTACCGCATGCTTCCGCGTATCCCTGAAACGCACTTGCGCGATCACCGCGCGGCGGACCGTCCCCTCCGGCTCGTGGCCCAGGTCCGCGCACGTCTCCGCGAGCTCCACTACAGTCGTCGGACGGAAGAGACGTACGTGCACTGGATCGTGCGCTTCATCCGGTTCAACGATCGCCGTCACCCACGCGACATCTCGCCGGACGACATCAGGCGTTTCATCTCGGCACTCGCGATCGAGGAGAGGTGGCGGCCTCGACGCAGAATCTGGCCGTCGCCGCGCTCAAGTTTCTCTACGAGCGAGTGTTGTTCATCTCACTTGGCGCGATCGATGGGTTCACGCCGTCGCGTCGTCCGCGGCGGCTGCCCGTGGTACTCGCGCCGAGCGAGATTCGCGCGATTCTCGAGCGCGTGACCGGCCCCGCGCACGTCTGTGTGGCGCTGATGTACGGGAGCGGTCTGCGGATCTCGGAGTGCCTGACCTTGCGCGTGAAGGACGTTGATCCGGTGCGTCGCGAGATCGTGGTTCGAAACGGCAAGGGTGCGAAGGACCGCCGGGTTCCGCTGGCCGACCGCTGTATCGGGATGCTGGAGCGTCATCTGCGCGAGGTCGAGGCGACGTTCCGCGCGGACCGCCGTCTGGACATACGCCCGACGGGTCTCGACGCGTCATTGCGCCGGAAGTATCCGAACGCGGAGCTGGAGTGGCGGTGGCAGTATGTGTTCGCGGCGACGCGGACGTTGGTCGATGCGGAGGGGGTGCGGCGGCGTCACCATCTGCATGAGACGGTCGTGCAGCGGGCGTTCAAGGCGGCGGTGGAGCGTGCGGGGATCACGAAGCGAGCGACGTGCCATTCACTTCGGCATTCATTTGCGACGCATTTGTTGGAGTCGGGGTCGGACATCCGGACGGTGCAGGAGCTGTTGGGGCATACGGATTTGAAGACGACGATGATCTATACGCATGTGTTGAATCGCGGGGCGTTGGGGGTTCGGAGTCCGGCGGATGCGCTGTGAGGCGGGTTGGGGGGATGGGTGAGGTCGGGAGCGGCGTCGGCGTCGGCGAGGGTGGCGGGTGGCGCCGT
>Ga0164243_10000810_pt1 | contig 54624 bp, 58 predicted proteins | sample OricompcompostOP_FD_108781 | JGI IMG/M metagenome (GOLD analysis project Ga0164243, IMG submission 108781) | Organic Plus compost microbial communities from Emeryville, California, USA - Original compost - Organic plus compost (OP) | ecosystem: Engineered > Solid waste > Mixed feedstock >... | reverse complement strand
CCCGCGGCAATCCAGGGCCCAGGGCGCACGCAACGGCCCTGGATTGCTTCGCTACGCTCGCAATGACGAAGAGGAAGGCGCAGGGGGCACGCAACAAGATGCCAGCTTGCGCTGGCATGACGATGAAGGCGGTCGCGCACATCATTCGCTAGCTAAGTTTCCCGCTTGCCCTCGCCGTTCATGCCTGCGAAACCGGCGCCCGATCGCGCAACCCCGATCGCGCAACAAGGAGAGGATCATGACCGGCATCGACTATCGCTATCTGGGCAGGAGCGGGCTCAAGGTGTCGCCGCTATGCCTCGGCACGATGATGTTCGGGGGCGAGACCGACGAGCCGACCGCGAAGCGCATCCTCGACAAGGCGGCCGATCGCGGGATCAATTTCCTCGACACGGCCGACGCCTATCATGCCGGCCGGTCGGAAGAAGTGGTCGGTCGCTCGATCGCCCATATGCGCGACTATTGGGTGGTGGCCACCAAGTTCGGCTATGGCGGCGGGCCGGGGCCCAACGCGCAGGGCCAGTCGCGCAAATGGGTGATCCAGGCGGCGGAAGCCAGCCTGAAGCGGCTGGGCACCGATTATATCGACATCCTCTATTTCCACCGCGCGGCGACCGACGCCCCGCTGGAAGAGCCGCTGCGCGCGGTGGGCGACCTGATCCGGCAGGGCAAGGTGCGCTATTACGGCGTGTCCAACTTCAAGGGCTGGCGCATCGCCGAGGTCTGCCGCCTGGCAGACCAGATGGGGATGGACCGCCCGGTGGTCAGCCAGCCGCTCTACAACCTGGTGGACCGCACGGCGGAGGTCGAGCAGATCCCGGCGGCGGGGCATTACGGCCTCGGGGTGGTGCCCTACAGCCCGCTGGCGCGCGGGGTGCTGAGCGGGAAATACGCCGCCGGCAAGGCGCCGCCGGCGGATTCCCGCGTGGCCCGCGGCGACGTGCGGATGAAGCAGACCGAATGGCGCGACGAATCCCTGGGCGTCGCCGAGGCGGTGGCCCGGCGCGCGGGCGAGCTCGGCATCAGCTCGATCGACTATGCGATCGCCTGGGTGCTGCGCAACGCCCGCATCAGCGCCGCGATCGCCGGCCCCCGCACCGAGCAGCAATGGGATGCCTATGTCCAGACGCTGGACGTGAAGCTGGGCGACGAGGACGAAGCCTTCGTGGACGACCTGGTCCATCCCGGCCATTCCTCCACCCCCGGCTACACCGATCCGGCCTATCCGGTGGAGGGCAGGGGGCTGCTGCGATAGGGCGCCGACGCCGCGTTTCTCAATGAGGAAACATACTTGACCTGATCCCTATTTGTTCCCATCTTGTTCGCGTTCGAGATTCGCAGGCAGGAGGCGGCGGGTGGCGCAGGCAGGGTTCGCTTACGGGGATGCAAGGGAAGAAGCGATCGGGCGGTTGCCGCTGTCCGTCGCGATCTTCGCCGATCGGGCCCATCTGCGCGAGCAGATGCGGGAGGACGCGATGGTCGCCGGCCTGCGGGTCGGCCGCTGCGCCGAGCTTTCCGTGCTGCTGGAAAGCGAGGCGATCCCCCTCGGCGAAGTGGTGGTGATCGATTGCCCGCGGGTGGACGGGGGCACGCTGGCGGCGCTGTCCCGGCTCGACATGCGGGCGGCGCGTTCCTCCGCCCGGCTGGTGGTCTCGACCAGCACCGCCGCGCTGGACGATGTCTTCGCCTGCCTCGACCAATCCTCGCCCCAGATCCTCGTCGATCCCACCCGGGCGGAACGGATCGTCGCGCTGGGCAGGGTGCTGGGTGAGCTTTCCGGTCTGCGCCTGCGCGAGATGTCGGAGGAAGACCGGCTGACCCTGCTGCGCCTGGCCGAACAGGTGGAGCGGATCGCGCAGCATCTGGGCGCGGTCGGGCCGCTGGACGGGGCTGGCGGTGCCTTGCCGGAGGAGGCCGATCTCCAGCTCGAATCCCCTGTGCCGGCCTTCGTCGCGGATGGGGAAAGCGGCGGGGATCGCCTCTATCGGGGCGTGAGGCCGCCGCTGCCCGATCCGCGCCTCGTGCGGCGGATCATCCGCCAGCGGCAATTGCGTGCCCGCTTCTTCGACAGCGCCCTGTTCGCCGATCCGGCGTGGGACATGCTGCTGGACCTCACCGCCGCCCGGGCCGAGCATGTGCGGGTGTCGGTGACCTCGCTCTGCATCGCCTCGGGCGTGCCGGCCACCACGGCGCTGCGCTGGATCGCACAGATGACCGAGGCCGGCCTGCTGGAACGGCTGGAGGACGTGACCGACCGCCGCCGCGCCTTCATCGCCCTGACCGACCGCGCGGCCGACGCCATGGCGCGCTATTTCGCGGAGATGGGCCGGGCCGGGGCAGACCTGGTGTGAAGGCGGGTGCCGGGCCAGCCACTTCCATCATGTCGGCGGAAGCTGGCGTCCCGAGCCTTGGGTCGCTGCCGCCCGAGACCCCAGCTTTCGCTGGGGTGACGAGGGGGAGGCTAAAGTCTGCCCTGATTGGTGCGGGCTCCGGATGGCCCCGTCTTTCGTCATTGCGAGGAGGCAATGACGGATAAATCACCCCAGCACGGGGAAGCAGGCGCTGGAGGTGACCTCGTCCGGCAGGGCCGGGATCAGCCCCTTGGCAGGCGATGCGAAGCTCTTGCTGATCGTCACCGTGTTGGAGGCGCCATAGCCGTTGCAGCTGGCATTGCCGCTGATCGTCACATTGGCGGCGGACAGGGCGATCCCGTAGTCCGCCGCGCGGCTGATCGCGTAGCTGCGCTGCATGTCGGTGGTGCCGCAGCTCGTCTCCACCGACATGCAGCGCGCGGTGGAGAAGGCCACCTCGTCCAGCGTCTGCCGGGTCCAGGCCAGGCGGCTGAACTCGATGATGCCGAACAGCATCATCAGGAATACCGGGGCGAGCAGCGCGAATTCCAGTATCGCGGCGCCGGCGCCGCAGCGGGCAAGGCGTTTCAGCGTGGTCATTCGGGCGATCATTCGAGGCGCACCGTGGCGGTCCGGTCGATCCGCGTGTCGGTCAGCACGCCGTTGGGCAGCATCATCGGCTGGTAGGGACGGCCGGCCTCGATCGTGAGGTAATACCCCGCGGTCGCTCCCGCGCCGGAGCCCGAGCAGGTGGTGCCGCAGGCGGCCGCCACATAGCTGCCCGCGCTGCCCATGCAGGCACAGCTGCGCGAGGAATTGGTGCAGCTTCCCGTCGATCCGTTGCAGCTGGTCGTCACCGTCAGGCCCGGATCCTTCGCCAGCGCGCGGACATAGTCGGGGATCTGGGAGAAGTTCACGTTCTCCCGCTGGGAGAACGAGGCCACGGCGGCGGCCGCCACCGCTTCGTCCGCCTTGCTGCGCTGGAGGTAGAAGGCCCCGAAATCGAGCCCCGCCATCACCACCATGAAGAACAGTACGGTCCACAGCGCGAATTCGATCGCCGCCGCGCCGCGGGTGTCCGCCGCAAGTCTGGAAAGGAAGCCGCGCATCATTTCACCAGCCTGATCTCTCCGGAACCGCCGCCGGAGGAGGAGGAATAGCTATCGCTCATCTTCGCACAGGCGGAGCCCGTGGCCGCGCCGCCGGAGACGTTGATCTTGTAGGCGATCAGGCTGAAGCACTGACCCGCGGAAAGGGTGGTGTTGCCCCCGCTCATGGTCACGGTGGAGTTGGGCAGGTGGACCGTGCCGACGAAGACGTTCTGCGATCCCGCGCCCCAGGTGGTGTCGCTGGTGGTGAGGCTGTCGATCAGCAGGTCGGCGATCTGCGCCCCGCTCACCGAGCTGGTCGCCGCGATCAGCTTGGTCTTGGCCCCGCCGCCGAGATTGAGCGTCCCCTTGAGGATGAAGGTCACGTCCACCCCGGCCATGTCGTATCCCGACACGCTCACGCCTTCCAGCGTCTGGCCGTAGGTCTTGCCGGTCAGCGAGGAGGTGTAGGGCCAGGTGGTGCCGCCGGTGCCGTTGGTGAAGTTGCCGTTGATCGTGTAGCGCCCGGCGCCGAACAGGGCCGATCCGGCGATCGTCATGTTGCCGTTGATATAGTGGTTGGCCGTCTTGCCGAAGACGATGCGGCTGCCGCCGGCGGTGGTGATGTTGCCGTTGGCGCTGAAGGCGCCGTCTTCCATGAACAGGCGCGCGCTGCCCGACAGGTTGATCGCATAGCCGCTGCTGTTGGGCCCGATGATGACGTCGCCCGCGCTGATCGCCAGCTCGCTGTCGCCGCCGATCACGATCCCGGCCACGGCGGTGAAGTTCCCGGCGTCCAGCGCCACGCTGCCGCCGCCGGAAAGGCTGAGGCCGCCGAAATGATGGTTGCCCACGCCCATATAGAGCTTCTGCCCGCCGCCGAGCGAGACGTTCGCATTGATGATGACGTCCCCGTCGCCCTTGCGGTTGGTGCCCTGGAATTTCACCGTGCCGCTGCCGATCCACAGCTGGCCGTTGCCGATGGTGACGCCGTTGGAACCGCTGTCGAAGCCGCCATTCACATAGAGATTGGCGTTCCCGAAATCGACGGTCGAACCGCCGCCGATGGAAACGCCGCCACTGACGGTGATGTTGGAGCCGCTCTGGAAGGTGACCTTGATGCCGCCGTCGATGGTGAGCTTCTTGATCGTGTAGTTGCCCGCCGGCACCACATATTCGCCTGTATAAGGGCCGGTGCGGTAGGATTGCACGTTGGCGGTGGGCGACCAGCCCATCGTCCAGTCGCTTCCCGTCGGCGTGGTCGGATTGGCCAGCGTGGGAACGGCGGTGTAGCTGCCCAGCAGGCTGCGGGCTGTTATCAGCTCGGCGTCGGTCGCCCAGGGATCGGCCAGCGAGGTCGCCTCGTTCACCCGGTCCTTCACCGGGGGCACGTTCGCGTTCCAGCTCGGGAAGGTGAAGCTGCCCGCATAGCGCAGCGTGTTCGCCACCAGCGAGCCCCAGTCCACGGAAATGCTGCCATTGCCCGAGATGATGTCCGCCGCCCGGATCAGCGTGCCGTTGTTGACGATCGAGCCGATCGCCGCCACCGCGCAGGAAGCGGCGTCGATCGAGGCGCCGCCGCTTACGCTGATCGCCGCGCTGGTGTCTGCCAGGGCGAGGAAGCAGGGCGCGCTATAGGTGGTTTCGGTGCCGGTCAGCGTGGCGTAGGCCTGCGCCTTCACGTTGAACGAACCGCTGAAGCCCAGCACGCGGCCCAGCGTGTAGGGCACCGGCTCCGTCACCACCACGCGCACGGAATTGCTGCCCGCTTCGGGGAAGTTCTCCACGATCGAAGCCTCGACCGTCGCGTCGGGAAGCCCATTCGCCAAAGTGATGTTCCGGGCGGTGGGAGTGAGCACGCTTGCGTCGGAAGTGGCCTTGTAGGCCATCGCCGCGCCCAGCGCCGCCATGTCGGCCGCGCGCTGGTTGAACACGCGCTGCTCGTATCCCCGGTTGAGGTCGACCACCAGCCCCAGCGCCCCGATCATCACCGGCAGCGCCAGCGCGGCCAGCGTCGCCACGCTGGCGCGCCTGTCCCGGATCAGGGTGAGAAGGTTGCGTAGTATCGACAATGCCCCGGCCTCGAATTCGGGGCGTATTTGGCGGAACACGGTTTCGAATTCGCTAACGGGCGAAGAACGATCGGCTTGTGTATCAGATTGTTACGGCTTTCGGGGCGATCCTTGCCGGGGATGGACTTGCATAAAGGCCAAGGTGCGGGCGGCTTTTCACCCCGATGCTTGCGCTGAGGAAGAAGACGCCAGCGCCGCGCGCTTATTGCTCCATTTCCGGCAACATCGCTTCGCGATATTGCGTGGGGCTCATATCGTATCGATCGCGGAAAGAACGCGTGAACATCGCATTGCTGGTGAAGCCGCAGCAATGCGCGACCTCGGCTATCGTATGCCCACGCCAGCGCGGGTCGCGCAATCGCCTGGCGGCCTCTTCGAGCCGGCGACGCAGCACGTAGGAACGGGCATTTTCGTTGGAGGCAGCAAAAAGCCGGCGCACGTTGCGCGCTTCCATGTGCAGCCCTTCGGCAATCGAGCCGGGCTTGAAATCGGGGTCGTGCAGCCGATCCTCGATGTAATTCTGCAACGAAAGGAAAGCATGGCTGCCCGGGGCATCGGCATCGCTCAGCGAGCCGAACACCATCGAATAGGACGTCGCGATCAGCTCGAGCAGATGGTGCGCCAGGCAATCCTCGTATTGCGAGGAAAAGCCCTGCTCCAGTCGCCGCCAGAGGCTGCGCGCCCAAACTCCGGCCGATGAGGTGAGGCCGGCACTGACCGGTAAGCGGCGCCCGCAGAGCTTGCCCGGTTCGGGGAGATATTCCCGGATCATTTCCGCCGGTACGCGAATGAGCAGCATTTCCGCGCCATCCTCGAGGAGACGGGAATGGGGCATCCCATGATCGCACAAGGCGAAATCGCCTCGATCGAGCACCACGCGATTGCCGCCTTGCGAAAACAGCCCGCGGCCATTGGCCTGGATGATGAACGAATAGAGGCGGGGAGAATTGCTGTCGATATGCGCTTCCGTACGCCGGATCGCGCAGCGTCCGGTTGCCAGACGGGCAAGGCCGAGAGGCCCCACCCGGCTCATCTGCAGCCCGGCACTGAAATCATTCTCGTAGGGAATGAAGTCCGCGGCAGCGAGCATGCCGGAATAAATCTCGTTCCAGGCTTTCGCCTTACCGACGCTGCGCAGAGCATCGGTGCTGAACCTTTCCATCCTCTCCGTCACCTGCAAATGGGTGGACTGCCCTTTGCCTTACTCCCTTTGTGCATCGAACGGGAACGGAATACTTGAACCAGGCGGCAGCGAGCATTGCCGATGCGGCAGACGCGTTCAGGCCGGTTCGTCATCCAGCACGGGATTGGTGACCGGCGTATCGCCTTCGAACAAGGTCTCGAAACGGCGATAAGAGCAGAGCCACTGCCCTTGAGGAGCGCGCTGGAAGCGTTCCGTGAGCAACGAAATGGTGATCGGCGGGCGGCTGGGCAGGACTTTCTCTCCATCCGCCGCATAGATGAACATGTAATAGGTCGCTTCCGCAGCGTCAGGGCCCGTGAAGCGGGCACGCAGGTTCGTGAAGCTATGCACCGCCAGGCGCGGCCCCTGTGCAATCCGCCAATCATAGAACTGCTGGATTTTCGCGGGCCCGATATAGGATGCGAAAGGTCCGTGAAACTCGGCATCCTCCGTGTAATAACGCGCCGCGTCCCGCCCGAGATTGACGTCCACCTCATGCCAGTATTCGGCGAGCAGCAACGCCAGCTCCGCGTTCAATTGCCGCAACTCGTTCATGGCCTTCCTTTCCAGCGTATCCGTCCTTGCGGCCCGTCTATCCGGCGATCTGCCCCGCGATCTTGTCCAACGGGGCAGGCAACGTTGTTTTTGTGAAGACCTTGCATGCGGCGGCAATGATCATTGACCTCGTGGCACCCATGATTGTGTCATCGAGGCAGCCACCTACCATGGGCACCCGAGAAAACAGGGAGAGCAGTTCATGGCAATCCGGGCAGTCGTGGCTTCAGCGATTGCGCTGGCGCTCGTTTCATCCGCCACCGCCTCGCCGCAGTCGAATGCAGCCGTGGACCAACTCGCGCGCGATGTCGGCCGGGCGGAAAGCCTCCGTTCGGTGAAGACCCTGCAGCGGCTTTACGCGCAATATGCCCAATACGGATTGTGGGACGAGGTCGGTGCGCTTTTCTCGGCCGACGCCACGTTCACTTTCGACGGCCAGATCCAGCGGGGCGAGCATGTCCGGGGCAATCGCGCGATCGCGGACTTCCTGCGCAATCGCTATGGCGGGGGCAGCGAAGGCCTGGATGCCGGCGAAGTCCATACGATGATGATCGAGGCTCCGCTGATCTCCCTTTCCGCCGACGGGCAAAGCGCCAAGGGGCGCTGGTATGCCCTCATCTTCACCGCGCAGGATGGCAAGGCCGGGATCGAAGGCGGCACCTTCGTGAACGATTATGCGCTCGAAGACGGCAAATGGAAAATCGCCGCCGCTCATTACTATCCGCAATTCGCTGGCCCCTACGATATCGGCTGGATCAATTGGGGCGGCGGCGACCTTCCGATCGTTCCCTATCATTTCACGCCCGACAGCGCGGGAGTGCCCATCCCTCCGCCCGCGAGCCCGGCGCCTTCCTCGGAAGCGACATTGCCGCAATTGCAGCAACGGATCGCGGCGCTTAACGCGGAAGACCAGGTGCGCAACCTCCAGGCGGCCTATGGCTATTACGCCGACCGGAAGCTGTGGCGGGACGTGGCCGATCTCTTTGCCGGGGACGGCGCGCTGGAGATTGGCGGAGTGGGAGTCTATCGCGGGCGCCAGGGCATCCTCAACTGGCTGGAAACCATGGGCCCGGAAGGGCTGAAGCATGGCGAGCTGAACGATCGTCCGCAGTTCGACGTTATGGTCGATGTCTCTCCCGACGGCAATGAGGCCTGGGCGCGCGGGATCGAACTGGGCATGCTTGGCGAAGCGGATGAAGAGAAGGGCTGGTGGGAAGTCAGCGCTTTCCGCAACCGCTTCGTGCGCGAAGAGGGCGTGTGGAAGATAAAGGAGATGCGCCAGTTTCCCTTGTTCAAGGCGGATTATGACCTCGGTTGGGGGAAAAGCCGCATCATCGATCCGGTCCCTTCCGGGAAGCATGCGCCGAACAAGCCTCTCCCTCCTGCCGACCGGGCTGCGTCCGGGCTGGCGATGCCCGCCTTCCTGAGGCCGCATCCAGTCACTGGAAAGCACATCGAACCCAGAGGCAGGGCCGATCTGGTCGCCACAACCGCCTTGAGCGGCGCTTCGGCACCGAAAAGACAGGCGGCGATCGGGTTGGATGAGGCGCGGCGGCGCCTTTCGCTATCGACCGCTTATGACGGCGTCGAGAACGTCTCCAGCGCCTACACCTACTACCTCGACGATTATCAATCCCAGAGCTTCGGGGCACTGCTGGCCGAGAAAGGCTTCAAGATGTCCGCCTTCGCCGGCTATTATGTCGGCCGGGAAAAGGTGACCGAGGCTGGCGTCCGCGTTTGGGGCAAGCCTCCCGTCACCCGGGAAGGCATTCATTTCCACTGGCGCCCGCAGCCCGTGATCATCGTGGCCGATGATGGCCGCTCGGCCGATCTGCGCGTACGTCTGTTCCAGCCTCGCACGGGCAAGACGGTCGGAGAGCCGGGCGCATGGTATGGCGCAAGCTTCTCCAACGGAATGTATCACGATCAGTTCGTGCTGGAGGACGGCGTATGGCGGTTCTGGAACCTTTCGCTCGACGAACCCTATGTCAGCATGGCCGGTTGGAAAGGCGGTTGGGCGAAGGTCAAGGATCCCAAGGAACCCCCGAAAGGCAGCGCCAGCGTGCTGGTGCGCAGCGACAGCGACTTCCAGCCCGACATCCCCGTGAAGGCGCTTGGCAAACGGCAGGAACATTTCCGCGGCGGCACCGGAACCCCGCTGCAATGGCCCAGCATCCTGCCGATGTGGTTCGAATATACCAACCCGGTCAGCGGGCGCTTGCCCGAGCATTATCAGCGCGATTGCCCGCCCTGCACGGTGCGGCCATCCTTGAGACTGGATCACAACGGTTATCGCCAGCCCCCCGATCTGCGGGAAGCAAACAAACGACCCTGAGGGAAGGGGCGGCTCTTATCTGCCGCCCGAAACCGCGAGATTGGCTCCGGTGACGAAGGATGCCTGATCGGAGACGAGGAACATGACCGCCTCGGCCACTTCTTCCGGCAGGCCGATCCGCTGCAGTGGCGTCAGGGACGAGGCCCGCGCCTTCTTGTCATCGCTGAGCATATCGGTTCCGATCGGGCCGGGGGCGACGGCGTTCACGCGAATACCCACCGGACCGACCTCGCGCGCCAGGCCGAGAGCAAGGGCATCTACTCCCCCTTTGGATGCCGCATACCATACATATTCTCCCGGCGAGCCGTAAGCGGTCGCGCGGGAGGAAAGGAGCACGATGGACCCGCCTTCTCCGCCCCGTGCGGTGGACATTCGGGCGATAGCCTCCCGGGCGCAGAGCATCGCACCGGTCAGATTGACATTCACCACCCGCGCGATCTCTTCCGGATCGGCATCGACGAGGGCGGATGAAGCGCCGGTTATGCCGCCATTGTAAGCAAGCGCCTTCAATCGCCCCATCGTGTCCGCCTTCTCGAACAGCGCGGCGACATCCGCGGCAACGCCGGTGTCGGCCCGAGCTGACTCGGCGATACCGCCTTCCGCACGAATGGCATTCACCACGGCCTGGGCCTGATCGGCGTTGCTGGCATAGCTGAGCAACACCCCGTAGCCCGCCTTCGCCGCCGCGTTCGATATCGCGGCACCGATGCCCCGGCTGCCTCCGGTGACGACGAATATCGGTGTGGTCACGCAATCTTCCTTTCGCTGTTTCCCGAAGCTGCAGAGGTCCGGAAATGAGGTTCCGAAGGCCTAATCCACCCTTCCGAAGCCTTTTTAATCTAGGCGGCATTGACCATTGATAGTGAAGCCCGGGCGCGTGCATCCACGGCCGGCCTTGAATAATCCGGCTGGCGAGGATCGAATGATGCAAGCTACCGGCCAGACGACACATGGCGGCCCGCGCCGCGCTCTCCACAACCCGCCACCGGATCCCAATCCCCGCAAGCCGCACTTCACGATTCCGGCGGGCAGCTGGGATTGCCATATCCATATTTTCGGGCCGGCAAGCCGGTTCCCCTTTTCCCCGCAGAGCCCCTACATCTCCGACGACGCCTTGCCGGAGCATTATCTGGCGAACCAGGACGCGCTGGGGCTGCAGCGGGCCGTGGTCGTCAGCGCGGGCGGCTATGGCACGGATTACAGCCATCTGCGGTGGGTGCTGGAGAATTTCGGCGAACGGCTGCGCGGGATCATTCTTTCGCGCGCGGATTTCAAGCTGGACGAAATGTCGGAGCTGGCCCGCCTTGGCGTTCGCGGTGTCCGCATGTTCGGCGCGCCGGCGGGGAATGAATGGGATCACTTGCCGCGCATCGATGCCCGCATCGCCGCGATGGTTCAGGAACTCGGCTGGCATGTGCAGTATCACAGCATCACGCGTGACGATATCGAGCACGCCGCAGACGAATTGCTGAAGCTGCCCGGCCAGATCGTGGTGGATCATTTCGGCATGTTCGATCCCCGCCTCGGCCTCGACCAGCCCGGCTTCACGGCCCTTCGCCGGATGCTCGACAGCGGACGCGTCTGGATAAAGCTGTCCGGTCCGATGCGGGCGGCCAGGGAAGAGGAATACCCTTACCCGAGCATGACGGCTTACGCGCATGCGCTGGTGGAGCAGGCTCCGGAACGCATGGTCTGGGGTTCGGACTGGCCGCATGTCCAGATGAACGGCCGCATCATGCCCAATGACGGCGACCTGCTGGGCCTGCTGGCCGAATGGGTGCCCGATGAAGCGGTCCGCTCCCGCATCCTCGCGGAGAACCCGCTGCAGCTCTACGCCTGATTGCCGGCCATCGGGCCTATTCGGCGGCGGCGCTGCCGGAGCGGAAGTGGAATGCCGCCAGGGCAACCGCGGAGAGAGCGAGGGGCACTGCCATGACGACGAACACCGTTGCCGGGCTCGCCTTCATCTCCAGCAGCACGCTGGCCGCCAGCGGACTCAGGACATTGCCGATCCGTCCGAAAGCCACTGCCGCCCCGATGCCCGTGGAGCGGATCTCCGTCGGGTAGAAGCGGACGGCCGGCGGATAAAGCAGATAGAACGAACCATTGACGAACATTCCGCAAACGAACGCCAGGGCAAGGTTCGTCGCCATGCCGCCGTGGATAGTGATGCCTTGGCCGATGGCGCAGATGGCGGCAGCCAGGATCGCGCCCAGGAGCACCCAATTGACGTTCCAGCGCAGCGCGAAGAGCGGAAGGCCGATCCCGCTCACGATGCCGCCCGCCCAATAGGCGGACGCCACGCGCGCCGCTTCGAACGAGCTCCTGCCCGCATAATTGAAGATCAGCGGCAGCCAGCTGGTGAAGAAGCTCACTGCGGCGCAGACGCCGATGAATACCGTCCACAGCAACAAGGTGCCGGATGCGCGCCGCTCCGTGAACAAGGCACGCAGCGATCCCCGCCCAGTCCCGTGAGGATCCGCCTCGGGCGCGGGGGCTTCGGTCAATCGAAGGCGGGCAAGAGTCTGCTCGAGACGTGGGCTGCCGGGATGGCGCAGGAGGAGATATCGGGGCGATTCCGGGAGGAGGACGAAGATCAGCGCGGTGGTGGCCACGCAGAGGATGCCCATCCACAAGATAAGCGTCTGCCAGCCATAGGCGCCGATCGATGTCTGCATGCCCAGCGCGGCCACCAGCCCGCCCACCGCTTGCCCGAGGATCACGAACGCCACCACGCTTGCCCGCATGCGGCTGGGAAGAAATTCCGAGACAAGAGCGGCCGCTGCCGGCACGACGCCTCCGAAACCGATGCCGGTCAGGATCCGGCAGACGAGAAGCTGTGGTACGTTGGTGACGAAAGCCGTGGCGATCGTCGGCAGCGTCATCAGCACCATGGCGGCAATCAACGCATTGCGCCGCCCGATGCGGTCCGCCAGCCAGCCGATGCCGAGGCCGCCCGCAATCAGGCCGACCGGCCCCGAGGAGAAGATCGCTCCGAACGCGGCGGAGGGCAATTGCCAGTCCTGGGCGATCGCCGGAGCAAGCAGCGGAATCAGATTCAGATCCACCCCCTCCACCAGAGTGACCAGCGCGCAGAGCAGCACCACGCGCAATTGCAAGGCGGTGATGGGCGTCCGGTCGATCAGGGCCTGGAGCGGAGAGGCGGGCAAGGCAGGCTCAGCCTGGCCTTCGGGAAATGCTGGTCCGGGCATCAGGGCTGGGGCAAGACATATTTGGGCATCAGATAGGGCGGGCTCCGCCCGCTCACCGGGTTCCGGTAATGGAACCACATATGCGGCACTCGTGGAAAAGCGGCGTAGAGGTCACCGGCGCTCGGAGCGTCGAACGGCTCGTCCGAGACGCTGTCCAGCGAAGGCGTCATGCGCTTGCCGAAATCTTCGGGAATCTCCTTCCAGCCCGTCTTGTACGGCGCATAGATGAGATGATCGATATCGGCCCGCTTGATCTTCCATGCCCCATCTTCGAAAACGATATCGTTCTCATACATGCCGGTGACGAACATCGGGCCGCGGCCGGGAGTGACAGGCGTGCCGTCCTCCTTCACCGGCGCAACGACCGTCTGGAACAGGCGCGTCCGGATCTGGGATTTCATTCCGTCGGCCGAAACGTGGACCACCGGCTGGGTCAGCATGTGCATGACGAGGAATTGCCGCTCCGGATTGTAGTCTCCATAACGCTTGCGCGAATAGGATGCGATGCGCGCAGGCGTGCGGATGAAGCCGCCTCCAGCCGAATCCCGCTCGCCTTGTGCAGCGAAAATGCTGGCCAGTTCGTTCCAGTGGCTGTCATCCAGATATTGCCCGTAAGCGCCCGTCAGGTTTTCGGCGGAGTCATACCCGCCGGCAGCATGCAACATCGCGCGCGCCTGGGTTGCGGTCAAAGAGCGGTGCGGTCCGGGTTCCGGGCGATTGCGCTCGATCTGCCAGATCGGAGGCAGGGAAACCGGAGCGGGGTCGTCCGGCGCGAATTCTGCCGAAGGCGGTGGCTGATCACGCCATTCTTCCGCCCAGCCCTTGTCGTAATCGGTCATCAGCCACATCGCCTTGCGCATCTTCTCGAAGCGCCAGATGCCGCCCTGCTTGACGAACAGGTTGTCGAACCGGGTGAGTGTCCACCAGGCTTTCCGGTTATCCTTGCCGATCATGCCCAGCTGAAGGCCGCGGGCCCGCGCGTGGCGGCCATCCGCGGAGACTTCGATCGCAAGGTCGAACTGGATATGGTCGTTCACTTCGCCATAAGTCAGGCCGGCAGGCCCGGAGCGCTCGAAGCTGCGACGAATCCCGGCTGGCCCCTTATAGGTCCCGATCCCAGCAATCCCGACGCTTCCATTCGAGGCGAAGAGATCGACCACATCGTCCCACATCTTGCAGTCGACGTAGTAGCCATAGGCGTTCTGCAGGTTGCGGATCGATGCCTCGTCCGCCAAGGCCTGGATACGGCCCGCCAGGGAACGCAGCGATGGAGTGCTGGCCGCTGTGGCCGGAACCTCCTCGCCCAACGGATAGGGCTTCCCGATATCCTCCGGGCGAAAATGATAAGGCACGGCAGGCAAGGTATCGCGAAACGGGTGCCAGCCGGTAGCGTACGGTCCCAAAAGCATGGGCGTGAATATCTGGCGGCTGATCTTCCATTGGCCGTCATGGCGCGCATATTCGCATTCGAATATGCCGCCCTGCCAGCTCGCATCACCGCCAAGCCTGCCCCGCATCGAAAAGGCATGCCATCGCCCCTTGGCATTCTCTTCATCGTCCGAGAGAGTGATAATCGGCCCCATGAGGAACGGCGTGTGCACCATGTGCTCGGGCAGGCCGACGGTGCCTTTTCCGATCATGCGCTGGAAATAGGCCCTGATGTCCTGACGGCCGAGGAAATGATCGTCCGCATGGGCCAGCTCCGCATCATCGGTAAACAACGCAGCGGCGGCATCCCACTCGCCGAGATCGATATACAGCGCCCACGCGACTTGCAGCCGCTTGATCGCTCGAACGCTCTCGACCCGGTCCACGTCTCTTGCCAATTCGGCCAAACCACCCGGGAGGGGAGCCGCGAAGGCCCGGCTGACCGGCCCCGCCATGCCGGCTGAAACAGCCAGCATGGAAAACGCGGCAAGGGCCTCGCGCCGTGTTTGAAATGCCATCTCGCGGCTCCTCTCTGGGCATCGGGAAATGCCTGCCTGCGCCGTCCTGCTTTTCGCCCCTCCTCTTCGGCCGGGGAGGGGCGAGCGCAAGTCAGAACTTCTTGCTGAGCGTTACATACCATTGGCGCGGGGCGCCTGGCTGAGCCTCCGTTTCGGGCGATCCGAAAGACTGATAATCGAACCAGTTGAGGTAATAGAGCTTGTTGAACAGGTTCGTGGCGCCGACCGCGATGGAAAAATCCCGATCGTCGTTGTCGTATGTCAGCCGCGCATTGAAGATCGAGCGAGCGCCATTGAGGTCGTTATATTTAGTCGACGTGCCGCTGATCACTTCACTGCTCTGGAACGTCCAGTCCAGACGCGGGGTCAGCGATCCTCCGATGAATGCTGCCGGGATTTCATATTGAATACCCGCATTCGCCGTCCAGAACGGATTGTTCTGGCGCCGATTGACCATCCGGGCTTCGATATCGGGCGCCGTGAACTTGGAATAGCCCAACGCCCCGTTGATCACGAGACCATCCACGGGGTTGATCGTGTACTCCATTTCGAAACCGCGGACCTTGGCGGGCTGGTTCACATAATAGGTGCGGTTGATGCAGGAGATGCCGGGGCCCTGCGCGGCCTCCTGCGGTGTCTGAACTTCCGGCCGGCAGCGAGTGGATCCCGGCGGGCCGCCTTCCAGCGGCACGAGCACTTGATTGCCCACCGCCGGCAACCCTGTCGTGGTGTCGATCAGCGCTTCGGCACCGCCAATGCCGGTCGGCCTGTTGTTGAAATCCGTGTAGAACGCGGCCAGATTCAAGCGCACCCTGCGGTCCAGCAGATCAAGCTTCGCGCCGATTTCATAGGCGATATCGTCATTGCCGTCGAACTGCGCGACTTGCGAAGGCTGGAGCGGGCGTGGGTTGTAGCCGGGTAGGGAATTGCCTGTCGCGGCCGATGCGTACACCAGCGCATTGTCGGTGACCTGGTAATTCAGGCCGGCCTTCCAACTGAACTTCTTCTGTTCGGGCCGGATCTGGAACAGAAGGTCGCCCGGATTGGGGTGCGGAGGCGTGTCGGTCAGGTTGCTGTAGTCGACGAATTTGTGATCCCAGGAATACCTCGCGCCAAGGACGATACCGAGCCGTTCGCCGAAGGGGCGAACGGTGGCGTTTCCGAACACCGCCTTGCTGTTCGGCTCGTATGTGGTGACGAGTGTCTTCAGCGTGGCATTGGCCACCGAATAATTCGTCGCATGGAAATAGCCGAATGCGTCGAAATAGAATGCTCCCACCACCCAGTCGACAAGCGTGCTCTGCCCGGACAGCCGGAGTTCGGCCGTGGTGTATTTCTCGCCGATCGCGGAAGCCACATGCTCCCGGACCAGCGGGCCGCCGTCATTATCGAAAGCATGATGTTCGTCCATCTTACGGTAGCCGACGATTGCGGTGAGATCGATGTTGTCGGCAAGGCTCCAGACCAGCTTGCCGGAAACGCCCCAATTCCGAAGCTGCCCGGCCGATTCCATCAGCGATCCGCCCCGTCCGGGAAGGCCGTTGTAGAATGTGTTGCCCGGAATGACCGTCCCCGGTGCGAGCCGGTCCCAATAGCTTGCATAGGTGGAGTAAGGGTTTCCGGTCATGAACCGTTCGTCCCAGGCAAGGCCCCAGTAGGCAGCCTGGGTCTGGAGATTGTTGTTTGCCCGCGTGGGATCGATATCCACCGTCGCATCGGCCGGATTTTCCGAATCGTCCCAGATGTGATCGGCATTGATGGTAAGCTTCACATCCGGGGTCGGTTCCCACAGCAGGCTGCCGCGCACCGCGCGCACGTCTTCGCCTCCAAGATGGCCGACCACGCAATTGTCCGGCGTGAAATTCGGCGTCTGGCTGAGCTGCAGGTCCTGCATCGGGAAGCTTCCGGCGAGCTCCGGTGTGCCGCGTCGGTTCATCTCGCAGGTGAAGTCCAGCATCTTCTGATAGCCGGTACGCTTCTTGGACACGCCCGAGACCATCAGCGCCGCATTGGAGCTGAGCGGAAGATTGAAGCCTGCGCGGATATCGCGCCTCGCATAATTGCCGAGCGTCACTTCGCCATAGGCGCTGACCCCGCTGGGGTCGGGCTGCTTCGAGACGATATTCACCGCCCCGGCGAGTGAATTGCGCCCGAACAGCGTGCCCTGCGGGCCGCGAAGCACCTCGATATGATCGATGTCCAGCAGGTCGAAGTTCGAACCAAGCAGGATGGGATAATAGACGTCGTCGATGTAATAGGCGGCGGCGGCCTCGCCTCCCAGGCTGGTATCGCTGGTGCCGATGCCGCGGATATAGGTGGTCACACCCGGGCCGAAAGCACCCTGGGCCCGTCGGAATTGGGCATTCGGCACGACCGCGCTGAGATCGGCGACGCTTTTCACGCCGCGGGTTTCGAGCTCGTCCGCAGTCACCGCGGTGATTGCGATCGGCGTATCCTGAAGATTGGTGGCCCGGCGTGTCGCCGTCACGACAATGTCCTGGATACGGCCCTGATCCTGAGCCTGCGCTGCCTGATCTTCGGTCTGCGCGTTTGCCGTACCGGCGAATACCAGCGCGGCCAGTGAAACGGATGCATAGTTCAGCACCGTGTTCTTCATGTCCTTCCTCCCAAACCAGTTTCCTAACCGGGCACGCGGGTTCGCGGTCTGCTTTTTCCGGCTCTGGCAGAAGGCTATCGAAGAGGGCTGTTGGCTGTATTGCCTGCAGCGGCAGGGGGTGTTGCCGTCTTGGATGGTCATCGGGACAGGGTTTGACACCGCTTTCGCCAGCCATAAAATCCGATCTGGCCCCGGGGCGAAGAGGAACTGATGCGCAGTTTGGCAAAATCGCAAGCGCCATCGCCGGGAGAGCCGTTCCCTTCCCACGATCTCGGACCGCTGGAAGCGAGGCGGCTGATCGCCGGAACGGGGGCGATCGAAGAGCGGCTGCTGCGAACCACTCATCTGCGGGAGAGAAGCTGCGGTTTCTTGCTGATCGTTTCAGGCGCTGCGCGGTGCCATCATTATGGCCATGATGTCCTGCTGCAAGCGGGCGACTTCCTGATGTTCAATGCGGCAGCCCCCATAAGCTTGCAGTTCGAAAGCCTGGGTGAGTGCATTGTGTTGCGTGTTTCGCCTCGCGACCTGCGCAGCTATCTTCCGGCACCCGAGCAATTCTTTGGACGGCCGCTGCGCGCGAACGACGGCATTTCGGAAGCGGCCGCAGATCTGGTGCAGAGCATTTTCGAACAGTTCGAAGCGGGGTTCACCACCGAATTTCGCAGCCGCATCGCCCGAACCCTGCTCGATACGCTGGCAACGGCCTTTTCGATCGTGCTCGATGGCGAATTGAGCGGATCGCCCGTCATATGCAGCCGCAACGCCCGGGTGAGATTGCATATAGAGCATAATCTGCGCAATCCGGACCTCAAGCCAGCAAGTATCGCCGCCGACCTGCGGATGAGTTCCCGCTATCTGCGGGTGATCTTCGCTGCCAGCAACGAAACGGTTTCCGCCTATATCCTGCGTCGCCGCCTCGAAGAATGCGCGCGGGAACTGGCCGATCCAAAGCTCAACCATCTTTCCATAACCGAGATCGCATTTGGATGGGGCTTCAACAGCGGCCCGCATTTCACGCGGAGCTTCCGGCTCCGTTTCGAGATATCCCCTCGCGAATATCGCCGCAGAAACCAATTATCCGTATCTTTGGCCGCCTTCCGAGCAGGTCGCGCCTGAATATCGGTGTAGGAAATATGGTGGGCGGTGACGGGCTCGAACCGCCGACCCTCTCGGTGTAAACGAGATGCTCTACCAACTGAGCTAACCGCCCGATCGCCGCGCAGCCGGCGGGGAGGAAGGCCCCTAGCTCATCCTTCGGCGCAGGGAAAGCCCGGCCATGGAGGCTGGGCGCTGGTCCTTAAAGCGCACCCTTCGCTGCGATGCCCTCCTCGATCTGGGCGCGTGCTTCCTCGCCTGCCCAATCGTAGCCGCCGGCGATGCGCCACACCTCCTTGCCTTGCGCATCGTACAGCACGGTGAGGGGAAGCTGCCCACCGCCGAAATGGAAGGAAAGGTCGCTGTTCGCGTCGAGCCAGGGGCCGAGATGGGCCAGCTTCTTCTCCTTGAAGAAGGGGGCGACCGCTTCGGCGCCCTTCATGTCCTGGCTCACCGTCACCACCTGGAGCTTGCCCGCATAGTCGGCGGCCAGATCGTCCAGCATCGGCATCTCGACCACGCAGGGTGCGCACCAGGTCGCCCAGAGGTTGAGCAGCACCGGCTTGCCCTTGAGCGAGGCGAGGGCGATCTGCTTGCCCTCGATGTCCTTCAGCGTGAAATCGGGCAGTGCATCTCCGGCGGAGGCGCGGTCGATCGTGCCGGCAAGCTCGGAGCTTGCGGAGGCGGCCTGCGTTTCCTGTGGTTGCGCGTCGGGTGCGCTTTGCCTATCGCAGCCCGCCAGTAGGGCGGCGAGGCCGCACGCGGCCGCTAACGACAGGTGCGAAACACGGGTCATGGGAAACAGCTCCAATCAGATGTGGGGCGGGCGCTTTGCGGAAGGCCCCTCGGCGATCATGCGTGAGATTAACGCCTCGATCCCGTTCGACAAGGCGTTGTGGCGGCAGGACATCGCCGCGTCCAAGGCGCATGTCGCCATGCTGGGCGCCTGCGGGATCGTGAGCGCGGAGGACGCGAAGGCGATCGAGCAGGGATTGGACGCGGTGGCCGCGGAATACGAGGCGAACGGCGTTCCCGAGGATTGGGACCTCGAAGATATCCACATGACCACCGAGAGCCGCCTGGCCGAGCTGATCGGCCCGGCCGCCGGGCGGCTGCACACCGCGCGCAGCCGCAACGACCAGGTGGCCACCGATTTCCGCCTGTGGGTGCGCGATGCGATGGACCAGGCCGATGCGGGGCTGGAGGCGCTACAGAAGGCGCTGGTCACCCGTGCGGGCGAGCATGCGGCCAGCATCATGCCGGGCTTCACCCATCTCCAGGTGGCGCAGCCGGTGACGCTGGGCCATCACCTGATGGCCTATTACGAGATGATCCGGCGCGATCGCTCGCGCTTTGCCGATGCCCGCGCGCGGCTGGACGAATGTCCGCTGGGCTCCGCCGCGCTTGCCGGCACCGGCTTCCCGATCGACCGGGAGATGACCGCGCAGGCGCTGGGCTTCGCCCGCCCGACCGCCAACAGCCTCGATTCGGTGTCGGACCGGGATTTCGCGCTCGATTACCTGCTGGCGGCGGCGCAATGCTCGCTCCACCTCTCACGGCTGGCGGAGGAGTTCATCGTCTGGGCCAGCCAGCCCTTCGGCTTCGTGAGGATGCCCGATGCGCTCAGCACCGGCAGCTCGATCATGCCGCAGAAGAAGAACCCCGACGCGGCCGAGCTGGTGCGCGGCCATGCGGGGCGGATCGTGGGCTGCGCCATCGCGCTGATGGTGACGATGAAAGGCCTGCCGCTGGCCTATTCGAAAGACATGCAGGACGACAAGCCGCCGGTGTTCGAGGCGGCCGGGCTGCTCGGCCTGTCCATCGCCGCGATGACGGGGATGGTGGCCGAGGCCACTTTCCGCACCGAGCGGATGCGGGAGGCGGCCGAGCTGGGCTATGCCACCGCGACCGACCTTGCCGACTGGCTGGTCCGCACGGCCGACATCCCTTTCCGCGAGGCGCACCACATCACCGGCGCGGCGGTGAAGCTGGCGGAAAGCAGGGGCGTGGCATTGGAAGCGCTCTCGCTGGACGAGTTGAAGGCGATCGATGCACGGATCGACGAGCGGGTGTTTACCGCGCTCTCGGTCGAGGCTTCGGTGGCCGCGCGCGCCAGCCATGGCGGAACCGCGCCCGCCGAGGTAGAAAAGCGCATCGCCGATGCGCGCGCCGCGCTGGGGATGGAATGATGAAGCGCCTTGCCGCCTGCCTGATCGGGATCGCCCCTTTCGCGCTGCTCGCCGCCTGTGGGCAGACGGCCGATCTCAAGCCTCCACCGGGCAAGCAATTGCCGCCCGCGCCCTATGGGCGGGAAGATCAGCCCGATGCCGAGGACCTCACGGAGCTGAAGCCGCAGGCCGCGCCCGAGCGCACCGTGGAACTGCGCCGCCGTTCGGAAGAACGTGAAGACGATCCCTTCGACCTTCCCCCGGAAGACTGAGATAGATGGACCATTTCGAACTGCGCAACGGCGAGCTCTACGCCGAGGATGTCCCGCTGGCCGCGATCGCGCGTGCGGTGGGCACGCCCGTCTATGTCTATTCGCGCGCCACGCTGGCTCGCCACGGCCGGGTGTTCCGCGAGGCGCTGGCCGGCCTGCCTAGCGTGCACCTGGCTTTCGCGGTCAAGTCCAATCCCAACCTCGCGGTGCTGAACGTGCTCAAGCGCGAAGGCTATGGTGCGGACGTCGTCTCGGAAGGAGAGATGAAGCGCGCTCTGGCGGCGGGCATTCCCGGCGGGGAGATCGTGTTCTCCGGCGTCGGCAAGTCGCGCCGGGAGATGATCGCCGCGCTCGAGGCCGGAGTGGGCCAGTTCAACATCGAGAGCGAGGAAGAAGGGTTGGAGCTTGCCGCGCTGGCCGCCGGCATGGGCCAGCGCGCGGTCGCCGCGCTGCGGGTCAATCCGGATGTCGAGGCGGGCACGCATGCGAAGATCTCCACCGGCAAGGCGGAGAACAAGTTCGGCGTCGCTTATGACCGGGCAGCGGGCATCTATGCGCGGCTTTCCTCGCTGGAGGGGATCGATATGCGCGGGCTAGCGGTGCATATCGGCAGCCAGCTCTCCTCGCTCGATCCGCTGCGCGCGGCCTTCACCCGGATGGGCGCGTTGATGGCGGAGCTTCGCGGGCAGGGACTTTCCGTCACCCACATGGACCTGGGCGGTGGGCTGGGCGTGCCTTACCGGGCGGGCGAGCGGATGCCTTCCCCGGCCGATTACGGCGCGATGGTGGCGGAGGTCACGCAGGGGTGGAACGCCACGCTGATGTTCGAGCCCGGCCGCATCATCACCGGCAATTCGGGCGTGCTCATCACCGAAGTGATCCGGGTGAAGCAGGGTGTGGGCCATCCCTTCGTGGTGGTCGATGCCGCGATGAACGATCTCGCCCGCCCGGCTCTCTATGATGCATGGCATGATTTCATGGCAGTGCGGCCCGACGGCGGGAAGATGATCGCCAACATCGTCGGCCCGGTCTGTGAAACCTCCGATACCTTTGCGATGGCGCGGGAGATCGACGCGGTGAAGCCAGGCGATCTGGCGGTGTTCCGCACCGCCGGGGCCTATGGCGCGACCATGGCCAACACCTATAACAGCCGCCCGCTGGTGCCCGAGGTGATGGTCGACGGCAGCGAATGGGCGATCGTGGCCGATCGGATCCAGCCCGAGACGATCTTCGCCGCCGAGCGCGTGCCGGATTTCCTGCTGGGATAGGTCGATGAGATCGCTTCCCCTCTACCATCGCATCTCTGGAAAGCCGGTGATCGTGCTCGGGGAAGGCCCGATGGCCGAGCCCAGGCGCCGGCTGGTGGAGCGCGCGGGCGGCGTGGTGGTCGATTCGATCGAGGCCGGGTGGGACCAGGGCGCGCGGATCGCCTTCGTCGCGCCGGGGGACGACAAGGCGAGCGAGGAGGCGGCGCGGCGGCTGCGGGCGCTGGGCGTGGTGGTCAATGTCGCCGACCGGCCGGAGCTGTGCGATTTCACCGTGCCCAGCCTGCTTGAACGCGATCCGGTGCTGATCGCGGTCGGCACGTCCGGCGCCTCGGCAGGGCTCGCCAAGCAATTGCGGCTGCGGCTGGAGGCGCTGCTGCCGCAATCGCTCGGCCCGCTCGCCCTGGCGTTGCAGGCGGCGCGGGCGAAAATGCGCGCGCGCTGGCCGAGTGGAGCGGCGCGGCGGCAGGCGCTCGATGCGGCGCTGGCTCCGGGCGGACCGCTTGACCCCCTGCGTGAGGAAAGCGCGGGCGCGGTGGACAAGTGGATCAAAGGCGCGGTGGAAAGCAGCCAGAGTGGCCATGCGGTGATCCTGCTGTCCGGCAGCGATCCGGATGATCTCACCCTGCGGCAGGCGCGGCTGCTCGGCTCGGCGGACGTGCTGCTGATCGGGCAGGGCATTCCCCAGGCCATTCTCGACCGCGCCCGCGCGGACGCCCTGCGCCGCCCCTTGCCCTATGAAGGCGAACTGCCGCCCGGCCTGGTGGTGGAACTGCGGCGGGGGTGATCCACGCCTGTTCTTGCGACCCTTTCGCAAATCCCCTAGCGGCGAGGGAATTGGGTCAAGGAAAGCAGGTTCGTGCCGAACAAGGCTTTGGACAGGCGCTATCGCGATTGGCGGGAGGAGCTTGAACGGTTCCTCACGCGCCGCCTGTCATCGCCCGATCTTGCTGCCGAGCTGGCGCAGGAAGCCTTCGTCCGCCTGATGCGGGTCGATCCGCCCTCGCTGGTGCGCGATCCGAGGGCATGGCTGTTTCGCACCGCCAGCAATCTTGCCATCGACCATCACCGTTCGGCGGCACGTGCGCCCTTTCAAGCGGTCGACGACGCCGTGCGCGAGAACGTAGCGGACCCGACGCCGACGCAGGAAATGGCGGCCCTGTCGCGAGAGGAACTGGAGGTCGTCCGCAAGGCGATCGAGGATCTTCCGCCGAGGGGCCGGGAAGTGTTCAAGTTGAGCCGTTTCGAAGGGCTGAGCTATAGCGAGATCGCGGAGCGCCTGGGCATTTCGCGCAATACCGTGGTGGTCCACATGGTTCGCTCCCTGGCTCACTGCAAGCAACGGCTGAACGCCTATCGCGAGGGTGATAGGGGGCCCGGAGTAACGTTCGGGCGCTTCCCGGACGTCTAGGAAACAGGAACGGAGGCCGCTTTGAGCGAAGCGGCTGCGCCAGAAGAAATGCAAGGCCATATGACCGAAAAGGGTCTGGACGCGATCGAAGAGGAGGCGGTGGCCTGGTTCGTGCGGTTGTACGACGAGGATGCCGTAGACGCCGATCGCGTGGCCCATGCCGAATGGCTCGCGGCCGATCCGCGCCATCGCACCGCCTGGGCGGACGTAGCCCGGCTATGGGCGGGCATGGAGGCCTTGCAGGGGGCCGCTGCCCCCAACGTGATGGCGATTCCCGTTCGTGTGGGAGCGCCTGTCCGGCCCCGGCGTCGTCGCCTTGCCGCCGCCGCTGCGGCAATGGTGCTGACGATCGGCGCGGCCGGCTGGATGGCAACCCATCCCGGCCTGTTCGCGGATGAGCGCACGGCGGTGGGTGAGCGGCGTTCCCTCACCTTGCCCGATGGATCGCATGTCGAACTGGCGACCGCTTCGGCCCTGTCGGTCGATTTCACGGACCGGGAACGCAAGATCGTCCTGCATGACGGGGAAGCTTTCTTCTCGGTCGCGAAAGATCCCGTCCGGCCGTTCCGGGTTCAGGCGGGGGGCGCCGGCATCACCGATGTAGGTACCGCGTTCGACGTGAGGAAGGCGGGCGAAGCGGTCGACGTGTCGGTGGTGCACGGCATCGTCGATGTGGCGAAGGGTGCAGGCCAGCCGGTTCGGCTGACACGCGGCCAAGCGATCAGCTACGGCTCGGACGGAACGGCCCGGCGGCAATCGGTCGATCCCGCCAATGTCGGCCTTTGGCGGGAAGATCGCCTGGCGTTCGAGGACGCACCCTTGCCCGACGTCCTGCGCGACCTCGAACGCTACCGGCATGGCCGGATTGTCGTGATGGACAAGCGCCTCGCGCGGCTCACCGTGTCGGGGATGTTCGACGCGACCCGCACCGATGCCGCGCTCGAAACCATTGCCCGCACACTGCCCGTCCGCCTGGTGCGGATCACCGGCCTGCTGGTGCTCGTCTATCCGGCCGAATGAGGCGCGGATAAGCTTTTTTGGCGATTATAGGGTTTGCAAGCGGGCTATCTGAAAGTGGAGGCTTATCCCGTTTGGACAAGTATCCCTCCATCGTCATTCCCGCGCAGGCGGGAATCCAGAGCGGCGGGCTCTGCTGTCGCAGTCTGGATCCCCGCCTGTACGGGGATGACGAAGCTTACCAAAAAAATTTCGCCCGCCCTGTAATGCTCCCCCCATCACCCGGCGTCTCCCTAGGTATGGAGTGCAAATGACTGTCATTTGCATAGGAGCAAAGACCTCCTTCGGCGCGATTGCCGAAGGAATTGGGGGTATGAATGGCGATCGTTTCGGTGAAGTCGGGCTGGCGCACATTGCTGGCGTCCACGGCGCTGGTGTCGATGAGCATGGGGATCGGATGCGGTCCGGCGCAGGCACAGACCGTCCAGGCACAGGCGCAGCAGTTCGACATTCCCGCGCAATCGCTGGCCTCCGCCCTGATGCGCTTCTCGCGCGAGACGCGGCTGGAACTGTTCTACAGCGCGGAGCTTGCCCAAGGTAAGACCACGCAAGGCGTATCGGGCAATTTCGCTCCGCCTGAAGCCCTCTCGCGGCTGCTGGCCGGAACGGGCCTGACGTTCAGGTTCATCAACACGACCACGATCACGATTGAGCCCGCGCCGCAGGCATCGGGCGGGGCGATCACGCTCGGGCCGGTGCGGGTCGAAGGGAGCGCGGCCGATAGGGGTGATTCGCCGGTCCCCTTGGGTGGCAACCTGCGTGGCCCTAGCGACGATCCCGTTGCAAACCGGCTAAACCCTCAGACGACGGTCGGCACTAAAAACCCGGTAAATCAACGCGAAATCCCGCAAACAATCAGCGTTATCACCCAGGATCAGATTCAAATCCAGAACCTTCTGAATATAAATGATGTCTTGGCGAACGCTCCGGGAATAACTGTCGCGCAACAAGCCAATAATGACAGGGGGACCGGCGAATTCATCTATTCAAGAGGCTGGCAGATTACCAATTATAATGTAGACGGAATTCCGACATTAATTGATACTCTGCCCGTTTTGAGCACGGCTGGATACGAACGTGTGGAAATCCTGCACGGGGCATCCGGCCTCTATAATGGCATGGGGGGCGCGGGCGGAACCATCGCTATGGTACGCAAACAACCCTTGAACACTCCTGCTCTAAGCGCCGCGGCCGGCGCCGGTTCAAATGATACATTTTTTGGGCAGGTAGATGTCTCCGAGCCGCTTAATAAAGCAGGAACAATAAGGACGAGATCCGTCGTATCATGGCAGCGTCAAGGGCTCGATAGCGGTGCTTATACAAAAACTAACACTTTCTACGGCGTGCTGGAGGCAGAATTCCCAACCAATAATACCGTCCAAGTCGGAGTAAGTTACGATTATAGCACTGGTAAACCGGAACAGTCCTTTCCGACGTATGCCGATGGAAGCTTTTATAAGGCTTCCTCCTCGAATTATTATTACCCAAAATGGAACCGCGTTGAGAACGAAAACCTGACGGTTTTTGGCAATGTGACTCATGATTTCGGAAATGGCTGGAAGGCCAAACTCAACGCCTCTTACCTTCGTACACATTGGTCAATCTTGCGAGGATTTTCCACTCGGGCAATCGATGCGAATTCCAACGTGCGTGCTTTTTCCGTGAAGGCGGACGGAATTTCCAGTCAAACGGCAATCGATGCTTTCGCAAGCGGTCCATTCGAACTTTTCGGCCGTACGCATAACTTGACGTTTGGTGCTAATTACCTGTTCAATAAAACTCCATATGATTTTGAATCGGCGTATTGGGGGTCGGTACCATTCGATAGTTTACGAAATCTTGAGCCAGATTTTTCAAATTTGCTCATCGCGTCGCATGATGAGGCGCGGATTACTGATTATGGTGCTTATATAAATGCCCGCTTCAGTCTCGCAGATCCATTAACATTGCTAGTTGGTGGTCGCCTTGCCTGGTATAAAGGTGACGATACTTGGAATGACAAGCACTATTATTACCGGCGTAAGATTACGCCCTTTGCTGGGTTTGTCTATGATTTTAGTAAAACCTATTCTGCATATGCCAGCTACTCCTCGATCTTCAAGCCTGCGTCGGCTAAGGATAAAGAGGGGAATATGCTGAAGCCATTGGAAGGCGAGCAGTACGAGATCGGATTGAAAGGTGTATATCTGAATGGAAGGGCCAGCGCTTCGTTGGCATTATTTAGCGGAACGCAAAACAATCGAGCGGTTCAGGATCCCGACGATCCCACAGGCACTTATTACCTGGCGACAGGAAAGGCGCGTGTCCAAGGTGTCGAGTTCCTCGTTTCTGGCGAGGTTCTGCCAAACTTAACGGTGATGGGCGGCTACACGTATCTTCATACCAAGATATTCGATAATAATGCCGAAGGCACAAGCTTTACCACCATCGCTCCCAAGCATATGCTTAAACTCCAAGCACGCTATGATCTCCCGGGCAATTTCGACCGATGGAGAGTGGGTGGCGGCGTGACAGTCAGCAGTTCTGAATACGCCGTAAGCGATGAGGTAACGGTGCGTGGACCGAGCTATGCGGTATTTGATGCCTCTATTGGATATAAATTAGATAGAAACTTGAGGATTGATCTATCAGCGAAGAATATTTTCAATAGATACTACTGGTCAACAATCTCGGGAACGGCTAACGGCAATTATCTGGGACAGGGCCGTAACGTGATGGCCACGCTTCGCGCCGCTTATTGAGGCGGGAAAATGTCAGCGAGAGCCTCCGCCGGCGGAGAACGGCGCTACCCGATCACCCCGCCCGCCAGCGCGTCGATCGCCCCTTGCAGGATCACCGCGGCGGCGTGGCTGTCGATCCGTTCGGCGCGCTTTCCGCGGCTGAGGTCCTGCGCGATCATGTCGCGTTCGGCGCTGGTGGTGGACCAGCGTTCGTCCCACAGCAGCACCGGCAGGCCCAGCGGCGCGAGGTTGCGGGCGTAGGCGCGGCTCGCCTGGGCGCGCGGGCCTTCGGAGCCGTCCATGTTGAGCGGCAGCCCGATCACGATTCCCTTGATCCGCCGTTCGGCCACCAGCGCCTCCAGCTTCGTGCGGTCGGCGGAGAACTTGCCGCGCGGCAGTGTCCGGCCCGCGCTGGCGAAGGTCCAGCCCGCGTCGCAGAAGGCCGTGCCGATCGTCTTCGTGCCTATGTCGAGCGCCAGCAGCGCGCCGCCGCCCGGCAGTGAGTCCCGGAATTCCGCCGCGCGCGCAGTGATCAGCGGCCTGGCGTCCATGCCCGCACCCGGCGAACGACATCGTCTTGCAGGTTCTTCCAGAACAGGGGGATGTCGTAGACGTGATAATTGTTTCCGGGCAGCACGCCGGGGCCCATTCGCGGCGCATCACCGATCATCAGCAGGCCCGATCTGTCGCAGCGCGCGGGCACGGCAGCCGGCACCAATTCGCCGGAGGCGAGGTCGGCATCGGGCACCAGCGTGCCGAGATTGGCGCTGGCAGGAGCTTCGCCGCCCATGGTTCCGGTCAGGGGATTGATGCACAGGATCGGGCTGCCGGTGCGCGCCTTCCCGTCGAAGCCGGGGGAGGCCTCGTAACGCTGGAGCATCTGGCCGGGCTCTGCGGGCTCGGCAAAGCTCACCCAGCTGACCAGGCAGCCAGCCTGCTCCGGCGTGGCGCAGGCGGGCAGGCCGAGCGCAGGGATGTCATGCTCGATCGAGATCGGCCAGCCGATCGCATAGGCCATCGCGATCCGTTGCTGCAGTGGCGTCCCCGCGATCCGTTCGCGCAGCAGGCGCAGCAGATGCGCGGAGCCCTGGCTGTGGCCCGCGAGCACGATCGGCGTGTCCGGCCCGATGCTGTCCAGGAAATAGTCGAAAGCCTGGGAAACGTCATGATAGGCTGCATCGAGCGCCTGATCCGCCTGCGGATCGTCGGTGAGGAAAGCGCCGAAGGCCGCCTGGCGATAACGCGGGGCCCAGATTTCGCTCGCCTGGTTGAACGGGCTCGCCATGCCTTTGAGGAACAGCCGCGCGCGATCCTGCGAGGTCTTGTCGGTGAGCGGAGCGTTCCACCACTGCTTCTCGAGATAGCTGGTGGGATGGATGAAGAAGACGGCGAATTGCGGGACGGCGGGGGCCTCAGCCGGTGGGAGCGGAGCGGCGGACGCGCTCTCGGCCGGCTTGGCATAGGCCGGCTGCCAGCGCGACGGGTCCTCTACCCCGATGCCGGGGCGGGAGAACCACATCGCCGGATCGGCATAGGCATTGGCCTCGAGCGGTTGCTGCGGCGCGAACTTGCCGCGTGGCACGAAGGCGAATTCGGTGAGATCGTCCGCCCAGATGCGCAGGACGAAGAAGCCCGCGATCACGATCACCGTGAGGAAGGCGATCAGATAGAGGAAGCCGCGCGCGAGCTTCATCCCGCCTTCGCCTTCCGCTGCACCGCCGGCTTGCGCGCCGGCGCGCCTGATGTCGCTTCCTCTTCCTCGCGCCGTTCGGCCCGCCTCTCGAGCGCCACCTTGATCATCGCCATCAGCGGATCGGCAAGGGCGAGGCCCAGCACGCCGAACATCACGCCCATCACCAGCTGGGTCGCCAGCACCAGCGCCGGGGCGAGGTCCACCGTCTTCTTCGCGATGAGCGGGATGAGGAGATAGCCGTCGATCGTCTGGACGAAGAAATAGACGAAGATCGTGTAGATCCCCATGTCGGTGCCGCCCGAGAAGCCCACCAGCACCATCAGCAGCCCGGAAAGCAGCGCGCCGATATTCGGGATGAAGGCCAGAAGGCCCGTGATGAGGCCCAGCAGCGCCGCCATCGGCACGCCGTAAAGCGTGAGCATGGCCCAGGTGAAGATGCCTTCCACCACCATGCCGAACAGCCGTCCGGCCAGCAGGTGGCGCAGCGAGCGCGCCATGCGCGACACGGTGATGTGGAAGTCCTCGCGCCGATCCTCCGGCAGGACCCAGGCCACCCCGCGCTCGTAGAGCCGCGGCTCCATCGCGACGTAGATGCCGAGGATGGCGATGAAGACTGCGCTGGTCAGCCCACCCAGGAGGCCGGTGAGCGCGCGCGTGACGGTTCCCACCCCGCTGGCCACCTGGCTGCCGAAGCTCTGCAGCGAGTTGACGTCGATGTTCAGCCCCTTGGACTGCGCCCAGGTCAGCCATTGCTGCAGCTGGTCCTCCACGATGCGCGGCAGCTCGGCCGCCTCCCGCGCGATGGTGGTGCCGGCATAGGTAACGGTGGCGAGGAGGAAGGCGATCCCGCTGACCAGGACGATGGCGATCCGCCAGCCGCGCCCGATCTTGAGCACGCGGCCCAGCAATCGCACGCCGCCGTCGATCATCGCGGCGAACACCATCCCGGCGAACACCACCAGCAGCGAATGCACCATATAGACGCACAGCAGCGCGAAGCCGACCACGCAGACCCAGGTCAGGGCCCGCCGCGCCTCCCATGCCAGGCGAGGGTCGGAGATATGGGTGGGGCTGGGCCCCACTGCCTTTCCGCTGTCAGTCTCGCTCATTGCCCTGTGCCCCCGGCGCCGGTTCGATGATCACGGGGCGCAGACTATGCCAGGCGCGGCCGCTGCGGAAGGCTCCAAACCATGTCAGTGGGTTGAGCGTCATCGTGCCGTCGAGGGAGAAGGTGATGAATTCCGCCCGCCCGCCGATGCTCGACAGCGGGACCGGGCCGCCCAGCCCATTGCCGATGGGCGCGGCGGGGGCGCGGCTGTCGGCCGAATGGTCGCGATTGTCGCCCATGAGGAAGACATGCCCGTCGGGCACGGTGATCTCGTCCATGTCGTCGAGATCCTGGTGCATGTGATCGATCACCACATAGCTCGCGCCGTTGGGCAGGGTTTCGCGAAAGGCCGGCAGCTCGCACACTTCCTCGCCCGAGGGGGTGCGATGGATCATGTTGCCGTAATCCGCCGGATTGCACGGCGCGTTAGCATCCACCGGGATTTCGACCGGCGGTTCGATCGTGCGCGGGATGAACCTGCCGTTGAGGCGGACGCGCCCGTCCACCAAGGCGATTCGATCGCCCGGAAGCGCGATCACGCGCTTGATGTAGTCCTCCGCCCGGTCGGGCGGGACGGCGATCACCACGTCGCCATAGGCCGGGGTCTTGCCGGCGATCCGCCAGTCGCTGCGGGGGAGGAGGTGGAACGAGGCGGAAACCCAGCTCCAGCCATAAGGATATTTGCTCACCACCAGCCGGTCGCCGACCAGCAGCGTCGGCATCATCGATTCCGAGGGGATATAGAACGGCTTGGCGATCAGGCTGTGGAAAGCGAGCACCGCAGCCAGCATCAGGCCCAGGCCCCGGACCTCCTGCACCCAGTTGATCTTCTCGCCCTTCTCCGGCGCGGCGGTTTCGGCCGACGAGGCTTCGGGAGAGGGCGCTGCGTTTTCAGGCATCCGGGTATCCTTGTTCTCGTTGGTGTCGTTCACAGCCTGCGCGCCTCTATCACGACAAAGGCCTGGGCCCATGGGTGGTCGTCGGTGAGCGTCAGGTGAACCACCGCCTCATGCCCGGCCGGGACCAGCGCTTCGAGCCGGGCTTTCGCCCCGCCTTCCAGCGCGAGGGCCGGCGCGCCCGAGGGGGCATTCACCACACCGATGTCCTTCATGAACACACCTTGCTTGAATCCGGTCCCGATCGCCTTGGAAAAAGCCTCCTTGGCGGCGAAGCGCTTTGCGAAGGTCCCGGCGCGGGTATGGGGGCGCTGCGCGGCCTTGGCCCGCTCGATCTCGGTGAAGCAGCGCAGTTCGAAACGCTCGCCCCAGCGCTCCAGCGAGATCCGGATGCGCTCGATATTGCAGAGGTCGGAGCCCATGCCGATGATCATGGGCGCTCCCTTCGGCCGCTGCGGGCGCCGCGATTCCGCCGGACGGTCAACGCGCTTCGTCCATCAGTTCGCGCATCCGCTGCACGGCCGCTTCCAGCCCGGTGAAGATCGCCTCCCCGACGAGATAGTGCCCGATATTCAGCTCCGCGAGCTGAGGGATCGCGGCGATCGGCTGGACATTGTCGTAAGTGAGCCCATGGCCGGCATGGGGCTCGATCCCGTTCTTGGCCGCCAGCGCCGCCATATCGGCGATGCGCCTCAGTTCCGCCGCGCGCCGTTCGCCTTCGGCATGGGCGTATTCGCCCGTGTGGAACTCCACCACGGGCGCCCCGAGCCGCAGCGCGGCCTCCAACTGGCGCGGGCTCGCCTCGATGAACAGGCTCACCCGGATGCCGGCGTCGAGCAGACGGCCGACGATCGGGGCGAGCTGGTTGTGCAGCCCGGCTGCGTCGAGCCCCCCTTCCGTGGTGCGTTCCTCGCGCTTCTCGGGCACGATGCAGGCCGCGTGCGGCTTGTGGCGCAGCGCGATCTCCAGCATCTCCTCGGTCGCCGCCATTTCCAGGTTCAGCGGAAGGTCGGTCGCCGCCTGGATGCGGGCGAGATCGTCGTCGCGAATGTGCCGCCGGTCCTCACGCAGATGGGCGGTGATTCCGTCGCCGCCGACCGCAGCGACCACTTCGGCCGCCCGTACCGGATCGGGATGATCGCCGCCGCGCGCGTTCCTTATGGTCGCGACATGGTCGATATTGACGCCCAGGCGTAGTCGCGAGGGGAGGGGGAGGGAACTCACTCGCGACGCCTCAGCTCTTGCGGCTGCCCGGCTTCTCGACCGGGACGGCGGCAAGCTCGGGCGGCAGCTCGTCTTCCGCATAGGTCGGGAAGGAAAGCTCCACCAGCGGGAAGAACGGCACGTCGAACGCTACGCTGCCGGCGGAACGGTCCACCAGCGCGGCTGCGGCGATGACCTGGCCGCCCGCATTCCTGATCTCCTCCATCGCCTCGCGCGAGGAAAGGCCGGTGGTGACCACGTCCTCGACCATCAGCACCTTGTCGCCGGGGTCGAGCCGGAAGCCGCGGCGGAACTCGAAGGTGCCGGTGGGGCGCTCCACGAACATCGCATCCACCCCCAGCGCGCGGCCCATCTCGTGGCCGATGATGATTCCCCCCATCGCGGGTGAGACCACCTTGCCGATCTGCTGGCGCAAATCGCGCGGCAGCTTGGCGGCCAGTGCCGCGGCCAGGCGCGATGCGCGCATCGGGTCCATCAGCACGCGCGCGCATTGCAGGTAATGCGCACTGTGGCGGCCCGAGGAGAGCTTGAAATGCCCCTCGAGCAGAGCCTCGCTTGCGCGGAACTCGGAGAGAACCTCGTCTTCGGTCATTGCGGTCTCGGCCTGGTCCTGTTTCTTGCGAACGAAATGCGCCCGTTTCCACGCTTGGCGCCCGACTGTCGAAAATTATCCCTAGAAGCGCTTGAGGCAGGGGGCAAGCGCGCGTATAGGCCCGGCAAAACCAGCCCTGTCCAAGGGGCGGCAACGGGGCTGCGCGCCCCCTTCCAGTGAGCGGAAAGCGTCAGACAAATGAACCTTGGCGATATGCTTCGCAACCCGTCGAATACCCTCAAGGGCCTGCTTTTGGGCTTGGCGCTTGCGATGATGCCGCAGGCGGCGATGGCCATGCCGGAAGCCCCGCCCGCCGCGACCGAAGCCGCGCCGCAAGCTGCCGCTGCGCCCGCTGCCGAGGCTTCCGCCGCTCCCGCGGCCGAAGCTCCTGCCGCTGCCGCGCCGGCGGTGACCTATACCCCGCTCGGTCCGGACATGATCAAGGGTCAGCCGACTCCGGGCGGCGTCTGGTTCCAGAAGCAGTATTCGCCGATCGGCGAACAGGCGCTGTGGATGCACGACGCGTTCCTCGCCCCGGTGATCGCGGTGATCACCCTGTTCGTGCTGTTCCTGCTGATCTTCGTCATCGCCCGCTTCAACCGGCGCGCCAACCCGGTTCCGTCCAAGACCACCCATCATTCGCTGCTGGAAGTGGTGTGGACGCTGATCCCCGTGCTGATTCTGGTGGTGATCGCCGTCCCTTCGATCAGCCTGCTCGCCAAGCAGTATCAGAGCCCGCCGAAGGATGCGCTGACCATCAAGGTGACCGGCTATCAGTGGTATTGGGGCTACACCTATCCCGATAATGGCGGGTTCGAGGTGATCTCCAACATGATGCCGGACGAGGATGCCGTCGCCAAGGGCCTGCCCCCGCAGCTCGAGGTGGACAAGCGAATGGTCGTTCCCGCCGGCGTTCCGATCCGCATCCAGACCACCGGGGCGGACGTGATCCATTCCTTCGCCGTGCCTTCGCTGTGGTTCAAGCTCGATGCCGTGCCGGGGCGCCTGAACGAGCGCCAGCTGTTCATCAAGGAGCCGGGCATCTATTACGGGCAGTGTTCGGAACTGTGCGGCGCTCGCCACGGCTATATGCCGATCGCGGTCGAGGCGGTTCCGTTGGAGAAGTTCCAGCAGTGGGTCCTGGCCCAGGGCGGCACGATCGGCGGCAAGGAAGAAGAAGCCGCTGCCGCCGCGCCGGCTCCTGCCGAGGCGGCCACGCCCGCCGCTGCCGAAGGCACCGAGGCGCCGGCTCCCGCCGCCGCCCCGGCCGCCTGAACCTGACGAGATTGAGAGAGAAGGTCGAGTAACAGCCATGGCCACCACCGCCGACGCTTTCCGGGCCCACGCCGAAGACCACCATCACGATGCCGACCATAAGCCGGGCTTCTTCGCCCGCTGGTTCATGTCCACCAATCACAAGGACATCGGCACCCTCTATCTGATGTTCGCCATCATGGCAGGGATCATCGGCGGCGCAATCTCGGGCATCATGCGCGAGGAACTGCGCGAGCCCGGCATCCAGCTGCTCGGCACCGTGGCGATGTGGCTCCATGGCGGCAACGCCGTGGAATTCGACCAGCAGCTCCATCTGTGGAACGTGCTGATCACCGCTCACGGGCTGATCATGGTGTTCTTCATGGTCATGCCCGCGATGATCGGCGGCTTCGGCAACTGGTTCGTCCCGATCATGATCGGCGCGCCGGACATGGCCTTTCCGCGGATGAACAACATCTCCTTCTGGCTGACGGCGATGGGCTTCATCAGCCTGATGATCTCTCCCTTCCTGCCGGGTGGCACGGGTAACGGCGCGGGCACGGGCTGGACCGTCTACGCCCCGCTTTCGACTTCGGGCTCGACCGGACCTGCGGTGGACTTCGCGATCTTCTCGCTCCACCTCGCCGGCGCTGCCTCGATCATGGGCGCGATCAACTTCATCACCACGATCTTCAACATGCGTGCGCCGGGGATGACCCTGCACCGCATGCCGCTGTTCGTGTGGTCGGTGCTGGTCACCGCCTTCCTGCTGCTGCTCGCGCTGCCCGTCCTCGCCGCGGCGATCACCATGCTGATCACCGACCGCAATTTCGGCACGACCTTCTTCGATCCGGCCGGTGGCGGCGATCCGATCCTCTATCAGCACCTGTTCTGGTTCTTCGGCCACCCCGAAGTCTACATCATGATCCTGCCGGGCTTCGGCATCATCAGCCAGATCGTGGCGACGTTCAGCCGCAAGCCGGTGTTCGGCTATCTCGGCATGGCCTACGCCATGGTCGCGATCGGCGTGGTCGGCTTCATCGTGTGGGCCCACCACATGTATACGGTCGGGCTCGACGTGAACACGAAGATGTATTTCACCGCCGCCACCATGGTGATCGCGGTGCCGACCGGCATCAAGATCTTCAGCTGGATCGCGACGATGTGGGGCGGCAGCCTCGAGTTCAAGAGCCCGATGGTCTGGGCGCTGGGCTTCATCTTCCTCTTCACCGTCGGCGGCGTGACCGGCGTGGTGCTGGCCAATGGCGGCATCGACGACAACCTGCACGACACCTATTACGTGGTGGCCCATTTCCACTACGTGCTTTCGCTGGGTGCGGTGACGGCCCTCTTCGCCGGCTTCTACTACTGGTTCCCGAAGATGAGCGGCCGGATGCATTCCGAACTGCTCGCCCACATCCATTTCTGGATCTTCTTCATCGGCGTGAACCTGATCTTCTTCCCGATGCACTTCCTGGGCATGGAAGGCATGCCGCGCCGCTATCCGGATTATACGCCGGCCTACCAGCACTGGAACGAGATCGCGACGATCGGCTACGAGATCATGGCGGTTTCGATCGGCGTGTTCCTGATCAACCTGATCTACGCCTTCACGGCGGGCAAGAAGGCGGCGGCCAATTACTGGGGCGAAGGGGCGACGACGCTCGAATGGACGCTGTCCAGCCCGCCGCCGTTCCACCAGTTCGAAACCCTGCCGGTGATCGAGGACAAGGGGCACCATTGATCGGTGCCCACCGGTCTCGGCCCGGCTGCGAAGAAGGTTCGTCATTGTGGCCCCCGGCCCAGGCTGGGGAAGGATCCGGGGCCGTCGAGCACGGCGCCCGGATTGCTTCGTCATCTCGTTCTTCGCAATGATGACCGAATGAGTGAATGGAAGTGAGCACCACCACCGCCACCCGACTGCCTGCTGAATGGCAGGATTTCTTTGCGCTCACCAAGCCGCGGGTGATGAGTCTGGTGGTGTTCACCGGCCTGTGCGGATTGCTCGCGGCCCCCGGCCATATCCATCCCGTGCTCGGTTTCACCGCGGTGTTGTGCATCGCGATGGGCGCGGGTGGGGCGGGGGCGCTGAACCAATGGTGGGAAGCCGATCTCGACGCCGGAATGAAGCGCACGGCGGGCCGCCCCTTGCCGCAGGGCAAGATGGATCGCACTTCGGCGCGCGATTTCGGGGTGGCGCTGTCGGTCGCTTCGGTGCTGATCATGGGGCTGGCGGTGGGCTGGCTCGCGGCGGCCATCCTGGCGCTGTCGATCTTCTACTACGCAGTGATCTATACGATCTGGCTCAAGCCGCGCACGCCGCAGAACATCGTGATCGGGGGCGGGGCAGGCGCCTTTCCCCCGCTGATCGGCTGGGTGGCGGTGACGGGCGAGATCACGTGGATGCCGGTCCTGCTCTTCGCGATCATCTTCATGTGGACACCGCCGCACTTCTGGGCGCTCGCCCTGTTCGTGAAGACCGATTACGCCAAGGTCGGCATCCCGATGATGCCGGTCGTCGCGGGCGAGGATGCGACGCGGCGGCAGATACTCGTCTATTCGATCCTGCTCCTGCCGCTTTCCGCCACGCCGTGGTTCATCGGCGGCGCCGGCCCTGTCTACGGCATCGCCGCCCTGGTGCTGTCGGGCGCGTTCCTGCTGCTTTCGCTGCCGGTCGCCTTTCGCAAGCGGACCGGGGCGGAGGATGCGATGAAGCCCGAAAAGCGCCTGTTCGGCTTTTCGGTGCTGTATCTCTTCGCGCTTTTCGCGGCACTGGTTGCGGATCGCCTGATTTGGGGGCAGGGGATGGCATCATGAGCATGACGCCTGAAGAGGAAGCCGAATTCCGCCGCCGCCAGCGTTCGCGCAATATCGCGCTGGGCCTGGTGCTGGTCGGTTTCGTGCTGCTGTTCTATTTCATCACCATCGCCAGGATCGGAAGCCACTGATGGGCGTGGCGACGGTCGAACATCGCAATCGCCGCGTCGGCTTGATCGCGCTGCTGATCGCGCTGGCGATGCTGGGGCTGGGCTATGCCGCGGTGCCGCTCTATCGCATGTTCTGCCAGGTCACCGGCTTCGGCGGCACGACCCAGCGCGTGAGCGCGGCCCAGGCGGCCGGGGTCCAGGCGGCTGCGAAGTCGATCTCGATCCGTTTCGACGCCAATACCGCGCTCGACGTGCCGTGGACCTTCTATCCCGAGCAGGTGACCCAGACGGTCCGCATCGGGGAGCGGAACATGGCATTCTTCATCGCCCGCAACGATTCGGACCGTCCGGTGACCGGGCAGGCGAGCTTCAATGTCGAGCCGGAGCAGACGGGGGCCTATTTCAACAAGATCCAGTGCTTCTGCTTCACCGAACAGACCCTGCAGCCGCATCAGGAAGTGCGGATGCCGGTGCTCTACTACGTCGATCCGAAGATCCTTCAGGACGAGAACGCCAGGGGCGTGGAGCAGATCACCCTCAGCTACACCTTCCACAGGCTGGAACGGCCGACGAGCTAGCCTCTGGACCGGGGGCCGACAGCAGATTAAGGGGCGCTCTCGTAGCGCTGTCGCGAAAGACAACAGGAAGCGAATCCATGGCCGGGACCAAGAACCACGACTACCACATCCTTCCGCCCGACATCTGGCCGTTCGCCGGCTCGGTCTCGGCGCTCGTCTTCACCTCCGGCATGGTGCTGTTCATGCACGACATGGCCGGCGGGCACTTCGTGCTGTGGCTCGGCCTCGCCGGCCTGCTGGCGACGTTCTACAGCTGGTTCTCGAACATCGTGAAGGAATCGCGCGAAGGCCATCACACCCCGGTCGTGCAGCTTCACCTGCGCTACGGCATGATCCTGTTCATCGCCTCGGAAGTGATGTTCTTCGTCGGCTGGTTCTGGAGCTGGTTCGATTTCGCGCTGTTCCCCTCCGAGCTTTCCGAGGTGGTCGGCGGCCAGTTCCCGCCCAAGGCGATCGAGGCGGTGATGGATCCGTTCGACCTGCCGCTGCTCAACACGCTGATCCTGCTCTGCTCGGGCACCACGGTCACCTGGGCGCATCATTCGCTGATCCACGGGGATCGCGAAGGGCTGAAGAAGGGCCTGTGGGCCACCATCCTGCTGGGCATGCTGTTCAGCAGCATCCAGGCTTACGAATATGCCCATGCGCCGTTCGCCTTCGGCGGCAACACCTACAGCTCGGCCTTCTACATGGCGACCGGCTTCCACGGTTTCCACGTGATCATCGGCACCATCTTCCTGGCTGTGTGCCTGATCCGCGCCTATCGCGGGGATTTCACGCCGAAGCACCATTTCGGCTTCGAGGCAGCCGCCTGGTACTGGCACTTCGTCGACGTGGTGTGGCTGTTCCTCTTCATCGTCGTCTACATCTGGGGCGGCTGGGGCGCGCCGATCCATTGATAGTCCAGTGACCCCGAACGAACCGGACAAGGCAGGGCGGCAAGGCGGCGGAGTTTCCGAAGGCCAGGCCGCCCTGCTTGGTCTTTGCCCCCGCTGTGGGGGAAGGACGCTGTTCGCCGGCCATCTCGCCAGCTTTGCGCCCAAATGCCGCGATTGCGGGCTCGACTTCTCGGGCTTCAACGTAGGCGACGGGCCGGCCGGCTTCCTCACCCTGATCATCGGCGCGCTGATCACCGGCCTTGCAATATGGCTCGAGCTGGGGGCGCATCCACCCTTCTGGGTCCACGTCATCCTGTGGGTGCCGCTCACCGCTGCGGCGGTGCTCTACGGCCTGCGGGTGTCGAAGGCCTGGTTGCTCCAGGCGGAATATTGGCGCCGCGCGAGCGAGGCCGGGACCACGGATCTGGGCAAGCCGGATCCGGGCAGGGAGCCTTGATCCGCCGTCTTCCCGTGATCCCGACCCTTGTCGTCCTTGCTGCTGCGGCGACAATGGTCTGGCTCGGCATCTGGCAGCTGCATCGGGCCGACTGGAAGGCCGAACTTCTGCGGCGCTACGACGCTGCCCTGGCGATGTCGGCCGATGTGCCGTTCCCCAGGGAGAAGGAGGCGGTCGAAGGTGTGCTTTACCGCCATTCCTCGCTCGATTGCGCCCGGGTGCTGTCGATCGACGCCGTGTCCGGGCGGAACGACAAGGGCGCCGCCGGCTGGGCGCATGTCGCCCGCTGCGCGCTGGACGGCGGGGCGCAGGCCGACGTCGTGCTCGGTTGGTCGAACGGGCCGGAAGGGGCCACCTGGGGCGGGGGCAAGGTCACCGGGATCATCGGGCCCGGGCGCGATGGCGAAGCGCGGCTGGTGGCCGCTCCGCCGCTGGCCGGGCTGGCCGCCAACGCTGCGCCCGATCCGGCCGACATTCCGAACAACCATCTCGCCTATGCGGGCCAGTGGTTCTTCTTCGCCGCGACTGCGCTGGTGATCTACGTGCTGGCTCTCCGCCGGAAATGGAAGGGCATCGCGCGCTGATCGTCACTTGTAAAAGCCGTCCCGCATCCGGATGCCGTGCTCGATCCACATCTTGAGGGCGCAGATCACCTGGCTCCACCCCATGCAATTGCCATAGCTCGCATCGAGCCCCTGCTGGGTCTCCTGCCATCCGGCCTCGCCGATCTCGACCAGGGTCACACCTTCACCGCAATCGGTGAAGCGCATGGTCACTTCGGTCTGGCGTCCGCTGCCGTCATTGCTGGCCCAGTGAAGCACGATCAGGCTGTTCTCCACCACGTCCACCACCTCGACCGGGAATGCGCCGGGAAAATCGGCGAAATCCCAGGTAACGGTCGCTCCCTTTTCCAGCCGGCCCTGCGCGCCGCCGGTGGTGAAATATTGGGAGAGCCGGTCGGGATCGACCACCGCTTCGAATACATCCGCGACCGGGCGGGCGATCCTTCCGAAAACCCTGAATTTCAGTTCCATCGCCGCAACTCCTCCTTGCCATGCCTCGCATTATGTTATAAAAACATAACATGTCAACGGATGAGCAGCTCGACCGGATATTCAAGGCGCTCGGCAATGCTACGCGGCGGGCGATCTGCGATGCGCTGCGCGACCGGCCGCTGACCACGGGAGCGCTTGCGGAACTGTTCCCCGCGCTCGATCGCTGCACGGTGATGCAGCACCTCAAGGTGCTGGAGGATGCGGGGCTCGTCGTCGCGGTGCGCAAGGGGCGGGAGCGGTTCAACCATCTCGACGCGATGCCGATAGAGGAAATCCACCAGCGCTGGATCGGGCCGCATGCCGCACGGGCGGCCGCCGGGCTGTCCGCGCTCAAGCGGAATCTGGAGGCGGAACCGGCGCGCGAGGAGGTGTGATCCCTCCACCGCTTCCGGATGAATGCCTCACTTTGAATTTGCCGATCATATCGTTTGCAAACGCGTGCGATTCGAGCGGGGTTTCCTTTGTCCGTCGAGGCTATTAAGGCCCGCCCACCATGCATTATGTCTCCACGCGGGGCAGCGCCCCTTCGCTCGATTTCCAAGGCGTGACGCTGGCCGGCCTCGCTTCCGACGGCGGGCTCTACATTCCCTCGGCCTGGCCCCGCTTCGGGGAGGAGGAGATCGCGGCCCTGGCCGGGCTTCCCTATGCCGAGCTGGCGGTGAAGGTGATGGCGCCTTTCGTCGGCAACAGCCTGAGCGAGGAGAAGCTGCTGGATTTGTGCCGGGGCGCCTATGGCCGCTTCGCGCATGATGCGGTGACGCCGCTGGTGCAACTCGACGAGCGGCAATGGCTGCTCGAGCTGTTCCATGGGCCCACCCTGGCCTTCAAGGATGTGGCGCTGCAACTGCTCGGGCGCTTGTTCGAGGAGTTCCTCTCCCGCTCCGAAGATCGACTCACCATCGTGGGCGCAACCAGCGGCGATACCGGCTCAGCCGCGATCGATGCCGTGGCCGGGCGGGAGCGGGTGGATATCTTCATGCTGCACCCGAAGGGCCGGGTGAGCGAGGTCCAGCGCCGCCAGATGACCACCGTGCTTGCGCCCAATGTCTACAACATCGCCATCGAAGGCAGCTTCGACGATGCGCAAGCGATGGTGAAGCGCATGTTCGGCGATACGGCGATGACCGGCCGCTTTCACATCAGCGCGGTCAATTCGATCAACTGGGCCCGGCTGATGGCGCAGGTGGTCTATTACTTCGCAGCCGGGCTCCAACTCGGCGCGCCTTATCGCCGGATCGCCTTCAGCGTGCCGACCGGCAATTTCGGCGATGTCTTCGCCGGCTATGTCGCGGCGCGGATGGGGTTGCCGATAGAGCGGCTGATCGTGGCCACCAATGTGAACGATATCCTCCACCGCGCCCTGAGCGAGGGGGATTATTCGGCCGGCACCGTCACCCCCACCGCCGCGCCTTCGATGGACATCCAGGTCAGCTCCAATTTCGAGCGGCTGCTGTTCGATTGCGGCGGGCGGGACGGCACCGCGCTGGCCGAGCAGATGCGCGGGTTCGAGGCGACGAAGGCCATGCGCCTCACCAATACGCAGCGTGAAGGGGCGGCGGGCCTGTTCACCAGCGCCCGCGCCGATGCGAACGACATGGCGCAGGCGATGCGCTGGGCGGCGGAGCGCTGCGGCGAGATCGTCGATCCCCACACCGCGATCGGCCTCCATGCCGCGCGCGCGGCGGAGCTCGATCCGGCGATCCCGGTGGTCACGCTGGCGACCGCGCATCCGGCCAAGTTCCCCGACGCGGTGGAGCGCGCCACCGGCACGCGGCCGGCGCTGCCTGCACGGGTGGGTGACTTGTTCGAGCGGGAGGAGCGCTATGTCGAGCTGCCGGGCGATTACGATGCGGTCGCCGCCTATGTCGCGCAACATGCGACGCCGAATTCCTGAGGATTGACGGGGAAGGCGATTGGCTGACCTGGCCGAACAGCCGCTGATCCTTTCTGGTGCGGGCTGGGCCGATTATGGCCTGGTGGACAGCGGGCACGGCCGCAAGCTGGAACGCTATGGCCCCTATCGCTTCATCCGGCCGGAGCCACAGGCCATGTGGACCCCGCGCCTGGCGGAATGGGATGCGCATGGCGAGTTCGTGCCGGGCTCGGACGAGGATGGCGGCGGCCGCTGGCAGTTCTTTCGGGAGGTGCCGCGTGACGGCTGGCCGCTCGGCTGGCGCGGGGTGCGCTTCACCGCGCAATGCACGCCGTTCCGTCATCTCGGCTTCTTCCCCGACATGGCCCCGGTATGGGACTGGATGCGGGCACGGCTGGAAGGGCGGGCGGATACGCAGACGCTCAACCTGTTCGGCTATACCGGCGTCGGCACCTTGGCGCTGAGCGATTGCGGGCCAGTCACCCATGTCGATGCGAGCAAGAAGTCGGTCGCGCAGGCGCGGGAGAACGCGGCGCTTTCCGCCATGGCGGAACGGCCCGTGCGCTGGCTGGTGGACGATGCGGCCAAGTTCGCCGCGCGCGAGGTGCGGCGCGGGAAGCGCTATGACGGGATCATCCTCGACCCCCCCAAATTCGGGCGCGGCCCCAATGGGGAGACCTGGCGGTTGGAGGAGGGGTTGCCTGGCCTGATCGCCGATTGCCGGGCCCTGCTGGATGCGGACAGCCGTTTCCTGTTCCTCACCGTCTATGCCGTGCGCATGTCGAGCCTCGCGCTGGCGGGGCTGCTGGCGGAGCAATTCGCCGGGCTGCCGGGCCGGATCGAGCATGGCGACCTGGCGGTGCGGGAGGAGGGGGAAGGGGGGCGGCTGCTCCCCACCGCGATCTTCGCGCGCTGGAGCAATGGCTGAGCCTATTTGCTGACATCCTCCCCTGGAAGGGGAGGTGGTATCCCGCAGAGCTGACGGAGGGGTGTCACCCCATCGAGAAGGTGATACCCCTCCACCATGCTTTGCATGGTCCCCCTCCCTTGCAGGGAAGGATCGTTCGGTGCTCTGACCGCCCGCGTGCAATCGCTCCCGCTGGACTCGGCCCGGGCGAAATGCGAAGGGCGCGCGGTTTCGCAAGCAGGACATATGGATGGCCGACAGCCTGACCCTCGAAGTGGCGGATTTCGAACATGACGTGCTCACCGGGATCTATTCCGAGGAGACCGGCAAGCCCCAGCCCCTGCGCTTCACCGTGACGGCGAAGCTCAGGCCGGCTGACCGCTACGATCCCGATACGCCGCTCGATGCCAGCCTCAACTACATGGACCTGAAATTCGCCGCGTCGGAAGCGCTGGGGAACGAGACGCATTACAAGCTGATCGAAGCGGTGGCGGAGCATGTGTGCGACACGCTGTTCCTGCGCGATCGGCGGGTGGAGGAAGTCACGGTCAAGATCGTCAAGCTGGCGCTGAGCGAGGCCGGGGAGAAGATCGGCATGACGCTGACGAGGCAGCGGCGCTGAGGTGCAGGCGGTGTTGCGCATAGAGGGCCTGCCGCCTTCCGCGCTCGACGCGGCGGCCGCCTTCCATGCCGGCTATCTGCCGCAGGCGCGCGCGCTGCTGGGCGGGGAGGTGGAGGCGCTGGCGCTGGTCTTCCCTGAGGCTTCGCGCGACCATGCCGGCTGGCGAAGGGCCGCGGTGGCCGATCTCGCCCGCGCAGCCGCCCCCAAGCGGGTCAACGCGATTGCCGGAGAAGACCCGGCCGCGATCGAGGAGACGTTGGCCTGGCTGGCTCAGGCACCGGGTGTCACCGGGCAATTATTGCCGGTAAATTCGGCACAAACGGGAAATCCGGCGATTTGATGCTATATGACTGACGTGAGCAGCAACTGCACCCCTCTCGTCGACGCCTTCAACCGGCGGATCACCTATCTGCGCCTGTCGGTGACGGACCGGTGCGACCTGCGCTGCACCTATTGCATGCCGGAGCTGATGCAGTTCCTGCCGCGCAAGGATGTGCTGAGCCTGGAAGAGCTCTACAAGCTCTCGCTCGGCTTCATCGACCGGGGGATCACCAAGATCCGGCTGACCGGCGGAGAGCCGCTGGTGCGGCGCGACGTGATCGACCTTGTTCGCGCGCTGGGCCGCAGGCTGGGAAATGGGCTCGAGGAACTGACCCTCACCACCAACGGCACCCAGCTCGACCGCTTTGCCGACGATCTGGCCGAGGCCGGGGTGAAGCGGGTCAACGTCTCGCTCGATTCGATGGATCCCGAGCTGTTCCAGCGCCTGTCGCGGCGCGACCGGCTGGCGGACGTGCTGCGCGGCATAGCCGCGGCGCGGGAGGCGGGGCTGAAGGTCAAGCTCAACACCGTGGCACTGAAGGGGCTGAACCAGGACGAGATTCCTTCTCTCGTCGAATGGGCCCATGCGAACGGACACGACATGACCTTGATCGAGATCATGCCGATGGGCGAGGTGGAAGGCGATCGCGCCGATCACTACCTGCCGCTCACCGTATTGCGCGACGAGCTGGAGAAGCGCTGGACCCTGGTGCCGAGCAGCGTGACCACCGGCGGCCCCTCCCGCTATGTCGACGTGGTGGAGACGGGCGGGCGGCTGGGCTTCATCACGCCGCTGACCAATAATTTCTGCGCCGGCTGCAACCGCATCCGCGTCACCGCCACCGGCCAGCTCTATGCCTGCCTCGGCGGAGCGGAGAAGGTCGATCTGCGCGCCGCGTTGCGCTCGGCCGATCCGGAGCGCGAGCTGGCCGGGGCGCTGGACCTGCTGATGCGGATCAAGCCCGAACGGCACCACTTCCGCATCGAGCGCGGTGCTGCGCCTGCCCAGCCGCGCCACATGTCGCTGACGGGCGGCTGACATCGTGCCGGTGAAGCTGGTGTTCCTCGGCAAGCTGGCCGATCTTGCCGGCGCGGCCGAGAAGGACGTTCCCGGTCCGCTCGACTGGCCGCGCCTGCTCGATGCGCTGCACGGCGCGCTGGGCGAAGCGGCGGCGGGTGAGCGGGTGAAGCTTGCGCATAACGGCGCCATACTGGCCGACAAGACGCGGCTCGCGGCACAAGATGGCGACGAGATCGCGCTGCTTCCCCCGGTGAGCGGAGGCTGAGCCCGGTGAAGGATGTCGCCCTTCTCCATTCCCCCTTCGATCCCGCGGCAGAGGCTGCGCGCTTTGCGGCGGCCCTGCCGGAAGCGGGGGGCATCGCCAGCTTCGTCGGCAAGGTGCGGCCCGGGGGCGGGGTCGAGGCACTCGAACTGTCGCATTACGAGCCGCTGACCCTGCCGGGCATGGAAGCCTTGGCGGAAGAGACGCTTGCCCGCTTCGAGCTGATGGGCGTGCTCCTGCGTCACCGGGTGGGGGCGATGCGCCCGGGCGAGCCGATCGTGCTGGTGGCGGCCGCTGCGCGCCATCGCCGCCCGGCGATCGACGCGGTCGATTTCGCGATGGACCACCTGAAGGGCGATTCGTGGTTCTGGAAGCGCGAGAAGCGCGCCGACGGGTGGCACTGGATCGAGCCGCGCGAGCAGGATCATCACGATCTGGCCAGGTGGAAGCAAGGCGAGGGCGAATAATTCCCCGCGATTGATTCCGATCAAAGAGCCTTGCCCGAATCCGGTCCATCACGCTCCTGCAAAGGAGACATTCCATGGCCGAGAGACTCAATCGCGAACTGATCGCCGAAAAGGCGGTGATCCATGCCGAAGCCGCGTTGCGCGCGCCGACCGAGGTGGACCGCAGCTTCGAGTTGCCGACCGGGCTCTATGCCGCGACTGTCGGGTTGTTCCTGGCCTATCTTGCGGTGATGGGCTTCGGTTTCGCCAGCCCCGGCCTGATCCTCCCCATGGCCATCTTCACCTTGTTCATCGTGGCCGCATTCGGCGTTCCCGCCTTGTGGGTGCGGATGAAGCCGGAGAACGAACGGCACGCGCTGGGCTGGAGCCGTTTCGTGCGCGAAGGGATCGTGACCCAGACGGGCCGGCTGGGCGCGAAGGAGGCCACGGTCCAGGTGCTGATCCTGCCGGCCCTGATTTTCTTCTGGGGCATCGCGGTGGTCTCGATCGCCGCGCTGGCCTGATCGTCATCCGACGAGACTGCCGCTGCGCCCGGATCGGTCGGCGGCAACGGGGGCTTCCCTGCCTTGCGGGATCATTGGCGGGGAATGTTCCTTCGGGGTAGTGGCGGCTGGACCGCCACCCGTTCCGGGCACCACTCTCTCCCCCTGCGCACGAGCCGTTCGCGGTTCGTGCGATTTTTTTTTGGAAGCAGGCCTCAGCCACCCAGCTCCGCATGGAGCGAATCGATTACCCGATCCTCTTCGGCGACCAGGCCGGATACTTCGTCACGCGCGGCTTCGATCTGGGTGAGTTCGTCTCCATCCGTCTGTGCCGTTACATAGATACGGTCGAGATCGGCCAGGGCGACCATCGCGTCGCTGCGGCTCGATTCGACGTCGGCCAGCAGCACCTGCGCCACGGACCAGGCCTCGCTGCCCTGCTGCGCCCCGCGGGCAGAGGTGAGCTTTCCGCGCGCGCGTTGGGCCGCGACAAGGAAGCGCTGGTGCGCTTGCGCGGCGTCGGTGCGCAGCCGGCCCAGCTCGTCCAGCACGGGCTGACCGGGCGGGGGAGGAACGTATCGTTCTGGCTCCACGGGTTCGAACGTGCCGCTCACCCGCTCGGCATCGCGGATCGAAAGCGAGGGATAGAGCGCAGGATCGGTGGAGCAGCCCGCCAGCGCGATCGCAAGGGCGGCAAGCAGGAGGCGGGGTTCGCGCATCGGCATGGATCGGGCCATAGCACGGCCGCCGCGCCTTTCCAGCCGGTTACGAAAAGCTGGGCAGGAGCGTTGACAGGAGGGGGCAGTTCCACTAACGGCACCCAACTTCCGGTGCCTTCCGAATTCGTTTGGAAGGCGCATGGCGCGTCGCCCGCGGTTCCGTCGTTTTCGGTGGGTCCATGGCGGGGCGGCACAGCAGTAGAATGGATGCAGGTACCATGTTCGCAGTAGTGCGCACGGGCGGCAAGCAGTATCGGGTTGCCGCCGGAGACAAGATCGCGGTCGAAAAGCTCGCCGGGGAAGCCGGCGACACGATCACGCTGGGCGATGTCCTCCTGGCCGGCGACGGCGGGGAGCTGAAGGATGCGGGCAAGGTCACCGTTTCGGCGGAGATCATCGCGCAGGCGAAGTCCGAGAAGGTCATCGTCTTCAAGAAGCGCCGCCGCCACAATTATCGCCGGCGCAACGGCCATCGCCAGCAGATGACGCTGCTGCGCATCCTTTCGGTGGGCGACGGCAAGGCCGCCGCTTCGAAGAAGGCGGCCGAGCCCAAGGCGGAAGCGGCCCCGAAGGCCGAAGCCGCGCCGAAGAAGGAAGCCGCCGCTCCGAAGCCGGCCGCCCGCAAGGCGCCGGCCAAGAAGGCCGCGGAAGAGAAGTAAGCCGAGTTCAGGAGTCAGACGAGATGGCACATAAGAAAGCAGGCGGTTCTTCGCGCAACGGTCGCGATTCTGTCGGCCGTCGCCTCGGCGTGAAGAAGTTCGGCGGCCAGGAAGTGGTCGGCGGCAACATCATCGTGCGCCAGCGCGGGACCAGGGTCTATCCCGGCTCCAATGTGGGCATGGGCAAGGATCACACCCTTTTCGCGCTCGCCGCGGGTCGCGTGCGATTCCATGAAGGCAAGCTCGGCCGCAAATATGTGTCGGTCGATATGGCGGCAGAAGCTGCCGAATAAGCGGATGGCTTGACCGTTTCGGGCCATCCAGCGGGATGGCCCCAGCCGGCGCGGATATTCCGACCGGCTTGCCGAGGGAGAGGGGCCCCGCCCGTCTCCCTCTTTTCGCGTCTCCCTCGCCACCACCTGCCGAAAAGCACGTGCTTTCGGCCATCGGACTGTCACAACCGCGCCCTAACGGGGCGAGCGTGACGCGAGAGGAGACAAGTCATGTTCCATCGCAGCCAGAGATTGCTGCTGCGTCCCGGCTGGATCGAGGACGTTACCGAAATCACCCGCGGGATCGCGGATGAAGGGATCGTGCGCAACCTTGCCCGCGTGCCCTGGCCGTATGGCGAGCAGGACGCGCATGAATGGCTCTCGATGCCCAAGCAGCCGCACCTGCCCGTGTTCCTGCTGACGCTGCCTAGCGCGCAGGGAACGCCGGTGATCGGGGCCTGCGGGCTTCATTCCGGCGAGCGAGGGCCCGAGATCGGCTATTGGATCGCGCGCGATTACTGGGGGCAGGGCTTCGCCACCGAAGCGGCGCGCGCGCTGCTGTCCATCGCTCGCACGCTCGGCCACGGCCGCATCCATGCGCGCCATGCGATCGACAATCCCGCCTCGGGCAAGGTGCTGCGCAAGGCGGGCTTCGTACCTACCGGCGGGATGGTGCGCAGCTACAGCCTCGGGCGTGGCGAAGATGTGATCTGCGCCGAATATCTCGCCGAGCTGGTAGGCTGTTCCGGCAATGACGATCCGCAAATGCCCCAAGCGGCATGACCCCCCTTCCGGCATCCGGGAGAGGGTCGTCGGTTCACGACGGCATGTTGGCGTCGGTGAACTCGCTGTCATATTTGCGGATCAGCGCCCGGTCGTCGATCTTCCATGGGTGGAATCCCGGCAGGAAGAAGGCGAACCAGGCGGGAAACACCTTGGTCAGCATGCCCGGCTTCCACAGGATATAGGCGAAGACGCGGAACTTCCACTTCCAGCCTGTCAGCCCGTCCTGCTCGAGCAGGTCGAACATGTCCCTGATCCGGTGGACGATGAAATTGCGCGAGACGATCATCATCAGGAGCGATTTTACCTTCCAGCGCTTCCACCGGCTCCACGTGCGCGTGGCGTGCAGCCAGGTGTCGTAGGCAACCGCCTTGTGCTCGATCTCCTCGATCGCGTGCCACAGCCACAATTCGGCTGCTTCGCCCCTCGTCTCGCCCATGTGCCGGGCGGGATCCTTGAGCAGCTCGTGGGCCATGATCACAGTGAAATGCTCCAATGCCATCGACGCCGCCAGATTGGCGATCGGCGGGCGGTCTTTGGCGTTGGAAAGCAGCATCTCCAGCCGCGCCTCGATCCGCGACAGGTCGTATCCCGCTTCCAGCGCCGCCTTGTTGAAGGCCACATGCTCGCGGGTGTGGTTGATCTCCTGTTTGATGAAGGCCTGAATCTCCGCCTCCAGCTTGGGCGGGGCCCCGTCGCGATGGGCCTTGACCCATTCGATGAAGAAGACCTCTCCGCGCGGGAAGGCGACCGACAGGGCATTGAAGCAGGCCGTGGCGACCGGATCGTCGTCCAGCCACCAGCGGCCGGGCTTCTCCTTGCGGCAGAAGCGCCGGTCGCGCGGAGTGATCGCGAGATCCGCCGGGCTGCGCGTCTCCTTGCCGAGTGGCGTTGCAGTGTCTAGGTCGAATTTGGTGGGTGCCGACATCCTGGAAACCTGGTCTCGCTCTGTTCAATGCCACGCAGGAAACGACTGTCCCCGGAAGAGAGCCGCCTGGCCGCGCTGGAGGCTGCGCGCGCCCAGTTGATCGAGGCCGGGCCGCAGAGCGTTACGCTCAAGGCCGTGGCTGCCCGGATCGACCGAACGCACGCAAATCTGCTTCACCATTTCGGCTCAGCTTCGGGCCTCCAGAAGGCCTTGGCCGGCTATCTGGCACAAACTGTTTGCCAAACCATTGCCAAGGCCGTCCGTGCCAGCCGCGAGGAAGGGGGCTCTCCCCGCGCCGTGGTCGACATGACCTTCGATGCGTTCGACCGGGGCGGGGGTGGTGCGCTGGCGAGCTGGATGCTCGCTTCGGGCAATGAGGACGCGCTGGGGCCGGTGGTCGATGCGATCCATGCGCTGGTAGACGAGCTGGCGGCGGATGCGGGCATCTCGCCCGCCTATGCCGGGGCAGTGCATCTCAGCACGATGACGCTGGTGCTGCTGGCGTTGGGCGACGCGCTGATCGGCGAGCCGCTGGCCGATTCGCTCGGCCTGCCGCGCCAGGCGATCCGCGAGCGGGCGGAAGGCCTGCTGCTCGCCTCGCTCGAAGATGCGGGGATTCATTACGGGGCGCAGGAGGGCTGAAGCGGGATTCCTGCGGATGCCTCGCGGCGAAGCTGGATTCAGGAAGCCGCCTCGTCCGCCGCGATGGCGTGGGCCTGCCATTCGGGCAGCCGCGCCGGATCGAGGCCCTCGACCCGCAAATGGTCCACCGCGAGGCCCAGCCGGGGATAGCTAGCCTTGCGGCGCTTCTCGTCCGAATCGGCGAGGGGGACGACCACCAGCCGGCGGTTGACCTTGCTCCGCCAGTTCATCCGCGCGGTGTTCTCCTGCCCGACATAGCAGCCCTTGGTGAAGCTCACGCCATGGAGATCGCCGGCATTGGTCTCCAGCCAGAGGATGTCTCCCAGCTCCCCGCGCCCTTCCGGCACCCCCAGCGAGAGACGATGGGCCAGCCAGGCGTCGTCCGCGCTTTCATCGCTGTCCGAGACCGGGGCGAGCCAGCGCTGGCCCAGCGCGAGCATGCGCGGATCGGCCGCGCCGCCGTCGCCCGGGTCGGGCTGCCAGTGAACGCCATGCGAATCGTCGCGCGCGATCCCGATCCGGCGACGCAGGCGGTAGAGCGAGAGACGCTTCACCAACTCGTCCGCCACCTCGGCCTCGCAATCCAGCAACAGGCCGTCGCCGGCCGGCCAGACGATGAAATCGAACAGCGCCTTTCCTTGCGCGGTCAGCAGCCCGGCCCAGACAGGCAGGCGGCCGGTCACGTCGTTGGTCACGAGGCCCTGGAGGAATCCGGCGACATCCTCCCCTTCCGCTTCGGGGACAAGGCGCACGAGCGCGCGCGAGAACAGGCGAGTGGCTGTCATCCCCGCAAGGTGGCGCTTTCGCGCGTGAAATCAATGGCGGGAATCATTCGCGCGGCTCGAGCGGCGTCCTGGATCGCTCGGGATCGACGGACGGGGCCATGCGATGGTGCTAGTGCGGCATCGCCCGAAGCGATAGGGGGAGCCATGTCCGATTCCCCGACGACCATCACGATCCGCCGGCCCGACGACTGGCATGTCCATCTGCGCGACGGTGCGGTGATGGCCGGCGTGCTGCCTTACACGGCGCGGCAATTCGCCCGGGCGATTGTGATGCCCAACCTCGGCCCGCCGGTGACGAAGGCGGCCGATGCCGCCGCCTATCGCGATCGCATCCTGGCCGCGCTGCCCGAAGGGCTGGACTTCACCCCGCTGATGACCGCCTATCTCACCGACGATACCGATGCGGACGATCTCGCGCGCGGGTTCGAGGAAGGCGTGTTCACCGCGGCCAAGCTCTATCCGGCGAACGCCACCACCAATTCCGCCCATGGGGTGAGCGATGTCGCCCTGCTCCTGCCGGTGTTCGAACGGATGCAGCGGATCGGCATGCCGCTGCTGATCCATGGAGAGGTGACCGATCCCGATGTCGACATCTTCGACCGGGAGGCGGTGTTCCTCGAACTGATCCTCGCCACGCTGGTCGACACGCTGCCCGAGCTCAAGATCGTGTTCGAACATATCACCACCGAGGATGCCGTGGCCTTCGTCGACGGGACGGGCCCCAATGTCGCGGCCACGATCACGCCGCAGCACCTCCATATCAACCGCAACGCCATGCTGGTGGGCGGCATCCGCCCCCATGCCTATTGCCTGCCGGTCGCCAAGCGGGAAAAGCATCGCCTGGCGCTGCGGCGCGCGGCGGTGAGCGGCTCGCCCAAATATTTCCTCGGCACGGACAGCGCGCCCCATGCGCAGCATTTGAAGGAGGCCGCCTGTGGCTGCGCAGGCATCTTCAACGCGCCCTTCGCCCTCGAAAGCTACCTCGCCGTGTTCGAGGAGGAGCGGGCGCTGGACAGGTTCGAGGCCTTCGCTTCGGAGAACGGCCCGCGCTTCTACGGATTGCCGCTCAACGAAGGCACCGTCACTCTGGAAAAGGCGGCGGCCGAAGTGCCCGAGGCGGTGGATGCCAACGGCACGCGGATCGTGCCGTTCCATGCAGGCGAGACGCTGGGCTGGCGATTGAAGGGCTAGGGCCGGCGCCTCAGCTCTTCATTCGCGCCCGGCGCCCCCGCAGCAGGTCCCACACGAACAGCGCCATCGCGGCCCAGATCAGCACGAAGCAGCCCAGTTGCGCGGGCTTCAACTGCTCGTGGAACCAGAACAGGCCGAGCAGGAACACGATGGTCGGCGAAAGGAACTGGAGGAAGCCGACGGTGGAATAGCTCATCCTGCGGGCGGCCACGGCGAACAGGGTGAGCGGCACCGCGGTCATCGGCCCGCCCAGCGCGATCGCGGCGGAGAGGCCGGGGCTTTGCGCGATGGAGGATCCGGCAGGCTGCAGGGCGTACCAGCCGAGAATGCCGATCGCGGAAGGGTAGAGCAGGATGGTCTCGACCGTGAGGCCCGCCAGCGCGCCCACGCCGACCGTCTTGCGGATGAGGCCATAGACCGCGAAGGTCACCGCCATCGACAGGCTGAACCACAGCGTGCTGAGCGCCCCCGCGGCGAGCAGGGCGACCCCTGTGGCCGCGAGGGCCACCGCCGCCCATTGCGGGCCGGTCAGCCTTTCATGCAGCACCACCAGGCCGAACAGCATCATCACCAGCGGCAGGATGTAGTAGCCCAGGCTCGCGGCATAGACGTGGTCGGTCTGGATCGCGATCACGTAGAGCACCCAGTTGATGCCAATCATCAGCGAACTGCCCAGCAGGGCCAGCAACGCGTGGCGATCGGCGAAGGCGGCGCGCACTTCCGCCCCCAGGCCCCGCCAGGCGAGCAGGGCAAGGCATAGCGGCAGGGTGAAGACGATGCGCCAGGCGACGAATTCCACCGGCGGGACCGGGCGCACCAGCCCGAGATAAAGCGGCATGGCGCCCCAGATCGCATGGGCGGCCAGCGCATAGGCCAGTCCGTCGATGCGATGGTGGGGCGATGGCTGGGACATAGCGGCTTTCCCGCGGCCTTTACCGGCCCGCCGACGCGGCCACAAGCCCGCCCGGCCTATCGTTTCGTGGCCCGTCCGGGCACGCTTCGTCGCAGCTCGGCAAAGCTGACAAAGCGGTTGCAGGGCGTTCAGGATGCGCTGCCTAGGTTGGCTTTCATCGATGGACGTGAGGTCTGAAGGAGAACAAAAATGAGGATAACGGTTCTGAAGAAGGCCACTCTCGCCGCGGTAGCCGCGAGCACGGTGGCCGTGGGCGCAGCGCCCGCCGCCGCGCTCGATTTCGCCGCCCCGGCTCCCGCCGCCGTGCGGGCAGCCCCGGTAGAAGACATTTCGTTCCGCAGCGATCGCGGACGCTATCGCCACCGGGACGACCGCTATTACAGCCGTTCCTCCTATGGTCAGCCCGTCTATCGGAACACCCGCGTCTGGCGGGGCCGCGACGGGCGCTATTACTGCCGCAAGGAAGACGGCACCACCGGCCTGCTGATCGGCGCGGCCGTGGGCGGCCTGGTCGGCAACGAAGTGGCCGGACGCGGTGACCGCACGCTTGGCACGGTGCTGGGCGCGGTGGGCGGCGCCGTGCTGGGCCGGGCTATCGATCGCAGCAATTCGCGCTGCCGCTGAGTCTTGACGAATAGGGGGCCGGACAGTCTCCCCCCAATACCCCGGCCGGCCCCTTTGGCCCCGCGCAGTCCCCTGCGGGGCTCGGTGAAGGCGCCCCTCCCGGTACGCATGAGCCGGGTCGGGCGCCTGTTCCTATCCGGCTTCCGCATCTGGAAAGGCCGATCCGGACCGGCCCGAATTGGGACAAGCCCGCGAATTAACTATTCCCGGCAACACATTCTCCCACCGACAGGCTAAACGCGCCTTCAACCGATCTCCCGGAGAATGGCCCGATGGCGCATTACGCTCGCATTGCCCGCTTTTCCCTGGCCGCGCTGCCGGCGGCCCTGCTGCTCGCCTGCGATCGCGGCGGATCGGACGAAGCGGCCGAAAGCGCCGGAGGTGCGGACGCAGCGCTGTCCGGCGCGCTGGGAGACCAGATCATGGTGGACCCCGATCTTGCCGCGCAGAACGGCGCGAACAGCGCGATCGGGGCGAATTCCGGTGACGGATCGCTGCCGCCCGAGCTGCGCTCTCCCGAGGCGATCGCGCGTGCGCGCGCCGCGGCCGCGGCGCTGGTGGGCGGAGCGGACAAACTGAAGAAGGCTCCGGCGCCGCTTTCGGTGGCGGACAGCCAGCCGGCCCAGGCCGCGCTCACCGCCGCCGCCCGCGCCGCTGCTGCGCCCGGCGGCAAGGGCAATTGCGCGGACAAGGCCGAATATACGATGCAATGGGCGGCGAAGCTTCCGGCCGCCTTCCCGGTCTATCCGCAAGGCTCCGTGCAGGAAGCGGCCGGGACGGATGCGGGCGCCTGCTCGCTGCGCGTGGTGAATTACGTCACTCCTATCCCGCTGGGCGAAGTGATCGACTTCTACTACACCCGCGCCGGCAATGCCGGCTTCACCGCCCAGCGCGTGCGCGAAGGCGCGGACGACGTGCTCGGCGGTGCGAAGGGCGATGCGTCCTACGTGGTCTATGCCCGCAAGCTGCCTTCGGGCAGCACCGAAGTGGACCTCATCACCAGCGGCAAGTGAGGATTATCTCCCAATCCTCCCCATTGGGATTGTATCTTTTGCAAACATCCGCTTTTCGTCATGCCAGCGAAAGCTGGCATCTCAGGCCTTTGCGCACCGTCGCTTGAGACCCCAGCTTTCGCTGGGGTGACGAAAACCGTCAATCCACCGCGCGTTTGCAAACGATATAAT
>Ga0164243_10000809_pt1 | contig 54646 bp, 58 predicted proteins | sample OricompcompostOP_FD_108781 | JGI IMG/M metagenome (GOLD analysis project Ga0164243, IMG submission 108781) | Organic Plus compost microbial communities from Emeryville, California, USA - Original compost - Organic plus compost (OP) | ecosystem: Engineered > Solid waste > Mixed feedstock >... | reverse complement strand
CGACCATTGCGGCGGACAGAAAGGCGCGGCGGGAAATGGTCCGGGAAAATTCATTGTTTGCGGACATCGGTCTCTGGCTCGTCGGGAGGCAAACTGGACTGTTGGATCGGGGATCACGTGTCAGGAAACACCATCACCCCCAAGGCATGCGTCCATCCAACCTTGTTGCCCTTGAAGCAAGGTGGAGAAATGAGGATTCGGCCATATTGTTTGCCGCCTATTGCAATTCTGCAACGCTTTCCCGATCACGCCTAAGTTAACGGGCCGTGAGAAGGCCCTTGAGCGAGGGCAGGATGAGCTGCGGCGGATGCTCCAGATATTCGTCCGGCTCCTGGTTGCGGTTGATCCAGACGGTCCGGAAGCCGTACTTCGTTGCGCCCGCCACATCCCACCGGTTGGACGACTGAAAGGAAATGACGTCCGGATAAACGCGCAGGGCGTTGGTCACGATCTCGTAGACATCGGGATGTGTCTTGAATCGGCGCACGAGGTCGGCCGAAAAGATATCGTCGAAGAGCGTGTCGAGTGCGGAAGAACGCACGGCCGCTTCCAGCATGGCCATGGAGCCGTTGGAAAGGATCGCCAACCGTGCTCCCCCGGACTTGAGAGCGGCAAGCACCGACGGGACCTCCGGATAGCAATCGAGGTGCCAATAGGCTTCGAGCAGCTTCTTCTTCAGTCCGGGATCCGCAGAGGGAACCTTGCGGAAGGCGAAATCGAGGGCGCGCTCGGTCAGCGTCCAGAAGTCGGCGTACTCGTCCATGAGCGTGCCGGTCCAGGAATATTCGAGCTGCTTGGCCCGCCAGATCTCGGAAAGGCGTTGTCCCTCGGGGCCGATTTCATCCGCATGGCGGCGCACGGCCGAGTGAACGTCAAAAAGCGTTCCATAAGCGTCGAAAACAAAAGCGGAAAAATCCATGATGCGTCATCCCGAATGAATGGAGTTGATCGCAAGCGCCGGCTAAAATCAAGAACGTCGACTGATGGCTGACTCCCGCACGCGGTTGACGAAGCTGCGTGAGGCGCTATGCCTGCAATGAAGCTGGAGGCTAAGATCATGAATGCCGTACCGCAGGCGCAATCCGCAACATGGACATTTCTCGATGGGAATTGGCACGAAGGCAATGTTCCGATTGCCGGCCCACGAACCCATGCGATGTGGCTGGGTTCCTCCGTCTTCGATGGAGCGCGCTGGTTCGAAGGTGTGGCGCCCGATCTCGACCTCCACTGTGCGCGGGTGAATGCCTCGGCGCGGGCGCTGGGGCTCAAGCCCACCATGGCCGTGGAGGACATGGTCGCCCTGACCTGGGAGGGTCTCAGGAACTTCGACGGCAGGACCGCCGTCTACATCCGCCCCATGTATTGGGCGGAGCACGGCGGCTATATGAGCGTGCCTGCCGATCCCACATCCACACGCTTTTGTCTTTGCCTCTACGAGGCGCCCATGATTCCCTCCTCGGGCTTTTCCATCGGCGTTTCCCGCTTCCGCCGCCCCACCTACGAGACGATGCCCACCAACGCCAAGGCAGGCTGCCTTTACCCCAACAACGGTCGAGCGATTCTCGATGCCAAGGCGCGCGGCTTCGACAACGCACTGGTGCTCGACATGCTGGGCAATGTCGCGGAAACAGGGACGTCCAACATCTTTATGGTGAAGGACGGGCAAATTTTCACGCCGGCTCCGAACGGCACGTTCCTCTCGGGCATCACCCGCTCGCGCGTTATGTGGCTGCTTGCCGAGGCAGGCTCGACCGTGATCGAGAAATGCCTGAGCGTGCAGGACTTCCTCGACGCGGATGAGATCTTCTCCACGGGCAATCATTCGAAGGTCGTGCCCGTGACGCGCATCGAGGATCGTGAGCTTCGGGCCGGCCCGGTGGCAAAGATGGCGCGGACGCTATATTGGGAATGGGCCCATTCGACGCCTGCCGGATGACCTGCTAAAGGACCGCACGGTGTTGCCAAATCAGGTAACCCACCCCATCTGCGGATCGTTGTTTCAACCACTGTTATGAGGGAGACCGAACATGGCCTTTGAACTGCCGGACCTGCCCTACGACTACGAGGCGCTGCAGCCCTATATGTCGCGGGAAACCCTGGAATTCCATCACGACAAGCACCACAAGGCCTATGTTGACACCGGCAACAAGCTGGCGGCGGAAGCCGGGCTGGACAATCTCTCTCTCGAGGAGATCGTCAAGCAGTCCTATGGGAAGAACCAGCCCCTCTTCAACAATGCGGGCCAGCACTTCAACCACATCCACTTCTGGAAGTGGATGAAGAAGGGCGGCGGCGGCAAGAGCCTGCCGGGCGAACTCCAGAAGGCCATCGACAGCGATCTCGGCGGCTATGACAAATTCCGTGCGGACTTCGTCAACGCCGGCATGACCCAATTCGGCTCCGGCTGGGCCTGGGTGGCGGTCAAGAACGGCAAGCTTGAAATCATGAAGACGCCGAACGGTGAAAACCCGCTCGTCCATGGCAGCACGCCGATCCTCGGCGTCGACGTATGGGAGCACTCCTATTACATCGACTATCGCAACGCGCGGCAGAAGTACCTCGAGGCGTTCGTCGACAACCTCGTGAACTGGGACTACGTGCTCGAACTATACGAAAAAGCCCGCGGCTGACGAAAAGCAGGCAACCAAAACCCGGTCCTTGCGGCCGGGTTTTTTGATGGTCGGATTACCTCCACACCGAAACTGTTTCCTCACGAAAGCGTGATTGAAATCGCCCGTGTTTTTAAGTGGATGCCTTAATTGGCTGGCTATGGTGAGCGGGGCGAATCTTCGGAGACATCATATGAAGAGACTCGTGCTTTCCCTTTCCGCTTTCCTCCTGACGACAGCCGCAGTCACGGCGGCTGATGATCCTATTGCCGTGCGCCAGGCGATCATGCAGGCTGTAGCGGCTTCGGCAGGGACCTCCAGCGCCATGATCAAGGGTGAGCTTGAATACAATCCCGCTGTCGCGAAGGCTGCCATTGCCACCTTCAACGCCGCCGCGCAATCCTACGGGGAATTCTTCCCCGAGGGTTCAAACACGGGGGATACGGAAGCTTCGCCGGCGATCTGGGAAAATCCGGAGGGCTTTCAGCAAGCGCTTGCGAAGTTCCAGTCCGACGCGGCAAACGCGATGAACGCTTCCGGACGCGAGGGACCGGCCGATCTTGCGGCCTTCCGCTCGGCGGTGACACCGGTGCTTTCCAACTGCACCTCCTGCCACGAGAATTTCCGTCTCGATGACTAGAGCATTTTGCAGGCAAGTGGAATCACTTGCCGTCGCACAAATGCGGTCAAAACAAAGAGATAGAGCGGATACGCGAACGAATGTGAGCGCAGTCCGCTCTAAGCGCCCATGCGCCGCGTCCTGATTGCTTTTTCCGCCGCGGCAGTCGTGGCGGTGGCGGCGGGCGCGGCGTTCTGGTTCCTGACCGCGCCTGACCGGCTCGACGAAACCGCACTTTCTGGCCTGCAGCCTGGCGATGTAGCGCGCGGCGAGCGTATCTTCTGGGCTGGCGGATGTGCCTCCTGCCACGGGCGGCCCCGGGCCGAAGGTGAGGCGCGGATGGAACTTGCCGGAGGCGAGGCTCTCAAGACCGCCTTCGGAACGTTTGTTGCACCCAACATCTCGCCTGATCCGGAGAACGGCATTGGTGCGTGGAGCGAGGCTGATTTCGCGAACGCCATGCTGCGGGGCGTTTCGCCGGAAGGCGAGCATTATTATCCGGCCTTTCCCTATCCATCTTATGCGCGCATGGAGCCGCAGGATGTCGCGGATCTCTTTGCTTTCATAAAGACCCTGCCGCCGGTCGCCGAACGCCCGCCAGGCCACGATCTCTCCTTCCCCTTCACGATGCGGCGCGGCATCGGTCTCTGGAAGCTCCTTTATCTCCATCCCGAGCCGGTAATCGCGCTTGACGAAGGGGCATCCGATCTGGCGCTGCGCGGGCGCTATCTGGTTGAAGGACCGGGGCATTGCGGCGAGTGCCACACGCCTCGATCCGCCGCTGGCGGGCCCGATTACAGCCGCTGGCTGGCCGGCGCCGTTGCGGCGGAGGGGGAGGGCACCGTGCCCAACATCACCCCCAGCGAGGATGGTATCGGCTCCTGGTCCGAAAGCGATATTGCTTATTATCTCGAAAGCGGCTTCACGCCCGATTTCGACTCCGTTGGCGGCGCCATGGCGGACGTGCAGCGGAACATGGCAAGGCTGCCTGCCGAAGATCGGGAAGCCATTGCAGCCTACCTCAAGGCGGTACCGCCGATAGAAGGGCGGCCGCAAAGGCAACAATAGGAATGGTCGGCGGGAGGGACGATCCTTCGATCGCCTCCCTTCGCTTTCATTCCGGTCACTGCGCTTTTCCGACCGCCTTCAACATGAACGCGTAGCTCAGCGCCTTTTCTTCCAGGCGAGAGAAACGGCCTGACGCGCCGGCGTGGCCGGCTTCGAGATTGACCCTGAACAGGATAGGATTGCTGCCGGTGTTGTAATCCCGCAGCCGTGCGACCCACTTGGCCGGTTCCCAATAGGTGACCCGCGGGTCTGTCAGCCCGGCAAGCGCCAGGATGGCGGGATAGGCTTGCTCGCGCACATTGTCGTAGGGCGAGTAGCCGGCGATGATCTCATAGTCCCGCTTGCTTGCGATCGGATTGCCCCATTCCGGCCATTCGGGCGGAGTGAGGGGGAGCGTTTCGTCGAGCATGGTGTTGAGCACGTCGACAAAGGGCACCTCGGCGACGAGGGCGCAGAAATCGTTTGGCGCCATGTTGGCCACCGCGCCGATCAGCATGCCGCCGGCCGAACCGCCTTCGGCAATGAGACGGTCGTGGCTCGTGTATCCGAGAGCAACCAGGTGACGGGCGCAGGCGATAAAGTCCGTGAAGGTGTTCTGCTTCTTCTCCCGCTTTCCGTCCTCGTACCAGCCGAAGCCCTTGTCCTTGCCGCCGCGGATATGGGCGATGGCGTAGACAAAACCACGGTCCACAAGGGAGAGGCAGTTTGTGCGGAATGAGGCGCTGATGGTGATGCCATAGGACCCGTAACCGTGGAGCAGGCAGGGGGCCGAGCCGTCGAGCGGCATTCCGCGACGGTGGACGAGGGAGATGGGAACGAGCTCGCCGTCAGGTGCCGTGGCCATCAGGCGGCGGGTGACGTAGTCATCGGGATTGTGGCCGGAGGGGACCTCTTGCGTCTTCAGGAGCACGCGCTCGCGCGTGCGCATGTTGTAGTCGTATTCCTGGGTTGGCGTCGTCATCGACGAATAGGAGAAGCGGAAGACTTCCGTGTCGTATTCATACGAGCCGTAAAGTCCGAGCGAGTAGGTTTCCTCGGCGAAGGCGATCGTGTGCTCCTCGCCGCTCGTCCGCTCACGCACGACGATGCGTGGCAAGCCGTCCTTGCGCTCGAGGCGAACGAGGTGGTTTCTGAAGGCAAGCACGGAGAGGATCAGTCGACCGGGTTCATGCGGCACGAGCTCACGCCAGTTGGAAGGCGATGGGTCTGCCGCCGGAGCGGTCATGATCTTGAAGTCCTTGGCCCCGTCGCGATTTGTGAGGATGAAGAACTCCTCTCCGCCGGGTTCGATATCATAGCGCACGCCCGGTTGCCGGGGGGCGACGACGCGAGGCTGGGCAGCTGGATCATTGGCGGGAAGGATCCGGTATTCGCTCGTCTCGTGATCGTAGACGCTGATGAAAATCCAGTCGTCCAGGCGGCTGCCGGAGACGCTTATGAAGAAACCCGGATCGGCCTCCTCGTAGACGAGACGGTCCTCGGACCAGCCCAGACCGTGGAAGAAGATTTTCGACGGCCGGTGGTTGTCGTCCAGCCTGGTGTAGTAGAAGCCGCGAGCATCAGCGGTGAAGGTGCCTGAACCGCTCGTTCCTTCCACGCGATCCTCAAGATCCAGCTTCGAGGAAAGGTCGCGAACGCGCAGCGTGAAGAACTCGGATCCCTTGTCGTCGCTGCTCCACAGGAGATAACGATGATCGGAGGAGTGATCCACGGCGCCGATGTGGAAATAGGCCTTGCCTTTCGCCTCCACATCGCCGTCCAGGAGCACCTCCTCCTCGCCTCCCTCCCGCAGCGTGCGGAAAAAGCGGGGATGCTCGCCGCCTTTACGATAGGCGCTTGCGTAGGCGAAGGGACCGTCCTTCATCGGAACGGAGCTTTCATCCTCCTTGATGCGGCCCTTCATCTCGGAGAACAGGACCTTCTGCAGATCCTTGGTATCCGCCATCATCTGCTCGAAATATGCGTTCTCCTTCTCCAGATGCGCGCGGATTTCGGGAGACAGAGCCGCGGGATTCCTCAAGACCTCCTGCCAGTTCTCCGCCCGCAACCAGGCATAATCGTCCGTGCGGGTGATCCCGTGCTGGGTATACTGCTGCGGGTGCTTTGTCGCTTTTGGCGCGGGGATCGAAGGGAAGGCGGGTTTGGCCAGCATCAAGAGAAACTCCAGCTTTTCGGAAAGTAGCATCAATTCCTTCGCCGCCGGTGAACGGCGATAGAAGGATTCGAAGACAATTGTGCTGCTCGATTAAGAACCTCGATTGGAAGCCCGGGGAACCGGGCCCGTGAACATCAACTTTCTTCAAATTTCAAGGCATGGCCATTCATGCAATAGCGCAGGCCGGTGGGCTCGGGCCCGTCATTGAAGACATGGCCAAGGTGCGAATCGCAATCCGCACAGCGGACCTCGGTTCGCGTCATGAACCAGGATCTGTCCTTGTGAAGCGTCACTGCCTCATCGTTGACGGGCGCAAAGAAGCTTGGCCAGCCCGTGCCTGAATCGTACTTCGTCTCCGAGGAGAAGAGCGGCTTCCCGCAGGCAACGCAACGGTAAAGGCCACTGCGCTTGTTGTCCCAATAGGGGCCGGTAAAGGCTCGCTCGGTTCCATGCTGCCGCGTGACATGATATTGCTCGGGCGTAAGTTCCCGGCGCCATTCTTCGTCGGTCTTCTGGACCTTTAATCGGCTCTCGCCTGGCATCGTCATTCTCCATCCTGCTTCAATTCATCTAGGGATTTTGATGGACGATTTGCAGTCCTTCGAAAAGTTGACCCTGTAAGCCGTGAATAATAGCGCCAATCGGCGCGGCCGCCTTGCCCACGAGGAGATGAACGTTTATGTCACGACCTCGATAAGGGGGGGGTGCTGAAGTACCCGAGGGCAACTACAACGGATAATTTCCAAGGGATATCGATGGCGGCGGACGGGCAGTGGATGACGTTTCTTGCGCTGATCCTGCCGTTTCTTGGCGCCGCTGTCGCACCCTTGCTTACGCGTTTATTGGCGCACAATGCAGCCTGGGTTCTGGCGCTCGTTCCGGCCTTCATCTTCGTCCATTTCACTGGCTTTCTGGGTGCGGTAGCGGGCGGGGAGGTGATCGGCGGCGGATATGCCTGGATCGAAAGCCTTAATGTCGATTTCTCCTGGTATCTCGACGGGCTGTCGCTCACCTTCGCCCTGCTGATCTCCGGGATCGGTGCACTGATCGTGCTGTATTCCGGCGGATACCTGAAAGGTCACCCGCATCAGGGGCGGTTCTTCTCCTTCATCCTCATGTTCATGGGAGCGATGCAGGGATTGGTGGTGGCCGATTCCTTCCTGATGCTATTCGTCTTCTGGGAGCTGACGTCGATAGCTTCCTTCCTTCTGATCGGCTTCGACCACGGGCGCGAGGCCGCGCGCCGCGCTGCGTTGCAGGCCCTGATCGTGACCGGCGCCGGCGGGCTGGCGCTGCTCGCCGGACTTCTTGTCATTGGGTCTGCGACCGGCGTCAACTCCCTTTCCGCGCTGCTCCAGACCGGCGATGGACTGCGCGAGGCGCCTCTCTATCTGACGGCGCTGCTTCTGGTGTTGGGCGGCGCGTTCACCAAATCGGCGCAGTTCCCTTTCCACTTCTGGCTGCCAAACGCGATGGAAGCGCCGACTCCGGTTTCCGCCTATCTGCATTCCGCCACGATGGTGAAAGCCGGCGTCTATCTCATCATGCGTCTCAACCCGGTGATGGGCGAGACGGTTCTGTGGGAGACCATCCTGCCGGTTTTCGGCGGCACCACGCTGATTGTGGGAACGCTGCTTGCCGTGCGGCAGACCGATCTGAAGCTGATGCTGGCTTATACGACGGTGGCATCCCTCGGTCTTCTCGTCATGTTGACCGGCGTCGGATCGGAAGTCGCTGTCGAGGCGGCGGTGCTTTATCTCGTGGCCCATTCCATGTTCAAGGGCGCGCTCTTCATGGTCGCAGGCACCGTCGACCATGAGACGGGAACGCGAGACATCACCAAGCTGGGCGGGATCGGCCGGGCGATGCCGATCACCTTTACGGCGGCGCTTCTGGCTGCCATGTCGATGGGTGGTCTCGGTCCCGTCTTCGGCTTTCTCGCGAAAGAGGAAATCTATGCCAGCCTCGGCTTTGGCAGCAGCTGGAGCATGTTCCTGACGCTGGTGGCGCTCGCCGGCAACGCGCTCATGTTCGCCATCGGATTCGCGGTAGCTCTAAAGCCGTTCCTGGGCGAGAGGATCGCAACCCCCAAGCATCCGCATGAGGGACCCGCCCTGCTATGGCTCGGTCCCGCCTTTCTTGCTGCTGCCGGCCTTTTGAGCGCCGTGGTTTCCGGCATCAGTCACCGCTTTCTTTCGACCCCGATGGCCACAGCGGTGGCGGGGAGTTCTGTGGACGTTTCCATCTCCGTCATTCCGCATATCGGCTTTCCGCTCCTCATGTCAGCCGTCACCATCGCCCTCGGCATTGCATTCTACCTCGCGCTGGAGAGGGGTCGCGCTGCCATGGCGGGTCTGCTTTCGGCGATCGGCTGGGGCCCGGATGTCGGCTTTGATCAGTTCGTGCGCGGCATCATCCGCCTCTCGGCTGCCGTCACCCGAATCGTGCAGAGCGGGCGGCTGGACGTCTACATGACTGTGACGTTCATCATGCTGGCGGCTGCGCTGCTCGTGCCGATGATCGGCTTCGGCGAACTTCCGGCAGCTCCGGATTTCGCTCCGCTTCGTTTCTACGAATGGACCGTGCTCATTATTGCCATCATCGGTCTCGGAGCCGTGGTCTATGCACGTGACCGGCTGACGGCGATCGTCTCCCTCGGCATTCAGGGTTTTGCGGTCGCCTTGCTTTTCATGCTGCTCGGCGCACCCGATCTTTCCTTTACGCAGTTCATGGTCGAGACGCTTTCGGTGGTGATCCTTGCATTGGTCATGACGCGGCTGCGGCTGTCCCCGTCCGACCATCGCCCGGCGGGCCAGAAAGCGCTCGATTTTTCGGTTGCAACTTTGTGCGGCACCGGCCTGGGCCTTCTTCTCCTGCGTATTACGCAGGTGCCGTTCGACCCGGCGCTGAGCGAGTTCTTCGCCGAGCATTCGCGTGTGATCGCTCACGGACGGAACATCGTGAATGTCATCATCGTCGATTTCCGCGGCCTTGATACACTGGGCGAGATATCCGTGGTGATGATCACCGGGCTCGCCATTCTTGCCCTCGTCCGCATACGGGCAGGAAGGCCCACGGACAAGGCTGCGGAGGGGAACTGAATGCGTACGCTGATCTTCCGCACCACCGCCCCTTACCTCGCAAGCCTGATGGTGCTCTTTTCCATCTTCGTTCTTCTGAGGGGGCATAACGAGCCCGGCGGCGGCTTCATCGGCGGGCTCATTGCCGCTTCGGCCTTCGCCATCTACGGCATTGCCTGCGGGGTCTCTCCGGTGCGCCGCGCGCTCTATTTCCATCCGATGGCAATTTCCGGTTTCGGCTTGCTGCTCTCGGCAAGCTCGGGCGTTATCTCGCTCTTCGAGCGTGTGCCTTTTCTGACGGGCCTGTGGACCACCATCAACCTGTTCGGCCTGCCAGTGGATGTTTCGACCGTTCTTTTCTTCGACATCGGAGTCTATCTGGTCGTAGTGGGATCGATCACCTCGATCGCGCTCGCGCTGGAAGAACGGGAGCACGGCTGATGGAAGCGGTCCTGGCGATTACGGTCGGCATTTTCTTTGCCGTTTCCATCTATCTGATGCTTTCCAAGCACATCATCCGCATCCTCCTCGGTGTGGCGATCTTCGGCAATGCCGTGAATCTGACGATCTTCACCACGGGCCGGATCGTACGTGAGGTTCCGCCAATCATTCCCATCGATCTCGACGTCCCGCCCGGGATCACCGCGAATCCGCTGCCGCAGGCGCTGATCCTGACGGCGATCGTCATCTCCTTTTCCTTTTTCGCTTTTCTCCTCGTCCTTGCCTTCCGCACCTACCAGGAACTGGGTACCGACGACACCGACGGGATGCGGGTCGCTGAACCCGAGGGCGAACAACTTCCGCCGCTGGGGTACTGAGCACGATGGCGGTTCCAACAGGGCACAGCGTGGATCTCGCGGGCGCGATTGTGTTGGCCGCAACCAGTCCGTCCGACTGGCTGGTCGTCGCCCCGGTGGCAATCCCGATCATTTTTGGCGCGATCCTTCTCATTTTCCGGCACGAGACCAGACCGCAGGCCGGTGTCGCATTGGCCGGACTTGTCGCGAGCCTCGTCTGCAGTGTGCTGCTCCTTGCGCGCATCCTGGACCAGGGTCCGGTTGTGATGACCATGGGGCGCTGGCTTCCCCCCTTCGGCATCTCCTTCACTGCCGACGTTCTGGGCGCCTCGCTTTCACTGGTGGCGACGCTGGTGGCGGTTGTCTGCGCTTTCTATTCCACCTCCGACATCGGCACGATCGGCCGGCGCTACGGCTTCTACCCTTTCATGATGCTGATGATGGCGGGCGTGAACGGCTCTTTCCTCACCGGCGATATCTTCAATCTCTACGTCTGGTTCGAGGTCTTCCTCATCTCCTCATTCGGGTTGCTCGTGCTGGGATCGGAGCACCGCCAGCTCGACGGGACAACGAAGTACGCCATACTCAACCTGATCGGCACGACCTTCTTCCTGACGGCCACAGCGCTGCTCTACGGTGCCTTCGGCACGCTCAACATGGCCGACATAGCGCGCAAGGCCGACAGCGTGCGGGAGGCGGCACCGCTCACCACGCTCGCGGTGTTCTTCCTCTTCGCCTTCGGTATGAAGGCGGCAGCGTTCCCGGTGAATTTCTGGCTGCCGGCCTCCTACCACACCCCTCGTATTGTCACCGCGGCGCTGTTCGGAGGCGTGCTTACGAAGGTGGGCGTCTATGCTCTTCTGCGCACGCTGGTCATGCTCTTTCCGCCTGAACGCGAACTTCTGTCCGGCGTGATCGCCTGGGTCGCCGCCGTGACGATGATCGTCGGTGTGATGGGCGCCCTGGCGCAGACGGACCTGCGGCGCACTCTGGGCTTCGTGGTCATATCAAGTGTCGGCATCATGCTGGCCGGGTTAGCGCTTGGCACGGCGGAAGGCCTGGCGGGAACGATCTTCTATGCCTTCCATTCCATGATCGTCATGGCCGCGCTGTATCTGCTTGCAGGCGTCATGAACGGGCTCGGCGGCAGCTATTCCCTGCGAACGCTCTCGGGCCTCTATCAAAATCATCCTCTCGTGGCCGCTTTCGCCCTGCTTCTGATGCTTTCGGCGGCGGGGCTTCCTCCCGCTTCGGGCCTCTGGCCGAAAGTGATGCTGGTGCGGGCATCGATCGATGCCGGCCAGCCCTGGCTCGCATTTGCAGTGCTTGCGACGGGCTTTCTCACCACCATTGCGCTTGGGCGGGTTTTTATCCTGACCGTCTGGCGCCAGCAGGCAAATGAAAGCCTCGCCGCAGGCGTTTCATCGACGCCGGGCTACACCACCCTCGCAGTCCTTTCGCTGCTGGTGCTCTTCATGGGGCTTTATCCGCAGCCGGTAATCGACATCGCCGAACACGCGGCGGCAGATATTCTGGATGCTTCCCGTTACATCGGCACGGTCTTCCCGCGGGACGTGCAGCCATGAAGCTCTATCTCATCAACATTCTGCTTGCACTCGTATGGACGGCGGTGACCGGCTCCTTCACGCTGGCCAACATCGTCTTCGGATTTTTGCTTGGTGCGGCTGCGCTTTACCTGATCCGTGAGCAGGTGGGTTCGCTCGGATATTTCCGGCGTGGCGCGAAGCTCGCAGCGCTTGCGCTGCTCTTTCTGTACGAGCTGGTGCTTTCAGCCTGGCGCGTTGCGAAGCTGGTGCTTTCTCCACGGATGGACTTGAAACCCGGCATCTTTTCCTATCCGCTCACCGTGGATCGCGACTTCGAGATCACGCTGCTTGCCAACCTGATCACGCTTACTCCCGGCACGCTGTCGGTGGATGTCTCAGATGACCGAAAGACGCTTTATGTCCACGCAATCGACTGTTCGGACGCGGAACAGCTACGCCGTGACATAGCGGAAGGATTCGAGCGCAGGATCATGGAGGCGTTCCGATGATAACCGGTGAGAGCTTTCTCGCTTTTGCGGAGCTTACCGCGCTCGCCATACTGAGCCTGTCTTTCCTCTTGACCGTCATCCGCGTGCTGCGTGGACCGGCACTGCCGGATCGGGTGGTGGGACTCGACATGCTGGTGGCGATCGCCATCGGCTTCATTGCCGTGATCGGCGTCCGAACGGGCTACACGCTCTATCTCGACATCGCGATTGCGCTGGGCCTTGTGGGCTTCCTTGCGACTGTCGCCTTCGCCCGCTTCGTCATGAGCCGCCGCTACGAGGAGGAATTCATTTCGAAGGATTCCCTGGGCCTCTACAGGAACAAGGCCAATGATTGAGGTCGTCCAGAACCTTGTTGTGGGAACACTGATTCTCATCGGCGCCTTTTTCGCGCTCGCCGCTTCCATCGGGATCCTGCGGCTGCCTGACCTCTACACGCGCATGCACGCCGCCTCCAAGGCAGGCACTTTGGGCTCGGGCGTCATGCTGATCGCGCTTGCAATCTATGCGCCGGATCATTCGACTGTGACGCGCGCACTGGCCGCGGTCCTTTTCTTTCTTCTTACCGCCCCCATTTCCGCGCACCTTCTGGCGAAGGCAGCCCACGCGGCGGGATACCGCCTCTGGAACGGTTCGGTTCGCGACGACATGTCGGAAGGCTCCGATCACGGCGGGAGCGAAAAATATTAGTCATTTCTCCGTGATCCGAACTTCGCTGTAAGCTGAAGAGAGCAGGATCGCGGCAATGAGAGCCGTTTGACGGGTGCGGCAGCCTCGGACATTAGGTCACAGGCGCCAGCTTTGTTGAATTTGCCACTATTCTAACCCATTTACCAAAGAAAAAGACGTCGGACGGTTGTTTGTCTCAACTATCTGAAATGGAAGTAAGTATAACAGATATAAAGGCTATTGGATGGTGAAAGGAAAATTGAGTTGACGAAATGTAGTGAAGTGTGAATATCGACGCTCTACAGACGAATGGCCGGCGCTCTAAGTTTAGTGAAATTGGTGTTCACATGCGGCGGCATGTAGAGAATGCGGGTTGGGGTCACCGCTTACGCTGGGGCAAAATGATGGATATGGATGATCAGCAAAAACAAAACGATGAAGTGCTTGTGGAACTGACGGCGGATGTTGTTGCAGCCTATGTCAGCAACAATCCGGTTCCGGTTTCGGAGCTTTCAAACCTGATCGCGGACGTGCACGCCGCCTTGGGTCGGGTCACCCGAACCAGCGAGCAGACGCCTGTGGAAAAGCAGAAGCCTGCCGTCAATCCAAAGCGTTCCGTGCACGACGATTACATCATCTGTCTGGAAGACGGCAAAAAATTCAAATCGCTCAAGCGTCATCTCATGACGCATTACGGATTGACGCCGGAGCAGTACCGCGAGAAATGGGGCCTGGATCCGAGCTATCCCATGGTGGCGCCGAACTATGCGGTGGCGCGCTCGCAACTGGCGAAGAAGATGGGGCTCGGACGCAAGCGCAAGGGGAAGTGACGATTTCTTCTCCGAAAGGAACAGGACGGTGCCTTCAAGGCACCGTGCCTTCAAGGTACCGTTTTTGTTTTTACGCGGCGGTGTCCATTCCTTCCGACGGGCCTTCGCGGCGGTGAGTCTTCCACCGGTTTGGATCGCGTTTCAATCGCTCAAGGGCCTGTTTGAGCGCTATGTGGCGGTTAAGATCGTAGCTCCAGTGCCTCCGCGCGCCCTTCAGCCGCTCGCGCTCGATCAACCGGCCAAGGCGAAGGAGGATTGCCGCTCTTTCTTCGCCGCTTGTTTGCAGGGCCGCGGATAGATCGATTCCCGAAACAAGGAAGAAGGCGGCGGACTGGCGAGCCTCCGCCACCTGCCGTTCCTGTGCTTGACGAAACGCCAAGGCTTCTTTCTTCAAACCGCGCATGCATGGCCTCCTTTGCATTGAGGCCAGTGTTTCAGGGGCGCAGACCGGGGGATAAATTCGCCGCGGAAGTTTTGCGTATGGGGCGAAAAGCCTTACCGTTTCAATGACATGTAATTTCTGCCCTGGATTTTTGTTCTCTTTTTGTTCACACATCACGCCCATGTGGCTATAAGGAAAATATTCCTCTATCAGGAAGGGATATGTTCCGTGCGATCCACCGCCTTGGGCCAATTGCAGGATGAGTACGAAAGAGAGGAGACGATAGCGGCTCCGGCAGGCGCCTTCATGCGCAAGCTGAGTCAAAACACTGACGAGAGAGTAACGGACCTGTGTGAGGGCGTCATGGATATCGTGGCCGCCCTCTTCAACGTCAGCGGAAAGGAGCTGAGGCGACCCGGCAAATGTGCAACCAGCGTCGCTCGGGTGAGGCAAATCGGAATGTATGTCGCCCACGTTACGCTGGGGCTCAGCATGAAGGAGGTCGGCCGCGGCTTCGCACGAGACCGCACAACGGTGATGCATGCCTGCCACCTGATAGAGGATATGCGGGACGACGCGGACTTCGATCGCATCGTGCACATGACGGAGCAGGTGACAGCAGCGGCTTTCCGCCATGCGGGGATAACGCGATGAAGCGGCAGTCGCCGGAAGAGACCCGGATTGAGAAGGAGAGGCTCCGCGTGCTGCGCTTCCTTGCTGGCGGGCGAGCATTGGCCAGGAGTGCTGCCAAGGAGGGCGTTATTCTGCTTGACGGCGGCGAGCGCGGAGTGATTTCAGCGGCAGAAGGCACACTTGCCGCATTGGCGCGTGAGGGGCTTTTGCGGAAGGATGAAGGTGCTCTGTCGCTTTCGCCCGAGGGGCAGGCGCTTGCAAAGCGCAGCGCGACGCTGGAATCGCCATTTCGCGCACAGCACATGGAACTCAGCACCCTGGCGCTTGCAAACAACGGGCGTGTCGAGGTCGTGCGGGCCAACCTGAACGAATCGCCGCTGGCCCAGCTCGCCCGCAGGCGCACCCGGGACGGGAAGCCGTTCCTGGAACCGGCAGAGATCCGTGCCGGCGAGAGGCTTCGCGCCGATTATACGCGTGGCCAGATCATGCCTCGGCTCGGCGCCAACTGGAACCAAGCGGTGTCGAACGGACGACGCGGCAGCACCGAGAACGGCATAGCGGAGTTGACGGATGCAGCCTTGGCTGCGCGGCAGCGGGTCGACCGGGCGCTGACGGCGGTCGGGCCGGAACTGGCCGGGGTGCTTGTCGACGTGTGTTGCTTCCTGAAGGGGCTGGAGCGCGTCGAGATCGAGCGGGGGTGGCCCGTTCGCTCGGCGAAGGTGGTGCTCAAGACCGCGCTTGCTGCGCTGGGCCGCCACTACGAGCCTCAGACAAGCCCCCGCCGCCGCACAATCCTGCATTGGGGGGCGAACGGGTACCGGCCCAGCCTGCGATGATCGGCCTTACGGCTGTGTCTACGCGACGCCTACAGCAGCGCTTGCTTCATCCTTCATGCGGCGGACCATGGCGCGCAAGCCGTTGGCCCGCTGCGGCGTGAGATGCTCGTCAAGTCCAAGCAAGCGCATCGTCTCCTCCGCATCGGTTGTGAGGATCTCGCTCGCCCGCCGGCCGCTGAAGAGTGCCAGCATAATGGCAACCAGTCCGCGCACGATGTGAGCGTCCGAGTCGCCACGGAACGTTATGACCGGGTCCGGCCCTTCGCCGATCTGCGTATCGAGCCAAACCTGGCTGACGCAGCCTCGAACCTTGTGGTGCTCGTCGCGGGCCGTTTCCGGGAAGGGAGGCAGGTCGTTGCCGAGCTCGATGATGTAGCGATAGCGCTCTTCCCAGTCGTCCAGGAAAGCGAAATCGTCGCGAATGGTCTCGATGCTCGTTGTCATGGCCCCGATATAGTGGCTCGCTGGCCAAGCGTCACGGAAAAAGTCCGCTTCCGCGGATCACTGTGCCGGTGCAGCAGGTCTGTCTGTTGGAAGCGGTAGGTCGGGAGAGGCCTCGGCGGGCTCGGTCGTCGGAGGAGGATTACCGGCAAGCGACTCTGCAAGCCTGACGCTTTCCCTTGCGCGTGCGATGATCGTCGCGATCGCTGCCTTGGCCGTAGCACAGACGTCGGGCTGGCGCTCGCAAATGCCGGCTATATCCCGAACGGCGTCGCGTGCTGCGAACAGCGCCTGGAGAGGACCCACTTCCTGTTCTGCCTGCAATGAATCGCTGCCGCCGACGTCGATCGGAAGAACGAGAAACAGCAGCGACAATCCCAATGCGGAACGAATGAGAAGACCCATATCCTTATTCCCCGAGCGTCCCGGCAACGTGTGGCGTTGCCCGTGCGGAACCGGAGAGCCTCAGCAACCCCCTAAAAAACGCCTAAAACTTGCGTCGAATAAGTAAAAAAAGCCGAAAGAAGGCTTTTAAATCCAGCTTATCGCGATTGCGTCGGAATTCAGCAATTCATGCTGAACCATCGAACTCCTTGAGACTGCTCGACAATCAAGACCTGAGCGACTTTCGCGCAGCAATCCCGGAGGTGTGTCGGACGGCCCATGCAGCGACCGTTTGTTAACCATGGCAGCATTCAGTCGTGCAGAATTCCTTCCTTTGCCGCGTTTCGGCCCAGCCGGCTGGCTTTGAGCGCGGGGCGCTTATCCTTTCCTTAAAAGGTGAGTGCGAGGTTCGGAGGACACAACAATAGCCCTGTCAAACGGACAAGCCGAGCGCGTCGAGTTGAGCACTAGAGCGTCTTTCCCGATAGACTGGCCACAGAGTTTGAAGGCCGCATGCGAGCGACTGCTGCACCCGTCGGCGGGAGGCGGAGAGGTGCGTGCCCGTCAGCTTCGGCTGCTTGAGGTTCTGCTTGCAGCACCCGTTCTTGCGGCGCTGGCGACGGCTGAGATCGCCTTGCGCCGGGGAGGAATGGAAGCCGCCCTCCTTTCGACCGCGATGGTCTTTGGCGTCGGCCTGCTCGCGCCGGTCGCCTTGATCGTGACCGGGCGGTCGAAATTTATCGAGCCGCTTGCACTTGCACTCGCTGCAATCGCCACCGGCGTAGTGGTGGCAGGAGCCGGCGGGATTGCGTCTCCACTCGCGGTCATGGTCTTGAGCCTTGTCATCGAGGCAAGCTGGGTTGCCCGCACGCGGCGCGCCGTCGCGTTCGGGCTGGTAGCCGCCGGCGCTGCCGTTGTCCTTGGGGCAGGCGGAGCCGGCTTCTGGGCCACGGAAGGCGCGATACCTTCGGCCACGCAATGGCTGGTGCCGTTGATCTATGCCGCGACCATTCTCATGCGGCTGGCTCCTCTCACCCATACCAAGGAAGAGCCCGCTAGCGAAACACCGACGCTGGACTTCGAAGAGATCATGGGGGCAGCGACCCTGCGCTTCCAACCGACGGGCGATGTTGTCTACGCGTCGCCTCAGGCGGAGGAGGTGCTGGGAGTTGCGCCGGAAATCCTTCTGGGATCGGGACTTTTCGACCGGATCCATGTCGCCGACAGGATCACCTGGCTGTCCGCCGTTTCCGACATGCGCGAAGGCGCGGGCGCACGAATGCTTCGGCTGCGTATCCGCGTGCCGGCGGAGAAGGGCGTTCCCACCCATGCTGCCTATCGCACCTTCATCTGTGACCTGGTTGCGGGGCCAAAGGGAGAAGGGATGATTGCGCTGCTCCGCCACGACGCCGTTACGGCGGCGCTCGAGGAGGAACTGGGGCAAGCACGGCTTGCAGCGGAAGGCGCCGAGCTCGCGCGCGATCAGCTTCTTGCATCCGTAAGTCATGAGTTGCGGACGCCGCTCAACGCCATCGTCGGCTTTTCGGACGTTCTGGCCAATGAGATGTTCGGGAAATTCGCCAATGACAAGCAGCGCGAATATATAACGCTGATCCGGGAGGCAGGCGGCCATCTGCTTTCGGTCGTCAACACCATCCTCGATGTCTCGAAGCTGCGTTCCGGCTCCTACGAGCTCAAGTCCGAGCCCTTCCGCTTCGACGATGCGGTGCGGTTGTGCATGGCGATGACGGCACACCAGGCCGAAGCAAAGTCGGTCGATCTGCGGGCTGAAATAGACGAGGACGTGGGAACGGTTCATTGCGACCGCCGCGCGCTGCAGCAGGTTCTTATCAACCTGCTGTCCAATGCGGTGAAGTTCACGCCGGCGGGGGAGGTGAAGGTTACGGCAAGGCGTAGTGGCGACCGGCTCGAATTTACCGTCAGCGATACGGGAATCGGCATCTCCGCGGAAGATCTGAAGAAGGTCGGACGTCCCTTCATGCAGGTGCAGAACGACTACACCCGGCAATGCGAAGGCACAGGCCTGGGGCTTGCGCTGGTGAAAGGACTGGTGAAGCTGCAGGGCGGCGGGATGAGCATCGAGAGCGCTCCCGGTGCAGGCACTCGGGTTCACATCTCTCTGCCGGCCACGCCTGTGGAAACGCGGCATGAATGGGAGGATCTTGGCTGGGACGAGCCCGAGGCCGCAAACAGTGGAGCGAACCGGAACGACGAGTGGTACAATGACGCGTTACGCAAATCGGCGTAGCTCACACGCCAGAAAAAGCAAAGGCTGGCTGCGCGCCGGCATTTCGAATGCGGCGGAGGTGGCCATGCGCAACCCCGTTGCAGTTGGCGGCTCGACGGCCTTTCTCGTGTCATTAGCCTTCGTTTCGGCCAATGCTCTCTTCTACCAGCCGCAGATGCATCCAAGTGCCTTCGTTTCTACCCGCGCGCTGGCGACTAGACCTGCCGAGGACGCGGCTCCGGAGCATCCTCATCCCGAAGCAGCGCCCCGACAGGAGATTCGCCAGGTGCTGCAGGAGGAACGGGCTTCAGGGGAGGTCGAGCCTGATGCCACCGGTTCGGTTCCGGAACGCGGAGATGCAACTGTGCGGGCGGTGCAGGCCGTACTCAGCGATCTCAGCCTCTATAGCGGCCCGATTGATGGCATGGCGGGTCCGCAGACCAATGCTGCCGTGGAGACCTATCGGCGAATCGTCGGACTAGAGCCGGGAAACGCGATCGACTCGGCGCTGCTGCATCAGCTTGGATTGGACGGCAGCGCTCCGGCGAGTTCTGCCGCGGCCGATGAAGCCGAGGCGCGAAGTTCAGATGGTGCGGTTCAGACGGCCTCCACTGAACAGGGTAGCAATGTGATCCGGCGCGTGCAGGCAGGCCTCAAGGCCTTCGGCAACGACGGCATCGAGATCGATGGCGTCTTGGGCGAGCGGACCAAGGAGGCGATCCGGGAGTTCCAGTCGCTCTTCGGGCTGCCCGTCACTGGCGAGCCAGATGAGGCCCTGGTTACGAAGATGAGGGAAATCGGCCTGATCGGCTGACCCTGCACCCTGTCTCGGCAGGCGGCGGAAGGAGCACGAAATGCGCCTTACCAGTGAGTTCTGGGTATCCGCCTTGGTCAAACGCATCTTCTCGGACGGCGGCTTTGCTGCGATCAACCGCCGCGGCGCGCGCGAGGCGGGCGCCATCTTCATCCTGCGTCGCACACGATTTGGCGAATTGGAGCTTTATGGTCCGGCGCCGCAGACGAGCTATGATGCAGCGAGGCCGACCGACCGGCAATTCACGCATGTTTTGACCACGTTTCAAGAGGAGGAAGTAGAGAAACTTCTTGCGCGTGAGATGCGTTTCGATCCGGATGTCTGGGTGGTTGAGGTCGAAACCGGCGGAGCGATTTCGGATTACTTCACGTTGGCCAATGAGTGATCGACCGCCGTGAGCCGGCCGGCCTGATCTTTCCTGTCCTGGCGCTGCCAGGAGACGATCTTTTCCCTCGCAGTATCGGCGTCCAACGCTTCGTAGCGCACATGGAAAAGCCGGATCGCCGCCGGTTGCGCCACCTGGGCCGGATAAACCGCAGCAACGAGCAGGAAAGCCTGCTCCGGCTGAAGGTCGAGAGCCTTCAGGCCGGCGAGCAGGTCGGAATAGGTGGGGGCGTCGATGAGGCTGCGCGCGCGAGGAGCAAAGAGGCCGAGCGCACGACCCAAGCTTTCGGCGAAGCGACGCATATCCCCCGAAAGCGCTGCCTCGCGTAACGCCTCGTAGGTGTCAGCTTCAGAAAGTGAAGGGGAGGTGGCTGCGGATCCGCCGGCCTTTGCTTCGCGCATCAGGTCCCGCAAGTGACCGCGCATGACTTCCAGCGCATCGCCAGGCTGCTCCTCCCGCTGATCCGATGGTAAAGCCGGCGATGAGGTGTCGGGGCTGCTTTCCGCCCTGGCGAGAAGTGCGCGGATGAGAGCCGCAACGACCGGATTCAGGTTGTCGCGCCGTGAGATGACGCGGGCATGCGCGACGCCTTGACGCGCAATGAGACCGATCAGGTCAACATCGTTGAGAGCCTGCGATCGCAGGAGGACAGGCGCTGCTGTTTCCACCGGTTCCTCAGCAAGCCGCCGCACGATGCCGCGCGGGGCAGAGGTGCATTCGCAAAGGGCGGCGGCGGCGAAGCGGCGGGTTTCAGCGGAGACTTCGTCGAACAGGCCGAGAGCAAGATCGTCGAGCTGCTCGATTTCCTTGCGTGTAGGCCGGGAAAGAGCGCAGAAAGCGGAGATGGCCGCGCGGAAAACGCGCTCGGCATGGTGCCGACCCCTTCCTAATGCGATATGCCTGAAATCCGCAGCCGACACGAGGCGAAACGTCCAATCCTCAAACACAACATGCCGAACCTCCCTTTCCCAGGGCAAAATCCGGCTTTGTGGATGATTAGCCGCAAGCCGTTAGCGAGCCATTAACCGCAAAATTAAGCATAGTGTTCACCACTTCTCCCGCAGGCCGGTAAGAAATCATTAACCAAAGCCTGTCTTCATCCCCACCAAAGGTGTTGCGTATCCAGTCCGGCGTTAAAGCAGGGATTCAAGAGATGGCAACTATCCTACCTTTCCGACAAAGTACGGTGCAAAGGCCGCCGGCAGGCTTTCCGAGCGGCGGCGCGGCCATCATCATCTTTCCGGGCGTGCGCTACGAGCGTCGGGAGGAAGCAGGCGAGCGGAAAGAGCCTCGCCCCCCGCGGCAGCGCCGTCCAAGGCGGCTGAAGAGCTGACAGCTACTCCAAAGGCACGGGCGTGCACCTCAGGCCGCCAAGAAAGGTATCGATCACGCCCTGCCAAGTGTCGTCCGGCATCAGGACGCGCACCAGAACGATTCCTTCCTCCGTTCCGGTTTCGACAAAGACAGAGCGTTCGAAGCCGGCGGGAATTTCCGCGCGCACCTTCTGCATCTGCGGGGGAGTGAGAACCACGAGGTCGAGCACCTTGTCGGTCGCCGTCCTGTCGTTGAAGCCGAAGACGTTCAGGCCATCGCTGTCGTAGATGGACATGGACCACATGGGAACGGCGCCCGGCGCGGTGACGTGGACAGGGCCGTCGGAAAGATCGAAGCGACAGGCTGCTGCGCTAAGAAACGGGTTCGTCGGTCGAGGCGGCGTGCCTTTCAAGGTCTCCCGGTTGAGGGGTATCGCTTTATAGGGGCCGGCAACGGAAGACACCTGAGACCAGATATCCCGCTCCGAATAGGACGGCAGCATGAAGAGGATGGCGATGTGCACGACACCTGCGCCGACGAGGCCGAGGATCACTGCATAAAGCACCCTAAGCATCGCAGCCCACCAGCAGGATTTCCGGCAGGGCGAGTTCACCCAACTGAAAGCCGGATGAAAGCGGCGTGTCGAGGAGCGTGAGGATAAGCTGCATCGGGCCCCTGCCGCTTATGGCAAGCCAATTGTCCGGGGATGGTTCCGGCGAAACGGTGATGACCAGGGCATCCTCCTGCCGGTGCAGGATCATTTCCGAGTGGAGCGCAGGCCGTCTTCGGCCGAGAGGAGGCAGGAGCGCGCCCGAGAGGTCTGCCGCATGAATCGTCCAAAACCGTGCGGAGGGCATGGGTCCCTCGATCCGGTAAGTGCAATTGCGCCGAAGCGACCTGCGGGCTGAATCGCGGGAGGCGGAGAAGACGATGCCTTCCGCCCTTCCCAAGGGCGCGCCGCCTTCGCGGGCGAAGCGCGCGCGAGAATAGGGGTCTGCGTTCGGCGTGCCTGCATCGGGGAAGGCGGTCCAGGGACCGGCCCCCACAGCTCCGATGGGCGGCGCGTTCTCCAGCATCATCCAGACGCTGGCTGCACCGCCGCCAACGGCAATTGCCAGCGTAAGCAGAGTCAGCAACACCGTTTTCAGCATGAAGACCTGCAATCAAAGGGGGAGTGACCGGATAGCGCAGGCTGACGGAGGCGCGCAAGCCCAGGAACGCCGTAAAAGCCGAGCCGGTTCAAAGAGCTGACAGGGCCTCGGGTCCCTGAGCTGCCTTGAGGGCAGGAGCTTTTCGGAAAAGCTCTGCCATATCGTCGATCACCTCGCGCGTTGCCAGTGGCATGGTCTGCGCCGGTCTTGGCAGCCCGGTATCCTCCGCGTCGGTTTCCGACGCCGCCACGGCGGCTCCGCCCTTGGGCGGCAACGGGTTTTCGATCCCGGGAATGGGCTTCAACTCGACGTTCTGATGGGCATAGGCCATGAAGCGCTGCCACACCATGGCGGGCAGTGTGCCGCCTGTCATTTCATTGGTCGGGCGATAATCGTCGTTGCCGAGCCAGACGGCGGCCACGTAGTTGCCGGTGAAGCCGACATACCAGGCGTCACGATAGGCCTGGGCAGTGCCTGTCTTGCCGGCGGAACGAACATTGGGCAGCGCGGCGCGGCGCCCCGTGCCCCATTCGGGCACGGCGACCAGCATCGAGTTCATGTAGGAAACCGCCTTCTCCGACAGGACGCGGCGCGGTGGCGGGGCATCGCGGCGGTAATCATAGATTACTTCGCCGGAATGGGTACGCAGCTCCAGGATCCCGTGACGCGTCCCGGCAAAACCACCATTGGCGAAGACGCTGTACCCGGTCGCCTGATCCATGACGGTCATGCCGGAGCTGCCGAGCACCATGGTCTTGTGACCGTTGAGCTCCGTCTCGACACCCATGTCCTTGACGAGTTTCTGGATGACGTCGATGCCGAGGTAATCGCGCGCAAGGCGTACCGGAACCGTGTTGTAGGACCGGGCGAGCGCGGTCATGAGGTCGACCCGGCCGGCGAAACTGCGGCCATAGTTCTGCGGCGACCAGTTGCCCCAGGAAATCGGTGCGTCGGAAATGACCGACTGCGGCGTGAAGCCCGCTTCCATGGCAGCCGCGTAAACATAGGGTTTGAACGAGGACCCTGGCTGGCGAAGAGCGCGGGTGGCGCGGTTGAACTGGCTCTGGCCGTAATCCCGCCCGCCGACGAGAGCGCGAACCGCGCCGTCCGTATCCATCAGAACCACGGCGCCTTCCTCGACATCATAGGCCTTGCCGTATTGCCTCAAGTGGAATTCGAGCGATTCCTCGCCCGCCTGCTGCAGGTCGAGATCGATGGTGGTGCGTGCCACCAGCGAATGGGTGACACCCTTCGGGACGAGCTTCTTGACCTCTTCGAACGCCCAGTCGAGGAAGTAATCCGGCGCTTCGTGTTCGCCACGGTCAACGGCGCTTGCCGGATGGAGGCGCGCCGACAGGACCTGGCCTTCGGTCATGAAGCCGGATTGAACGAGATTGGTGAGCACTTCGTTGGCGCGAGCACGGGCGGCCGGAAGGTTTACGTGCGGCGCATAGCGTGCGGGAGCCTTGAACAGGCCGGCGATCATGGCCGCTTCGGCGAGGGTGAGATCCTTCACCTGCTTGTTGAAGTAAAAGTCTGCGGCGGCGGATATGCCGAACGAGCCGCCACCCAGATAGGCGCGGTCGAGATAGAGCTGCAGGATTTCCTTCTTCGTCAGATTGGCTTCCAGCCACAACGCCAGGAAGGCTTCCTTGATCTTGCGCTCGACCGTGCGCTCGTTGGTGAGGAACAGGTTCTTCGCGAGCTGCTGGGTGATGGTCGAGCCGCCCTGGACGACCGAATTGGCGCGCATGTTTTCCGCAAGCGCCCGGAAGAGTCCAAGGAAGTCGATGCCGAAATGCTCGAAGAACCGCCGGTCTTCGGTGGCGAGCACCGCCTTGATGACGTGATCGGGCATTTCGTCGATCGGAACGGAATCGCGCTGGCGAATGCCGCGCTGGCCGATCTCGTTGCCGTAGCGATCAAGGAACGTGACGGCGTAATCGTCCTGGGCCCGCCAGTCGCCCGCAGTCTCTTCGAAGGCGGGTGTGGCGAGCGCCAGCATCACCACCGAGCCTGCGGCGACGAGGGTCAGTCCTTCGCTGAGGATCTCGGTGATGCCTCGCTTCACGCCGTAGAAGCGAAAGCGGCGGAAGAAGATGGTGAGGTTTTCCCATAGCTCCGCCAGCTTGAAGCGAGCTTCATAGAGGGTGGAGTCGATCCACGCATCGATGTCGAGGAATATCGTGGCCCTCGGTGCCCTGAGCTTCCTTGGCGAGCGCTTCCGTTCCATCTGTAGCCGCCCAGGTCCTTCCCCATCTCACGCACTTTTATCTGTTGCGGGTCAGCCTCCGCGACAAGTGGCGCTTAACACTATGGTTATCAGCCTATCACATTTCTTGAACGCGCGTCTGAGGAGAGGCGGCAACAGTCATGGAATTTCTGCATAGGAATTTAATCCTTGACACCGTGACGGTTGTTTGGTAGGGTTTAGCTATCGTCGGAAAAGTGGGTTCGGCGGCGGCCGGGAAATCCGGCAGGACGTTGAATCTGGACGACGACGGATAATGGATGAGCGCTTGTGCCGTTGGGGCCGAGCGCTTTTTTTATGCCCTCAGTTCGGAGAAAACCCTTGCGGTATCAACCGGCCACGGTGGCCAGAAAGGCGATGCGCTCTCTTTTCGAAGGTGCGCCGGCAAGTTTCGAACTCCTTGCGCGGGTTTCCGGACGGACGGAAGCTTACATTGCGCGGCTGGCGCGGAAGGAGGGCTGGCGTGAGCCTGCCAGCGCTCTCGAGAGTGATCCGGAAGCGCTGGAAGGGCGGCTGATGGCTCTTTCCGATCGCCTGGTGAGCGATCTCGAAGCGGCGAGCACGGAGGGGCGGGCGGCGGGCGCTTATGACAAGGGTCGGATCGATGCGCTCTCCGCCATGCTGAAGATGGTCGAAAAGCTCGGCGAGATGGCCCGCGTGCCGGAACGCGCTGCAGAAAAGCAGAAGAAGAACGATGCACAACTGGCCGCCGCACTCTCCCTCATCGATGCCCGCATCGTGGAGCTCGCTTGTGAGCTCGCTGCCTCCATGGGCCGCAAGGAGCCTGAACGAGAGGGAGGCGATCAACGTTGCCGGTGAGTGGCTGAGTTCGGCCCGGCTGCCGCAATACCCGATCGGGGCACGGCTGCGCGATACCTGGCTGGTGATGGGCGGCCGCGGCTCGGGCAAGACGAGACTGGGAGCCGAGTGGGTGAATGCGCTGGTGCGCGGACTTCCGCCCTTCGCCTCTCATGGGTACGGTCGCATCGCGCTGGTGGGCGAGACGCTCGGCGACGTGCGCGAGGTGATGGTGGAGGGACCGTCGGGTATCCTTGCCGTCTCGCGCGGCACCCGGCCCCGCTACGAACCGAGCCGGCGGCGGCTGGTCTGGGACAACGGCGCAGTGGCGCAGGTGTTTTCGTCGGAGGACCCGGACAGCTTGCGGGGGCCGCAGTTCGAAGCGGCGTGGTGCGACGAGGTCGCCAAGTGGAAGAACGCGGAAGCCTGCTTCGACATGCTGCAATTCGGCCTGCGGCTGGGACAGCGGCCGGTGCAGCTTCTGACGACGACGCCGAAACCGGTGCCGCTGATCCGGCGGCTCGCCGCAAGCAGTGACGTGACGGTGACCCGGATGCGCACGGAAGAAAATGCGCGGCATCTCGCCGCGAATTTCCTGCGGGCCGTCGAACGGAATTATGCAGGCACGAGGCTCGGGCGCCAGGAACTCGACGGCGAACTGATCGAGGACCGTGAGGACGCACTCTGGAGCCGGGCGAGCCTGGAGACGGCTGCATGGCGGGGAGATTGCGGCGCGCTGTCACGCATCGTCGTGGCGGTCGATCCTCCGGTGACAAGCCGGAGGACATCGGACGCCTGCGGCATCATCGTCGCGGGTCTGGACGGGCAGGGCTCAGGCTGGGTGCTCCATGACGGCACGATGCGCGCTGCGAAACCGCAGGAGTGGGCTGCGCGCGCAGTGGCGCTCTATCACCGCTTCCAGGCCGATGCGGTCGTGGCCGAGGTGAACCAGGGCGGAGACATGGTCTCAAGCGTGCTTGCGACGGTCGATCCTCTGGTTCCGGTGAAGCCTGTGCGGGCGAGCCGCGGCAAGTGGGTGCGCGCCGAGCCGGTGGCTGCGCTCTATGCGCAGGGGCGAGTTCGCCATGCGCATCGTTTCCCCGAACTGGAAGACGAGATGTGCGACTTCGGGACGGACGGGCTTTCCGGAGGCCGTTCGCCGGACCGGGTGGATGCGCTTGTGTGGGCGATCACGGAACTGATGCTCGGGCGCACCGGCGAGCCGCGCATTCGGGATTTCTCTTAAGAAAAGCAGGAAGGTCAGATGGCTTGGAAATGGCCCTGGGGGCGGCGGCATCCGGGGGGCGGGAGCGCGCCCGTCGAACGCAAGCAGGCCGGTGGCTACGGCTTCGTGGCGCTGCACGCCCAAGGCGATGCGCTGTGGACGAGGCGGGATTACGTTTCCCTGGCTCGGGAAGGCTTCATGCGCAATCCGGTGGTCCACCGCGCCGTGCGCATGATCGCCGAGGCCGCAGCCGCAGTGCCGTGGATTGCTTATGAGGGGAAGGAGGAACTCGACGTTCATCCCCTGCTCGATCTCCTCGCACGACCGAACCACCGGCAGGCGGGTCCCAGCTTCATGGAGATGCTTTACGGGCACCTGCTCCTTTCCGGAAACGCCTATGTCGAGCTGGTGGAGGCGGGCTCAGGCACGAGCGAAATGCACTTGCTGAGGCCCGACCGTGTGACGGTGATCGCCGATGCGAACGGCTGGCCAGTGGCGCTGGAGCACCGGGCGGGCAATGCCAAGCGGATCGTGTCGCTCGAGGAGGACGGGACGGGGCTGCACCTGACGCTGTTCCACCCTCTTGACGACCATTACGGTTTCGCGCCGCTCTCGGCTGCGCTGATGGCGCTCGATGTCCACAATGCCGCCGCGCGCTGGAACAAGGCGCTGCTCGACAATTCCGCCAGGCCTTCCGGTGCATTGGTGTATGCGCCGAAGGAGGGCGGAAATCTCTCGGACGACCAGTTCGACCGGCTGAAGGCGGAACTGGAGCAGGGCTATTCGGGCGCGGCGCGGGCGGGGCGGCCGCTGCTTCTTGAAGGCGGGCTCGACTGGAAGGCGATGAGTCTTTCTCCCAGGGACATGGATTTCATGGAGGCCAGGAACGGTGCCGCGCGTGAGATCGCGCTGGCGCTGGGCGTGCCGCCGATGCTGCTCGGCATCCCCGGCGACAACACCTACGCCAACTATCAGGAGGCGAACCGTGCCTTCTACCGGCTCACGGTGCTGCCGCTGGTGGGCCGTATCGCGACCGAACTCGGCACCTTTCTGCGTCGGCGTTTCGGCGGGAACGTGCGGCTCTGGGTCGATTTCGATCGGATCGAAGGGCTTTCCGCCGAGCGCGAGGCGCTCTGGAAGCGCCTCAACGAGGCGAGCTTCCTTACTGACGACGAGAAGCGGGAGGCCGTGGGCTATGGGGTTGCGCGGGAGCGCTGAGGAACTCGGACGCGGATTATGCCCGAACAAAAGTGAAAGCGCCGGCACGATACCGGCGGCGAAAGAACATCATGGCGGGGTTGGCGACGTGAAGGACAGGAAGGATCTGGCGATGAGCGGAATAAGCGAAGCGGCGTTTCTGTGGGCCGCCAAGATCATCGGAGCGATCGCGGGCTCGGCGATCTCCCTCGCCTACATTCTGCCGCCCGGGCGCCGTGAGGCAGCGATCCGCTTTGCGGTCGGCGTGGCCTGCGGGTTGGTGTTCGGCGGGACTGCGGGGCTGAAGATCGCGACCGAACTCGGCATTGCCGGCCTGCTTGCCCCTGGCGAATTGGTGATGATGGGATCGGCTGCAGCGAGCCTGTGCGCCTGGAGCGCAATCGGCTTCGTCACCCGCTTTTTCGGAGGCCATGCGGCCCGCGACCAGCGACAAGCGAAGGATGCGTAGGAATGAGGATGAAGATCGCCGCCGGGCCGGAGGAGCGCAAGTATTCGAGCCTCGACGTTGAGGCGGTGGAGCGCGATGGCACCTTTTCGGGATATGCCAGTCTCTTCGGCCGGGTGGATCTCGGCCGCGATATGGTGGAGCGGGGCGCCTTCGCCGATTCCATCGAAAAACGGGGAGCAGGTGGTATCCGCATGCTCTTCCAGCATGATCCGAACCAGCCGATCGGCACCTGGCAGGAAATCCGCGAGGACGAGCGCGGGCTCTTCGTGCGCGGCAAGCTTGCCACCGGCGTGGCGAAGGCGCGCGAGGTGCTGGAGCTGATGCGGGACGGCGCGCTCGACGGACTTTCGATCGGCTTCCGGACGGTGCGGGCGGTAAGCGAGCCGCGAACGGGCATCAGGCGGATCAGGAAGGCGGATCTGTGGGAGATTTCCGTCGTCACCTTTCCCATGCTGCCCGAAGCGCGCGTGGAGAAGGTGAAGGCTCATGGGGGGCTTCCGAGCCCACGGGAATTCGAGCGTTGGCTGACGCGGGATGCGGGCCTGACGCGAAGCGAGGCCAAGACGGTGATTTCGCGAGGCTTCGCACATCTCCTGCGCGAGCGGGACGCCGCGCCGGACATGTCGCAACGCCTGGCGGTGACCATCCGGCAGGCGGCAAAACTCTTTCAGCAACAGGAACGACAATGACAGCAGCGAAGGAAACGGGCGTCCTGGAAGTGAAGTCGGCCGAAACAAGCGCCGATCTCACAAGCGCCTTCGAGGAGTTCATGGCCTCCTTTGAAGTCTTCAAGGAAACGAACGACCAGCGCCTGAGGGAGATCGAGCGCCGCTCGGCGGCCGACCCGGTGACGGCCGACAAGGTGGAGCGGATTTCGGCCGCCCTCGACGAGCAGAAGCGCGCGATCGACCGGCTGATCCTTAAAAAGGCGCGGCCGGCGCTTGGGCGCGACGGCGTGGGCTCGCTCATGCAGCTCGAACACAAGCAGGCTTTCGAGAGCTACATCCGGACCGGTGACGACCGGCAGCTGCGGGCGCTCGAGGAAAAGGCGATGTCCTACGGCTCCGGCCAGGACGGCGGCTATCTGGTGCCTGAGGAGACGGAGGCGGAGATCGGCAAACGGCTGGCGGCGATCTCGCCGATCCGCTCCATTGCCTCGGTGCGCCAGGTCTCCTCTGCCGTGCTGAAGAAGCCGTTCGCCATCACCGGCCCGGCGACCGGATGGGTGGGCGAGACGGCGGCGAGGCCCGAGACGGCGTCGAGCACGCTGGATGAGCTCTCCTTCCCGACGGCGGAGCTCTACGCCATGCCGGCAGCGACTGCGGCGCTGCTGGAGGACAGCGTGGTCGACCTCGATGCCTGGATCGCCGGGGAGATCGAGACGGCCTTTGCCGAGCAGGAGGGAGCGGCCTTCGTCAATGGTGACGGGGTAAACAAGCCGCGCGGCTTCCTCGCCTATCCGCAGGTTGACGACCTCGCCTGGAGTTGGGGCAATATCGGCTATGTGGCGACGGGGGTGGACGGGGCCCTGCCGGCGACCGCACCCGCCGACGTGCTCGTGGACCTCGTCTACATGCTGAAGGCGAGTTACCGCCAGAACGCGAACTGGGTGATGAACCGCAGGACTCAGGCGGTGCTGCGCAAGCTCAAGGATGGCGACGGCAACTATCTCTGGCAGCCGCCGGCGGCGCCGGGCACCCGCGCCATGTTGATGGGCTTCCCGGTTGTGGAAGCGGAGGACATGCCGGACATCGGCCCGAATGCGACGCCGATCGCTTTCGGCGATTTCGGCCGTGGTTATCTGGTCGTCGACCGGACGGGCGTGCGCGTGCTGCGGGACCCGTATTCCGCAAAACCCTATGTGCTCTTCTACACGACCAAGCGCGTGGGCGGCGGCATTCAGAACTTCGAGGCGATCAAGCTCCTGAAGTTCGGCACGGCGTGATCGCCTGAAGCCGGCGGCGCAACTCGCCGCTTGAAGACCATGCTCGGCGGCCCCGGCTCACTCCGGGGCCGTTCTTGATTCAACACATCAAGAGAGGCGTTCATGACGCTGTTTCGAACGGTAGAACCTGCCTTTGAGCCGGTTTCCGTCGCCGAGGTGAAAGAGCATTTGCGCATCGCGCATGACAGCGAGGACATCCTGATCGAGGGCCTCATCCGGGCGGCGCGCCAGGAGGTCGAGCAGGCGACCGGCACCGCGCTCGCCGCCCAATCCTGGCGGCTCGCGCTGGATGACTGGCCCGACAGCGATCTCGTGCTTTTGCGGCGCACGCCGGTACGCGAGATCCTGTCGATCACGATCTTCGACGCCGACGGTGCGGGCTCCGTCCTGCCGCCGGTAGACTATCAGCTCGACGGGTTTTCCTCGCCCTCGCGGCTTTATCTCAGGAAACGCCCGGCGCCAGGGCTGGCGATCAACGGTATCGAGATCGATTTCCTGGCCGGCTTCGGCGAGGCGGCGACGGACGTGCCCGACCTGTTGAAGCGCGCGATCCTGATCCTCGTCGCCCATTGGTACGAGTTTCGCGGAGCTTTCGGCGCCGATAGCCAGCCCGTTTCCATTCCCGACGAATACCGGCGGCTGATGGCCACCTGGCGACGACCGAGGCTCTGATGAAAGCATTGTTTCTGGATGCGGGCCGCCTGCGGAGCGAGGTGATCCTGCAGGCGGCCATACCTGTGGAGGATGGCGCCGGAGGCCATTCGGAGGAGTGGAGCGAGGTAGCGAGACTGTTCGCGGCGGTGGAGCCGCTGCGAGCGCAGAGCCGCTTCGGCGCCGGGCAGTTCCTGGAGGCCATCACCCACAAGGTTACCCTGCGATACCGCCCGGATCTGCGCAGCGGAATGCGTTTCCTGAGGGCCGGGCGAGCGCTGGAAATCGTCACGGTGCAGGATCCGGACGAAACCGGCCGATACCTCACCTGCCTTGTGCGCGAGGAGGGACGATGAAGGTGACGATGAGACTGACGCTCGATGGGCTGGTGCGTGCCATGCGCGTGAGGGCGTATGAGCTGGCGGAAGCGGTGGAACGGGACGAAGCGGATTTAGGTCGCACGCCGTCAAGGCCGGAAAGGAGGGCGGACGCCCGGGCGGGAGATGATCATGACCGCAGCAGCGCTTGATCTTCAGGGCGCGGTGTTCGACGCCTTGAAGGCGGATGATGCCCTCGTGGCCGCGCTCGGCGGCGCCAAGTTCCACGACGTTACGCCTGCCGATCTCGGATTCCCCTACGTCACCTTCGGCCGGGCGAGCGTCTATGACTGGAGCACCGGAACGGAAACGGGAAGCGAGCACCTTTTCACGCTGCATGTCTGGTCCAAGCACAAAGGGCGAAAGCAGGCGCTGGCTCTGATGGAGCTTGTGCGCGCCGCGCTGCATGACAAGGACCTGGCACTTGTCAGGCACCATCTGGTCAGCCTGCGGCTGGAGTTTTCCGAGATGCGCTTCGACGAGGACCTCGCCGTCTATGAGGGGAGCATGCGCTTTCGCGCGGTGATCGAAGCGGCGTAGGCGAGGCGACCGCGCGCCATCGTCTGAAAAATCTCATTCACTGAAGGAGACCTTGATGGTCGCAAAGAAGGGCAAGGACCTGCTCCTCAAGCTTGACGAGGATGGTCTTGGCAGTTTCGTCACCGTGGCAGGACTCAGGGCGAAGCGTCTCGCCTTCAACAGCGAGACGGTGGACGTCACCGATTCCGATTCTGCGGGCCGCTGGCGGGAACTTCTGGCCGGCAGCGGAGTGCAGAGAGCCTCCATCAGCGGCTCCGGCATTTTCAAGGACGCGCAGTCCGATGCAGCGATCCGTGCTCGCTTCTTCACGGGGGAAATCGCACGATGGCAGTTTGCCATCCCGGATTTCGGCACGGTTTCGGGGAGATTTCAGATCACCGCGCTGGAGTATTCCGGCAGCCACGACGGCGAGGTGACATTCGAGATCGCCCTGGAATCGGCAGGGCCCGTCGCATTCGCGGAGGCAATATGAGCGTCAACCGGCGGCGCGGCGAGGTGGCCGCAAAGTTAAACGGCCGTGATTACCGGATGTGCCTGACGCTGGGAGCGCTTGCCGAGCTGGAAGCGGCGTTCGCAGCGGAAAACCTGAACCAGCTCGTCGAGCGGTTCGGCTCAGGCAAGCTCTCGGCGCGGGACATGACGGCCATCATCGCTGCCGGCCTAAGGGGCGGCGGTCATGAGGTGAGCGAGGACGAAGTGCGGTCCATGCAATGCGAAGACGGCGCGGCCGGGTTCGCACGGCTGGTGGCCGAGCTTCTGTCCGCGACGTTCGGAGCGCGATCCTCGGGCGAGGATAACGGTCAAAACCCTTGAATGCCGCAGCGGGACCGGGGGCTCCCTTCCCATGGGACGAGGTGATGGGGTTAGCCTTCGGCCTGTTGCGGCTTTCACCCGATGCATTCTGGGCAATGACCCCGATCGAGTTCAATGCCGCGCTGCAGGCCCTGGGGTTTTCGAAAACCGGCTCGCTTAGCCGCGAGGAACTCGCGCGACTGATGCGCCTTTTCCCCGACAATCCGGAGAATGCCAATGGCAGATGAAATGAGGGTGCCGATCGTTGCCGACACCGCTCCGTTCGAGGCCGCGCTGGAAGACCTGGCTTCGCTTTCGGCGGATTTCGGCACGCGATTGACGGGCGCGATGAAGAGCGCGGCGGTGAGCGGCAAGTCACTCGACGACATCCTGCGCAAGATCGGGCTGAACCTGGCAGGCATGGCGCTGGAACGGGGATTGCAGCCGCTCGAGAACCTCGCCGGCACGCTGCTTTCCGGCCTGTTTGGCGGAGCGGGCAAGCTCTTCGGTTTTGCCAAAGGGGGGATCGTCCCCTTTGCCGGGGGAGGCGTCGTTTCCACACCCAGCTACTTCCCGATGGGGAAAAACATCGGCCTCATGGGCGAAGCGGGAGCGGAGGCGATCCTGCCGCTGCAGCGCACGCCTGACGGCAGGCTGGGCGTGGCGGCGCTCGGAGGTGGAGGCACAACGCAGATCGTTTTCAACGTCTCGACGCCGGACGCTGCGTCCTTCCGCAAATCCGAAGCGCAGATTGCCGGCATGCTGGCCCGTGCCGTCTCGCGTGGGACAAGGACTCTTTGAAACCAGCCGGAGCCACGATGAACAGTTTCCACAATGTGCGCTTTCCGCTGCGCATTTCATTTGGCGCCACCGGCGGGCCGGAGCGGCGGAACGAGATCGTGCTTCTGACCTCTGGCCGGGAGAAGCGCAACGCGCGCGTGGCCCACTCGCGCAGGCATTACGATGCCGGAACGGGAGTACGCTCGCTGGAAGATCTCTACGAGGTGATGGCGTTCTTCGAGGCGCGGCGCGGATCGCTTCATGCCTTCCGGTTCCGGGACCCGTTCGACATGAAATCCTGCGCGCCGCAGGAGTTGCCGACGCCGTTCGACCAGGAGGTCGGGACCGGCGACGGCGTGCGAAGCCGATTCGCGCTCGGGAAGACTTACGGAGAGGGACAGGACGCCTATCGGCGCGAGATCAAGTGGCCAGTGCCGGAGAGTGTCGTCGTGGCGGCGGGCGGCACGGTGAAGCAACCATCGGTCGACTACTCGATCGATCCCGAAACGGGGGAGCTCGTGTTCGCTCCGGACGCCATTCCGGCGGATGGCGAAGTTGTCACGGCGGGCTTCGAGTTCGATGTCCCCGTGCGGTTCGATACCGATCGGCTTTCGGCGAGCGTCACGAGCTTTAGGGCAGGGCAGATACCTTCGATTCCGCTGATAGAGGTGCTGTGATGGCGGAGCTTTCCCCTGATTTGGCTGAGCATCTGAACGGGGAGGTTACGACGCTCTGCCACTGCTGGCGCGTAACGCGCGCAGACGGTCGGGTGTTGGGCTTCACCGACCACGATCGCCAGGTCATCTGCGACGGGACTCTCTTCATGCCCGAAACAGGCCTTTCGGGAAGCGAGGCGCGTCGCTCCCTGGGGCTTGCCGTCGATACCGTGGACGTGGAGGGCGCCTTGTCCGCGCTCGACATCGATGAAGCGGACATCGTCGCCGGAGTGTATGACGGGGCAAAGGTCGACACCCTGCTCGTCAACTGGCGGGATCCACAACAGTTCATGCCGCTGCGGCGAGCAGTGATCGGCCGGATCGCACGGCGGGACGGGCGTTTCGTAGCGGAGCTGGAAAGTCCCGAACGGGCACTCGATCAGACCAACGGCCGGGTTGTTCGGCGCCACTGCGACGCGGAACTGGGCGATCAGCGATGCGGAGTTGACCTGGACGATGCACGATATCGGGGATCAGGATCGTTGATCGCCATCGAGGGCAACAGCATCAGGGTATCAGGCCTTGAGGGCTTTGAAAGCGGCTGGTTTTCCCACGGCATCGTCACCTGGACCTCCGGTGCAAGCGCAGGCCGGAGGGAGCGAGTGTCGGTGCATCGCAACGAGGCTGGCGGAGCAGTCCTCGATCTCTGGAGGGATACGGCGGCTGATGTTTCTGTGGGGGATGCATTCATCGTGACGGCGGGCTGCAACAAACAGTTTTCCACCTGCAAGGCCAAGTTTTCCAACAGCCTGAACTTCCGTGGCTTCCCTCATCTGCCGGGCAACGACGCAGCGTACAGTTATGTCGTGGAAGGCCAGCTTTTCGACGGCGGCCCGCTGGTCGAATGACACAGGGATTGAGCGAGGCCTCACCGGCGGTCGTCGTCGCGGAGGCGATGAGCTGGGTCGGCACACCCTATCGCCACCAGGCGAGCCGCAAGGGAGTGGGGTGTGATTGCCTGGGGTTGGTGCGAGGCGTGTGGCGATCGCTTTACGGGCGTGAGCCGGAAGCGCCTGGTCCCTACACCATGGATTGGGCCGAAGCCGGCGGGCAGGAACGGATGCTCGAGGCGGCACGGCGCCACTTCATCTCTTCTGACCGGCTGACGCCCGGCCGGCTGATCCTTTTTCGCTGGCGGCCGCATCTTCCGGCGAAACACGCAGGCATCCTCACACGCGAGGACGCTTTCGTGCATGCCTATGAAGGGCGTGGGGTTCTGGTTTCGCCACTCATACCGCAATGGCGCAGACGCATTGCCGGCGTCTTCGCCTTTCCCGCACCTTCGGAGTGAATGCTGATGGCAACCATCGTTCTGCAGGCCGCCGGTTCGTTTCTGGGCGGTATGCTGGGCTCTGCCGGTTCGGCGATCGGCTCGGCCGCCGGCGCGCTGGCGGGCTATGTGATCGATCGGGCGCTGATCGATTCGACCAAGCGCTATGAAGGCCCGCGACTGACCACGGCTCAACCCTTCACCGCGGAGGAAGGAGCTTCCCTGCCGCGGCTTTACGGCACTGTGCGGACCGCCGGCACGCTTATCTGGGCGACCAGGTTCGAGGAACAGAGCACGACGACCCGCCAAGGCGCGAAGGGCGGCCCGAAGACCACCTCCTATTCCTACTTCGTCAACGCGGCCTTTGCGCTTTGCGAAGGCCCCATTGCCGGTGTGCGCCGTATCTGGGCCGACGGCCGGGAGTTGGACCGCAACGAGGTGGAGATCCGGATCCATCCAGGGTCCGAGGACCAGCTTGCGGACCCGCTCATCGAGGCGAAGCAGGGAGAAGGCAATGCGCCGGCCTATCGCGGGACGGCCTACGCCGTCCTCGAGCGGTTTCCGATTGACGAATATGGAAGACGCATCCCGCAGTTGCAGTTTGAGGTGATACGCCCTGTTGGCGAGCTCAATGACCGGATCAGGTCCATCTCGCTGATACCCGGTTCAACCGAATACGGGCTGGCGACGACACCGGTGAGACGGGCTGTCGCGCCAGGCGAGGCGGAGGCTCTGAACAGGCATGTGCTGACAGCCGGCACCGATCTCGAAGCCTCGCTCGACGAGTTACAGATGCTCTGCCCGAACCTGAAGACGGTGTCCCTAGTGGTCACCTGGTTCGGCACCGACCTCCGCGCGGGCCATTGCAGGATCCGGCCCATGGTCACGCATAGCAATCCGGAGGGGTTGTCCATGGCGTGGCGTGTCTCCGGCCTGGAGCGAGAGGAGGCGCAGGTCGTTTCGCTCAACAACGGGGAAGCGGCTTATGGAGGAACACCCACAGACCGCTCCGTGAAGGAGGCTATCGCCGCCATCCGAAGCCGGGGCTTGAAGGTGGCTCTCTATCCTTTCATCATGATGGACATTCCAGCGGGAAACGACCTGCCGAACCCGCATGCCGATGGGGCGCAGCCTTCTTATCCCTGGCGAGGGCGCATCACCTGCCATCCGGCACCGGGAAGGTCCGGAACCCCCGACAAGACAGCCGCCGCCCGCGGGGAGATCGAGGCGTTCGCCGGGACTGCGATGCCGTCGCAGTTTTTGCCTTCCGGGGATACGGTGCGATTCATCGGCGATCAGGATGAGTGGGGCTATCGGCGGTTCCTCCTCCACTACGCACATTTGGCACAATCTGCGGGCGGTGTGGACGCCTTCCTCATCGGCTCGGAAATGCGCGGGCTGACGACCCTACGCGATGCGGAAAACCGTTTTCCTTTCGTGGAGTTGCTGGAGCAACTTGCAGCGGAGACGCGCACGATCCTCGGGCCCGATACAATCATCACCTACGGCGCGGATTGGACGGAATATTTCGGCCATCAGCCCGCCGATGGCTCGGGCGATGTGTTCTTCCATCTCGACGGCCTTTGGGCGCATCCGGCGATCAATGCGGTTGGCATCGACAACTACATGCCACTGTCAGACTGGCGGGACCAGGATATCGGAGGCGGCAATCCGGACGGCTTTACCGGCCCCTATGACCTCGAAGCCCTGAAGGCGGGCATCACCTCCGGCGAAGGGTTCGAGTGGTATTATGCGAGCGAGGCGGATCGCTTCCTGCGCCGGCGCACGCCAATCAGCGACGGTGCCTACGACAAGCCCTGGATATATCGCTACAAGGACCTCGTCGGCTGGTGGTCGAACCGGCACTTCAACCGTATCGGCGGGATCGAGACGAGCACGCCCACGGCGTGGGAGCCGCAGTCAAAGCCGATCCATTTCACGGAGCTCGGCTGCGCGGCGATCGACAAAGGCCCGAACCAGCCGAACGTCTTTGCCGACCCGAAATCGGTGGAGAGCGCCTCGCCGTATTTTTCGAACGGGGGGCGTTCGGATCTGGCTCAGTATCGCTTCCTCTTGGCCCACCACCGGCATTGGCAGGATGGCGGGGCAGCGGCCAATCCCATCTCGCCCATTTATGGCGGACCGATGGTGGATGTGGACGCGATAAATATCTGGGCCTGGGACGCGCGACCTTTCCCCGCCTTTCCGCTGCAGGGCAGCGTTTGGGGCGATGGTGGCAACTGGTGGAGCGGGCATTGGCTCAACGGCCGGCTGAGCAGTGTTTCCGTCGATGCGCTGATCGCCGCCATATTGAAGGACCATCATCTGCCGCCCGCCGACACGGCGCGTGCCGACGGCATGGTTGCCGGCTACGCCGTTGGCAACCCCACTACGGCACGCGCAGCGATCGAGCCGGTCGCGACGGTGTTCGGTATCGGCGCGGTTGATGGCGATCACGGCCTTGTCTTTGCCACGGAAGGTGCCGGAGCGGGCGAGGCGCTGGTTCTCGACGAGCTGGTCGTCGAGGATGGCCGGGAGACGGTCGAGCGCGTGCGCGAGCCCGACCATGCGCTGCCGGCGCTGGTGCAGATCGATTTCACCGATCCGATGAACAACCACCAGTCGGGGACAGCGTCCGCCGATTACGTCGGCGCCAAAGGGAGCGATACCACCTTCATCCATTTTCCGGGTGCTCTTGCCGTCGGCGAAGCAAACAGCCTCGTGCGCGCCATCCTGCGCCGGGCCTGGGACGGCCGCGAGCAGGTGACGTTCGTCTTGCCCGCATCCGAGCGCTGGGTGGAACCGGGGAGCATCGTGCGGCTGCCGGGAGAGACGGAGGGGCCTGACTATCTCGTGAATGAAGTGGAAGACGGCCTGACGCGGCTCGTCAGGGCTCGCCGCATCGTACGCATCGCTGCGCCGCCAGCGGGGGAAGTGAAAAGTCCAGGAACGGGTGCCGGCGGCACCACCGTGCCGGGCAAGCCGCATGCCATCCTCCTCGATCTGCCGTTGCGCACATCGCGGGACATCCCGCAAGACCAACTTCGGCTTGCTGCGAGAGCCGCGCCCTGGCGTTCCCAAGCCGTTCTGGCCTCGCCCGAGAATACGGGATTTGCACTCCGCAGCACGCTGACGCGCCGGGCGACGATGGGTGTTTTGCAGCAGGCGCTTTCCGCCGCCTCGACCGAAGGACGGATCGACCGCGCGAGGCAGGTGGTCGTTCGGCTTTGGGATGGTGAATTGCAGAGCGTTTCGCGCATGCAGATGCTGCACGGGTCGAATGCCGCCGCCATTCGCTCGCTCAGCGGCGCATGGGAGATCATCCAGTTCGAGCAGGCAGAGGAGATCGCGCCTTCCGTATGGCGGTTGAGCAATCTCCTGCGCGGGCAGCTTGGCACCAGCGATGCAATGGCGGCAGGTGCGGAGAATGGCGCGCCCTTCGTGTTCCTCGATGAGGCGGTAGCACCGGCAGGGCTGAAGGCGGAGGAGATCGGCCTCGAATTGAACTGGCGGATCGGGCCTGCCGGTTACGGCATTTCCGACGACAAGTTCCTGCTGGCAACCGCTGCCGGCGGGATACGCGCGCTGCTGCCGCTTTCCCCGGTGCATCTGAAGGCAAGAAACGCGAATGGCGACTTGCACCTGTCCTGGATACGTCGCGGACGCATCGATGCCGACAACTGGCTCGGGGAAGACATCCCTCTCGGCGAAGAGCGGGAGACCTATCGGGTCGACGTTGCCCCGGTGGGTGGAGAACCCGTGCGCAGCGAGATCGTCTTCATGCCGGCATGGACCCTGACGGCCGCCATGATGGCTTTGGACTTTCCCGAAAGACCCGCCGCGATCGACCTGACGATACGCCAGGTGAGCGCAGCAGTCGGCGCGGGCATACCTCTTCGGCGAACAATCTGGCTCGCCTGAAGGACTGAAATCAAAGAAAGGAGCAGAAATGTCGGGCATGAAACCCTGGTATCTTTCCCGCACCATCTGGGCATCGGTTGTGACGATCGTCACGGCTGCCGGAGGGCTCTTCGGCCTTCCCATTGAAGATGCCGACGGGCAGGCGCTTACGGATTCGTTGCTGCAGGCAATCAGTGCCGTATCGGGTCTCGTCGCTATAGTCGGCCGTCTCAAGGCCGACACGCGCATCATCTGAGATCAAGGATTCAATGCATGTGCAGGCCTTTACGCCTGCACATGCAGCAAATGTTCATTCCCCATTCAGAAGCATTGCGCTAGACAAGACAGCATGAAGAAGACGCGCTCAAAACTTCTCCTTTCCGCCGGCGCAGCGCTGGCTGCGGGTTTGCTGGTCAGTGCTGCCCATGCTCAGCATGCCGACGCGGCCCAACCGCTCCTGCTGGCCCAGGGCGCACCCGATTGCTATGCCATTGGCCAGCAGGTGGCTGCGCAACAGGGCGGAACGCTTGCTGGGGCTTCCGCAGAAAACCGTGGAGGAGCCGTCGTCTGTCGTATCGTCATTGTGGTACCGGCCAGGGATGGAAAGCGGCCGCGGCGCGTCGAGATCACTGTTCCCGCGCAGTAAGGCCCGGCGATGGTCTTGCCGGTGGCTGCCCGATCCATTCCGCTGGTCCTCTCTAAAGCCTGATGGTGATTTCATGCGCATTCTCGTTGTCGAGGACGACAAGGATCTGAATCGGCAAATCTGCACCGCACTGCAGGATGCAGGCTACGTCGTCGACCGCGCCTTTGATGGCGAGGAAGGACATTTCCTCGGCGACACGGAACCCTATGATGCCGTGGTGCTCGATATCGGCCTGCCGCAGATGGATGGAATCAGCGTGATCGAGCGCTGGCGGCGCGAGGGGCGCAAGATGCCCGTGCTGATCCTTACTGCACGCGACCGGTGGAGTGACAAGGTTGCGGGCATTGATGCCGGCGCGGACGACTACGTCACCAAACCTTTCCACATGGAGGAAATCCTGGCGCGCGTGCGGGCACTCATCCGACGCGCCGCGGGCCATGCCTCCTCCGAACTTTTCTGCGGTCCGCTGAGGCTCGACACCAAGGCTTCGAAAGCCGACATCGACGGCGTGCCGCTGAAATTGACCTCGCACGAATATCGCATGCTCGCCTATCTGATGCACCACAAGGGGTCCGTGGTTTCGCGAACAGAACTGGTGGAGCACCTTTACGATCAGGATTTCGATCGCGATTCCAATACGATCGAGGTCTTTGTTGGCCGTCTGCGCAAGAAGTTGGGCGTCGACCTGATCGAAACGGTGCGCGGCATGGGCTACCGTATGCGCGAGCCGCATGACTGACGAGGCGCAAGGCCGGGCCGAAGGTCCGTTGACGGTCTTGAAGTCGCGGCTGAGGAACCTGCCGCGTTCGCTTTCTTTCCGCGTTGTCGCCTTTTCCTCGATTTGGGCGATCATCGCCCTCGTGGTGATCGCGACAGTGATCTCTGCACTTTTCCGCCAGGTGAGCCAACGCGGCTTCGAAAATGTCCTTTCGGCGCATCTTTTCAACCTGATCGCCTCCGTGAGCGCGACGGAGACGGGGCAATTGGTGGGAAGCCCGAACCTGGGCGATCTGCGGTTTTCGGAACCCTTGTCGGGCTGGTACTGGTCGGTCGAACCCGTGTCGGAGGGGCTGCGCAGTTCGCTCCGCTCTCCCTCTTTGGTGCAGGAGGTGCATTCGCCCTCGGCGGACGAGGTGCCTTTCGACCGCAGTTTTCAGCGCAAATACGTGGAGCAGGGTCCCGGCGGCGAGCAGATCGAGGTGCTCGAGGCGGAGGTGGTTCTCGACAACATCGACCGCATTGCTCGCTTTCGCGTGATGGGAAATCGAAGCGAGCTGGAGCAGGAAATCGCCGAGTTCAGGGGCCGGCTTTTTGCCTACCTGGCAATTTTCGGCCTTGGCATGATAGCCATCAATGTCTTTGCGCTTCTCGTTGCGCTGAAGCCGCTCGGAAGCATCCGGCGAGCCCTCGCCAACATACGCGCCGGAACGGCGGAACGGCTTTCGGGGCCGTTCCCGGGCGAAATCGCGCCGCTTGCCGAGGAAACCAATGCTTTGATCGAGAGTAACCGCCGCATCATCGAGCGGGCAAGGATGCAGGTGGGCAATCTGGCGCACTCGCTCAAGACACCCCTGGCTGTCCTCATGAACGAGGGCAGGGCGCTTGGAGGCGAGCAGGGAGCGCTGATCGCAAATCAGGCCGCGGCCATGCAGAAGCAGATCGACCATTATCTGCAGCGCGCACGCGCGGCCGCCCAGCGCAACACGCTTGCCTCCCGCAGTCCGGTGAACCAGACGCTGTCGCGGATGGTGCGCGTGGCGGAAAAGCTCAATCCGGACACGAAGCTGGAGACGACGCTTCCGCAAGGGGAGGTGACATTCGCCGGCGAGCGGGAGGACCTGGAGGAGATTACCGGGAATCTCCTAGAAAATGCGATGAAATGGGCTCGGACAAAGGTCGCGCTTTCGCTTCATCCTCCGCACAGGGAGGGCGGGCGCGTACGCCATTTTCGGATCGTCATCGAGGATGATGGCCCGGGGATTCCCGAGGACCAGGCACGGCAGGCATTGAAGCGCGGGCGGCGCCTCGACGAAACGAAACCGGGTACCGGTCTCGGCCTCTCCATAGTTGCCGACCTGGTCGAGGAATATGGGGGAAAGCTGCTGCTGGAGCGCTCCGAGCTTGGAGGCCTGAGGGCGGAGGTTGTGCTTCCTTCCGCGTGAAAGCGTTTGAGTTCGTGGACAAAATTCCGTCAAACATGGTCTATACTTGCCGCGCGTTTTCAGATTGGTGCGAGGGGGCTGGAGCGACAATGAAGATGCTGGCTGTTGCCACGGCTGCGGCGCTCGTTCTGTCGGGATGCGCGGTCAAAAGCCTGTCCCGCCCCAAAGCTACCGCAGCGACGCCCGCAGCCGTTCAGGTGGGGGAGGAGCCGGTGGGTGGCATCATCGGCGGCGGATTGATCATGAACGGGATCGGAGCCGACCTCAATCGACGTGAACGCCGTATGGCGATCGACGCGGAATATCGGGCACTCGAGTCAACGCCGGCCGGCCAGCCGGTAGCCTGGCGCGATGAGCGGAGCGGCCGGGGAGGAACGGTGACGGCGGCGCAGCCCTACCGCGTGGGCTCGCAGGACTGCAGGCCCTATTCACACACGATCACGGCCAATGGCTCCTCCCGAACCGCGCGCGGAACAGCCTGCCGGAATCCGGATGGCAGCTGGACATTGCTCAACTGATAGATCCGGCGTTGCACGCCAATCGAATGATGGCTGAAGGCGGCGGCAAGTGAACTCATCTTGAGGCGACCGAGCGAAAAGGCCGCATTCAAGAAGAGTTGGCAGCCGCGGCCAGGATCGATATTTGAACGGCATGTTCTTTTGGATTTTCGCCGCGCTTCTCACCCTGGCCGCCTCGCTGGCCGTGATGCGCCCGTTCCTGCGAGGAAGTGGTGGCCGGCTGGCGGGCGCTGAGCACGACCTTGCCGTTTATCGCGACCAGCTCGCCGAACTCGAGCAGGAAGTGCAGCGCGGGTTGATCTCCGAGAGCGATGCGGCCGAAGCGCGGGCGGAGATCGGCCGACGCATTCTCCGGCTGACCGCGGCGCAGTCGACCGAACAGGAAGAAGCGAAGCAAAACGGAAAATTGGCGCGCGCGATCGCCATATCCGCGGTGCTCGCCGTGCCGCTGGTGAGCTGGGGGCTTTATTCCCTGCTTGGCTCGCCGGGAATGCCGGCCCAGCCGCTTGAAGCCCGGCTTACACGGGATCCGTCCGAAGCTTCCGTCGAGGAACTGGTCGCACGCGCCGAAGCTTATCTCGCAGAACATCCCGATGATGCACGGGGGTGGGAGACTCTGGCTCCGATCTATGCCCGCCTCGGCCGCTACGAGGATGCGGTGGCAGCCTGGCAGAAGACGATCGCAATCGCCGGCCCTACCGCTGATCGTGAAGCGGCCGCCGCCGAGGCAATGGTGGGCGCAAGCCGCGGCATCATTACAGCCGATGCGGAAGCGGCCTTCCGTCGCGCATTGGCGCTCGATGCGGAAAACCCGCGTGCGCGCTTCTTCATCGCCATGGGCAGGGCCCAGGAGGGAAAGTACGAGGAGGCACGGGCCGTCTGGCAAAAAATGGCGACGGAGCTTCCTGCGGAATCTCCCTGGAAGGAGGCCGCAAACCAAGCTCTTGCCGGTCTTAAGGAAAGGTCGCCAGCAAACGGGAATGCTGCATCGGAAGGGCCATCCGATGAGCAGATCGCCGACGCTGAGAACATGTCGCCCGAAGCGCGCCGTCAGATGATCGAAGGCATGGTGGCAAGCCTCGACGCAAAGCTTCGCGACAATCCCGCCGATTCCGAGGGCTGGCGGCGCCTCATTCGCTCTTACGTCGTGCTCGGTAGGCATGAGGATGCAGCGCGGGCATTGGAACGGGGGATGGCGGCTCTGGGTGCGGACAGTACGGAAGGCAAGGCGCTTGCGGAATTTTCCGGCACGCTCGGCATCACTCAAAGCGAGTAGGTGAAAACGTGACGCGCAAACAGAAGCGACTGGCGGTTATCGGAACGGGCATGGGTTTCCTGGCCCTTGCCGCCGTTCTCATCTTCTACGCATTGGGTCAACAAACGTCATATTTCTTCATGCCGGCCGACCTTCTGTCGCAACCGGCGGTGGCAGGCGAACGAATCCGTCTCGGAGGTCTTGTTCAGGAGGGCTCGATTCAGCGGGAAGAAGGAACGCGCGTTCACTTTGTCGTGGCCGACAGCCAAAACGAAGTGAAAGTCGTGTATGACGGCATCCTGCCGGATCTTTTTCGAGAGGAACAGGGAGTCGTCATCGAAGGGATCCTGGGGCAGGACGGCATCTTCGTCGCCGATACCGTGCTCGCAAAGCACGACGAGACCTATATGCCTCGCGAAGTCGCCGATCGCCTGAAGGAAGAGGGGGTCTGGCAGGAGGAATGATGGAGGCAAGTCGCCGATGAGCGTGGAACTTGGTCATTTCGCCCTCGTGCTGGCCCTGGCGCTGGCACTGGTACAGGCGCTTGTCCCGCTGATTGGCGCCAGGATCGGCAATACGTCTCTGATGCGGGTCGGCGAGCCCGTCGCCATTACCGGCTTCGCGCTTATCGCCGCCGCCTTCGCCGCGCTGATCCTTGCCTACGTCCAGTCGGACTTTTCCGTTCTCAACGTGTGGGAAAACTCCCATTCGGCGAAGCCGCTCCTCTTCAAGATCACCGGCACCTGGGGCAATCACGAAGGATCGATGCTTCTTTGGGTGCTGATTCTTGCGCTGTTCGGAGCGCTCGTTGCGGCCTTCGGACGAAACTTGCCACCCACGCTCAGAGCGAACGTACTAGCTGTGCAGGGCCTCATCGCCAGCGCATTTCTCCTTTTCATCCTGTTGACGTCGAACCCCTTCATTCGTCTGGAGCCCGCTCCGATCGAGGGGCGCGACCTGAACCCGATCCTTCAGGATGTGGGACTGGCCATACATCCGCCGCTGCTTTACCTCGGCTATGTCGGCTTCTCGATTTCGTTCTCCTTTGCCATCGCTGCGTTGATCGAGGGGCGTATCGATGCGGCCTGGGCGCGCTGGGTCCGGCCGTGGACGCTCGCAGCCTGGGCGTTGCTCACCGGCGGCATAGCCATGGGGTCCTACTGGGCCTACTACGAACTCGGATGGGGCGGCTTCTGGTTCTGGGACCCGGTGGAGAATGCCTCCTTCCTGCCGTGGCTGTCCGGGACCGCGCTGCTTCACTCGGCCATCGTCATGGAAAAGCGATCGGCACTGAAGATCTGGACGGTTCTTCTCGCCATCCTCACCTTTTCGCTCTCCCTGCTCGGCACATTCCTGGTTCGCTCGGGCGTTCTTACGTCCGTTCACGCTTTTGCCAGTGATCCCAGCCGTGGTGTTTTCATCCTTGCCATTCTGGTCTTCTTCATCGGGGGAGCACTGGCGCTCTTTGCGATCCGGGCGGCGATGCTGGCGCCCGGCGGTCTCTTCCACCCGATTTCACGGGAAGGAGCCCTCGTTCTCAACAACCTGCTGCTGACGACCGCGGCGGCGACGGTGCTCGTGGGCACGCTTTATCCCCTCGTGATCGAGGCGCTGACAGGCGACAAGATTTCCGTTGGCACGCCGTTCTTCAATCTCACCTTCGTGCCGCTCTTCCTGCCGCTGCTGGTTGCCGTTCCCTTCGGGCCGCTGCTCGCCTGGAAACGAGGCGATCTGCTGGCGGCCGCCCAACGCCTGCAGGTCGCGTTCGGCATTGCCGCTGTTGGCGGGCTGGCAGTCTACTTCTTCACCGATCGCGCATCCGCCTTTGCCGCGCTCGGTACAACTCTCAGCCTCTGGTTGATCCTGGGCGCGATCACGGACCTCGCAATCAAGGTCGGCATTGGCAAAGTGACGCCGGCCGTTGCGTTCAGACGCCTTGTGGGGCTGCCGCTTTCGATGTTCGGCACGGCGCTGGCGCATGCGGGCCTTGGCCTGACCGTGTTCGGGATCGTCTCCACCACAACGCTCGGGGCCGAAAACATTCTCACCATGCAGCCTGGCCAGAGCGCGGAAATCAATGGCTATTCGCTGCGCTTCGAGAATGTGAGGCCCATGACCGGCCCGAACTTCACGGAGGACCAGGCGGTCTTCACTGTGACGCGGTCGGGTGCCGTTTTGGGCGAGATCGTTGCATCGAAACGGCTCTACACCGCCCGGGGCATGCCGACTACCGAAGCGGGGATCAAGACGATGGGCTTGAGCCAGCTTTACGTCTCGATCGGTGACCAGACACCCAGCGGCCTTGTCGTGCGCATCTGGTGGAAACCGTTCGTGACATTGATCTGGCTTGGCGCCCTCGTGATGATGATGGGTGGAACGGTATCCCTCTTCGACCGCCGGCTGCGCGTCGGTGCGCCGGCGGGAAGAAAGACAGCGCTGGCGGCGGCTGGCGAGGGGGTGCGATGAGAGCCTGCGCGTTCCTGCCGGTGCTGGCCTTGTTCCTTTCGCTTGCTGTTCCCGCTGCCGCGGTTCAGCCCGACGAAATGCTTGCCGACCCGGCCCTCGAGGCACGGGCGCGGCACCTTTCGGCAGAACTCCGCTGCATGGTCTGTCAAAACCAGACGATCGACGATTCGGACGCGGAGCTCGCGCGCGATCTGCGTGTTCTCGTACGCGAGCGCATCAGCGCGGGCGATACGGATCAGGAGGTGCTGGATTACATCGTCTCTCGCTATGGCGAGTTCGTGCTTTTGAAGCCTCGGTTCAGCGCCAAAAATGCGGTTCTATGGGCAACGCCCGTTCTTTTCCTTCTGGGCGGCGGCCTTCTCGCCTTCTTCACGCTGCGCCGCCGGTCGTCAGGCGGTACATCGGCGCTGTCTGCGGAAGAAGAAGCCAGGCTTCAGGATATCCTGAAAGATTCCAAGTGATTTTCCTGCGAACCGGGATGTTTCTCGGTACACCACACCTCGCTTTGCCAATAGATGGCTGAACATTAACAAAGTTTCATGCGCTGGAAATGGCATCGTAAGGTGCTCGATCCTATTTCTTGAGGCGACAGGGACAGATGGTCCTATCGAAGACAGGAATCGAGCAGGCATGAGGAGATGGTTTCGTCATGAGTGAAGAAAAGATTTCGACCAGGACCCGTAAGCGTCTCGCTGCGGCGGCAGCCTCGCTGGCGATCGCGGGAGCGATCGGATTGGGTGCCGTCAGCACAGGTACGCTGCCAGTAATGGCCGATCCGGTGAAGCTCGACCGGCCTGTTCAAGCGCCGAGCTTCGCCGATGTGGTGTCGGCCGTTTCGCCTGCAGTGGTCAGCGTGCGTGTGAGCGGCGAGGCACCGGAGCCAGGCAATGTCGCCACACCGTTCTTCGATATGCCGGGCTTTGACAATCTGCCTCCGAACCACCCGCTGCGGCGCTTCTTCGACGAGTTCCAGAGGCCGCGCGGCGAAACACCACGCCACCGCGTGCGCCCCATTGCCCAGGGTTCCGGCTTCTTCATTTCGGCCGACGGCTACATCGTGACCAACAATCACGTGGTGGATGGCGGCAACGAGTATACGGTCGTGCTCGATGACGGTACGGAGCTCAAGGCCGAGCTGGTCGGAAAGGATCCGCGCACCGACCTTGCCGTAATGAAGGTCGATGCCGATCGCGAGTTCACCTATGTGAGCTTCGCTGATGACGAAAGCGTCCGCGTCGGCGATTGGGTTGTGGCGGTCGGCAATCCCTTTGGTCTCGGCGGCACGGTGACGGCGGGCATTGTCTCCGCACGGGGGCGCTACATCGGCGCGGGCAATTACGACGACTTCCTGCAGATCGATGCAGCGGTGAACCAGGGCAACTCGGGCGGGCCCACCTTCAACCTCGCCGGTCAGGTCGTTGGCGTGAACACCGCGATCTTTTCGCCGTCGGGAGGCAATGTGGGCATCGCCTTTGCGATCCCGGCCTCATTGGCCAAGGACGTGGTCGAGGATCTGATCGATGACGGTACGGTCGAGCGCGGCTGGATCGGCGTGCAGATTCAGGAAGTGACGCGGGAGATCGCTGAGTCGCTGGGTCTGAAGGAGCAGAAGGGCGCCTTGATCAACGACACGGTCGAGGGCCAGCCCGCTGCAAAGGCAGGTATCAAGGCTGGTGACGTGGTTATTGCCGTCGATGGCAAGCCGGTCGCCTCGCCGCGTGAGCTCGCGCGCGTCGTTGCCGCGATCGATCCGGGCAAAAAGATCGACGTGACCGTCTGGCGCAACGGCAGCACGCAGGATATCGAAGTCACGGTCTCGGCGATGCCTGAAACGGATCAGGTCGCTGCCGCCAGTCCCGATGACAACTCGGTTGAGCCCACGAGCTTCGGCCTGACCGTCACACCGAACGAAGATGGCGAGGGGCTCGTCGTCACCGACGTGGAGCCGGGCAGCGTTGCTGACGACAACGGCATCCGGCCGGGTGACGTGATCCGTGCCATCAACTCGCAGCCGGTGAAGTCTTCGCAGGATATGAAGGACGCGGTCGAGAAAGCCTCCAGCGCCGGACGCGGCGCGGTCCTGCTGCAGGTCGTGCGGGACAACACCAATCGGTTCGTGGCTCTGCCGATAAGCTGATCGGGCTTTGCTCCCTGGACCCATGGCATCTTCAGCGGTGGCGGGTTTCCGCCGCCGCTTTTATCTAGCTGGATGGGCTGGAGCGGATCTGCCTCTGCGTGTACTTGAAAGCCTATGAAGATTCTGATCATCGAAGACGATCGCGAAGCGGCGAGCTTCCTGAAGAAGGCTTTCGCCGAAGCCGGGCATACGGCGGATGTCGCGGCGGATGGCGAGACTGGCTTCGCGCTCGCCGATGGCGGAAGCTATGACGTCTTCGTCATAGACCGGATGTTGCCGCGTCGCGACGGCCTGTCCGTGATCGCGGGCCTCAGGGCAAAGGGTGTCACCACGCCTGCGCTCATCCTGTCCGCCCTGGGCGAGGTGGACGACCGCGTCACCGGATTGCGTGCCGGCGGCGATGATTATCTTACGAAACCCTATGCTTTCTCAGAGCTTCTGGCTCGCGTCGAAGTCCTGAAGCGCCGGGCCGGCGCGCGTGACGTGGAAACGGCCTATCGCGTGGGAGACCTGGAACTGGACCGACTTTCCCATACGGTGCGTCGGGGTGGACAGGAGATCACGCTTCAGCCGCGCGAATTCCGGCTCCTTGAATATCTCATGCGCCACGCCGGCCAGGTGGTTACCCGCACCATGCTTCTCGAAAACGTCTGGGATTATCATTTCGACCCGCAGACCAACGTGATCGACGTGCATATCTCCCGTCTGCGCGGCAAGATAGAAAAAGGCTTCGAGAAGCCGATCCTGCATACGGTGCGCGGCGCGGGTTATATGATCCGGGCGGATTGATGGCCACCCTGCCGGCCATCATGAAGACGACGGCGGCGCGGCTTTCCGCACTCTATCTGCTTCTTTTCGCAGCCTGCGCGGTGGTGCTGGTCGTCTATGTCACCTCCCTTTCGGCGCGTATGTTGGAGGGACAAACGCGCGAGGCCATCCTTGAGGAGGTGAGCGGTCTTGCCCGGGCCTATCAGCGCGGAGGCTTGGCCGGCCTCGTTCGTCTCGTCGACATCCGCGCTCGTCAGCCGAGCGCGAATCTGTATCTCATCGCCGATCCGAGCGGGCTCATCCTGTCCGGAAACGTGGATAGTCTGCAGCCGGGCGTGCTTGACACGACAGGCTGGACCGAACAGCCCTTCTTCTATCGCCGGTTCGGCGAAATCAGGGAGGAACGCGACCGGCCCCACGAAGCGGTTGCGCAGGTGATCCGGCTGCCCAACCGGATGATCCTGCTCGTCGGCCGCGATTTGGGCGAGCCTCAGCAGTTCCGGCGCCTGATCAGCCGGGCGCTCGCGGCCGCCCTTGGCATGATGGGATTGGGCGCATTGCTCATCTGGTTTTTTGTCGGCAGGCGCGCGTTGCGGCGGATCGACAGTGTCTCCGAGGCGAGCAAGCAGATCATGGGCGGCGATCTTTCCCGTCGCTTGCCGGTAACCGGAGCAGGCGACGAGTTCGATCGCCTTTCGGAAAACCTCAACGCCATGCTCGACCGCATTGCCGGCCTCAACGAGGGGCTGAAGCAGGTCTCCGCCAACATTGCGCATGATCTGAAGACGCCCCTGACGCGCTTGCGAAACCGTGCCGAGGCCGCGCTCAACACCAATGCCAGCCCGGATGCCACCCGCGAGGCGCTGGAGCAGACCATCGCGGAATCGGACCAACTCATTCGCACCTTCAACGCCATTTTGATGATCTCACGCCTCGAAGCGGGCTATTCAGCCGAGAGCAGCGAACTGATCGATCTCAGCGCCATTCTTTCCGACGTGGTGGAGCTTTACGAGCCGGTGGCAGAAGAATCCGGCGTGGAACTGCGGGCCGAACCGGGTAAGATCGTGCATGTCGAAGGCAATCGTGAACTCATCGGGCAGGCGCTGTCGAACATCGTCGACAATGCCATTAAATATTCGTCCGGTTTCGGAGAGAAGCCGGCAGTGACCGTCGCTCTCGTCAATGGTCCCGACGGGGTTCGGCTGACCGTCAAGGATACCGGGCCGGGCATTCCCGAGGCGGATCGGGAGAGGGCGACCGAGCGCTTCGTCAGGCTCGAGGCAAGCCGCAGTCAACCGGGGTCGGGTCTGGGCCTGAGCCTCGCCAAGGCCGTCATGACGTTCCACGGCGGCCGGTTGGAACTTTCCGGGGAGGGCGGCGGGCTTACGGTTGCCATGGTGTTTCCCACAGGCAAGAATGCCTGAATGTCTGGTAATGTGGCCGCAAGAGTTGAAGACGGGTCTGCCTGGTTCGGCAAGCCCGTCCGGAATCTTAATCCGATCGACGCCGACCGGGCGGCGGAAGAGCACGAGACGCTTTGCGAAAACGCGGCCGCTTGCGGATGTCACCGGCTGGCGAGCATATTCTCCGGCTCGAACCCCCTCGCGGATTTCCTCGGGGCTGTATTCGAACTTGCACCTTATCTGCGCGATTGCGCGCGCAGCGTGCCGCAGGGTTTGGAAGCGCTTTTTGATCAGCCGCTGGCGGCGCGGCTTGACCATCTGAACCAGGCGATCGATGCCTCGGCCTTCGCGGAAGGCGCCAGCGAGGCAAGCGTCATGAAGGCGCTGCGGAGGCTCAAGCGTGAAGCGCATTTCCTGATCGCGCTCGGTCAGCTCTCCGCAGAGGCCGATGCGGCAAAGACCGTATTGCGGCTGAGCCTGCTTGCAGAGGCGGCCGTGCGCGCGGCTGTCAACTTCCTCCTGCGCGATGCGCATAACCAGGGAAAGATCCGCCTGCCGGACCCTGACAACCCCGCCAGGGGCAGCGGCTGGATTCTGCTCGCCATGGGCAAGCTTGGTGCCCGGGAGCTCAATTATTCTTCCGATATCGATCTCATCGTGCTGATCGATCCGGCTGCTCCGGCCATCCTGGACCGGTTGGAGGCAACCGACCTTTTCGTCCGGTTGACCAGGCGGCTGGTTCGTATCCTCCAGGATCGCACCGAGGACGGTTACGTCTTCCGTACCGATTTGCGGTTGAGGCCCGATCCAGGCTCCACGCCTCTGGCGCTGCCGATCGAGGCGGCGCTTCATTACTACGAGAGCCGCGGCCAGAACTGGGAGCGGGCGGCGATGATCAAGGCACGCGCGGTTGCCGGCGACATCCAGGCCGGCGAAGGATTTCTGGGTGAACTCCAGCCCTATGTCTGGCGCAAATACCTCGATTACGCGGCCATTGCCGACGTGCATTCCATCAAGCGCCAGATCCACGCGCATAAGGGCCATGGCGAGATCGCCGTCCTCGGCCACAACGTCAAGCTTGGGCGAGGAGGCATCCGCGAGATCGAATTCTTCGTCCAGACACAGCAGCTCATTGCCGGCGGGCGCTTTCCCGAGCTGCGCGGCCGCGAGACGGTCGCTGTGCTGAAGAAGCTCACCGAGCGCGGCTGGATAACGCAGGAAGCCGGTGAGGGGTTGATCAAGCAATATTGGTTCCTGCGCGACGTGGAAAACGTCATCCAGATGACCGCCGATGAGCAGACGCATCTGCTTCCGGATACCGACGAAGGATTGGAGCGCATCGGGCGCCTTCTCGGCTATGAAAACGGCGAAGTCTTTGCGGAAGCGTTCCGGGATACGCTTCACACCGTTGAACGCCACTATGCAGCGCTCTTCGAGACGGCGCCGCAGCTTTCCCGCGGGATGGGCAATCTCGTCTTTACCGGCGATGTCGACGACCCGGGCACGCTGCAGACATTGTCGGATCTCGGCTTCGAGCGGCCGAGCGACATCTGCCGCGTGATCCGCGGCTGGCATTTCGGGCGCTATCGCGTCACGCAATCTGCCGAAGCCCGCGAGCGCCTGACGGAACTCACGCCTGCCCTGCTCGAAGCCTTCGGGAACACTCGCCGCGCGGACGAGGCGTTGCTGCGGTTCGACCAGTTTCTCTCCGGTCTTCCGGCGGGCATCCAGCTTTTCTCGCTTCTCCAATCCAATCCACGACTCCTCGACCTTCTGGCGACGATCATGGGTGCCGCGCCAAGGCTTGCGGCGATCATCACGCGCCGGCCGCATGTCTTTGACGGATTGCTTGATCCGGCTCTGCTTTCGGAGCTGCCTGACCGTGCGTATCTGGCAGAGCGTCTGGAGACATTCCTGTCGGGGGCTCGCGCCTTTGAGGACACGCTTGACCGCCTGCGCATCTTTGCCGCCGAGCAGAAATTCCTGATCGGCATCAGGTTGCTCACCGGCAGCATCGATGCCGAACGGGCGGGAAAAGCCTTTTCGGACTTGGCGGATCTCACCATCGGCGCGGCCTTCGATGCGGTCCAGGAGGAGTTTGCGCTCACGCATGGCCGGGTGAAGGGGGGCCGCGCCGCAATACTTGGTATGGGCAAGCTTGGCAGTCGCGAGCTCACGGCCGGTTCCGATGTGGATCTGATCCTGCTCTATGATCATGACGACGATGCGGAAGAGTCAGACGGTCGCCGGCCGCTGGCTCCCTCGCAATATTACGCTCGGCTCACCCAGCGCCTGATTGCGGCCGTCTCGGCGCCCACCGCGGAAGGCGTTCTCTACGAGCTTGATCTGAGGCTGCGTCCTTCCGGCAACAAGGGGCCGGTCGCCACCCACATCGACGCGTTTCGCAAATACCAGCGCACGGACGCCTGGACCTGGGAACATATGGCACTCACTCGCGCCCGGGCGGTCGCAGGCGATTCATCCCTTTGCGAGGAAGCCGAGACAGAGGTGCAGGCGATCATATCGATCCCGCCTGATCGGGCCAAGATTGTGTCGGATGCGGTCGAAATGCGCGACCTCCTGGAGGAGGAGAAGCCGGCAAGGAACATCTGGGATCTGAAACTCGTCAAAGGCGGCATCATCGATCTGGAATTCATCGCTCAGGTGGCGACGCTTTCGGGATTCTGCCTCCGCGAGCCACGGCCGACCGCCACCGGTGAGGTGCTGGCCTCGCTTTCGTCAACGTTCGTTGACGAGCAGGCGAAGCAGGAGCTCGTGGACGCACACCGGCTCTATATGATGCTCACGCAAATCATGCGCCTCTGCCTGACCGGGCCGCTCGATCCGGATGATGTGCCGCCGGGCCTGGCGGACATCCTCCTGCGCAGCGTCGACCTGCCGGAACTGGGGGTGCTCGAAGCGCACCTCAACGAAACCGCCAAGCGGGTGAGGGGGCATTTCGATCGTCTGTTGCGGCCGATGGCGAGAAAGCGCGCGGATCGAAAACGAAGCTCCCGCTGAACGGCTCGAAGAAAGGTTGTATCGCCCCGTTTATGCTCTACGCAGCCGCCTTTATCGCCCGTTGCGCCGGCAAGCGTACGCAGACGATGGTTCCCACGCCTTCCTTCGAGCGGATGCGCAGCGCACCGCCATGCAGCTCGGCCAGCGAGCGCGAGATGGCAAGTCCGAGGCCCGAGCCGTTGTGGCTCCTGGAATATTGGTTCTCCACCTGCTCGAAGGGCCGGCCAAGCTTTTTCAGGGCTTCGCGCGGAATACCGCAGCCTGTGTCTTCGATCGACAGCATCAGGGAATTGCGGACCTTGCGGGCCCTCAGCGTGACCTGACCGCCCTGGCCGGTGAATTTCACCGCATTGATGAGCAGATTGATGAGGATCTGCTTAACCGCGCGCCGGTCTGCGTAAAGGGAGACGGAGTCTGGAACGTCAGTCGTGATCTCGATGTTCTTCTTCGCCGCCTGAAGGGTCACCACCCGCATTGTCTCGCGGATGACAGCGCACAGATCGATATTCTCGCGATTGATCGTGAATTGGCCGGCCTCGATCTTGGACATGTCGAGGATATCGTTGATGACGCCCAGCAGATAGCTGCCGCTCGCATAGATGTCGCTGACATATTCCTCATAGCGCTTGCAGCCGAGCGGCCCGAACAGCCCCTGCTGCATGAGTTCGGAAAAGCCGATGATGGCGTTGAGCGGCGTTCTGAGCTCATGGGACATATTGGCGAGGAACTCGGATTTGGCCCGGTTCGCCGCTTCCGCGCGCTCTTTCTCGCGCATGTATTTGCGGTTGAGCTCCACAAGCTCCTGGCTGCGCTCCTGCTCGGCTCTGCGGGCGACCGAAAGGTCGTGGATCGTCGCCATCAGCCGCCGCTCGCTTTCCACCAGCTTTTCCT
>Ga0164243_10000808_pt1 | contig 54704 bp, 47 predicted proteins | sample OricompcompostOP_FD_108781 | JGI IMG/M metagenome (GOLD analysis project Ga0164243, IMG submission 108781) | Organic Plus compost microbial communities from Emeryville, California, USA - Original compost - Organic plus compost (OP) | ecosystem: Engineered > Solid waste > Mixed feedstock >... | reverse complement strand
GGTGTGGGCCATCGACGGCGACGGCTGCTTCCAGATGACCAACCAGGAACTGGCCACCTGCGCCATCGAGGGCGCCCCGATCAAGGTCGCCGTGATCAACAACGGCAACCTCGGCATGGTCCGCCAATGGCAGAACCTGTTCTACGCCGAGCGGTACTCCAACACCGACCTCGGCACACACAAACACCGCATCCCCGACTTCACCCTGCTCGCCGAGGCACTGGGCTGCGCCGGCCTGCGCTGCGAGACCAAGGAGGAGGTCGACGAGGTCATCCGCCGCGCGATGGACATCAACGACCGCCCCGTCGTGATCGACTTCGTGGTCGGCAAGGATGCACAGGTATGGCCCATGGTCGCGGCCGGCACCGGCAACGACGAGATCATGGCCGCCCGCGGCATCCGGCCGCTGTTCGACGAGGATGAGGTGACGCCGAAGTGAGCACTCATACGCTGAGCGTGCTGGTGGAGAATGTGCCCGGGGTGCTCGCACGGGTCGCCGGACTGTTCTCCCGTCGCGGCTTCAACATCGAGTCCCTCGCAGTCGGGCCCACGGAGAACCCCGAGGTGTCCCGGATGACGATCGTGGTCGCCGTTGAGGAGCTACCGCTCGAACAGGTGACCAAACAGCTCAACAAGCTGATCAACGTCATAAAGATCGTGGAGCTCGAACAGTCCACGTCCGTGCAGCGCGAGCTGTTGCTCGTGAAGGTGCGCGCCGATTCGACGGTGCGCAGCCAGGTGCTGGAGACGGTGCAGCTTTTCCGCGCCAAGGTGGTCGACGTGTCGCCGGAGGCGCTGACCGTCGAGGCCACCGGAACCAGTGACAAGCTGAGCGCGCTGCTGCGGATGCTGGAGCCGTACGGCGTCCGTGAGATCGTGCAGTCCGGCATGGTCGCGGTCGGCCGCGGTGCCCGTTCCATCACCGCCACGTCACCGCGTTAAGAAATAAGTCAGGAAGGAACCAGTTCCCCTCATGTCAGTCGAAATCTTCTACGACGACGACGCCGATCTCAGCATCATCCAGGGTCGCAAGGTCGCCGTGATCGGGTACGGCAGCCAGGGCCACGCGCACGCGCTGAGCCTGCGCGACTCCGGGGTCGATGTGCGCATCGGTCTGCCGGAGGGGTCGAAGTCGCGTGCCAAGGCCGAGGAGGAGGGCCTGCGGGTGCTCACCCCGGCGGAGGCCTCCAAGGAGGCCGACGTGATCATGATCCTGGCGCCCGACACCAAGCAGCGCTTCATCTACGCCGAGGACGTCGAGCCGAATCTCAAGGACGGCGACGCGATCTTCTTCGGGCACGGCTTCAACATCCGCTACGAGCTGATCAAGCCGCCGGCCAACGTGGATGTCGCGATGGTCGCGCCCAAGGGGCCCGGTCACCTGGTGCGCCGCCAGTTCGTCGACGGCAAGGGCGTGCCCTGCCTGATCGCGATCGAGCAGGACCCGTCGGGCAACGCGCAGGCGCTCGCGCTCTCCTACGCGGCCGCCATCGGTGGCGCCCGCGCCGGTGTCATCAAGACCACGTTCAAGGAGGAGACCGAGACCGACCTCTTCGGTGAGCAGTCGGTGCTCTGCGGTGGTGCCTCCGCGCTGGTGCAGACCGGTTTCGAGGTGCTGACCGAGGCCGGCTACGCGCCGGAGATCGCCTACTTCGAGGTGCTGCACGAGCTCAAGCTCATCGTGGACCTCATGTACGAGGGCGGTATCGCCCGGATGAGGTACTCCATTTCGGACACCGCCGAGTACGGCGACCTCACCCGCGGCCCGCGCGTGATCACCCCCGAGGTGAAGGAGAACATGCGCAAGATCCTGGGCGAGATCCAGGACGGCACGTTCGCCCGCGAGTGGGTCGGCGAGGACGAGGCCGGCCGGCCGAACTTCCGCAAGCTGCAGGAAGCCGGTGAGCAGCACCCGATCGAGGAGACCGGGCGCAAGCTGCGTGGCCTGATGTCCTGGGTGGACCGGCCGATCACCGAGACCGCCTGATCGTTTTCCCGGGTGGAGGCCACCATCCCCCGTGATGGTGGCCTCCACCGCTTTCCGCCGCCGCACGGTTTACCGTGTGCGCATGACTGAGCAGCGGCGCCTGCCCGGGGATGACAAGGCGGACATCCGCGGTGTGCTGAACCTGGAAACCGCGCAGTGGCAACGAGCGGAGCCGCCAGGAGAGACCATTGAGGACGCGATCGAGATCGCTTTCGTGCCACACAGCGACGGCGTGACCTACACCGTGTTGCGCCAGTCCACCGAACCCGACGGCGCCGTGCTGGTCTTCACACCGTCCGAATGGGACGCTTTCGTCGCGGGCGCCCGCGACGGCGAATTCGACCTCCCCGTCGCCTGAGTCCCTTCCCCCGCGAGTCGCCCCATCCGCGCGCCCGAGTCGAGCCTTCCGTGCGCCCGAGTCGACGCTTCCGCGCGTTCGAGTCGACGCTTCCGTGCGTCCGAGTCGACGTTTTCGTGCGTCCGAGTCGACGTTTTCGTGCGTTCGAGTTGGGGTTTGCCCGCGGTCGGCCCGCCCCGGAAGAAGCCCGGTGCGCGGGGAACTCCCGACCCGGCCGCCCGGAAAGTGACACTCGGCCGCTCGGAAGGCACCACTCGGCCGCATAGAAGGCACCACTCGGCCGCATAGAAGGTGCGACTCGGGCGCATAGAAGGTGCGACTCGGGCGCACGGAAGGTGCGACTCGGGCGCACGGAAGGTGCGACTCGCGCATCTGGGGGAGGGTGGATCGTCGATCTTGTTTTCCTCCGGGTTGCGCGCCCGTTAACGGGTCGCTGAACTGCGCGACTAGACTTCGACGCATCCGACCGCGAGCTGCGAATACCGGGAGCATCATCGTGACCAACCCCAGCAAGCCCGTCGTCCTCATCGCCGAGAAACTCGCACCCTCCGTGCTGAGCGTCTTCGGTGACGAGGTGGAGGTCCAGCATGTGGACGGCACCGACCGTTCCGCGCTGATCGAGGCGGTGAAGGGGGCTGATGCGCTGCTCGTCCGTTCCGCCACGAAGGTCGACTCCGAGGTACTGAACGCCACCACCCGGCTCAAGGTCGTGGCGCGCGCCGGGGTCGGGCTGGACAACGTCGAGGTGCCCGCCGCCACCGCGCGTGGCGTACTGGTCGTCAACGCGCCGACCTCCAACATCGTCTCCGCCTGCGAGCACGCCATCGCGCTGCTGCTGGCCGTCGCCCGCCGGGTGCCCGCCGCCAACGAGAGCCTGCGTGGCGGCGAGTGGAAGCGCTCCGCCTACACCGGCATCGAGCTCAACGGCAAGACCGTCGGCGTGGTGGGCCTCGGCAAGATCGGCCAGCTGTTCGCGCAGCGGCTCGCCGCGTTCGACACCACGATCGTCGCCTACGACCCGTACGTCTCGGCCGCGCGTGCCGCGCAGCTGGGCATCGAGTTGGTCAGCCTGGACGAGCTGCTCTCGCGTGCCGACGCGATCTCGATCCACCTGCCCAAGACGCCGGAGACCGTCGGCCTCATCGACGCCGAGGCGCTCAAGAAGACCAAGCAGGGCGTGATCATCGTCAACGCCGCGCGCGGTGGCCTGATCGACGAGGACGCGCTGGCCGACGCCATCCGCAGTGGCCACGTCGGCGGCGCCGGCATCGACGTGTTCGTCAACGAGCCCACCACGGCCAGCCCGCTGTTCGAGCTGCCCAACGTCGTCGTCACCCCGCACCTGGGCGCCTCCACCATCGAGGCGCAGGACCGCGCGGGCACCGACGTGGCGCATTCGGTGCTGCTGGCGCTGCGTGGCGACTTCGTGCCGGACGCCGTGAACGTCGCCGGTGGCGGTGTCGTCGGCGAGGAGGTGCGCCCGTACCTGCCGCTGACGCAGAAGCTCGGCACGGTCGTGTCGGCGCTGAGCCAGCAGGCGCCCTCGTCGGTCACCGTCAAGGTCAGCGGTGAGCTGTCCAGCGAGGACGTCAGCGTGCTGCAGCTGGCCGCGCTGCGCGGGGTGTTCTCCGGTGTCGTCGAGGACCAGGTGACGTTCGTGAACGCGCCGCGGCTGGCGGAGGAGCTGGGGGTGCGCACCGAGCTGACCGTCGAGTCGGAGAGCCCGAACTGGCGCAGCCTGGTCACGGTCCGCGCGGTGCGCCAGGACGGCAGCGCGGTGACCGTGTCCGGTTCGGTGACCGGCAAGGACGAGGTGCAGAAGCTGGTCGAGGTCAACGGCCGCCACTTCGACATCCGCGCCGAGGGGCACGTGCTGCTGCTGGAGTACCCGGACCGCCCCGGCGTGATGGGCCGCGTCGGCACGGTGCTCGGCGAGGCGTCGGTGAACATCGAGGCCGCGCAGATCAGCCAGACCAAGGACGGCGCCGACGCGATCATGCTGCTGCGCGTCGACCGCGAGGTGGACTCGCACCTGCTGGAGCCGATCGCCGCGACCGTCGGCGCGCGCACCATTCGCGCCATCACGTTCGAATAACGAGTTCTCCGTACCAAAGTCGGTTTTAGGCCGCTTTGGTCTGGAAGACCGCCGGGTTCTCGGTTAGGTTCTCATCCTCACTTTGATCAGGGATGGACTCAATGAGACCTTGGGCCCGGCGGTCTTTCGCGGCCGTCTTCGCTGTCGCTCTGACCACGACCTTCCTCGGCACGTCCAGTGCGGCCGAACCGGACCCGCTCGCCGAGGGCGTCCCGGCCGCCAAGGTGACCGGCCTCGCCGGCAAGCTCTCGCCCCGGCTCGGCGCCGCCTCCGGCCGGACCACGGCCTTCATCGAACTGGCCCAGCAGCCCGCCGTGGACGCCTACAACGCCGAGCAGGCCAAGGGCGCTGGCACCGCCAAGGCAAGGGACGCGGCCAACGCCGCGAAGGCGAACGTCCGCACCCTCGTCGGCTCGGTGCTCGGGCAGCTCCGCTCGCTGGACGCCGGCACCAAGGTCCTGTACCAGACCGCCAACGCCGTGCCCGGCGTCGTGGTCACCGCCGACGCCGCGAAGATCCGCGAACTGGTCCAGCGGCCGGACGTCGTGTCGATCAGCACCGTCGTGCCCAAGACCCGCACCAACAACAGCGCCGCCCAGCTGACCAACACGCTCGCCGCGTGGCAGCAGACCGGCCGCTACGGCGACGGCGTGAAGGTCGGCGTGATCGACGACGGCATCGACTACACGCACGCCGACTTCGGTGGCCCCGGCACGAAAGAGGCCTACGACTCGATCGACCGCACGAAGGCCACGCCGCTGTTCCCGACCGCGAAGGTCGTCGGCGGCACCGACCTCGTCGGCGACGACTACGACTCCGCGGGCACCAGCGGCGACCCCGAGCCCGCGCCGGACCCCAACCCGCTCGCCTGCGGTGAGCACGGCACCCACGTCGCGGGCACCATCGGCGGCTACGGCCTCAACGCCGACGGCAGCACCTTCACCGGCGACTACGCGAAGCTCACCGCCGACGCGCTGAATGCCATGCGCATCGGCCCCGGCACGGCCCCGAAGGCCTCCCTGTACGCGATCAAGGTGTTCGGCTGCTCCGGTTCGACCAACGTCACCGCGCAGGCCATGGACTGGGCCCTGGACCCCAACGGCGACGGCGATTTCTCCGACCACCTCGACATCATCAACATGTCGCTGGGCAGCGACTTCGGTGCGCCGGACGACCCGGACTCACTGTTCGTGCGCAAGCTCGCTGCCAACAACGTGCTGTCGGTGATCTCCGAGGGCAACGGCGGTGACCTCTACGACGTCGGCGGCTCGCCGGGCAGCACCCCGGAGGCGCTGACGGTCGCCAGTACGCGCGACGTGTCGGTGCTGCGCGACGCGGCCGACGTCACGGCGCCCTCGGGTATCGCGGGCCAGAAGGGCGGGCAGTACAGCCAGAACTATGCCGGCTACGACACACTCGACGCGACGAACACCGCCGTGAAGCTGTCCGCCGCCAACGCCGACGGCTGCGCCACCTACGGCGACGCCGACAAGGCGACCGCGGCGGGTAAGTACGTCTGGCTCGAATGGGACGACAACGACTCCACCCGCGCCTGTGGTTCGGCTGTCCGCGCCAACAACGCGCAGGCGGCCGGAGCCAAGGGGGTGCTGCTGTCCTCGACGCTGGAGCACTTCGCGGCCGGCATCGCGGGCAACTCGGTGATACCGATGTTCCAGTTCACCGCGTCGGCCACCGCGCAGCTGCGTCCCGCGCTCGACGCGGGCACCCTGTCCGTGCGCCTCTACGGTGCGGGCCGGGCGGCGTTGCCGACCTTCGACCAGTCCATTGTGGACACGCCGAGCTCGTTCACCTCGCGCGGCGTCCGCGGTCCGGCGGTGAAGCCGGACGTGGCGGCGCCGGGTGACACGATCTCCTCGGCGTTCCGCGGCAGCGGCAACGGCCGGACCGTCCTTTCCGGAACGTCGATGGCCGCCCCGCACACCTCCGGCATCTCGGCGCTCGTGCGCCAGGCGCATCCGGACTGGTCGGTCGAGGAGGTCAAAGCCGCGATCATGAACAGCGCGGGTCACGACATCACCGCCGACGGCAAAACCTATGCGCCGCAACGAGTCGGCGCCGGGCGCCTGGACGCGAAGGCGGCACTGGACAATTCGGTGCTCGCGTACGTGCAGGACGATCACGGCTCGGTGAGCGTCAGCTTCGGCGCCGTCGAGGCCGGCGGCCCGGTCACGCTGGCCAAGACCATCAACGTCGAGAACAAGAGCGACAAGCCGGTCCAGTACACCGTCGCGTACCAGGCGATCACGTCGCTGCCCGGCGTGCAGTACCAGCTGTCGGCGAACTCCGTGCGGGTTCCGCCGCGCGGCACCGCCCAGGTACGGGTGACGTTGAAGATCGCCGACCCGGCCGCGCTGCGCAAGGTCATCGACCCCACGGTGGAGACCACGCAGGCCGGGCTCGCGCGCCAGTTCGTCGCCGACGCGTCCGGCCGGGTCGTGCTCACGCCGTCCGGCGGCGGCGTCGCGCTGCGGGTGCCGGTGTACGCGGCGCCGAAGCCGGTCTCGGCGATCACCACGCCGAACGCGCTGTTCTTCCGTGGCGACCAGGCCGTGCTGAACCTCGGCGGCCGCGGCGTGGACCAGGGCAGCGGCAGCCAGCGGTACCAGTCGCTGATCAGCGTGCTGGAACTGCAGGCCACCTCGCCGCGGCTGCCGGCATGCCGGGGCAAGCTGACCGACGGCTGCACGATCAACGACACCGCGAAGGGCGGCGACCTGCGGTACGTGGGCGCGGCCTCGACGGCGCCGCTGGCCAGGCAGCAGGGGCACGCGCAGGACTCGCTGCTGGCGTTCGGACTTGCCACCTGGGGCGACTGGGCCAACATCGGCAGCAACACGGTTCCGTTCGTCGACATCGACACGACCGGCGACGGCAAACCGGACTACGAGACCTACGTGACGAAGGCGACCGGCACCGACGTGCTGCTGGCGAACACGGTCGACCTGACCGACCCGTCGTTCCCGACGGTTGACGTACAGGCCGTCAACGGTCAGCTGGGTGATGTGGACACAGGCGTCTTCGACACGAACGTCGTCGTGTTGCCGGTGAGCATCGCGGCGCTGGGCATCGATCCGGCCGCGGCCTCGCACAAGATCAGCTACACGGTCGGCGTCGCGGGCTACTACACCGCGCCGAGCAGCGAGGACGGCCTGATCGACAGCGTCAGCACGCCGCTGTCCTTCGACGCGCTCGCGCCCGGCTACTGGGCGCAGGGCGGCGGCGATCCGGCGCTGGTCTACGTGGCCAAGCCGGGCACCGCGCTGGTGGTCAACCGCAACCCCGCGTCCACCGACACCTCGCAGGGCCTGCTCGCGTTGGCGCACCACAACGGCGAGGGCGCGCGGGCCTCGGTGATCCGGGTGAACGGACCCCACCCGTAGCGCCCGCGGGGGCCCGCGTGTCACGCTTCACCACGGGGGCTGGCTTCGAAACAGCTGGTTTGGGTAGCGTGACAACCCGAGGCTGTGACCCGATCGGGTGTCTCGTGGCTTGGGAAATTAAGGCATAAGGGTGGTGCGGCTTCGGCTTGTTGGCGACGGCCGGTAACCTGCCGAGGCTGGAGTTTTCGTGCGAACGGGGGCTGAACGTGCCCCCGAGCACTGGTAGACGGAGGTGTCTGGATGCGGCTCGCGGTGATCCCAGGAGATGGGATCGGACCCGAAGTGATCACCGAGGCGCTCAAAGTACTCGCCGAAGTCGCGCCGTCCGTGGAGTCGACGCATTACGACCTCGGCGCGGCACGGTGGCATTCGACGGGTGAGCTGCTCCCCGAATCGGTGCTGGGTGAGCTCCGGCAGCACGACGCGATTCTGCTCGGCGCCGTCGGCGACCCGACCGTGCCGAGCGGGATCCTGGAGCGTGGTCTGCTGCTGCGCCTGCGTTTCGAGCTCGACCACCACGTCAACCTGCGCCCGGCGCGGCTGTACCCGGGCGTCCGCGGCCCGCTGGCCGACGCCAACGCCGAGATCGACATGGTCGTCGTGCGCGAGGGCACCGAGGGGCCCTACGCGGGCAACGGCGGCCTGCTGCGCAAGGACACCGAGCACGAGATCGCGACCGAGGTCAGCGTCAACACGGCGTTCGGCATCCGCCGCGTCGTCGCCGACGCGTTCAACCGTGCCGAGGAGCGTCCCCGCAAGCACCTGACGCTGGTGCACAAGACCAACGTGATGCTGCACGCCGGTTCGCTGTGGTCGCGGATCGTCGAGGAGGTCTCGCTCGAGCACCCCGAGGTCACGGTCAACTACTCGCATGTGGACGCCGCGACGATCCACATGGTGACCGACCCGAGCCGGTTCGACGTGATCGTCACCGACAACCTCTTCGGCGACATCATCACCGACCTCGCCGCCGCCGTCACCGGTGGTATCGGCCTGGCGGCCAGCGGCAACCTCGACATCACGCGCCGCAACCCGAGCATGTTCGAGCCGGTGCACGGCAGCGCCCCGGACATCGCGGGTCAGGGCCTTGCCGACCCGACCGCCGCCGTGCTGTCGGTGTCGCTGCTGCTGGACCACCTCGGCCAGCGCGAGGCGGCCCGCCGCATCGAGGCCTCGGTCGCGTTCGACCTCGCCACCCGCGACCAGGCCAACCCGGGTTCGACGCACGCGATCGGCGACCGGCTCGCCGCGCTCGTCTCGTCGAACACCCGCCCCGTCGCCTGAGTTGTTCCACACCCCGCCGGTCGCCGTGCTTGGTGAGCGGCGGGGTGTGTGGCATAGTGGGCACGTGGCTTCCTTCGCCGTGATCATTATTGGCAGGCGCGCCGGTTAGTGTTCCGAATTGGACACCGGCGCGCAGACCTCTCGCATCCCGCGGGAGGTTTTTTGTTTGTCCGGAGCCGCTTCCCACCACGAGGAGATGACCGTGACCCGCACGGAGCCCGCTGGAACCCCGCTCGGTGACGAGTTCCACCTGTACGACACGACGCTGCGCGACGGCGCCCAGCGCGAGGGGATCTCGTACTCCGTCGCGGACAAGCTCGCGGTGGCGCGGTTGCTGGACGAGCTGGGCGTGGGCTTCATCGAGGGCGGCTGGCCCGGTGCGATGCCGAAGGACACGGAGTTCTTCGCGCGGGCCGGGAAAGGCGAGCTGACGCTCAAGCACGCGGTGCTCGTGGCGTTCGGCTCCACCCGTAAGGCGGGCACTTCGGCCGAAAAGGACGACCAGGTGCGCGCGCTGCTCGACGCGCAGACGCCGGTGGTGACGCTGGTCGCGAAGTCCGACCGCCGCCACATCGAACGCGCGCTGCGGGTGGACGTGGCCGAGGCGTGCGACATGGTCGCCGACACGGTGTCCTTCCTGGTGCGCGAAGGGCGCCGCGTTTTCCTGGACGCGGAGCACTTCTTCGACGGCTACGCCCACGATCCCGACACCGCGCTGCGCGTACTCGAAGCGGGCGCGAACGCCGGTGCCGACGTGGTCGTGCTGTGCGACACCAACGGCGGCCAGCTGCCGCTCGGGCTGGCCGAAACCGTGCGCGAGGTCAAGGCGCGCACCGGTTTCCGGCTCGGCATCCATTGTCAGGACGACACTTCCTGCGCCGTGGCGAACAGCATCGCCGCGGTGCAGGCCGGTGCCACGCAAGTGCAGTGCACCGCGAACGGATACGGCGAACGGGCAGGCAACGCCGACCTGTTCGGCGTAACCGGGAACCTCGTGGCCAAGCTCGGCATGGAGGTCCTCCCGACCGGAGGGGCCGCCGAGCTGACCCGCGTCTCCCATGCCCTTGCCGAGATCGCGAACATCGCACCCGACACCCACCAGGCCTACGTCGGGGCTTCGGCCTTCGCCCACAAGGCGGGGCTGCACGCGAGCGCGATCAAGGTGGATCCGTTGCTGTACAACCACATCGATCCAGCCTTGGTCGGCAACGACATGCGGGTCCTGGTCACCGAGATGGCCGGCAGGGCCAGCCTGGAGCTCAAGGGACGTGAGCTCGGGGTCGACCTTGCCGGCCAGCCCGAAGCACTCACCAGCGCGGTGCGCAAGGTCAAGCGGCTGGAGGCGGAGGGCTGGTCCTTCGAGGCCGCCGACGCCTCGCTGGAACTGTTGCTGCGCAAGGAAACCGGCGAGGAGGACGGGGCGCCGTTCGACCTGGAGTCCTACCGCGTCGTGCTCGATCACCGCAGTGACGGCGAGGTGATCTCCGAAGCGACGGTCAAGGTGCACGTCAAGGGCGAGCGGGTGATCGCCACCGCCGAGGGCAACGGGCCGGTGCACGCGCTGGATGCCGCGCTGCGCAAGGCACTCAGCCCGCATCTGTCCTGGTTGGACAGTGTGGAGCTGGCGGACTACAAGGTCCGCATCCTGGCAGGTCAGCCCGGTACCAACGCGATCACGCGCGTGCTGGTGGAGTCCAGCGACGGCGAGAACGAGTGGACCACCGTCGGCGTACACGCGAACATCGTCGAAGCCAGCTGGCTGGCGTTGTGCGATGCCCTCATCCACAAGAACCTGCGCGTTGAGCGCTTTGTGTAAGGTGGCGCCGTGCGGTTAGCTCGGATTGCTCATGCAGGTGGCGTCGCGTTCGCGTCGGTCGAGGGGGACGAGGTTCTCGAGATCGCCGAACATCCCTTCGGTCAGCCGAACTTCACCGGGAAACGGTGGCCGCTGGCCGACGTGCGGTTGCTGGCGCCGATCCTGCCTACCAAGGTCATCGCGGTCGGCCGGAACTACGCCGCGCACGCCGCCGAGTTCGGCAACGAGGTGCCCGCCTCGCCGATGACGTTCCTCAAGCCGTCCACGAGCGTCGTCGGGCCCAACGCCGCGATCAAGCTGCCCGCCGCGTCCGAGCGGGTCGACTTCGAGGGCGAGCTGGCCGTCGTCATCGGCCAGCCGATCAAGAACGTGCCGGCGGCGCGGGCGGCCGACGTCGTGCTCGGCTACACGATCGCCAACGACGTCAGCGCCCGCGATCTGCAGAAGGCCGACGGGCAGTGGGGCCGCGCGAAGGGCTTCGACACGTTCTGCCCGCTCGGACCGTGGATCGAGACCTCGCTGGACCCCTCGGATCTGGCGCTGCGCACCGAACTGGACGGCGAGGTCAAGCAGAACTCGCGCACCTCGCTGCTGATCCACAAGATCCCCGAGCTGATCGAGTTCGTCTCCGGGGTGATGACGCTGCTGCCCGGCGACGTCATCCTCACCGGCACTCCGGAGGGCGTCGGCCCCATGAGCGGCGGTCAGTCCGTCTCGGTGACGATCGAGGGCATCGGGACGCTCACGAACCCGGTGCAGAACGCCTAGCGAATTCCGGTGCGTGCTCGGGCAGTAGGCCGACGCCGATCAGGTAGGCGGGCACGAAGCGCAGCCCGGGAATGGCGTTCATCAGGCGGGCGAACGGTTTCGGCGGCCCGCTGCGACGGCCCTCGATGACGGGTCGCACAGCGCCACGGTGCATCGCGCGCTGGATCGCCTGCACCACCACGGTCGGCAGCAGGCGCCGCCGGCGCACCCGCGCCAGCTCGCGCTTGGTGACGTTCCCACGCCGCAGTGGCCCGGCCAGCAACCTGGCCGTCGCGACCGCGTCCTGTACGGCGAGGTTGATTCCGACGCCGCCGATAGGTGACATCGCGTGCGCCGCGTCGCCGATGCACAGCGCGCCGTCGACGTGCCAGCGGCGCGCCAGGTTCAGGCGCACGTCGAGGTGCTTGACGTCGTCCATCGATTCGAGCTTGCCCACCCGGTCGGCGAACTCCGGCAGCACCTGCGTGACGCGCTCGCGGAACGCCTCGATGCCCTCGGCCCGCAGCTGCGCGTCGAGACCCTTGCGGGCGAGGTAGGCGATCTGGAAGTAGCCCTCGCGCGGGATCACGATCGCGAAATGCCCGTGGCGCATGCCCGGCATCAGCGTCTGCCGCTCGTCGCCTTCGCGGGGGAGCCGGAACCACCAGGTGTCCATCGGCACCGGGAACTCCCGCGTCCGCAGGCCCGCGAGCTGCCGGATGATCGACCAGCGGCCGTCGCAGCCGATCGTCACGTCGGCCTCGATCTCGCCGAGCTCACCCTCGGCCGTCCGGTAGCGCACCCCGGAAACCCGGCCCCGCTCGTGCCGCAGCCCGATGACCTCGGTGTTCATCCGCAGGTGGAAGTGTGGCTCGGCGCGGCCCGCCTCGGCGAGCAGATCGAGCAGGTCCCACTGCGGGACCATCGCGACGTACGGGTGCGCCACCTTCAGCGTGCGGAAATCCGCCACCCTCAGCTCGGTGCCGTCCGCCGAGGGCATCACCACCGCCTCCAGCCTGCTCTGCGGTAGCGCGGCGAACTTCTCGCCGAGCCCCAGTTCGTCCAGCAGCGCGATGGTCGACGGGTGCACCGTGTCGCCGCGGAAGTCGCGCAGGAAGTCCTCGTGCTTCTCCAGCACCGTCACGTCCACCCCGGCGCGGGCCAGCAGCAGGCCGAGCACCATTCCCGCAGGTCCGCCGCCCGCCACCAGGCAGGTCGTCCGCTCGCTCATCGCCTTCTCCCACTTTTCATCGCTCGTTGAATAACTCAAGGATGGCGTCGGAGGTCGCCGAGGTCAAGCGGGATACGCTGAACGAGCTATGAGTGAGAACACGGTGCGCGCACGTTTCTGTCCATCGCCGACCGGCACCCCGCACGTCGGGCTGATCCGCACGGCGCTGTTCAACTGGGCCTTCGCCCGGCACAACAAGGGCACCCTGGTGTTCCGGATCGAGGACACCGACGCCGCCCGTGACTCCGAGGAGTCCTACGAGCAACTGCTCGACGCGCTGCGCTGGCTGGGCATCGACTGGGACGAGGGCCCGGACGCCGGCGGCGACTACGGCCCGTACCGGCAGAGCCTGCGGCGCGACATCTATGCCGACATCGCCGACCGCCTGCTCAAGGCGGGCGAGCTGTACGAGGCGTTCTCGACCGGCGAGGAGGTCGAGGCCCGGCGCCGGGCCGCGGGCCAGGACCCGCAGCTGGGCTACGACAACTTCGACCGCGACCTGACCGAGGACCAGCGTGCCGCGATGCGCGCCGAAGGCCGCAAACCCGTGCTGCGCCTGCGGATGCCCGACAAGGACCTCGGCTGGAACGACCTCGTGCGCGGTCCGATCAGCTTCCCGGCCGGCACCATCCCGGATCCGGTTCTGGTGCGCGCCAACGGAGATCCGCTCTACACGCTGACCAACCCGGTCGACGACGCGCTGATGCGGATCACGCACGTGCTGCGCGGCGAGGATCTGCTGCCCTCGACGCCGCGCCAGATCGCGCTGTACGAGGCGCTGCGGCGGATCGGCGTCACCGATTTCACGCCCGAGTTCGGCCATTTGCCGTACGTGATGGGCGAGGGCAACAAGAAACTGTCCAAACGCGACCCGCAGTCCAACCTGTTCAACTACCGCGACCGCGGGTTCATCCCGGAGGGCCTGCTCAACTACCTGGCGCTGCTCGGCTGGTCCATCGCCGACGACCGGGACATCTTCGGCGTGGACGAGCTTGTTGCCGCGTTCGAGCTGTCCAAGGTGAGCGCCAACCCGGCGCGCTTCGACCTGAAGAAGGCCGAAGCGATCAACGGCACGCACGTGCGGGCGCTGCCGGCCGAGGAGTTCGTGCGGCGCGTGATCCCGTACCTGGCCTCGGCGGGGCTGCTGCCGGAGCAGCCGGGCGAGGCGGAGCTGGCGAAGCTGCGTGCGATCGCGCCGCTCGTGCAGGAGCGGGTCACGGTGCTCGGGGACGCGGCACCGCTGCTGCGCTTCCTGTTCGTGGCCGAGGAAACGTTCGCGCCCGAGGAGGACGCGGCGGCGAAGGCACTCGGCCCGGACGCCGAACCGGTGCTGCGCGCGGCGATCGAATCGCTGGAGGCGCTGTCGTCGTGGGCGGCGCCGGTGATCGAGCAGGCGCTCAAGGACGCGCTCGTCGAAGGGCTGGGTTTGAAGCCCCGTAAGGCTTTCGCGCCGATCCGGGTCGCTGTGACCGGGCGCACGGTATCGCCGCCGTTGTACGAGTCGATGGAGCTGCTTGGCCGAGACATCTCACTCGCTCGGCTGAAGCGCGCCCTGCCGGGCAACGCAGAGTAGAGGGTCACGATCCCGAATCGACGCCGCTAATCACCTTGTCGGTCGAATCGCGGGCGCGCTCTGTCGCCTAGCCTCGCTTGGTGGATTTCGCGCGCACCTTAACGACTGCCCCCGACACAGCGCTGGGTGTTCCGGCGGACCCATGGCAGCCGCCGAGCTTGCGCTTGGTGTGCCTCGACATCGATGACACGTTGATCGACTTCACGGCGGCGGGGCGGCGCGCGCTCGCCGCCATGCTCGGCCGGTCCGACATGTGGCCGCTGTGGGAGCGGATCACCGATCACCACGTGGCTCTGGTGGTGGCGGGCGAGCTCGACTACGCCTCGATGCATTTGAGACGCACGCAGTGTTTCCTGGGGGAGCTGGGTGTGGTGGTCGACGCGGAGGACGCGAGGGAGTTCGAGACCCGGCGCAAGGAGCTGCTGAGGCGCTCGTGGCGGCTCTTCGACGACGTGCTGCCGTGTCTCGACTGGCTGCGGGCGGCCGACGTCCTGCTCGCCGCCGTGACGAACGCCTCCGGGGCGCATCAGCGGGCCAAACTCGCCGATCTGGGGCTGGCGCGGTTCTTCGACTACGTGGCCATCGCCGGCGAAATGGGGGTCGCCAAGCCCGATCCGGTGATGTTCCACTCGGTGTGCGCGACCCTGGGCTGCGAACCGTCCGAGGCGGCGCACGTGGGGGACAAGCTGCGGACCGATGCCGTGGGGGCGCAGGAGGCGGGGCTGGAGGGCGTGTGGCTGGACCGGCACGACACCGGTGCCGAGGTGCCCGAGGGTGTGCACGTCATCGGCGGGCTGGACGAGCTGCCGCAGCTGCTGGTCAGCGAGTTCGCCAGGATCGGAGTGCCCGCCCAGCGCTGATCATGGGGCCGGGTTCGGGTGCTGTCGGGGCGTGGTCTAGTATTTCTTCCCGGCGGAGCTGCTCCGGATCGCGAACGGAGTGGACACCCGTTGGGGTATGGTGTAATTGGCAGCACGACAGATTCTGGCTCTGTTAGTCTAGGTTCGAGTCCTGGTACCCCAGCTGCGGAGAGAAAATTCCACTCTGGTAAGTTTCTTCTCGCAACAAGGCAAGCCCCCGTCGTCTAGCGGCCTAGGACGCCGGCCTCTCACGCCGGTAGCGTGGGTTCGAATCCCATCGGGGGTACGCACCAAGGGAGCCACCTTCTTCGAGGGTGGCTCCCTTGTTTTGTGTGCCGAGATGGCGATCGGCGACGATGGTGATGGTGGCCACGCCGGCGTCGTGGAAGCGGATTTCGGGTTGGCTGATCTCGAACAGGCGCTGCGGTAGTTCGGTGGGTCGGTCGCGGGGTTCGCGGCAAGGTAGGGGAGTGCGTCGAGTAGCGCGTGGGTCGAGGAGGCTGGCTTCGCTGGTGGAGACCCCTTGGGTGGTCGGGGAATTGTCGAGGCGTCCACGGTTGTCGCGGTGCGAGCGACCACGCAACATCGCAAGTACAGCGGGAAGAAGCCTGGTGCAAGGCGGGACGCCGGTCCCGGCGGCGATCGCTGCGCTCGCCCGCTTCCCGTGGGACAACGACGCAGAGCTGGTCACCCTGACTGGCGCCGATGCCGTGCGTACGCTCCAGGACTACCTCGCCGGGAAACGTGGCGCCCTAGACGTTCAACAGTGGGCCGACGCGCTCGAAGGGCGCGACGCCATCGGCCGCGAACCAGGCTTAGAAGACGAGCTCACCGAATTTCTCTGCGAGATGGCAACCCCGGAGGTCGCCGGGTCGCTCACACTCGAAGTGGCGAAACGCCGGGTACAGCTCAAGCGTCCACAGAGGACTGTTGCCCGGACCATTTGCATTTTCGAAACAGGGCGGGCTGGCACCGCCATGGCGGTTTGGTCATTCAAGACAAGCCGGCAACGAACCGTCCGCGTCGTTGATAATCTGGGCTGAGCATTCCGTTGCTCGCGTTCCATCATGGAATTGTCGTAGCAGTCGCCGGGGGCTTCCCACAGGTATCCGAGCCACGGCGCCAAGCCCACAGTCCGCTACGAGGTAGCGTCCACGTCGTCGCCGTCAATGAATGGCTAAGGCCATTGAAAACAGGCACTAGATCTGTCCCTGAGCCGCGCGGATGAGGCCGTTCAGCCACGCCTGGTGCCCGTTGAGCATCGGGTTCGGCACCTGGTCCGCCAGCTCCGCGGCGGGCCGGCCGATCTGCGTTTCCTGGGTGAGCACGCGAACGCGGTTGTGCGGCAGGTCCTCGACCAGCCAGGCGTGCAGGACGTCCAGCTGCTCCTGTGGCGTGCCGTCCTGCTTCGCGGTCCAGGACAGCCGGCCCGGGGTGCCCTCGGCCGGTGCCTGGAACTCGGCCACGTGCGCCTCCAGCGGCGGGAAACCGAACGTACTGAAGCTGAAATCGATGTCCTGCGCCAGTTCCGGGCCGCCGCCGTGCGGGAAGCTGATGTCGCCGACGTTGTCGTAGTAGGACTCCCAGGTCGACGTGTCGACAAGGTAGCGCCACACCTGCGCGGCCGTCACGCCCTGGACGACGACCTCGTTGGACACGAAGTTGTCGCCGGTGCCGGGCAGGTACTTGTCGGGCCAGTTGATGGCGTTCTGCACAGTCACGAGTGGTCCTCTCAGCTGAACTTGGCGAGCAGTTCGGTGGCGAGCGGGCCGGAGGAGGCCGGGTTCTGGCCGGTGACGACGGTGCGGTCGACCTCGACGTGCGGCGCGAACGGCTCACCCGTCTCGACCTTCAGGCCGGCTTCGGTCAGGCGGTCCTGGAGCAGCCACTTGGCCTTGTCCGCGGTGCCCGCCATCTTCTCCTCGGCGTTGGTGAACGCGGTGATCCGGTAGCCGGCGAAGGCGTTGTGGCCGTCGTCGGTGACCGCGGCCAGCAGTGCGGCCGGGCCGTGGCAGACCACGCCGAGGGGCAGGCCCTTGTCCAGTGCTCGCACGAGAATCCGGCCGGAGTCGGCGTTGACCGCCAGGTCCTCCATCGGGCCGTGGCCGCCCGGCACGTATACGGCGTCGTAGTCGTCGACGCGGACATCGGCGAGCGCGATCGGCTGCCGGAACTCGGTGGCGCCCTCGATCGCGGCCCGCAGGTCGTCGTCGATGCTGGCCGGGTCGACCGGCGGGACCACGCCGCCGGGCGTGGCCACCGTGATCTCGTGGCCCGCGGCGGTGAACGCCTGGTAGGGGACCACGGCTTCGTCGGCCCAGTAGCCGGTCGGGTGCGTGCTGCCGTCGGCGAGGGTCCACCGGTCGGCGCCGGTCATCACGAAAAGAATGCGTGCCATGAGGCCACGGTAGGTGCGGGAAGGATAGGTTCGCCAATAGAAGCACCGATCCGTGCCATCGGGATGCCTATGATGGTCGGTGTGCAGAACACCACCGAGGAAGTCGCCGGACAGCGCGCGGACCTGAACCTGCTGCGGACGTTCCTGGCCGTCTACCGTGCGGGCACCTTCACCGCCGCGGCGCCGGTGCTCGGGCTGTCCCAGCCCACGGTGACGGCGCAGATTCGCACCCTGGAACAGCAAACCGGCCGCGAGTTGTTCACCCGGCTACCACGGGGCGTCGAAGCGACGCCGTACGCGCACGAACTCGCGTCCCACATCGCGGGCCCGCTCGACGCGCTCGCCGCCGTCGCGACCCCGCTCGGTGAGCACGCCGAGCCGGTTCATCTGGCCGGCCCGTCGGAACTCCTGTGCGTCCGGGTGCTGCCCGCGCTCGCGCCGCTCGTCGCCGACGGTGTGCAGTTGCGCGTCACGCAGGGCCTGCCCGAGCCGCTCCTGGAGGAGATGCGCGCGGGCCGTCACGACCTCGTCATCGCCACCCGGCGTCCGCGCGGCAGAGCGCTGGACTCGGTCCCGCTGGCCGACGAGGAGTACCTGCTTGTCGCGGCCCCGGCCTGGGCTCGGCGGCTCGACGCCGGTGACCTGTGTACCGCCCTGCGTGACGTTCCGCTGGTTACCTACGCCGAGGACCTGCCCATCGTGCGGCGCTACTGGCGCACCGTCTTCGGCAAGCAGCTCACCTCGCGCGCCGCGGTGACCGTGCCCAACCTGTACGCGGTCCTGTCCGCGGTCAACGCCGGTGCGGGCGTCAGCGTGCTGCCGCGCTCGCTGTGCCAGGAGTACCTTGACTCCGGCCGCCTCGTCCGTCTCCACGACCCGGAGGAACCGCCGCTGAACACGCTGTTCCTGGTGCAGCGGCCCGGCGCCGAGACGAACCCGCACGTCGTCCGCGTCCGGGACGCCCTCCGGCACGCGGCGCGGAGCTGGTAACGGCGCCGGACCCGCCACCGCGGGTTACGCCGGTTGCGCCGCCAGTGGAATGTACTGCTGCGCCGAGTGCACGTCCCGGTCGTTGATCGAACCCTGCGGGACTGCGCGGGGGTAGGAGACCTTGATCGTCCGCAGGTCGGGGATGCGGAAGATCTTCACCGCCGACGGCGCGACACCGTAGATCTCCGCGATTCCGGCAGGGGTAAGGCAATCCGCCGCCGAGGCCCGGGCGAACGTGGCCTCGTCGGGCAGGCAGACGTCGATCGTGACCCAGAACGGGCCCGCGTTCTTGGACCGGATCTTCGACGCGAGCGAGCCGAGTGTCGCGGTCATCTCAGCACACCTCCTCGACAGTGGTCCGGACCAGTTCGGCGGGGTCGCCGACCCGGACGGCGTGCTGGAGCACGAACGTGTAGAGGGTGCCGCGTTCCATCTCCGCGGGGGAGGACATGAACGACCAGCTCGGCACCGATTCCGCGCCGCGAAGGGGATGATGCAGCAGATAGGGGTTCGCGAACTTGGCGATCATGGTCGCGGTCTCCTGGTCCTTGGCGGTCGCGCAGAACACGACGCCCACCTCCTGCGGCGGACCCGGCGCCGGATCGAGATCACCGAGGACCGCGTTCCAGCCGTACGGGCGAAGATCGATGTCGAAACTGCCGGCGGGAATGCCCAGCGTGGCGGGAATCCGGTCGGTCAGGAACGACTCCAGCGAGCCGAGCCATTCGCCGATCCGGCTGAGCACCTCGGGTTCGCGGATCCCGACGATGCTCATGGTCTGCGCGCCCGCCGGTGCGGGGACTTCGGAGCCGCCCGGGAGGGCCGGGCGGCCACATTGAGGGCGCGGCACCAACGCGGCGACCATCCGCAAAACACCAGCTGGGGTACGGCAGCGCACACCGGGAGCCACCACCCGCCGCCGCCCGTCATCCGGCACCGCCCCCGTCATCCGGCACCGCCGCCCGCCATCCGGCACCGCCGCCCGTCACCGCGCAGCTCCCCGCGATCCGCCCAGCCGTGTCCGACTCCCTGCGGCCACCACCTCGGAGCTTGACGTGACGCGGCTCACGTGGATACGGTCTCGAACCACTATACGGTTTTGAAAACCGCAGAACGGTGTGTTGGAGGTCTGATGCCTGAGCCTGGGGTGCGCGTGCTCGGCCGCGCGTGCGATGTCCTGGACTGCTTCACCGAGTCCCAGCCGCGGCTCGGGGTGGCCGATATCCGCAGTCGCACGGGGCTGCCCGCGACCACCGTCGCGCGGATCGTGTCCACGTTGCTGCGCGAGGGACTTCTGGTCCGCGACGGCGACACCTACCGCGTCGGCCTGCGGGTGCTTGTCTGGAGTGCGCCCGCTCGCTCGGGGTCCGGTCTGCTCGGCGTCGCGCGGCCGTTCGTCGAGCAGTTGCGTGACGTGACGGGGGAGAGCGCCGGTCTCTACGTGCGCCAGGGCGCCACCCGTGTGCTCGTGGAGGCGGCGTCCTCGCACCACTCCGTGATCTACCGCGGCTACGTCGGCCAGGTTCTCCCGCTGCACGCGGGGTCGGCCGGTAAGTGCCTCATGGCCTTCGACGAGGACGCGCTCAACGCCGCGCTCGAAGCGGGCCTGGAGCGCTACACCGACTCCACGGTCGCCGCGGGGGAGGAGCTCGACCGGCAGCTGGCCCAGGTACGCGAGCGCGGCTGGGCGTTCACCGAGAGCGAGCGCGAGGTCGGCCTCAACTCGGTCGCCGCGCCGGTGATGGGCTTCGACGGCCGTCCGGAGGCGGCGCTGGCGATCGGCGCCCCCTCGATCCGGCTCGACCGCGAGGAGGCCGAGCGCGTCGGCCCGATCGTCGCCGCGACCGCGCGGGCCATCGCCGCCCGGATGGGCTACCTCCCGGACGGGGAACACGCCGATGTCTGACGCGTCCGTCCTTTTCGGACTTCTGCGCCGGGAAAGGCTGCTCGTCGCACCCGGTGTCTACGATGGACTGTCGGCCGCGGTCGTCGCGCGGGCGGGCGCTGAGGCCGCCTATGTTTCCGGTGCCGCCGTCTCCGCGGCCGAGGGCTTGCCCGACATCGGGCTCACCACCGTCACGGAGATCGCCCGCGCGATCGCCGTGACGCGGCGGCAGCTGGACGTGCCGGTCATCGCCGACGCGGACACCGGATTCGGCGACGAGACCAACACCTTCCGCACCGTGCGGACCTACGAGGACGCCGGCGCGGCGGCCGTGCAGCTGGAGGACCAGGTATTCCCCAAGCGATGCGGCCACCTCGACGACAAGGCACTCATCCCCGCCACGGAGTTCGCCCTCAAGATCGAGGCCGCGGTCGCCGCGCGGCGCGGAAGCCTCATCGTTGCCCGCACCGACGCGATCGCCGTCGAGGGTTTCGACGCCGCCATCGCACGGGCTGAACAGTACGTCGCGGCCGGCGCCGACGTGATCTTCATCGAGGCGCCGCAGACACTCGACCAGGTGGCGGCGATCCCGCCGTCGGTCGACGTTCCGATCATCTTCAACGTCGTCCCCGGCGGCAAATCGCCGGACGTGTCGCGCGAGCAGCTCGAACGGTTCGGCTACGCCGGTGCGATCCTGCCCGCCGCGACCGTCGGCGCCGCGTTCACCGCGATGACGAAAGCCATGTCCGACATCGCCGGGGACAGCCTCGTCTCCGGCCCCGTCGCCGCGCCTCGCGCGCTGTTCGAGGCCGTCGGTCTCGACGAGTGGGCCGCCCGGCGCGCCAGGAAAGAGCCGTCCCGTGCCTGACACCATCATCGAGAAGATCCTGGCCCGCGCGGCCGGGCTCGCCGATGTCCAAACAGGACAGATCGTGACCTGTGACGTCGACATGACCGTCGTGATCGACGTCCAGTTCGCCCACGACCGGCTCGCCGACGTCCGCCGCGTGCACGATCCGGACAAGATCGCCGTGGTGCTCGACCACGCGGTCCCGGCGCCCACGCCGCGCGACGCGGGGCACGGCACGAAAGCGCGGGCCTTCGTCGCCAAGCACGGCATCGACCGCTTCTACGACGTGGGCCGGCACGGGATCGTGCACCAGGTCATCGCCGAGCAGGGACTGGTGCTGCCCGGCACGGTCGTGTGCTGCACCGATTCCCACACCTGCGCGGGCGGGGCGCTCAACTCCGCCGCGCGGGGACTGGGCCCGCTGGAGATCCTCCAGATGATCTGCACCGGCCAGACCTGGTACCGAGTGCCGCCGACGATCCGGTACGAGCTGACCGGCACGAAACCCGCGCACATCAACGGCAAGGACATCTTCCTGACGATCTCCGGGCGCTACGGCGATGCCACCGACCACGCGCTCGAGTTCGGCGGCCCGGGCCTGGCGTCCGTGCCGATGGCCGACCGCCGGACCATCGCGACGCAGGGCGCCGAGATCGGCGCGGACTTCACGGTGTTCCCGTGCGACGCCCTCACCGAGGAATTCCTGGCAGAGGTGGCACCGGGCGCGTCCTTCACACCGGCCAACCCCGATCCGGACGCGGCCTACGCCGACGTGCGGACCATCGACCTCGGCACGATCGAACCGATGGTCGCACTGCCGGGCACCGTCATCAACAACGCGGTGCCGCTGTCCGGCCTCGACCGAACCCGCATCGACCAGGCGTTCATTGGCTCCTGCGCGAACGGCCAGCTCGCGGACCTCGCGGTCGCGGCGAGCATCGTCAACGGCCGCAAGGTCGCGCCGGGCGTGCGGCTCATCGTCACCCCGGCCTCGCAGCAGGTGTATCTCGAAGCGGTCCGGCGCGGCTACGTCGCCACGCTCGTGGAGGCCGGTGCGGTTGTCACGAACTCCACGTGCGGCGCGTGTTTCGGTTACCACATGGGCGTGCTCGCGCCCGGCGAGGTCTGCGTCACCGCCAGCACCCGCAACTTCCGCGGCCGGATGGGCAGCACCGATGCCGAGGTCTACATGGCCTCGCCCGCCACCGTCGCGGCGTCGGCGCTGATCGGTTACATCGCCGGACCGGACCAGCTGGCGGAGGTGGCGGCATGACCTCACCACTGCGGGTACGGGGCCGGGCCTGGGTTTTCGGCGACGAGATCAACACCGACGACATGTACCCCGGGTTCGCGATGAAGTTGCCCGTGCCCGAGGCGGCCCAGTACATGTTCGACGCCACCCGGCCGGGCTGGCCCGCGCTGGTCGAGGCGGGCGACATCGTGGTGGCGGGCCGGAACTTCGGCCTGGGCTCGAGCCGCGCGTGTGCCGAGCTGTTCGTCCACTTGGGAATCTCGTGCCTGGTGGCCGAGCAGTACAACTCCCTGTTCCACCGCAACGCCCTCAACTACGGGCTGCCGGCGCTCACCCTGCCGGACGCGCGCACGCTGCTCGACGAGGGCGACGTTCTCGCCATCGACGCCGTGGAAGGCGTGCTGCGCAACGAGACGCGGGGAACCGAGCACCACATCGAGCCCCTGCCCGCCTTCGTCGTCGAGCTGATCGCCGGCGGCGGGCTGATCAATCGCCTGGAAGCCGCCGGCTTCCTGGATCGCAACGACGCGACCGCAGGAGGAAAACCATGAAGAGCGGGAAAGCTCTGATCGCCGGCACGGCCGCCGTGGCCATGCTGCTCAGCGCGTGCGGAGGCAGTGGCGACGCGGCGGGGGTGACCTCGTTCGACATCGCCGTCAGCAACGCCTCCGAGCCGTACTCGATCCCCTGGCTGGTCGGGAAGGACCAGGGGTTCTTCGAAAAGCGCGGCGTGACCATCCGCGAGATCGTGCCGGGCAAGGGCGGCGGCACGACCGTGCGCAACATGCTCAGCGGTGATCTCCCGATGGCCGATGTCGGCTTCACCTCGGTGCTCGAATCGAGTGAGGCCGGTACGCCGCTGACCGTCGTCGGCGGCGGGACGCAGAGCGTCTACGGCCTCGATTTCTATGCGCTGGCAAGTAACGCGGGCGTGCGGACCATCAACGACGTCAGGAAATGGGCCTACACCAACCCGCAGTCGGTGACCCAGGCCCTGTCCTTCATCCTGCCCAAGGTCGCGGGCGCGACGCAGAACGTCGAGCGGGTCTCCTCGGGCGGCGTCGGGGAAGGAGTCGCCTTGCTGGAGGCGGGCAACGTCGACGTCGCCGTCGTCCCGCCCTCGGTCGTGGCGAAGACCGACAAGTTCCGGGTCGTCGTCTCCAGCGCCGACTACCTGAAGAAGTTCCAGCAGAGCGTGATCACCACGACCGCCGATTTCGCCGAGCGCAACCCGGACACCGTCAAGGCCGTGGTCGCCGGCTACGCGGACGCGATCGAGTTCATCCGCGCGAATCCCGCGAAGGCCGCGCAGCTCTACGCCGACTACATCGACATCGACGTCGCCGCCGCGACGGGGATCGTGGAGAAGGCGGTCAAGTACGACAACTGGGGCGCCGGTTTCGACGCCGAGGCGATCCAGCAGGCCGTCGAGGCACAGAAACTCGCCATGAACCGCACCGAACTCAAGTACTGCGACCTGTTCCAGAAGGCGTACCTGCCCGCCGGCGTTTCCACCACACTCCCGGCCGAATGCAAGTGAGGCGGCGATGAACACACAGACGCAGCAGCAGCGTGGCACCGCGTCCACCATGACGACCCCGATCGTCCGGGTCGAGGGCGTCGAACAGCATTTCGGTCCCGTGCACGCGCTCGGCCCCGTCGATCTGACGATCGGCCGCGGCGAGTTCGTGTCGATCGTCGGGCCCAGCGGGTGCGGCAAATCCACCCTGCTGGAGATCATCGGAGCCCTGCAGGACCCGGCGCGCGGTTCGGTCGAGGTGGACGGTGCGCCGCTGACCGGTCCGCGCCGCCGCACCGCGATCGTCTTCCAGGAGTCGGCGACGTTGCCGTGGCGCACCGTTGTGGACAACGTCGCCCTCGCGCTGGAGGTGCGTGGCGTCGGCCGCAAGGAACGGCGCGAGCGCGCCAGGGAACTGGTCGAGGTGGTCGGGCTCGGCGGGTTCGAAAACCATTACCCCGCACAGCTTTCGGGTGGCATGCGGCAACGCGTCGCCATGGCGCGCGCGATGTCGACCGGCCCGGACCTCATCCTCGCGGACGAGCCGTTCGGCGCGCTGGACGAACAGACCCGGATGCTGATGGCCGAGGAACTCCTTCGTGTCGTGGAGAAAATCGGCTGTGGCGTGCTGTTCATCACGCACAGCATCCAGGAGGCGGTGCTGCTCTCGGACCGGGTGCTGGTGATGGGCGCCCGGCCGGGACGGTTCATCGACGAGGTGCCGATCGACCTTCCGCGCCCGCGCGCGCATGCGGCACTGTCCGAACCGTCCGCGACCGCCGCGCAGGAGCGGATCTGGGCACAGATCCGTAACGAGGCCGAGGTGGCGATGGTGGCGACGAGGAGTGCGCGATGAGGCGTTCTTCGGTCGTCCCGTCCTACGTCCGGCCGACGCCGCGCCGGGTCGCCGGCCTGCCGTCTCCACTGTGGACACTCGTGTTCGTCCTGGTGGCCGTCGTCGCGGTCGAGGTGTACGCGCGCTCGGGTGCGGTGTCGCGGCTCGATCTCATCCCGGTGAGCGAGATGCTCTCGCGGGCGATCGAGTTGCTCGGTGACCGGAAGTTCGTCGTGGATTCGTTGCTGCGCAGTGTGTTGCTCATCTGCGCGAGCTTCGTCGCGTCGGCGGTGGCCGGGGTGGCGGTCGCCTACGCGATGGCCCGGTCGCGGTGGATACACCGGGCCGTGAAGCCGTATGTGAACGTCTTCTACGCGCTGCCGGTCTTCGCGCTGTACCCGGTGATGGTCGTGATGTTCGGGACCGGCGTCGTGCCGATCATCCTGCTCGCCACGTTGTTCAGCGTCGTCATCGTCATCGCCAACGCGCTGGTCGGGTTCGAGTCGACCCCGGCCATCGCCACCAAACTCGCCCGGTCGCTGGAAATGTCGCGGTCTCAGCAGCTGCGCAAGATCCTGCTGCCCTCGGCGCTGCCGGACATTCTCGCCGGGTTGAAACTGGGTCTGGCCTACGCGATCATCGCGGTCCTCGCGACCGAGTTCATCCTCGCGACCACGGGGCTCGGGCAGGTGGTCAACCGCGCCTACAACAACTTCGACACCATCGACATGTACGCCGGCATCGTGTTCGTCAGCGTTTTCGCGCTGCTCGCGAACCTCGCGCTCGGTGCCGCGCTGAACGCCTTCGACTGGAGGCGGCGATGAACGCCCGTCGCGCCTGGATACCGCCGCTGGTTCTCGCGGCCGCGCTTGTCGTCGTCTGGACGGTGACGGCTGCGCTGGCCGGCAGCGCCGTCTATCCCGGACCCGGCGAGGCACTCGCGAGCCTGCGGTCCGATCTCGGCGACAGCCGGTTCCTCGGCAGCGTCGCCGACACCGCGCGCGTGCTGCTGCTGTCCTACGGCGCCGCGGTCGCCGCCGGGGCGGTCACCGGGATGCTGCTCGGGCTCAGCGCGTTCTGGTCGCGGGCGGCCCTTCCCGTCGTGTACGCGCTGAACAGCGTCCCGAAGATCGTGCTGTACCCGATCTTCCTGCTGTTCCTGGGAATCGGGGATCTCAGCCGGGGATCCTTCGCGTTCGTCTCCGGTGTGCTCCCGATGTTCCTGATCATGGTGGAGGCCACCGCCGGGGTGAGCCGGCTGCACCTGAAGATGTCGGCGAGCCTCGGCATGTCGCGCTGGTCGCTGCTGCGCCGGATCGTGGTGCCCAGCGTGCTGCCCTCGCTCGCGTCCGGGATGCGGCTGTGTTTCGGGCTCACGCTGATCGGCCTGTTGCTGGCCGAGATGTTCTCCGGCTCCTCCGGCCTGGGCTACGAACTGCTGCGCAACCTGTCGCTGGCGCGGGTGGAGAAGATCATCGGCCAGGTCATCCTGGTCGGCCTGCTCGCGCTCGTGCCGACGCTGGCCCTGCAACAGCTGGAATCCCGTATCCGCAACCGTTATGAGGTGAAGGTGTGACGAACGAGCCGACCGATCCCGCTGGTGTCACCGGCAGACTCGCGACCTGGATCGCGAACCTGCGGCACGAGGACGTCCCGGAGCCCGTGCGTGAGCGGGCGCGGCACCTGCTGCTCGACGGGCTGGCCTGCGCGCTGGTCGGTGCGCGGCTCCCGTGGTCCGAGCGGGCCGTGGACGCCGTGCTGGCACTGGAAGGCAAGGGCGACGTGCCGTTGCTGGGCTGGGGTGTGACCACCTCCGCCCCCGCGGCGTGCCTGCTCAACGGCACCTTCATCCAGGGCTTCGAACTGGACGACTACCACGTGCGGGCGCCGCTGCACAGCAACTCGCTGGTCGTCCCGAGCGCGGTCAGCACCGTCGCGACGCTGGGCCGGGCGGTCTCCGGGCGGGAGCTGCTGACGGCGTTGATCGCCGGTTACGAGGTTGGCCCGCGGGTGGGGTTGGCACTGCACGGCGCCGAAATGCTCTCGCGGGGCTGGCACTCCGGTTCGGTGTTCGGCACGCACGCGAGCGCCGCGACCTCGGCCTGGTTGCGCGGGCTCGACGCGGCACGGGTCGAGGACGCGCTCGGGCTGGCCGGGACCCAGTCCGCCGGGCTGATGGCCGCCCAGTACGAGGCCATGTCCAAGCGGATGCACCACGGTTTCGCGTCCCGTAACGGTCTCTACGCGGCGGCACTCGCCGAAGCGGGCTACACCGGGATCAAACGCGTGTACGAGCGCGAGTACGGCGGTTTCCTCGCCACGTTCGGCGAGGGACACGATCCGCGCGCGGAGCTGATCACCGACGGGCTGGGGGAGGACTGGGTACTGATGGACTCCGGTGTGAAGGCCTACGCCGCGATGGCCGCCACCCACGCGCCCATCGACTGCGCGCTGGAGGCCCGCTCGCGCGGCATCGCGGCCGATGACGTCGAGTCGATCTCCGTCGAGGTCTCCCACACCGCGTACCACCACGGGTGGTGGAAACCCGAGCCCCCACTGGAGACGATCGGCGCCCAGATGAACATCGGGTACGCCGTGTCGGTGGCGCTGCTGGACGGCCAGGTGCTGCCCGAGCAGTTCACCCGCGACCGCATCTCCGCCGACGACGTCTGGTCGTTGCTGCGGCGAGTCGAGGTCCACCACTGCACGGACTTCGACCGCCAGGAGGACCGCTTCCGCACCCGGATGCGGCTGACGCTGCGCGGCCGGGACACCGTGGAGATCGAAGTGGACGGTCCGCTGGGCGGTCCGACGCGACCGCTGCCGAACGCCGATGTGGTGGCGAAGGCGCGGCGTCTCGCCGCCTCGCTCGACATCACCGAGCGGTGGGCACGCATCGAGCAAAGGGTGCTGGATCTGGACTCGCTGCCGGACGCCTCCGCACTGGTGGCCGATCTCGCGGCAGCAGTGCCGGCCCTGCCCATCACGCTCTGACCCGAGAGGACCTGCCATGACGAACCTCGCCGCCCTGCTGGGCCCGACCGCCGCGAAGCACCCCGCGCGCACGGCGATCGTCCTCGGCGACACCCGGATTTCCTATGCCCAGCTGGACAAAGCGTCGAACCAGGTCGCCAACCTGCTCGTCGCGAACGGGGTGCGCCGAGGTGACAAGGTCGCGTTGTCGTGCCCCAACCTGCCGTACTTCACGATCGTCTACTTTGGAATCATCAAGGCAGGTGCCACGGTCGTCCCGCTGAACGTGCTGCTGAAACCGCGGGAAATCGCTTACCACCTCGCCGATTCCGACGCGGTCGCGTACTTCGCGTTCGAAGGCACGGCGGAACTCCCGATCGGTGATTCGGCGGCGAAGGCGGTCGAGGAGACGCCTGCCTGCCGCTCCCTGTTCGTCGTGCCCGCGGCGGGAACGGGGCTGCCGTGGGCTGATCAGCCGGCCGAGTTCGAGACCGTCGACACCGACGACGAGGACACCGCGGTGATCCTCTACACGTCGGGTACCACCGGCCAGCCCAAGGGTGCGGAACTGCGGCACCGCAACATGCGGGACAACGCGCTGGCGGGCAAGGACGTGTTCGCGGCCGACGTCGCGAACCCGGACACCTACCTGTGCGTGCTGCCGCTGTTCCACTCGTTCGGGCAGACGGTGATCCAGAACGGGGCGATCGCCTTCGGGGGCACGATCGTCATGCTGCCGCGCTTCGACGCCACGGCCGCGCTCGCGTTGATGGTCAAGGAGAGCGTGACCTTCTTCGCGGGCGTGCCCACGATGTACTGGGGTCTGCTGGGCGCACTGGACGACAGCGCGGATGCGTCGTCGGTGGCGACTGTGGCGGCGAACCTGCGGATCGCGGTGGCCGGCGGATCGGCCCTACCGGGTGAGGTGCACCGCGAGTTCCGGGAGCGTTTCGGCGTGACGATCCTTGAGGGCTACGGGTTGTCGGAAACCTCGCCGGTGGCGTCGTTCTCGGTCTACGGGCAGGAACCGCGCGTCGGGTCGATCGGGGTGCCGATCCCGGGCGTCGAACTGAGGCTGATCAACGACGACTGGACCGACGTGCCCGACGATCCGGCCGCCGTGGGGGAGATCGCGATCAAGGGCCACAACGTGATGAAGGGCTACTACGGCCGGCCGGAGGCGACGGCCGAGGCCATCCGCGACGGCTGGTTCCGCTCGGGCGACCTCGCGCGCAAGGACACCGACGGTTTCTACTACATCGTCGACCGCGCCAAGGACATGATCATCCGGGGCGGTTTCAACGTGTACCCGCGGGAGATCGAGGAGCTGCTGATGACGCACCCGGCGGTCTCGCTGGCCGCGGTGATCGGTGTGCCGCACGCGTCGCACGGTGAGGAGATCAAGGCGGTCATCGTCAGGGCGAAGGACCACGACGACGTCACCGAGGCCGACATCGTGGCCTGGGCGAAGGAGAACCTGGCCGCGTACAAGTACCCGCGCATCGTGGAATTCCGCGACACTCTTCCGATGACCGCGACGGGGAAGATCCTCAAACGCGAGATCTGACGTTCTCGGGGCTGCGCGTTGCCGGCGGTGGTAGGCGGGGCATCACCGCAGTGCGCGTTTCAGGATCTTGCCCGTTGACGTCATAGGCAGTTGCCCGGTGAACTCCACGATTCGCGGGTACTTGTAAGACGCGAACTGCTCCTTGCCCCAGGCGAGTAACTCGGCCTCCGTCGTGGGGTCGCCGGGTTGCTTCACGACCACCGCCTTGATCTCCTCGCCGTGGGATTCATGCGGCACGCCGATCACGGCGACCAGTGCGACCGCGGGGTGGGTGATCAGGACCTCTTCCAGCTCACGGGGATAGACGTTGTAGCCACCGCGGATGATCAGGTCCTTCGAGCGGTCCACGATGTAGTAGTAGCCCTCGGCGTCCTTGCGGGCGAGGTCGCCGGAGCGGAACCATCCGTCGTGGATGGCCTCGGCCGTCGCTTCGGGCCTGCCGTAGTAGCCCTTCATCACGTTGTGGCCCTTGATCGCGATCTCGCCGACCGCGGCCGGATCGTCGGGCACGTCGGTCCAGTCGTCGTTGATCAGCTTCATCTCCACACCCGGCACCGGGCGGCCGACCGAGCCGACGCGCGGTTCCTGCCCGTAGACCGAGAACGACGCCACCGGCGAGGTTTCCGACAACCCGTACCCTTCGAGGATCGTCACGCCGAAACGCTCCCGGAAGTCGCGATGCACCTCGCCCGGCAAGGCCGCGCCACCGGACACCGCGACACGCAGGTTCCGGGCGAGCGCCGCGACATCGGTCGTATCCTCCAGCGCGCGGAGCAGCCCCCAGTACATCGTGGGCACACCGGCGAAAATCGAGATATCGTGCTCGAGCATCAACGCGAGTGCGGCACCGGCCTCGAAACGCGGCAGCATGACCAGCGTGCCACCGAAGGCCATGGCGGTGTTCTGGATGACCGTCTGCCCGAACGTGTGGAACAGCGGCAGCACGCACAGGTAGGTGTCCGGGTTCTCCTGGTCGATCGCGAAAACCTGCTCCAGCACAAGGGCGTTGTCGCGGAGGTTGCGGTGCCTCAGCTCCGCACCCTTGGGCTGACCGGTGGTGCCCGAGGTGTAGAGGATCACCGCGGTGTCCTCGTCGTCGGTCTCGACCGGCTCGAACACCGGCGGCTGCTCGTCCGCCCACGGTGTTTCCTGTCGGCGCCCGATGAGCAGCAACGTTTCGCAGCCAGGCGTCGCGTCGAACGCCTCCCGCGCCGCGCCCTCGATCGGCGACCCCTCGTAGGCCACGTACGCCTTCGCCTCGGAGTCGGCGAGATGGTAGGCGATTTCCCTGGCCTTGAGCAGGATGTTCAGCGGAACCACTGTCGCCCCGGCCTTGAGGATTCCGAAGTAGACAATGGGGAACTGCGGGAGGTTGGGGCAGGACACCGCGACCTTGTCACCGCGGCGGACGCCACGGGAGGTGAGCGCATGGGCGACCTGGTTCGCCGCCCGGTCCAGCTGTTCGTAGGTCAGTCTGGTCTCCCCGGCGATGATCGCCGTGCGGCCGGGGTATTTGCGGGTCGAGTTCTCCAGGAGCTCTGCGAGGTTGCCCATGCGTTCAGCCAATCCGGGTCAGAGGACGGTCAGTTCGAGCCGCGCACCGGCGTCGCCGCCGATGTCCAGTGTCTGCACCGTCGAGCGCATCGACGTGGCGTACCACCAGCGTTCCTGCGTACCGGTCAGCGGGATGAAATCGGGATAGTCACTGCCACACACCATGAGCAGCAGCGAATGCCCGGGCCGCACCACGTAGCCGGCCTCGCCGACCGACATGGTGAGGTCCGTCGGCTCGGGCGCGCTCAGCCGCCGCTGCCCGCGGCAGATGAACCGGGCCGAGCCGTCCGGTTCGAGATCCAGCAGGAACGCGAAGACGTCCATGGCCGGGCCGGTGGTGGAAACCGTGGCGTGCAAGGTCACCGGGCCGGCCAGTTCGAGCGGCTGGGTCTGCGGATCGCACCGGAAGGCCAGCACGTCCTCGCGGTCGGCCGTGCCGCGGTAGTCGGGCCATTCGGCGACCAGCAGCGACCACAAGTGCGTGGCGGTCGGCACGAGCTTGTCCGGGTCATGCGTCCACGACGCCGAGCTCCTGTCCCCGGGACGCTGCGGCACGAGCCGCCCGTTGCCGTCGTCCCGGCCATCCGCCAGGTGCAGGGTCAACCTGGTGGATTCCGGTGGCGGCCACGCGGTGGCGTGGCGGACCTCGTCGCTGTGCGCCAGCTGGTACTCGACGGGCGGAAGCGGCTCGGTCCCCTCGTCCGCCTTGAGGTAGCGGTCGAAAAACCGCAGCTCGCCCTCGAACCACGAGCGGAGCTGTTCGGGCGTGTTCAGCGGGATGTCGATGCTGCCCTCGTGCTCGACGTTGTCCGGGCGGTCGTCGAGCCGGGTGTCGTCGTGGTCGTGCGGCCCGAGTCGCAAATGGACAAGCGGATGCCACGCCGGATTCGCCATCATCGTGTGATAGTCACGCATCGCCTCGCCGCGGCAGTACGGATCGAACCAGCCCAGCGAGAGCAGCACCGGGACCGGCTTCGCGTCGAGCGGATGTCCCTCGGGGAAGCGGCGCAGCGGCGGCTGGGCGGACAGGTGCATGTCCATCGCGGGTGGCCGGACTCCCATCCGTTCCACCGCGTCCTCGAACGTGTTGATGAGCGGCCGATGTGACCAGTCGAAGGGCTCGTCGTGCGCGAGAAGATCGTTGACGACGTAGAAGTCCATGACGTACTGGAAATAGAACGCCCACTCGGGCTCGCCCGGGGTCAGCTGTGCCGCGCCGAGATTCGTGTTGGTGTTGCGCGGGGCGATGGCCCGCAAGGCCGGGTGGTTCGTCGACAACGCGGCCCACTGCGTGAAGCCCACATAGGACAGTCCGGTCATTCCGACGCGCCCGTTCGACCACGGTTGTTTCACGATCCAGTCGATCGTGTCGTAGCCGTCGAGGGCTTCGTTCACCCACGGCACCGTCTCGCCTTCGGAGCGGAACTTCCCGCGGGTGTCCTGTGCGACGAGTGCGTATCCCCGTTCGAGCAGCGCCTCGGCGAACACGTCGATGCGGATGATCTCGCCGTTCTTGTCGTAGGGCAGGCGAGTCAGGACGACGGGTACGGGACCCTCGGTTTCCGGTAGGTACACATCGGTGGCCAGCTGGACTCCATCGCGCATTCGGACCATGTGGTGCTCGGCGTGATCACTCAGCGGACCGGGCGGAACGTGCGTGAAGGACAACGGGGCGGGGTTGGGCCGAATCGATTCCGCGGTCACGTCCGCCTCCTCCTTGAGGTAACAGGACTGGAGTTACGTTTCGTAACGCGACTCCAGTCGCGTATTGGAGATAGTAGGGCTGCGGCGGTGGCGGTGTCCAGCCCTGCGCGGGGGGATTACCCAGTCGTAACGTGGGTGCGTCAGTCGTTACGTGGCCGGGCGCTGGTTACTCGCCCGCGTGGCCCGAAAAATACTGGATGAGCAGGAAATGGGCCTGTTCGACGATGACCGGGTCGCCGTTCTCGTCGTCGGTGAAGGCGAACTGGAAGAGGCGTTCGATGGCGTGAATGGCGACGCTGCAATGGATCTTGGTCAGTCCGTCGAAAAGTGGCGCGTGCCTGCGGAACTCGTGCAGCACGCGGCCGGCCCAGTCATCGATGCAGAGCTCGTCGAGTGCCCGGACGCGTTCGGTGAGGTTCTGCCGGACCCACAGTTCCCGGATGAGCGGGTTGCGGTGTTCCTCGGTGTAGTAATCGATCAGGATGTCGACGATCTCGGTCCAGCGCCTGCCCCGCCGCTTGTCCAGCGCCTGCTGGAATGTCCCGGTCGATGATTTCATCTGTCTGTAACACAATTCGTCGAGAACCCGCTCGGGGGATTCGAAGAACGCGTAGAACGAGCCGCGGCTGACGCCGGACTTCTCCAGTAACAAGGTCGGCGAACCCACCACGGCCTCGTAGCCGATGTTCTGCACCAGCCCGGCCGCCGTCTCCAGTACCTGCTCGACCATGGCGCGGGAACGCTCCTGTACTGGCTGTTTGCGCAGCCCGCCGTCGAGGCGCTCATGCCAGGCGAGTTGCGCGGTCCGGGAAGCAGGCCGTGGCACCGACACTCCTTGTGCTGGACTTCGGGCGGCGCCGGCGCGGTGGCCGGCGGCTCTCTTGCGGGCTTTGAGTCTACGCGTGAATACGTCGCGAACGACCCGTAGACACGACGGGAATCGTGTATTAGCCTACTGCAAATGCGACTCTGGTCGCGTCTTAAATCCCGATTCGAGTCTGTTCCCGCAGCGCTACCAAAGGTGACGGCATGGTCGGAAATCCTCCACCGCAACACCTCCGCGAAACCCCACCGGCGCGGGAGGCGGCGACTCCCTCGCGCGCCTGCCCGGCCATCGCCGTCGTGGGTAGCGGCCCCGCCGGGTGCTACGCGGCGCAGTTCCTGGCGAAGAAATGGCCGGACTCGGAGATCACCGTCTTCGAGTCGCTGCCGGCGCCCTACGGGCTCATCCGGTACGGCGTCGCGGCCGATCACCAGGGCACCAAGGGTGTGTCACGGCAGTTCGACCGGCTGTTCACCCGCGACGGCGTCCGGTTCGCGGGCAACGTGACGATCGGCCGCGACATCGCGTTCGACCGGCTCGCCGAAAGCTTCGACATCATCGTGCTGGCCACGGGGCTGCCCGGTGACCGGGGGCTGGCGGTGCCGTGCGAGCAGGGGGCGCGCGTCGTCGGAGCCGGTGCCCTGCTCCGGGCGCTCAACGGGTTTCCCCAGGATGTGCTGCCGCGGGACGAGGAAGGCCGGTGCGTGCCGCTCGGCCGCCGGGTGGTGGTCGTCGGCATGGGCAACGTCGCCCTCGACGTGCTCCGCCTGCTGTCCAAAAAGGACTTCACCGGCTCGGACATCCACGACGAACTGCTCGGCCGGATACGACCGGCGCCGCCGGAGACGATCGACGTCCTGGCCAGATCCCGGGCGTCGCAGTCGAAATGCGACGCGGCGATGCTTCGCGAGCTGATCGCGTTGGCGGACGTCGACGTCGCCGTCTCGGGACTGACCGGCACCGACGAGGGGCCCGTCGTGGACCTGTTGCGCGAGTTCGCCGGACCGGCCGGTCCGCAAGACGTCCCCGGCCGCACCCAGGTGACCTTCCACTTCGGGCTCGTGCCCGAGTCGATCACCGCCAGGGGCGGTGCGACGGTGCTCGCCGCCCGGCGGCCGGACGATGGTGGACCGCCGGCGGAGTTCGCCGCGGACACCGTTGTCACCGCCATCGGGTTCACCCAGGGCGAAGCCTGTCCCCGCCAGGACTGGGCCGGCGACCACGTCTACCGCGTCGGCTGGCTTCGCCGGGGCGCGCGGGGGACCATTGCCCAGAACCGCAAGGACGCCCAGGCGGTCGTGCGGTCCATCGTGGACGACTTCGAGGCCGGGCGGATCGGGACGGCCGGACCGGGGTTCCGTGCCGTGGAGGGTTCGCTCGCGGAGCGGGTCGTCGGTTTTCCCGACTGGCAGCGGATCGACGACGTGGAACGACGGGCCGCACCACCCGGCCGCTGCCGCCGCAAGATCACCGAGATCGAACAGATGCTCGCCATCGCTATGGGACACAACAGAAAGGACGTCGCGTGAACACGCTCACCATCCTCTTCGGCACCGAGAGCGGCAACGCCGAGATGGTCGCCGAAGACGTGGCCGCCGCACTGGCGGACAACGGAATCGAAGCGCGCGTCACGGGCATGGAGGACTACGACGTCGACGAGCTCGGTAACGAGAAGCTGGTCGTCCTCATCACGTCGACCTACGGGGAAGGAGAACTACCGGAATCCGCGGCGCCCTTCTACGAGGCGCTCACGAAAAGCGAACCCGACCTCTCCGGCCTCCGGTTCGCCGCGTTCGGCCTGGGAGACAGTACTTATGAGACGTACAACAACGGCATCGCCACGTTGATCGCCACCTTCACCGACCTCGGCGCCAGCCAGCTCGGCGAGACCGGCTACCACGACGCGGACAGCGGACTGCCCGCGTCCGACGTCGCGATCGAATGGGCCAGCACCATCCCGGTTCCCACCGCGTCGGTCTGACCGGCCGCGGTGGAACGGCGTGCATCCGGGGGGTGCGCACGCCACGTTCCCGCACACAACACCTGACCGCTCACCTCACACCGGAGGAAACCGAAATGAGCGACAGCACGCCCTCCGTCAGTTCACCGGACGTCGCCGTCCTCAGCGACGGCCCCCAGCAGGACAAGCTTTCCGGCCGGATGGGGGTCAGCTCACTGATGCTGACCGTCCTGGCCTTCTCGGCCCCCATCGCCGTGGTCGCCGGGTTCGTTCCCTTCACCATCGCCTACGGAGGCCAGGGCGCCACCTTCGCCTTCGTCCTGACCACCGTTCTGCTGCTGCTGTTCGCGGTGGGATACGTGACGATGGCGAAGCGGATCCCGAAACCCGGTTCGTTCTACGCGTTCGTCAGCGCGGGCATGGGGAAGGTCACCGGGCTGGGCGCCGCGTTCCTCGCGATCGTGTCCTACCTGCTGATGCTCGGCGGGTGCTTCGTGTTCATCGGGCTCACCGCGTCCGAGCTCATCTCGAGCATGCACGGACCGGAGACGCCGTGGTGGCTCTGGGCGATCATCTCGTGGGCCGTCGTCGGCATCCTGTGTTACTTCCACATCGAGGTGTCGGCGAAGGTGCTCAGCGTGGCGATGGTGCTCGAGGTGACCATCGCGATGATCTTCAACGTCGCCGTTGTGCTGCACGGCGGCGGTCCCGAGGGCTTCTCCGCGACCCCGTTCTCGCCTACGGCACTCGGGAACGGCGACGTCGCCGTGACGATGTTGTTCGCGATCATGGTCTTCATGGGCTTCGAGGCCACCGCGGTGTTCCGCGACGAGGTCCGTGACCCCGACCGGACGATCCCGCGCGCCACCTACGGGGCCGTGCTCTTCGTGGGGGTTCTCTACACCCTGTCGTGCTACCTGCTCACCACCGCCTACGGCCCGGGGGCGGTGGACGCGGCCAACAACGATCCGAAGATGATGTTCCCCGCCGCCATCGGCCAGTTCGTCGCGCCGTTCTTCACGCAGCTGACCTTCATGCTCATCATCACCTCCGAACTCGCCGCGGCGATCTCGGTGCACAACGTGGTGGCCCGCTACCTCTACAACCTCGGCCGTGACCGCGCACTGCCCGGCTACCTCGCGAAGGTGCACCGCCGCCACCATTCGCCGGCGCGCGCGTCCACGGTCACCGCGATCATCATCGCGATCATCCTGCTGCCACTCGGGCTCACCAACACGGCGGGTGTCGGACTCGACGCGCAGCTGTTCGGCCTGGCCACGGTCGGCCTGCTGATCCTGATGGCACTGGTCAGCGCCTCGGTCATCGTGTGGTTCGCCAAGCAGGGCAGGCGTCCCGGCGAGACCTGGTTCAAGTGCTATGCCGCGCCAGGCATCGCGGCCCTGACGCTCGGCGGCACCGTGGTGTTCGCCGTGGCGCGCTTCGACCTCGTCGTCGGCGGCACGCCGGGCCAGAACCTCATCATGCTCGCCGTGCTCGCCATCTCGATCGTGGCGGGTGTGGGATTCGCGGCCTACCTGCGGTCCTCGAGGCCGCAGGTCTACGCGGGCCTGGGCCAGACCGCGGTGTAAGCGCTTCGCCACCCGAGTGGAAAGGACAACGCACATGGAAGTTCGCACCACGTCCACCGTTCCCGACACCTGCCCGGAGGTCACGCGGTACCTGCCGTGGACCGATCCGGACTTCCGGGTCGATCCCTACCCCTACTACGCCCGTGCCATGGCGGAGGCGCCGGTCCTGTTCGATCCGGCGGACAACAGCTACGTCCTCACCAAGTACGAGGACCTGATGCACTACGGCAGGCTGCCGTCGATCCGCATCGCCCCGGAATGGGAGAAGGCGGGCGCCTGGCGCGTTCTCCAGGACATGGCGCTGGGCCACGACGAGCCGGACCACACGCGGCTGCGGCGCCTGACGAACAAGTGGCTCACGCCCAAGCGGATCAAGGATTGGGCCGCGCTGACGGCCACGATCACCGACGAGGTCCTGGACCGGATCGGGCCGGACGGCCTGGTCGACGGCTCGGCCCTCGCGGTGGAAGCCACTCACCGCACGGTCTGTCACCTGCTGCAGATCCCCGGTGACGATCACGACCTGGTGCGCCGGACGATGCGTCAGGCGATGCCCGTGCTCAGCGCGCGCGCCGGTCAGCACGAGATCGACGAGTCCGAAACGGCCATGCGCGTCATGCGCCGGCGCACGATCGAACTGATCGAGTTCAAACGGGCGAACCCGGGCGACGGGCTGCTGGACTCCCTGCTGGCCGCGCGCGATCGTGGCGAGATGACGGAGGCCGAACTGGTCTCGACGACGCTGTTCTTCTACGTCGTGGGCCACATGGACTCCAGCTACCTCATCTCCTCGGGGCTGCACCTGTTCAGCAAGCGGCACGATCTGCTCGACGCCTTCCGGGCCAATCCGGACAAGCACGAGTCGTTCGTGACGGAGCTGGTCCGCTACGACGCGCCGGAGCCGGTCGTGACCAGGACGGTGACCGAGGACCTCGTGATCCGCGGGGTGCCGGTGCCGGCGGGCAGCAGCCTGCGGCTGATGCTGGGCGCGGCCAACCACGACCCGGACGTCTACGACAATCCCGACGAGTTCGACTTCACCCGGCCGCCGGAACAGACCCGCAACCTGACGTTCAGCTTCGGCAGCCACACCTGCCAGGGCAGGCTGCTCGCGGAGGCGATGATCCGGGTCGTGTTCGAGCGGGTCGCGGCCCGGTACTCGCGCATCGAGGTCACGGCGGAGCCCGACATCCGCAACACCGACGCCTCCCGCCACTACTTCTCGCTTCCGTTGCGGCTGCACCGATAACCCTTACCCAGAAAGGAAAATCATCAGATGACACACACTTCAGCGGTCCCCACGGTCGTGATCGGCGACGCCCGCTCGATCGAGCTGGAGGACTGGGGCCCGCTCGCCGAGGCGACGGGCAAGCCGATGCGCCAGTCGGGCAAGAAGCTGTGGACCGGCGACGGTGTGCTGGAGTTCGGCCTGTGGGAGTGTGAGCCGGGGCCGTCGCGGTGGCTGTTCGAGACCAACGAGTCCATCACCGTGCTGTCGGGCCGGATGACGGTCACCCCGGACGGCGGTGAGCCCTACGAGGTCAAGGCCGGGGACAGCGCACTGTTCCCGCGTGGCTGGTCGGGAACCTGGGACCTGCACGAGACGATTTTCAAGGTATACACCGCCTTCTGACCGCAAGGGAGTGACAGATGCCGGGAAAGTTGCGGACCGTGCTCGGGGACATCGAGCCGTCCGAGATGGGTTCGGCCCTGCCCCACGAACACGTCTTCGGTGCCGTGGAGATGTACTGGGATCCGGGTGAGGACCCGCGTGCCGACCACGATCCCCATTCGGCGCCCACGCTGGAGAATCTCTGGCACTGGCGCGAAAACCCGTGTACCAACCGCGGAAATTTGCACATGGGTGACGAGCAGGACGGGATCGACGAGGTCGGGGTCCTGCCGGAGCTGGGCGTCGGCACGCTGGTCAACCTGTCCCCGATCGGCATGGGCCGCAACGCCACCGGGCTGAAGCAGGTGTCGGAGGCGACCGGGGTGCACATCGTGGCGGGCTCGGCCTACTACGTGGCCGCCAGCTGGCCCGAGGAGCGCCGTGCGATGACCGAGGACCAGCTGGCCGAGGAGATCATCGGCGAGATCACGGTCGGCATGGAGGGCACGGACATCCGCGCCGGCATCGTCGGTGAGGTCGGCCTGTCCTGGCCGCTCGACCCGCTGGAGGAACGCTCGCTCGCCGCGAGCGTGCGCGCGCATCGGGCGACCGGTGCCGCGCTGTCCATCCACAACCCGTACTACGTGCCGGGTGCGGAGACCCTGCGCGAGATCGGGCAGCGGATCGCCGATCTCGGTGCCGACATGAACCGCGTGATCATGGGGCACTGCGACGGGTTCGCCAGGGATCCGAAGTTCGTCGACGTCGTGACCGAGCTGGGCTGCTACGTGGAACTGGATCTGTTCGGGTATCCGAGCGGCTACGAGCCGGAGGTGGATTTCGTCTACCCGTCCGACGAGCTCCGCATCGACACCATCCTGAGCCTGATCAAGGCCGGTCTCGCGGATCGCCTGCTGCTCTCGCACGACATCTGCTTCAAGACGAGCAGGCAGAAGTTCGGCGGGAACGGCTATGGCTACATCCACCGCGTGATCGTCCCGTGGCTGCGGCGCAAGGGTGCCGGCGAGGACGCGCTGGAACAGATCCTGGTGCGCAACGCTCAGACGGTGCTGCCCGTCACGGGTGGTGACGGTTCGGTCTGACCGGCCCGGCGAGTACGGCCCCCTTCGCTGTCCTGTTCGGACGGTGAAGGGGGCTCACGTCGTGCGCGTGTGGCGCCAGACGAGTCCGCCTGCCGCGAGTGCGGCGACGGCCAGGACGGCGGCGAAGATGGTCGATCCGGCGGCGATGCCCAGTGCGTCGCTGAGGTAGCGCGGCGGCGATGACGATCGCCGGATCCAGCGTGCGTGCACGGCGACGAAACGCGCCGCCATGCAGGCGAGCGCCGCGAGGGCGCCGGTGAGCAGGATGGCGCGGACGCCGGGCCCAATGAGAGCACGAACGAGGTCGACGTGATTCCCCGGGCGACGACCGCGATGCCGAGCGCGACCTGCGCACGGTGCGCGCGAGGTAGGTGCGGGTACCCGCACCCAGCCACTGGTGACGCGTTCGAGCAGGCGCGGCACGACGACGGCCGCGGTCAGTAGCAGTACCGCGGCGACCACGAAGATCGTCCCCGTGGGGCGGGCAGTGCCTCCGGCAGCACCCCGGCGAGCAGTGGCTCGAGCCCCGGCGCCGAAGACCGGCCAGGCGGCGAGCGTGGCGGTGCGGGCCCGGGCCGCCACGCCGACGTCGACGACGGCGGCCATACCCGCGGAGACCGTGCTGCCGACCGCGTTCCCGGGCGAGCAACCGGGCGATGCCCAGCGTGCCGGCGGAGAACGCCAGCCGCTGCTGCCACAGCACGTACAGCGGGGTTCGACAGCACGAACACCGCGGTGACCGGCCAGGCGGCGAGCCAGCGACGGCCGGCACGGGGCGGGGGCATGCACACGACCCCAGTCGCCGACCTGGATCTCCCTCCCGCCGAACTGCCGCCACCACTGCCCGAACCGGCGCGCGAGGAGCTGCGGCTGGAGGTCGTGCTGGGCGCGCCGAGCGATCCGCTGCAGCTGACGATCGTGCGCAAGCTCCCGTTTTCCCGGCTTGCTGGACCTCGTCGCCGCCTGGAAACCCGGGAAATGAGACAACCCCCTCCGCCGTCCGGACAGGACTGCGAAGGGGGCCGTTCTCCTTGCCGCTCAGGCCTTCTGCCGGCCGATCCGCGCGTACACGCCGGGCCGCTTCCGCCGGTAGACCAGTGCGAGCACCATGCCCGCGGCGAACACACCCCACACGATCGCCTGCTCGGCCACCGCCTCGGTTTTCGAACCGCCCGTCAGCGTGGTGAAGTTGGTGATCGCCAGGTACAGCACCGCGCCCATGCCCAGGGCGCTGAGCAGCGGCGCGATGTGCCACCGGGTCGAATCCCTGATGTCCCGCCGCCGCCGGAAGAACGCGATGACGGCGATGCTGGTCAGGGTCATCAGCACCATGATGGCGAACCCGCCGGTCCCGGCGAGCTGCGCGTACCACAGGTCCGGCGAGTCGATCCCGCTGAAAGCCAGCAGAATGACGAACAGCACCAGGCTGACGGTCACCGAGCTGATGTAGGGGGACCCGTGCCGCGCGTGGACCTTGCCGAGCCGGGCCGGCAGCACCCGGTCGACGCCGAGCGAGAAACAGTACCGGGACACGATGTTCTGCACCGACAACAGTGCCGCGAACGCCGAGGTCACCACCAGTACCGTCACCACATCCTTGGCCCACGTACCCACGAACTGCTGCACGGAGGCGGAGAACATCCCGGTCGGATCCGTGGCCGCCGCCTGACCCGCCTGAGTGGGCCCGAATGCCGCGATGAGCAACCAGGTCGCGGCGATGTAGAACACGCCGATCGCGCCCACCGCGAGGTAGGTGGCGCGGGGCACCGTCTTGCGGGGATTCTTCGTCTCTTCGCGGAAGATCGCCGTCGCCTCGAAGCCGCCGAAACTCAGGGCGGCGAACAGCACCGCGACACCCGCTGAACCGGAAACCAGGGCACCCCAGGTGAACGAGGACAGCGGAATGCCCTCGGGTCCGCCCTTGCCGACCACCGCGCCGTCGAAGATCAGCACGATCGCGATCTCGCACACCATCACGACCGACAGCACCTTGGCGGAGAGGTCGATCCGGAAATAGCCGAGCACACCCGTGATCACCAGCACCGCGAACGAGTACAGGTACCAGGGAATGGCGGGAGCGCCCATCATTTCCAGGAGCGCGCCCAGCGAATTGCCGATGAAGATGTACGTGGCGGTGGCCATGAAAAGATAGCCGACGATCGCCAGGAAACTCGCTCCGAGCCCGGGCAGCCTCCCGATTCCCGCGGTGATGTAGGCATAGAACGCACCGGGGTTGTCGACATAGCGCGTCATCGCCGTGTACCCCACCGAGAAGACGAGCAGGATCGCCATCGCGATCACGAAGGCCAAAGGCGCGCCCGTCCCGCCGAAGCCGATGAGGTACGGGATCACGGCGGAGACCACCATGATGGGCGCGGACCAGGCCAGTACCGTGAACACCAGCTCGATGACGCCCATCCGGCCCTTGAGTCTGCTGGACTGCGTGGCGGGATCGCGGGTTTCTCGGGCAGGCGGCGCGCCCGCCGCGTTCAACTCGTTACTCATAAATGTTTTCCTCTCCAGCAAGGAAAAGGGAGAAATGCGGGGCGAAAGGAATTCCGCGCCGCTCGAGCGGAGATCAGCCCTCGCGTCGACGCCCAGGACCGGACTGTAGTTCAGTTTGGTAACGCGACTAGAGTCGTGTATGGTCGATCGTAACCGCGCCCCTCCTGAATGTCTACGGCCGGCCGGCGGCAATGACGTCGTTGGGTCGCGGTCGGGCAAGTTCCGCAGGAGGGGGTGCCAATGAGACGGGTCGCGTACCCGGAGGGCAGAACCGGGCAGCTCGCGGGCGGGCTGCGCAAGCTACCGGTGCAGGAGCGTTCGCGGGCCATGGTCGAGCAGGTGCTGGAGACCGCGCGCGAGCTGGTGGAGAACCTCGGTTACGAGGCGGTGGTGGGGTCGCCGACGCTGTTGCTGGAGAAGTCGGGCGTCAGCCGCGGCTCGTTCTACGCGTTCTTCGAATCGCCCGAGCGGGTCCTGGAGGAGCTGTGTTACCGGCAGATGCAGGACTCGACCGAGGGCCTGGAACGGATTCTGGCGGCCCGGCCGGGCAAACGCTGGACCGAGGTCGTCGACATCCTGATCGACTACTACACCGAGGAACACCGCAACCCGCTCATCCGGGAACTGTGGGTCCGGCAGAACCTCACCGAGCGCGTGCGCGCACTCGACGAGCTCTATATCGGCAAGTGGGCCGAACGGGTCCTTCGTGAGCTGCGCGAGCATGCGCCGTTGTTCGACGGGCTGACCGAGACCCACTGCAGTGTCGCCCTGCACGCCGTCGAACGCCTCATCCAGTTCGCGTTCAGCGACGACGTCAACGGTGACCCCACGGTCATCGGTCAGGCCCGTTTCCTCCTTGTCCAGTACTTCAGTGGTCACGCGGGCGCATGACCGGCCGTGCTGAAGAAGACGTTCTTCACCTCCGTGTAGGCGTCGATGGCGTCCGGGCCCAGTTCCCGGCCCAGCCCGGACTGCTTGAACCCGCCGAAGGGCGTGGTGATGCGTACCGAGGTGTAGGAGTTGACCGCGAGCGCGCCGGCGTCGACCGCGCGGGCCACCCGCATCGACCGGGCCGCGTCCGAGGTCCAGATCGAGCCGGCCAGCCCGTAGACGGTGTCGTTGGCGCGGGTCACGGCTTCTTCCTCGCTGTCGAAGGCGAGGATGGACACGACCGGGCCGAAGATCTCCTCGCGAGCGGCCCGGTGCCGGTCGTCGATGGGATGCAGAACCGTGGGCGGGAACCAGAAACCGGGGCCGTCGGGCGCGTTGCCGCGCAAGAGCACCGGCGCGTCGTCCACATAGGACCGTACGCGCTCCGCCTGCTGTGCCGACACGAGCGGGCCCATCTGGGTCTTCTCGTCCAGCGGGTCGCCCACCACGATCTCGCCGACCACCGCTTCGAGTTTCTCCAGGAACGCCGGCAGGGCCGGACGTTCCACGAACACCCGCGAGCGGGCGCAGCAGTCCTGTCCCGAGTTGCCGAACACGGCCCCGGTCAGTCCGCTCGCCGCGGCGTCGAGGTCGGCGTCGGCGAACACGAGCGAGGCCGATTTTCCGCCCAGCTCCAACGTGACGCGCTTGATGCCGTCCGCGGCGCGGCGCGCGATGTCCTTGCCGACCTCGGTGGACCCGGTGAACGCGATCTTGCCGATCCCGGGGTGCTCGACGAGGGCCCGGCCCAGCGTGCGGCCAGGGCCGACGGCGACCGTGAGCAGCCCGTCCGGCAGGCCCGCGGCGGTGGCGATCGTGGCGAGTTCGCGTGCCGTCATCGGGGTGAGTTCCGCGGGTTTGAGCACGACCGCGTTGCCGGCGGCGAGCGCGGGCGCGACCTTCCAGGACGCGATGGTGAGCGGGAAGTTCCACGGCGTGATCAGCCCGACGACGCCGATGGGTTCGCGGAAGGTCATGTCGACCCCGCCGTCGACGGGAATCGTGTGGCCCAGCAACCGTTCCGGGGCCGCGGAGTAGTAGCGGAACGTCGCGGCCGCGCCCGCCACCGCGCCGCGGGCCTCGCTGATCGGCATACCGACGTTGCGGGATTCCAGCTGCGCCAGCAGTTCCGAGTTCGCCGTGATCGCCTCGGCGATCGCCAGCAACACTTGCGCCCGGTGCTGCGGGGAGGCGGCGGCCCACTCCTTCTGCGCGCGCGCCGCGCGGGCGACGATCGCGTCCAGTTCGGCGACGTCCGTGGTCTCGACGGTGTCGAGCACGCGCTCGGTGGCGGGCTCGATGACGTTGATGGTGCTCACGCCGGCTGGTCCTCCTTGGCGGTCCGCGCCGCGACGGTGACGAAACCGGTCAGCGCATGGTGAAGTTGGTCGGCTTCCGGGTGCCATTGGACGCCCAGAGCGTAGCGGCGGGACGGGAACTCGATCGCCTCCGGAACCCGGTCCGGAATGGACCACGCCGTCACCACCGCGTCGGTACCCACGGCGGCCACGCCCTGGTGGTGATGCGAGTTGACGAGTTGCACACCACCGCCCGACAGCGCCGCCGCGTGCGTGTCCGGCACCACGTCGATCTCGTGGAAGGTGGTCTGGTCCAGCTTTCCCGGCACCGGCCGGTGCTCACCGAACCCGGCGTCGAGCAGGTGCTCGTGCAACGTGCCGCCGGCGGCGACGTTCAGGATCTGCATACCGCGGCAGATTCCCAGTACCGGCAGATCGCGGGCGAGCGCGGCGCGAGCCAGGGCCAGCTCGAACGCGTCGCGCTCCGGCACGGTCGCCTCGGTGCGCTCGGTCCTGACCCCGCCGTAGGTTTCCGGTTCGACGTCGACCCCGCCGATGAGCAGCAGCCCGTCGATGCGGTCCAGCAGCAGTTCGGGATGTCCGGTCGCGCGGGCGTCGGGGATCAGGCCGAGCGGCACGCCGCCGGCGGCGCGCACCTTGCCGAGGTAGGTGTCGGGCACGATCGCGGCCCGTTGTGCCCAGAAGCCCCAGCGGGCTTCCTCGTAGGCGGCGCAGAGGCCGATGACAGGTGTCGCCATGCCGAATCAGCCGATCTCGTCCGCGAACTTGTTCTCCGCCTCGGTGAGGCAGCGATCCACGATCTCGATCGCCCGCTCGGCCTCGGCGCGGGTGAGCACGAACGGGGGAGCGAGGTGCAGCACGTCCCACACGCGGGTCACCAGACCTTCTTCCTGCGTACGCAGGCCGAGGAACTTGATGAACGGGTGGGAGGTGCCCCACGCCTGCCTGGTTTCCTTGTTCTTGACGAAGTCGATGGCGGTCAGCAGGCCCTTGCCGCCGCGGACGTCGCCGACCGTGGGGTGGGCCTTGAGCCGCTGGGCCAGTTCGAACACGTAGGTGCCCATCTCCGCGGAACGCTCGACGAGCTGTTCCCGCTCCAGGATCTCGATGTTCTTCAGCGCGCCGGCCGCCGCGACGGCGTGGCCGCCAAAGGTGATCAGGTGGTTGAGGGCGCGGCCCGACGGGCGGAAATCGTCGAAAATGGACGACCGCACGGCCACCGCGGCGATCGGCGCGTAGCCGCTGGAAAGTCCCTTCGCCATGGTCATGATGTCGGGCACCACGCCGTAGTGCTCGGCGGCGAACCACTTGCCGGTCCGGCCCCAGCCGGTGATCACCTCGTCCATGATCAGCAGCACGCCGTAGCGGTCGCAGATCTCCCGCAGCATCTGCCAGTAGACCGGGCTGGGCAGGTGGGTGCCGTTCGCGGCGGAGATCGGCTCGCCGATCACGGCGGCCACGTTTTCCGGGCCCTGGACCAGAATCTCCTGCTCGACGTAGCGGGCGCACATGATGTCGCCCTCTTCGCCCTCCAGGCCGAAGTCGTTGCGGTAGTGGTTCGGCGATGGCACCTTGCTCACCCCGGCCATGAACGGGCCGAAGTAGCTCTCGCTGGCGCTGCCGGTCAGGCTCGCCGCGCCGAACGTGGTGCCGTGGTAGGAACCCCGGCGCCCGATGACCTTGTACCGCTTGCCGAAGCCGCGCATCACCTGGACCTGCTTGGCGATCTTCAAGGCGCTCTCGACCGCCTCGGAGCCGCCGGAGCAAAGGAAAACGCGGTCCAGATCGCCCGGCGTGAGCGAGCTGATCTTCTCGGCCAGTGCGATGGCGGCGGGGTTGGCCGCGTTGGAGGCGGCGGTATAGGCGATCTTCTTGGCCTGCGCGGCCATCGCGTCGGCGATCTCGGCGCGCCCGTGGCCGGCGGCGACGACGAACAGGCCGGCGAGGCCGTCGATGTAGGAATTGCCGCGCACGTCGGTCAGGGTGGCGCCGTTGCCCTCGACGAAGACCCGCAGGCCCCCGTGCGTGAGCTCGTCCCACTCAAGATCGTTGCTGTGCAGCCAGAGGTGCTCCAGTGCGCTGGCCTCGAGCGGTTCGCGGTCCTGCGTTGCGGTCATCGGCTGACTCCTTGAGGTGGGAAGTGGTGCGCTCGCCAATAGGAGCGTTAGACACTCCTTTTGTAGAGCACGGGCAACCGTCGCGTCAAGAAGTATTGCTATTAGGGAAGCCGCTCTGCTACAAAAAGGATCTCAACAGGATCCATTACGGGCATGGATGGGACTCAACGGATGACTTTGGCTGATCAGGCTCCGGACTCCGCGAACGAGCTGCCCGCCGGCGCGCGCTCACTGCTGCTGCTCTTCCCGGACCTGCATGGCCGGCTCCGCGGGAAGATGGTCGAGCCACGGGTCGCCGGTACCGCGCAGGCCCGTGCCGAGGGTCTGCCGACCACGGACCTGCTGCTGGCGGTGGACCCCAGGGACGAGCCGATCACCACGCTGCCGACGATGGGCCTGAAGGGCGGCGCGAAGGACCTGCTGCTCCGGCCCGATCCGGCGACGCTGCGCCCGGTGCCGTGGTTTTCGGACGCGTACCTCCTGCTGGGCGAGCTGCACGAGGCCGGCGGGCAGCCGTGCGAGATCTGCCCGCGCCAGGTGCTGCACCGGGCGCTGGCCGCGCTGGCGGACCAGGGGCTGAGCATGAAGGTGGCGTTCGAGTTCGAGTTCCGCCTGTTCCGGCAGGGTGGGTGGGAGCCGGCCAGCTCCGGGCTCAGCTACAGCCCGTCCACGTTGTCGGAGGTCGCGGACTTCATCGGCACGCTCCGGCGCTACGCCGACGATCTCCGGCTCGGCCTGTCCGTCGTGCACGCCGAAGGGGCACCCGGCCTGATCGAGGTCAACGTCGATCCGCAGGAGGGCCTGGCCGCCGCCGACACCGCGGCGCTGCTACGGCTCGCGGCCGGCGAGGCCGCGCGGGCCCACGGCCTGCGGGCGAGTTTCATGGCGAAACCGTTCGCGGGTGAGGAGGGTTCCAGTGCGCACGTGCATTTCTCGTTGTGGGACGAGTCCGGCGCGAACGTACTCGGCGCCGACAGCGGCGACGAGTTCTACCGGCGCGCGGCCTGGGGTGTGCTGGCCAACCTGCCCGCGCTGAGCCTGGTCTACAACCCCACGATCAACTCCTACAAACGGCTCGTGCCCGGCTATTTCGCGCCGGTGACGGCCTCCTGTGGTGCCGACGACCGGTCCTTCGCGCTGCGTGCGCTGTTCCGGGGACCGACCGCGAGCCGGTTCGAACTGCGGCGCCCCGGCGCGGACTGCAATCCGTACCTGACCCTGGCCGCGATCGCCGCATCCGTCCACTTCGGACTGACCGAGCGAGCGGTGCCGGACCGGGGCGAGATCGACCGGTACGAGCGGGACCTGCCGACCAGCCTCGAAAGCGCCGTCGCCGAGTTCCGTCGGCGTGACGCGGGCGTGGACAAGGTACTCGGCGGCGGGTTCTGCGAGCACTTCCTGCGTACCCGCGAATGGGAGCTGCACGCGTGGCAGAACACGGTCACCGAGTGGGAGCGGGAACGTTATGACTGAGTCTCTCCTTGATAGCCTGCCAGGGTGAGCAGTGTCGGCGCGAATCGGTCATCGGATGGCTGAACCGGTGCGGATGAGTGAGTGGCCGGGGCGTGCGGTCGCGTTGCCGCCGCCGGAGGTCGACGTCAACCGGTACGTGGCCGACCTCGTCCGGCGGGAGATCCGGCTCGGTCTGCTGCCACCGGGCGCGGCCCTGCCCTCCGAGCGTGAGTTCGCCGAGATGCTGGGCGTCGGGCGTACCCCGGTGCAGCTCGCGTTCCGGCAGCTGCGCACCGAGGGGCTGATCGAACAACGCCGCGGCCGCAACGGCGGCGCGTTCGTCCGTGGCGCGAGCGAGGACGAGCCGCGTTTCCACGACGCGATCGCCGAGGCGGTGCGCAATCGTGACGAGATCCGGCTGGCGATGGAGTACCGCTGTCTCGTGGAGCCCGCCGTGGCGCGGCTCGCGAGCGAGCGCCGCACGGCCGCGGAACTGAAGACACTGCAGACCGCGCACGAATCGCTGCAGGACGCCCCGGACGACGCGACCTTCATGCGCAACGACGCGGTCTTCCACCTCACCCTCGCCACCATCACCGCCAACCCGTTCCTCATCCGCGGTATCGAGGACTCGCGCCAGTGCTGCCATCCGGCGCTGGCGCTGCTGCCGGAGAGCGGCACCTTCCACGACGCCACGATCGCCGAACACCGCGAGGTGCTGGCGGCGGTGGAGGAACGCAAACCGGACGAGGCCGAACGCGCGATGCGGGCGCACGTCGAGCGGAGCATGTGGAGCGTGCAGAAGCTGCTGGCCACCCTCAAGGAGCGGCATCCGCAGGGCTGATCAGTGCGGGATACAGGGTTTTCGCGGTCCCGCTGAGGATGTTTTCCTGATCCCGCTGGGGAAGTGACGCGATCGCGGCGCGCACCAGTGCCACGAGTTCGGGCATCGGCTGGGACGCGGCGGGGAAGTTGGAGCCCCACGCGATCCGCTCCGAGCCGAACTCCGCGACGAGCGGTTCGAGGAACGCGGCGGCGTTCGCGGCGGCCAGCGGTTCGGTGTTGCGCATGGTCAGTTTCAGGTGCAGCCGCGGGTACTTCGCCAGCGGGCGCAGGGATTCCGCGGCCTCGCGTTCGCGACCGGGCTCGATGGGCGGGTAAGCCATGTGGTCGAGCACGACCGGCGCGGACGGGAACCGGTCGAGGATGTCGGTGAGCTGGTCCAGCGCGGAGATCTTCATCTGCACGCAGACCGGCAGGCCGGTTTCCCCGATGGTCTCCCAGAACGGGAAGACCGCCGGATCGTTGAGCCACCCCGCCTGGCCGGGCATGGTGCTGCCGGTGGTGAACAGGCGAAGACCGGCGAGCCGCGGGTGGCCTGCCAGCTCCCGCACCGTGGTGCGGACATCGGCCGCGAGCGGGTCGACGCAGCCGACGGCGACGAACCGGCCGGGATGGGCCGCGGCGCTGTCGAGCACATAGGAGTTGTCGTAGCCGTAGGCGGTCGAGGCCTGCACCAGTGCTGCCTTGGCGATCCCCGCGGCGTCCATTTCGGACAGCAGCTGCTCGGTGGTCACCGGGCGGCTGCTCGCCCAGCCGGACACGGCGCCGCTGATCGGCGCCAGTGGATAGGTGTCGTCGTCGGCGGACAGGACGTGCGGGTGAATGTCGAAGATCATGCGTGTGCTCCGCTGTGGTCAGGCCGGCGGGTAGTCGCCGGGCGCGAACATCGAGTCCGGTTCCACCGGGCTGTCGAGCAGGTGTTGTTCCATGGCGTAGCGGGCCAGTGCCGCCAGCGACCGGCGGTTCGGTTCGACGCCGTAGGGGATCGGGTCCTCGGCCGCCGGGATGGCGTCGGCCCCGGCGAGTTCGGCGACCAGTCGCTCCCGGTCGGGCGCGGCCACCTTTTTGGCTTCGGCGAAGGCCGCGTAGAGCTCGGTGGGCAGGCTGGGCCGGTCGCGCACCAGGTCCTCGCGAAGGGTGATGACCGCGTGGATCGGGTAGATGCCGGTGCGCCGGTACCAGTCCCGTTCGAGCGGCCCCGGCGTGCCGAACAGGGAGTAGGGCTGCTCCTCCGGCTCGACCGGGCTGTCGCCGGTGGTGCGCCACCCTTCGCGGGGCTTGCCCGTGCGGCCGATTCCGGCGTTGCCCGTGAGCGCGGCGTCGATCTCGCCGCTCGCCAGCAGGCTGACCAGGCTGCGGCCCGGCGGCGCGGCCGTGACGTTGGGCGGCGCCAGGTAGTCCGCGACATGTTCCTCGTCGTCGGTGACCCACTGGATTTTCCCGTGATCGACGCCGAAATCGTCCGACAGCAGACCGCGGACCCACACGCCGGTGGTCACCGAGTAGGCCCGCACGCCGACCTTGCGGCCCACGAGATCGGCGGGCACCCGGAGCCCGGAACCGGGGTGGCAGCGGATCGCGCCGTGATGGAACTGCCGCTTGGTGAACACCGGGATCGCGATCACGGGCACGCCGCTGGCCCTGGCCATGAGGTAGGTGGTCGGGGCGAGTTCGGCGATGTCGTAGGCGAGGTCGCGGACCATCTGCCGGTACGCGCCGATGATCGGGTCGTTGCGGACGAAGTCCAGCTTCGCGCCGGGCAGCGTCACCGTGCCGTCCGGCAGTGCGCGGGTGTGGGTGTAGGGCGTGAACGTAGCGCGGTATGAGTCCACGGGAGCCAACTCTCTCGAATCACGTCAGAGAGCCCGATTGTCAGACACAATTCTTCATTTCGTCAAGCAATCTTGTGTCGCAGTACGGCAAACATCGTGGTGGACGAAGACCTGCTGCGAAGAATGGTTGACATTCGACGCGAAGTGCCTGACGATCCTTCGTATGGCCCACGCCACAACAACGATGTTGCAGGCGCCGGAGGAACCTCCGGCGGTCCCCCACCTCCGTCGCCGGCTCCGGGCGATGCTCGCGCCCGAACGGCTGTCCCTCACGGTCTTCGTGCTCGCCGTGGTCGCGCTCATCGCCGCTCCGATCGCGCAGGTGATCCTGCGCTCGTTCCAGGAACAGACCGGACTGCTCAAATGGGTCTGGTCGAACGCCAACTACGCGGCGCTGATGGCCCCCGACGTCCTCGTCTCGGCCCGCAACAGCCTTGTCATCGCGCTCGGCTCGATGGCGGTGGCCACCGTCATCGGCGTGCTGCTGGGCTGGCTCGTCGCGCGTACCGACATCCCGTTCCGGCGCACGTTCGAAGTGCTGAACCTGGTGCCGTTCTTCCTGTCCCCGTTGATCGGCTCGATCGCCTGGACCTACCTCGGCGATCCGCATGCCGGGCTGCTGAACCAGCTGGCCCGTTCGCTCGGGCTCACCACGGGCACCTTCTTCAACGTCCACTCGTCGTTCGGGATCATCGTCGTGCTCGGACTGTTCCTGACGCCGTTCGTGATGCTGCAGTGCGGGGCCGCCTTCCGGCAGATGGACGCCTCACTGGAACAGGCGGCGCAGGCGTGTGGCGCGAGCTGGTTCCGTACGGCGCTGCGGATCACGCTGCCGCTGGCCGGGCCGGCGATCCTGTCGGCGGCGATCCTGGTGTTCGTACTCGGGATCGAGGACCTGTCCGTGCCGCTGGTCCTCGGCTACGGCGCGGGCATCCAGACGCTGTCCACCCGGATCTACGACGCGGTGCAGATCTTCCCGCCCAACTACAACTTCGGCGCGGCCATGGGCTGCGTGTTGATGCTGATCACCGTGATCTGCCTGTACCTGCAACGCCGCGCGTTGCGGGACCGCGGTTTCGTGACCGTGTCCGGCCGGGGCGCGCGGACCGAGACGATGCGGCTCGGCCGGTGGCGCTGGCTCGCGCTCGCCGGTGAACTCGCCTTCCTCGGCCTCGCCGCGGTGCTGCCCATCGGCGTGCTCGCCATCGTGGCGTTCTCCCAGGGGTGGACGGGGTCGATCGACCTTGGCAACCTGACCTTCGACAACGTCAAGGCGTTGTTCGGCCAGGGATCCATCGTCGGCCGCGCACTGGCGAACAGCCTGCTGCTGTCCACGGTGTGCGCGTGCCTGGTCGTCGCGATCAGCGTGGTCGCGGTCTACGCGCTGGAGCGGGCCAGGATCACCGGGCGCAGGTTGTTCGAGGTATGCCTGACCATTCCGGTGGCGGTGCCAGGGTTGGTGCTGGGCGTCGGCCTGCTCACCCTGGTGCTCCGCACGCCGCTGTTCGGTTCCCTGTGGATCATCGGAATCGCTTACACGATAAGGTTTCTGCCGTTCGCGCAGCGTTCGGTGTCGGCGGCCTTCCTCGCCGTGCACACCGAACTGGAGGAGGCCGCGCGGCTGTCGGGCGCCGGCTGGTTCCGCTACACCTGGCGCGTGCTGATCCCGCTGGTGCGGCCGGGCCTGGCCGCCGGCTGGATGCTGGTCTTCCTCACGTTCATGCGTGAGCTCCCGATGTCGGCGCTGCTGCAGACCTCGGGCACCCAGACGCTGTCGGTGGGGCTGCTGAACAGCGTGTCGTTCGAACCTCCCGGCGTGACAGCCGCGTTCACGATGCTGCAAACGGTCGTGCTGCTCGTGTGCTCGGCGGGGTTCTGGATCTTGACCATGCGACGGGGTAACACCGAGAACCGGATGGCGGTGGCGATTTGATGATCGAGAACGTGCGCACGGTGCGGGCCGGTGCCCCGGCGGACGCGGCCGGGCAGGCGGAGGAGGCTTACCTCCGCGTGACGGGACTGACCCGCGACTACGGCGAAGGCGGCGTTCGCAACGCGACCTTCTCCTTGCGGCGCGGGCAGTTGCTCACGTTGCTGGGGCCGTCCGGTTGCGGCAAGACCACGACGTTGCGCTGCATCGCCGGGATCGAGGCGCCCGACGCGGGCACCGTCCGGCTCGGCGACCGGCTCATGACCTCGACCGAACGGCGGGTGCATCTGCGTCCCGAGAAACGCGACATCGGCATGGTGTTCCAGTCCTACGCACTGTGGCCGCACATGAGCGTGTTCGAGAACGTCGCGTTCCCGATGCGGATGCGCGGCGCGAAGACGGCGGCGATCCGGCCGCGCGTCGAGGAGATGCTGCAGCTGGTCGGTCTCGACGGGATGAGCGGCAGGCAGCCCAGCCAGCTCTCCGGCGGTCAGCAGCAACGCGTCGCGCTGGCCCGCGCGCTCGTCTACCGGCCCGGCCTGCTGTTGCTGGACGAGCCGCTGAGCAACCTCGACGCCGCCCGGCGCGACTCCGTGCGCCGGGACATCGGCCGCCTGCAGCGCGAGATGGGCATCACCGCCGTTTACGTCACGCACGACCAGGACGAGGCGATGATGCTCTCCGACCGGATCGTCGTCATGCGGGACGGCGCGATCGTCCAGGACGGCACACCCGGGGAACTGCTCGCGGAACCGGCGTCGCTGTTCGTCGCCAAACTGCTGGGCCAGACCAACATCATCGAGGGCGTCTTCGCGACCGAATCCACGGAGTCCGATGTGGACGGACGGACGCGGCGGGTGGCCGGGATCGACGTCGCCATGCCGGACGGCGTGACGCGGCTGTTCGCCAGGGTCGTCGGGGACGCCAAGGTCGGCGAGGCGGTATCGCTGGTGTGGCGCCCTGGAGACCTCGTCGTCCACGAGGCCGGCCGCGCCGCGACCCCGGGCAACGCGCTGGCCGGAACCGTCGCCGACGTACGGGTCGGCAGCTCGCTGACCGACTACACGGTCGACGTCGGGGTCGCCCGGATCCGGGTTTTCGCGCTCGGCAAGCAACCCGTTCCCGCTGGCACCAGGGTCACGGTGTCCTGCGCGGTCGACAGCGCCATCTGCCTCAGCCAGTGAGCCAAGGATTTTCCCACTGAGAAGTCAGGAGAAACGCATGCCCCACGAAGGTTCCGGCGCCATCGTCCGGTCCGCGAGCACGTTCGGTCCCATGCAGGTCGACTGGGAACCACGGATCGACATGGACCGGCTGCGCACCGAGCGGCTCGCGCGGACACGCGAGGCGATGGCCGCCGCCGAACTGGACTACATGATCCAGCTGCGGGCTGAGAACGCGCGCTACAGCACGGGTATCAAGCGGTTGTACTGGCCGACCATCCAGATGGGCGGTGGCCCGCTGGTCGTGCTCGCGGCCGAGGGCGACTCGGCGGTGTGGATCATCGACCCCGACTACGCCGCGCAGAACATCCCGTGGATTCCCGACGACCGGTTCCACACCCCGTACCAGATGGACATCGCGCGCGACGTCGAGTCCTTTGTGGACGACCTGCTGCACTACTTCGGTTCGCGGATCGAGACCGCGCGGATCGGGGTCGACATCTGGTCGCCGGCGATGTACGACGTGCTGCACCGCAGGCTGCCGAAGGCCACGTTCGTCAACGGGCAGGAGGCGATGATCGGCACCCGGCGGATCAAGACGCAGGACGAGATCACCTGCCTGAAGCTGGCGTACTCGATCTCCGAGG
>Ga0164243_10000807_pt1 | contig 54706 bp, 51 predicted proteins | sample OricompcompostOP_FD_108781 | JGI IMG/M metagenome (GOLD analysis project Ga0164243, IMG submission 108781) | Organic Plus compost microbial communities from Emeryville, California, USA - Original compost - Organic plus compost (OP) | ecosystem: Engineered > Solid waste > Mixed feedstock >... | reverse complement strand
TGCACCGGGTTGGGGCGCCTGATCCGGAGCGGGTGCTTCGGGAAGCATCCGGCCCATGACGGGAGGAGGGAGCGAAGCGCTATCTGCTCCCGTGTCCGTGCTCTCCCATAACCGATGTGGTTCGTGATGTCAAGAGGTAATGGACCGTTCCCCAGCCCTCTTTCGTCCAGCCCTCTTTCGTCATGCCAGCGCAAGCTGGCATCTCCGGCCTTGGCGCGTCACCGCCCGAGACCCCAGCTTTCGCTGGGGTGACGATGGATATCGCCGCGCGATAGGGAAGATTTTTATCCACCCGTCCGGCTGGCTCCGCGATCGAAGGCCAGGAACAGCGTCAGCACGGCCGCGCCCATGGCGGCGCCGGTGAGGGCGGAAAGCGTCCAGCCGCCGGTTTCGTAGGTCACGGTGCCGATCACCGATCCGGTCGCGCCGACAAGGAACATCGCGCCCATATAGGCCGCGTTGATCCGTGCCCGCGCCTCGCTCGACAGGCCAAGGATGATCCGCTGGCCGGTGATCTGGTTCATCTGCGCCGCTGCGTCGAGCACGATGGCGCTGAGGGCGAAGGCGAGCACGCTCAGCGCGGCCACCGCCAGATCGGCGGCGAGGAAGCACAGGGTGATCGTGAGCAACGCGCCCAGCGTCATCTTCCAGCCCATGCCCCTGTCCGCCAGCCGCCCTGCGATCGGTGCGGCCAGCGCCCCGCCGGCACCCGCCAGGGCGAACAGCGCGATGCCTTCCTGCGAGAGGCCGAAGCGGTGGATCAGAGTGAGGGGCGCGGCGGTCCAGAACAGGTTGAAGGCCGCGAACAGCACCGCCTGATAGGCCGCGCGCAGGCGCAGCGTGCGATGGGTCCGCAACTGCGCGAAGACCGAGCCCACCACCGCGCCATAGCTCATCCGCGTGTCGGGCCGGCGCTGGGGGCAGGCGCAGGCCAGGGCGATCCCGATCGCCGCCATCAGCCCGGCGGAACCGAGGAACACCGCCCGCCAGCCGAGCAGGTGAGCGAGGTAGCTCGCCGCCGGCCGTGCCAGCATGATTCCGGCCAGCAGCCCGCTCATGACCAGGCCGATCACATGGCCCTGCCGCTCGGGCCTGGCGAGGTGCGAGGCCAGCGGGACGAGCACCTGCGCCCCGGTCGCGCAGAAGCCCAGCAGGGCGGAAGCGAGCAGGAAGCCGGCCGCGCCGTGCGAGAATCCGATGCCGATGCAGCCTGCCGCCGTGCCCGCGCAGGAGGCCAGCGCCAGCCGCTTGTTCTCGAACAGGTCGCCCAGCGGCACGAGCAGGAACAGCCCCGCGCCATAGCCGAGCTGGGTGAGGGTGGTGATCGCTCCCGCCGCGCGGGCGCTCAGCCCGATTTCGCCGGCGATCTCCTCGATCAGGGTCTGCGCGTAATATATGTTCGCCACCATCGCCCCGCAGGCGATGGCGATGAGCAGGATCAGGCTTCCCGACAATTCCTTCGCGGAAGAACGGGAGCCTGCAGGCTGAGCTGGTTTCGGCATGGCGGCTAAGTGGCGTGGCGGGCCCGCGGAGGCAAGGGGCGATGACGTTGGGATCGATGGCAGGAAAGGTTGCGCTTCGGCGCCGAACCGCCGGCTTGCATGTTGCCGCGGCCCGTGCGGCTGGCTAAGGCCCGGTCAGGCAGATTCAGCAACCCAAGGGGTCACGGATGATCGAACAGGACATGCTCGAACGGATTACCAACGGCAAGGGCTTCATCGCCGCGCTCGACCAGAGCGGCGGGTCGACCCCCAAGGCGCTCAAGGGATATGGGCTGGAAGAAGGCGCCTGGTCCTCCGAAGAGGAGATGTTCGACCTCATCCACCAGATGCGCGTGCGGATCATCACCTCGCCTTCCTTCACCGGCGAGAAGGTGCTGGGCGCGATCCTGTTCGAGAAGACCATGGACGGGACGGCGGATGGCAAGCCCGTGCCGGCGCTGCTGCGCGAGCGCGGCGTCGTGCCGTTCATCAAGGTGGACAAGGGCCTGGAGGACGAGGCCGACGGCGTGCAGCTGATGAAGCCGATCCCCGGCCTCGACGAGCTGCTGGCCCGTTCCAAGGCGCTCGGCGTGGTCGGCACCAAGATGCGCTCGGTGATCCAGGCGGCCGATCCCAAGGGCATCGCCGCGATCGTCGCGCAGCAGTTCGAGGTGGGCAACCGGATCGCCGATGCCGGGCTGATCCCGATCCTCGAGCCGGAATACAATATCAAGGCCGCCGACCGCGCCGAAGGCGAGAAGATCCTGATGGCCGAGATCCTCAAGGGGCTGGATGCCCTGCCCGAAGGCCGCGTGGTGATGCTCAAGCTCTCGCTTCCGGCGGAAGCCAATCTCTACCGCCCGCTGGTCGATCACCCGGCCGTGGCGCGCGTGGTGGCGCTGTCGGGCGGCTTCAACCGGCCGGAAGCCTGCATCGAGCTGGCGCGGAACGAAGGCGTGATCGCCAGCTTCAGCCGTGCGCTGCTGGAAGACCTGCGCGCGCAGATGAGCGACGCGGAATTCGACGCATCGCTCGCCAGCGCGATCGACGAGATCTACACCGCTTCGGTGGTGAAGGCCTGACCGGAACGGGCGGGCCTCACAGCCCGCCCGCGAACCGGAAGCCGAAACGGTATTCCTCGGGCTTTACCGGCCGATCCCTCAGCCGGCCGGGATGGACCTCCACCAGCGAGAGCTGCCCGTCGGCGATTTCGATCGGCTTGAAGCTGGCGATTTCGCGCGTCTCGCTACGTGATCCGAGATCGATCCTGAGCTTGAGTCGCACGAGCCCGGCCCGGATGCATTGCACGTCCGCCGGGCAGCGGCTGTCCTCCAGCACTTCGAGCGGCGTCACATAGGGCCCGTCGACATAGACGCGCTGGTTCAGCCCGGCGCGGGCGATTCCGTCCGTCGATGCCGTATCGGAAGCCGGGGATGGCGCAGGCGCCGCCGCGCAGGCAGCCAGTGCGGCGGGGGCGAGGAGGGTAAGGGCGCTTCTCATGGCGCGATAATGCGCCCGCCCGCTGAACCGTTCCGAAACGGCGCTCCTCCTCTTGAAAACAGCCCGCCGTGTGGGGCCGGCGGGCTGCTTCGATGGGGCACCAGGAGAGCCCCAAAAAGGGATGAGGGATCAGTGAATGGCGTCGCTGCCTGCCTGGCCCACGGATTCGATATCCCGCCCGACGCCTTTCACGGTGTTGCAGGCGGAGACGGTCAACGCCAGGGAAGTGAGGCCGACCGCGAGAATAAGTTTGCGAACCATCGTTCAATCCTTGTTTTTCCGGCCCGATCCTTCCGGATATCATGCCGGGCATCGGGAGGAACGCTCCCGAAGGCGGACGGTTCCATTCAGATGCCTTCTTCCCTTACCGGCTGCGCGAGGCGATGCTCGCGCCATGCGATGATCAGCCCGGCGGCCACGATCAGCGGCGCGCCGACCCAGGTCGATCCGGGGGGCAGGCGGTCCCACACCAGCCAGCCATAGAGCGTGGCCCAGATCAGCGAGGAATAATCCATCACGATCACGCTGGCCACCGGGCCGAAGCGCAGGCTCGCGGTCAGCAGCAGCTGGCCGAGCCCGCCGACCACACCGGTGGCGACCAGCAAGCCCCATTCGTGGAGGCTGTGCCGTGTCATCACGAAGGGCAGGAAAGCGGCGGCGACCGGGGTGCTGAAGGCGGCGAACCAGAACACGATGGTCAGCGGGCGATCCGTCCGGTTGAGCTCCGCGATCTGGATCGAGATCAGCGCGACCATGAAGGCTCCGCCCATCGCCACCGCCGCGCCCAGGATGGGCAGATGCCCGCCGCCCGGCTGCGCGATCACCAATATGCCGACAAAGCCCAGGACAACGGCGGCCCAGCGATATTTCCCGACCTTTTCGTGCAGCAGGGCGACCGAAAGGACCACGGCGAAGATCGGCGCGGTGAAGCCGAAGGTGGTCGCTTCCGCCAGCGGAAGGAGAATGAAGGCCCCGAAGTTCAGCACCATTCCGGTCAGCCCGTAGACCGCGCGCCGGGCATGGATCCAGGGCCGGGCCGTTTTCAGCGTGGCGATGCCGCCGGTCGTGGTGACCCACGCAAGCGCCATGGGCAGGGTCAGCCCCTGCCGCCAGAACAGGATCTCCATCAGATGCACGCCATGTTCCGAGGAGAGCTTGACCAGCATCGCCATCGTCGCGATCGCGCCGGCGGCGCCGAGGCGGATCACAAGGGCGAGAAGCGGGCGCGAGCGGGCGGAGTGGGCGTCCATCATCCCCGCTTTAGAGCGGCGCCCCGCGCGATCAAGCGTCAGGCGGAAGAGGGCGTGGAGGCGAACTCGGCACTTCCCGCCGAGCCCCGCCGCCCCCATATGCGGGCGCAAGATGCTGCATGAGCCCGACAGTCTCCGTTTCGCCAGCGATGCCACGCTGGCCGCGATCTGGGGCGGTGGGCTGCTGCTGGCGGCGGGCATCGCGATCCTGGCGGATCACCGGCGTGCGAAGCGGCGGGACTTCGACCGCGTGGGCTGGATGCCGTGGACGAAGATCTATTTCGCCTGCCTGTTTCCCGGCGTCATCCTGATCGCGCTGGCGGTGAAAGGCTGGACGGGGGGTTGACGTCGAACGGTCAGAGGCACGCTTCCAGATAGGCCTGGTCGAAACCGAACTGACGGGCCTTTTCCAGCGTATAGGGCCGCAGGCCGGAGGAACGGAATTCGCCGAGGATCTTCCCGTCCTCGCTCTCGTCCAGATATTCGAACTTGAACAGTTCCTGCGTCACGATCACGTCGCCTTCCATCCCGATCACCTCGGTGACGTTGGTGGTGCGGCGCGATCCGTCGCGCAGGCGCTTCACCTGCACGATCAGGTCCACGCTTTCCGCGATCTGGCGGCTGATGGCCTCCTTGGGGATCTTGATGTCGCCCATCATGATCATGTTCTCCATGCGGCCCAGGCATTCACGCGGGGAATTGGCGTGGAGGGTGCACATCGAGCCGTCATGGCCGGTGTTCATGGCGGCGAGCAGGTCGAAACATTCCGCACCGCGAATCTCGCCCAGGATGATGCGGTCGGGCCGCATGCGCAGCGCGTTCTTGACGAGATCGCCGATGGTGATCGCGCCCTGACCTTCCAGGTTCGGCGGGCGGGTCTCGAGCGGCAGCCAATGCGGCTGCTGCAGGCGGAGTTCGGCCGCGTCCTCGATGGTCAGCACGCGCTCGCCCGGGTCGATCATCTTCGACAGGGCGTTGAGCATGGTGGTCTTGCCCGAGCCCGTGCCGCCGGAAATGACGATGTTCATCCGGCAGGCGCCCGCGATCTTCAGCGCGGTGCACATCTTGTCGCTCATCGAACCGAAATCGCGCAGCATGTCGAGCGTGATCGGCTTCTCGGAGAACTTGCGGATGGAGATCGCGGTGCCGCGCAGCGACAGCGGCGGCACGATCACGTTGACGCGGCTGCCGTCCTTCAGGCGGGCGTCGGCCAGCGGCGTGGTCTGGTCCACGCGGCGGCCCACCTGGTTCACGATGCGCTGGGCGATCTGGAACAGATGCTGCTCGTCGCGGAACTGGATCGGGGCGAGCTGCAGCTTGCCCTTCTTCTCGATATAGGTCTGGTTCGGGCCGTTCACCATGATGTCGGTGACGTCGGGGTCGCCCAGCAGTTCCTCCAGCGGGCCGAAGCCGAGCAGCTCGTCGATCAGCACCTTCTCCAGCGCGAACTGCTCGCGCCGGTTGAGCGTGACCTTGAGCTCGGCCAGCACTTCCATGATGATCGGGCGGAACTCCTCGGAGAGCTCGTCCTTGGACAGCGTGGCGGCCGCTTCAGGGTCCACGCGTTCGAGCAGGCGGGGCAGCACCTGCTCCTTGATCTTGTGAACGCTGGCTTCGAACCCGTCGATCTGCGGGCCGGAATCGACGACATTGTTGGCGCGTTCGGCCAGGCGGGCCATCGCGTCTGCCTTGCCGCCCGGCAAGGCGGAAGGCGGTGTGGCGTCGCCGGGCAGGGGTGGGAACTGGTCACCGCCGGAAGAGGGAACGGGCTGCGCGGGCTTGCGGATATCGCCGCCCTTCATCGGCTTGGCGACGCCGAAACTGGGCCGGGCGCCGGCGGCAAGGCCGCCCACGCCGTTCTTGCGTCCAAATGCACTCATTCCCCGTACCCCGCAGGTCTCTTTGCGCTTGCCGGCCGCGCTTCCCCGTCCGAATGAAGTTGCGTGCGGCCGCGTGAACGTGGTGAATAAATTGCGAACCTTGAGATTCTCCTAAGGGCGGCGCGGGGTTGTCGCGGTTGCCTGATGGCCCGTCCGCGCCGCGGCGGGTCGCGCCATGCGGGGTCACATGACGGCGAAAATGCGAAGCCGCGTGCTTGCTCGCCCCCGGCGATGTGCTTAAAGCCGTGGCCAAAGGAAGGGGCAGGTCTTGCATCACGAAAGATCCGGCCTGCTTTGGGCACTGGCCGGTTTCTGCACGCTCTCCATCGGGGACGCCATCATCAAGGGGATGGCAGGCATGTGGCCCGCGCCGGCCATGGCGGCCACGCGCTATCTCGCCGGGACCATCGGCCTTGCCGTGCTGCTCGGCATGCGGGAGGGATGGGGGCAGGTCCGCCTGCCGGCATCCGGGCTGCAATGGGTGCGTGGGATCGCGGTCAGCATGTCGGCGATCGGGATGTTCATGGCGGTGTGGATCATGCCGCTTGCCGAGGCGACCGCCATTGCGTTCACTCAGCCGATGATCACCGCCATCCTCGCCGTGATCTTCCTGCGCGAGCCGGCCAGGGCGACCACCTGGATCGCGACCCTGGTGGCCTTCCTGGGCGTGCTGGTCGTGCTGCGGCCCAATTTCCAGGTGGTGGGCTGGGGCGTGCTGCTCCCGCTGCTGGCGGCCGTCGGCATGGCGGTGACGATGATCGCCAATCGCAAGGTGGTGGGCACGGCCAGCGTGCTGGCGATGCAGTATTACATGTCGATCACCGCCATGGTGTTCCTGGTCGGCGTGTCCGCTGTCGGGCATTTCAGCGGCGTTCCCGCCTTGCATTTGCACGGCACGGATTGGACGGTGATCGCGCGCTGCGCCTTCATCGGGGTGAGCGCCAGCTTCGGCCAATGGTTCATCTATATGGGCACGGTGAAGGCGGGCGCGGGCACGGTCGCGCCGATGACCTACGGCCAATTGCTGATGGCGACCGGCCTGGGCTGGATATTCTTCGGCGATTCACCCGATCCGGTCGCGCTGCTCGGTGCCGCGATCATCATCAGCGCCGGGCTGTTCCTGTGGTGGGAAAGCCGCCGTCGTGCGCTGAGGATCGCCGCGGGGCGGTGAGCGGGGAAGGGAAGCCCAGTGCCGGCTCTTGTTTCGTCATTGCCGGCGAAGGCTGGCGAGCGGATCCTCAGGATGAGCGAAGATTTTCTTTCCCGCTCATCCTGAGGGGTGGGGAGGGCGCTTCTCCATTCCATTTTCGTCATGCCAGCGAAAGCTGGCATCTCCGGCCTTGGCGTGAACTTGCATGAGACCCCAGCTTTCGCTGGGGTGACGATGGTTATCCCACAAAAAGGGCGCCATAAGGCGCCCTCTTCCTCAGGCCGTGAAAGCCGCCTCAGCCCTCGACATGCTCCGCCAGCACGGTGAGGCCGCTGGTGCCGACTTCGGCGAAGCCGCCGCGCACCTGGATTTCCTCCGGCTGCCCGTTTTCCGTGCGGTAGACGCGCACGGCGCCGTCGCGGATGGTCGACATGAAGGGCGCGTGGCCCTCCAGCACGCCGAATTCGCCTTCCTCCCCGGGGACGACCACCATGTAGACGTCTTCGGAGAGGACCAGCTTGGCCGGCGTGACGAGTTCGAAGTGCAGGGCCATGGCCTCAGGCGTCCTCGGCCAGCTTCTTCGCCTTGGCGATGGCCTCGTCGATGCCGCCGACCATGTAGAAGGCGGCTTCGGGCAGGTGATCGTATTCGCCGTCGACCACCGCCTTGAACGAGCGGACCGTGTCTTCCAGCTGGACGAACTTGCCGGGAATGCCGGTGAAGACCTCGGCCACGTGGAACGGCTGCGAGAGGAAGCGCTGGATCTTGCGCGCGCGCGCGACAGTCAGCTTATCTTCTTCGCTCAGTTCATCCATGCCGAGGATGGCGATGATGTCCTGCAGGGACTTGTACTTCTGCAGCGTCTCCTGGACGCGGCGGGCGGTTTCGTAATGCTCCTGGCCCACGACGCGCGGTTCGAGCACGCGGCTGGTCGAGTCCAGCGGGTCCACCGCCGGATAGATGCCGAGCTCGGAGATCGCGCGCGAAAGGGTGGTGGTCGCGTCGAGGTGGGCGAAGGAAGTGGCCGGCGCGGGGTCGGTCAAGTCGTCCGCGGGCACGTAGATCGCCTGCACCGAGGTGATCGAACCCTTGGTGGTGGAGGTGATGCGTTCCTGCAGCGCGCCCATGTCGGTGGCCAGGGTCGGCTGGTAGCCCACGGCCGAGGGGATGCGGCCGAGCAGGGCGGACACTTCCGAGCCCGCCTGAGTGAAGCGGAAGATGTTGTCCACGAAGAACAGCACGTCCTGCCCTTCCTGGTCGCGGAAATATTCCGCCATGGTCAGGCCCGAAAGGGCGACGCGGGCGCGGGCGCCCGGCGGCTCGTTCATCTGGCCGAACACCAGCGCCACCTTGGAGCCTTCCGAGGTCGCGTTGCCTTCGGCGTCCTTGGCGATGACGCCGGCGTCGAGGAATTCGTGGTAGAGGTCGTTGCCCTCGCGGGTGCGTTCGCCCACGCCGGCGAAGACGGACACGCCGCCATGGCCCTTGGCGATGTTGTTGATCAGTTCCTGGATCAGCACGGTCTTGCCCACGCCGGCACCGCCGAACAGGCCGATCTTGCCGCCCTTGGCATAAGGCGCGAGCAGGTCGATCACCTTGATGCCGGTGACGAGGATGGCGGCTTCGGTCGACTGATCGACGAAGGCCGGGGCCTCGGCATGGATCGGCGCGAAGGTGTCGGAACCGACGGGGCCGCGCTGGTCGATCGGCTCGCCCACCACGTTGAGGATGCGGCCGAGCGTCTTGGGGCCGACCGGCACCGAGATCTGCGCGCCGGTGTTCTTCACTTCCTGGCCGCGGGTGAGGCCGTCGGTCGAGTCCATCGCGATCGTGCGCACCGTGTTCTCGCCAAGGTGCTGCGCCACTTCCAGCACCAGCTTCTGGCCGTTATTGTCGGTCTCCAGCGCGGTGAGGATCGACGGCAGCTCGCCTTCGAAGCTCACGTCGACGACGGCGCCGATCACCTGGCTGACGGTGCCGCCCGCGGTGATGTTGGGCTTGCTCTTGGTCTTGGCTGCGGTGGCCATGTTCGTTTCCTTGCCTTTGGTCTCTTACAGCGCTTCCGCGCCAGCAATGATTTCGATCAGTTCGGTAGTGATCGCGGCCTGGCGGCTGCGGTTGTACTGGATGGTCAGCTTCTGGATCAATTCGCCCGCATTGCGCGTGGCGTTGTCCATCGCGGTCATCGACGCGCCCTGCTCGGAAGCCGCGATCTCGATCAGCGCGCCGAACAGCTGCGTCCTCAGATAGCGGGGCAGCAGCTCGGCGAGGATGGTTTCCTCATCGGGCTCGTATTCCACCACCGCGCCGCCATTCTCCTCCGCTACGGCCGCTCTGGGGGCGGGGACGGGGATGATCTGCTGCTCGGTCGGGTCCTGCGCCAGGGCGGACTTGAACTTGGCGTAGATCAGGTGAGCGACATCGAACTTGCCTGCTTCGTAAAGCGCGATCAACTCGTCGGCGATCTTCTCGGCTTCCTCATAGCCCGGCTGGCGGACATCCGAGGTGTCGAACTGATTGCCGATCGCATCGGGGAAGGCGCGCCGGATCGGGGCGCGGCCCTTGCGGCCGACGAGGTAGAACTCCACCGTCTTGCCCTGGGCCACCAGCTCGCGCGCCTTGGCGGTGGCCGCGCGCACGATGTTGGAATTGAGGCCGCCGCACAGGCCCTTGTCGGTGTTGACCACCACCAGCAGGTGCCGCTGGTCGGAGCCGGTGCCGGCGAGCAGCTTGGGGCTGTTCTCGCTCACGGTGATGCGCGAGGCGAGCGAGCTCATCACGCCCGCCAGCCGTTCCGCATAGGGGCGGGCGGCCTCGGCGGCCGCCTGCGCCTTGCGCAGCTTGGCCGCCGCGACCATCTGCTTGGCCTTGGTGATCTTCTGGGTCGACTTGACCGAGTTGATCCGGCCCTTGAGTTCCTTGAGTGACGCCACTCTTCCGGTTCTCCTCTTTCGTCATTTCCGCGAAGGCGGAAATCCAGTTGATCCTACGCTGGATCCCCGCCTTCGCGGGGATGACGAAGGTTGATTGGGTTCTCGATCCTCAAGCGAACTGCTTGGCGAAGCTGTCCAGCGCGGCCACGACCTTGGCCTTCGTGCCGTCTTCGAACGCCTTGGTGTCGCGGATTTCCGCCAGCACGTCGGCATGGTCCGAACGCATATAGCTCAGCATCTCGGCTTCGTAGCGGGTCACATCGCCCACCGGCAGCGCGTCGAGATAGCCGTTGGTGCCGGCGAAGATCGACACGGTCTGCTCCTCGAAGGGCAGCGGGCTGAACTGCGGCTGCTTGAGCAGTTCGGTCAGCCGGGCGCCACGATTGAGCAGCTTCTGCGTCGCGGCGTCGAGGTCCGAGCCGAACTGGGCGAAAGCGGCCATTTCACGATACTGGGCCAGCTCCAGCTTGATCGAGCCGGCGACCTTCTTCATCGCCTTGGTCTGCGCCGAGCCGCCCACGCGGGACACCGAGAGGCCGACATTGATGGCCGGGCGGATGCCCTGGTAGAACAGGCCGGTCTCGAGGAAGATCTGGCCGTCGGTGATCGAGATCACATTGGTCGGGATATAGGCCGACACGTCGCCCGCCTGCGTCTCGATGATCGGAAGGGCGGTCAGCGAGCCGGCGCCGTTCTCGTCATTCATCTTCGCCGCGCGCTCCAGCAGGCGGCTGTGCAGGTAGAACACGTCACCCGGATAGGCTTCGCGGCCCGGCGGGCGGCGGAGCAGCAGCGACATCTGGCGATAGGCGACGGCCTGCTTGGAAAGGTCGTCATACACGATCACGGCGTGCATGCCGTTGTCGCGGAAGAACTCGCCCATCGTGCAGCCGGTATAGGGCGCGAGATATTGCAGCGGGGCCGGCTCTGAAGCGGTGGCGGCGACGACGATGGAATATTCCATCGCGCCGTTTTCCTCGAGCTGGCGGACGATCTGCGCCACGGTGGAGCGCTTCTGGCCCACCGCGACATAGATGCAGTAAAGCTTCTTGCCTTCGTCGCCGCTGGAGTTCGGGCCCTTCTGGTTGATGAAGGTGTCGATCGCCACCGCGGTCTTGCCGGTCTGGCGGTCGCCGATGATCAGCTCGCGCTGGCCGCGGCCGACGGGAACGAGGGCGTCGATCGCCTTGAGGCCGGTCTGCACCGGCTCATGCACGGATTTCCGGGGAATGATGCCCGGCGCCTTCACTTCGACGCGGCGGCGCTCGGCGGCTTCGATCGGGCCCTTGCCGTCGATCGGGTTGCCCAGCGCGTCCACCACGCGGCCCAGCAGGCCCTTGCCGACCGGCACGTCCACGATGGTGCCGGTGCGCTTCACGCTGTCGCCTTCCTTGATCTCGGCGTCCGAGCCGAAGATCACGACGCCGACATTATCGGCCTCCAGGTTGAGCGCCATGCCTTGCACGCCGTTGGCGAATTCGACCATCTCGCCGGCCTGGACCTTGTCGAGCCCATGGATGCGGGCGATGCCGTCGCCCACCGAAAGCACGGTGCCGACTTCGCTGACCTGCGCTTCGGTGCCGAAATTGGCGATCTGGTCCTTGATGACCTTGGAGATTTCTGCGGCACGGATTTCCATGTTCAGCCTTTCATCAGCCTTTCTGGCGTCAGCCCTTCATAGCCTGGGCGAGCGAATTGAGACGAGTGCGGATCGAGCTGTCGATGCGCCTGGAACCGACGGTGACGACGAGGCCGCCCAGCAGCTCCGGGTCCACGCTGGTGCGGATCTTCACATTGCGGCCTTCGCGGGCCTTGAGCTTCTTCTCCAGCTCTTCCACCTGCTTCTCGCTCAGCGGATGGGCACTGGCGACCTGGGCGGTCACTTCGCCGCGCTGGGCGGCGGCGATGGTGGCGAAGGCGCGAATCATGGCCGGAAGCTTCGACAGGCGGCGATTCTGCGCCAGCACGCCGAGGAAGTTCTTGGTCAGCCCGTCGAGCGAAAGGAGCGCGGCCAGCGCGTCCATCGCCTTGCCGAGATCGGCGCGGCTGACTTCGGGGTTCTGGATCAGCGATGCGAGCGGCGCCGATTCGGCCAGCGCCGCATCGAGCTTTTCGAGATCGGCTTCGACGGCGCTGACATTGCCGGCTTCCGAAGCGAGATCGAACAGGGCCGACGCATAACGTCCGGCAAGGCTAGCCTGAATACCGGCGGAAATCTCCACGCGCGAGGTCCTCTCGGGTCCGAAGAAACGGAAAATCTGCCCAGCCCAAGCGAGGCGCCCGAAGGTGCCCCCGGCAAGGTTGGCGCGCGCCTAGCAAAGGCTCCCTCGCGATGCAACCCGACTCGGCCTTCCCCTTCGTCATTCTTGCGAATGGGTCGCAATATTTCGCGCGCGGGCTCACTCGGCCTTGCGGCAATCGTAGATCACCCTCTCATTGGGTTGGGCGGGAAGCAGGGCCGAGACGGCCGCCTGGCTGCTGCCGAGATCGCGCGCGGCCGCCTCGCCCGCGCCGCAAGCGGGGGTGGTGTATTGCCCGCGCGCCTTGCGGACCTCGGCCATCGCGTCATGGCCCAGCAGATAACGGTCGATGCGGTATTCGTGCTTCGCCGGATCGTAGGAATTGACCGAGACGGCCGCCTCCGAATTGGGCACCAGGATGCGTGACCACTTGCCGTCCTTCAGCCCATATTGCGTGCGGGAATTGACGCAGCCATCGGGAGACCAGGTGAAGGGGATATCCGCTGTCTCGCCGGTGGTGATCCGGCTGCGCTCCACATTGACCACGCAGACCAGCTTCTCCGTCTGGGCGGACAGGGCCTCTGTTGCGGCCTCCGTGGCGATCACGCCGCTCTTCTGCCCGGTGGGGGTCTTCTCCTCCTCGGCAAGGAACTGCGCCACCCGGTCGTCCACATCGCCGAAGCCGGGGCGGGTCAGCCAGGAGGCGGCGGCGCCCGCCAGCGCGACGCCGGCCACCGCGCTGGCGATCTTCATCGCGGTGCGGTTGCCTTCCTCCCGCGCCTGCCAGGCGATGAAGCCGCCGGCCAGCGTGCCGATCACCAGCAGCAGGGAAAGCATCATCGCGTTCTCGCGCTCCGCGATCAGGGCGAACTCCACCTCGCGTCGGGCGGCGGCAGTGCGTTCCGCCTCCCTCGCGGTCTGCACTTCCTGCTCCCGCTGGGCGGCAAGCTGTTCGCGCTCCGCGCGGGCGCGCTCTTCCTCGTCCAGTTCGGCCATCGAGCGGCAGGGCAGGCCGTTGACCTGGGCCACGATGTCGTTGGCGCGCAGGAAGGGCAGCAGTTCCCGGTTCGAGACGGCGAAGTAGAATTCCGAATCCGCGCCGCCCGATTCCGCGCCGAAGCTGTTCACGCCCACGACCCGCCCGCAATCGTCGAGCAGTGGGCCGCCGCTGCTGCCGCGCCCGATCGGGGCGGTGTGCAGCAAGGTGTCGAAATCGCGGCTGGGGCGGCGGCCGGAGAGGAAGCCGCGGCTCTTCACCGGAGGCTGGGCGCGGAAGATGTCGCTGATGCCGAGGCCCTGCGCGCGGTCGACATTCATCGGATAGCCGACCGAGGTGACCCCGGCGGAATCGGTCTCGGTGGTGCCGGCGATGGTGAGCGGCGACAGCTTCATGGGAGAAGTCGTGGCGATCAGCGCCAGATCGTTGCGCGGCGAATAGGCGATGAGGCGGCCATAGACGGCTTCGCCTCCGTCCGACGGGACGATCCCGATCGAAAGCGCATGGTTGGCCTGCGCATCGGCAACCACATGGGCGTTGGTGACGATCCGTTCGGGCGTGACCGCGAAGCCGGTGCCGTGGGCCACAGGCGTCAGTTCGCCGTTGTCGTCCTCCTCCATCAGGACGATGCGCACCACCCCGCGGGAGGCCGCGTCCACGTCGCCGGGATCGGCCCGGGCGGGAATCGGGGCAAGCGCCAGGAGGGCGAATGCGGCGAAAAGCGTGCGGATCAGGCGCCAGGGCATGGTGGTGAGCGGTCTCCTTCGCCCGGCTTTTCGCTCCCAATCGCTTTGAGCGCAAGAATCGGGACGCAATGAGGTCGTGCGATGCCTATGTTGCAAGGCATGACGATAGATGATCCCCGGCGACTGGAAGAGATGCGGGCGGCCTTCGCCGCGCGCGATCGTTCGCAGGATGGGCGCTTCGTCGTCGCGGTCACCAGCACCGGCATCTATTGCCGCCCGAGCTGCCCTGCGCGCCGGCCCCGGCCGGAGAACGTGCTGTTCTTCGCCGACGGGGCCAGTGCGGAGGCCGCGGGCTTTCGCCCGTGCAAACGCTGCCGCCCGGACGAGGCGGCGCGTGACGAGGAAGCGGTGCGCACGGCGCTCGGCGCGATCCGGGCCGCCGACGCGCCGCTCGCGCTGGCGGAGCTGGGAAGGCTGACCGGCTATTCCCCCACCCATTTCCAGCGCGTGTTCAAGCGCGCCACCGGCCTTTCGCCCGCTGCCTATGCCCGCGCCCTGCGCGCGGACCGGGCGCGTGAGGCGCTGAGCGGCGGGGAAGGAGTGGCCTCGGCGATCTACGAGGCCGGCTATGAAGCGCCTTCGCGCTTCTATGATGCGATGCAAGGCAGGCTGGGCATGGCTCCGTCCGCCTGGGCAAGAGGGGGACGAGACGTGACGATACGATGGGCCGTGGTGGAAACGACGCTGGCGCCGATGCTGGTCGCAGCGACGGAGAAGGGCGTGTGCCGCCTCGCCTTCAACGAAGGCCCGGAGGAGCTAGCGGAGCGCTTTCCCCAAGCCGAGCTGGTTGAAGGGGGAGAGGATTTCGCTGCCCTGCTGGCCCAGGTGGTCGGCGCGGTGGAAGCTCCGGGGAGCGGGGCCGACATCCCGCTGGACGTGAAGGGCACCGCCTTCCAGGAGGCCGTGTGGCGCGAGTTGCGCCGTATCCCGCCGGGCGAGACGCGCAGCTATGCCCAGATCGCCGCGGCCGCCGGCAACCCGAAAGCGGTGCGCGCGGCAGGTTCGGCCAACGGCGCGAACAATATCGCCGTGTTGATCCCCTGCCACCGGGTAGTCCGCACCGACGGCTCGATCGGCGGCTATGCCTATGGGACCGAGATCAAGGAAGAGCTGCTCCGGCGAGAGCGGGAGGCCTCCTCCTAGTCATCCCCTTCGTCGCCGCGATTCTTGCCACCTTTCATTCCGGAGAAGTCCGGCTCCTCGTAATAGAACACGCCGTCGCGCATCCCCTCGATCCGCTTCACCGCAGCCTTGCCCTCGGCGGACGCGTGAGGATCGGCGGCGAGAAAGCGCACGAGCTTGAGCGCCGGATCGTAGGAACCCGATTGTGCCAGCGCGAGGGCGTAGTTGATCCGCACATCGGTTGCTTCCGGAACCAGCGAGAACGCCTTGGCCATGGCGTCGACCACGATCGGCGGCGGATCCGACTTTTCGTGCCGATAGCTTTCGGCGAAGGCCAGCAGCGGCTGCGGATCTTCGGGATCGGCCCGGTTGGCGGTGGCGATATAGGAACGCGCCTTGCGCCAGTCTGCCTCCGTCGCATTCCCATCCTCGAGGCGGTGCATCATGAGCCTTGCCTTGAGGACATTGGCTCGGACGTTCTTCGGATCGATCGCCAGGACGGCATCCGCCGCAGCCTCGGCTGCGGTATAGTTCGGCTTGTCGACAGTCTCCGCCAGGTCGCGTTCGGCCAGAGCGAGTTCGAGCAGAACCGGCGCGCGTTCGGGTGCCAGTGCCGCCAGCTTGGCCAGTTCGTCCCGCGTTTTCCTCGCATCCTTTCCGGCACGGCGGCGCATCGAAAGCTCGGCAAGACGGCTCGCGATCTTGTCCAGCTCGACGATCGAGATGGTTCCGTCATACGCCATCGGGGTGGAGGATTTCGAATAGCTGATGCGGCCGTTCCGATAAGTGTCGAGATCCCTGTCGAGCCGGTTGAGATCGCCCAGCGCCACCGCCGCCTCCTGCGGTTCCTTTCCTTCGTTGAGCTGGATCAGATACGTCTTGAGTTGCTTCAGCCGTTCCTTGTCGCTGGCAAACATGTGGACCATCAGCCAGGCACGGCCGTAATAGCCGTCGCTGGCTTCTGCGCTGAGGCCGGAGGCATCGCCGAACAACAGCTTCTTGACCGGCGTGCGGACCAGGAAGAGTCCATAGGCGCGGTGTTGCGCCGGGCGTCCCAGGGTCCACTTGCCCTCCTTGTCGAAAGTCGCGGTGGAGAAATATTCGGCGAAGCCTTCGCGGTACCAGCTCGGATAGGCATAATTGAAATACCGCGCCATCAGGTGGTGCGCATATTCGTGGAACAGCGTAATCTGGCCAGTCAGGTCGGCAGAGGTCTCGCGCCTTTCGCGATTGCTCACCGCAAAGCTGCCTTCGCTGGACGGGACGTAGAAACCCGCAACCGAGCTATTCCTGTCGCCGTACACTTCGGCCACGTCGCTCGCCCGCGAAAGCATGAAGATCGTCAGGCGGTTCGGCTGCTCTTCCCGCTCTACGTCGAAGAATACCCGCAGCAGGGCGTCGAACCGCTCGACATTGGTTGCGAAGTCTTCAAGCTGCCTGGCGCTGCCATTGCTGTAGATCACGAAATTGTGAGTGTCGGCGCGATACCATTCCGCTCGTGCAGGTGCCGTGCTTCCAGCCAAGACCAGAATCGCGGCAAGAATGCCGATGAACCTCGCCCTCATGATGCCCCCCTTCCGAAGTTCCAATTCGCAAGCCCCTGTGGGCTGGAACATAATGAAAGCCGCGAAAGGCAGAAGCCCCTAATTTTACACGAAGCTGTAAGGGTCGATGTCCACGCCCACGCGCACGCCCGGGGGGAATGATAGCGCGCCCAGCCATTCGCGGATCACTTTCTGCACTTCGGCCGAGCGGCGGGCGTTGATCAGCAGACGATAGCGGTAGCGGCCGCGCAGCAGTGCCATGGGCGCGGGTGCGGGGCCCAGGATCGCCACGTCCGGCAGCTCCGGCCGAGTGCCGCCGATGGCGCGGGCGGCCTCGCGCGCTTCCGCCTCGTCCTCGGAGGAGACGATGATCGCGGCCCAGCGGCCGAAGGGCGGGGCACCGGCATGGCGGCGGGCCTCGGTCTCGGCGGCGTAGAACGCGTCCCGGTCCCCGGCGGCGAGGGCGGCGATCACCGGGGCCTCGGGATGGCGCGTCTGGATCAGCACCTCGCCCTTCTTCGCTCCGCGCCCCGCGCGCCCCGCCACCTGGGCGACCTGCTGATAGGTCCGCTCCGCCGCGCGCAGGTCCCCGCCTTCGAGGCCGAGATCGGCATCGACCACCCCCACCAGGGTCAACTCGGGGAAGTGGAACCCCTTGGTGACGAGCTGGGTGCCCACGATCACGTCGATCAGGCCCTCCTCCGCCTCGGCCACGAATTTCGCGGCCTTCTCCGGCGAATTGAGCGTGTCGGAGGTGGCGATGGCCACTCGCGCATCGGGCAGGATGTCGGCCACCTCGTCCGCGATGCGCTCCACCCCCGGGCCGCAGGCGACGAGGCAATCGGGCTCGCCGCATTCGGGGCAGGCTTCGGGAATGCCCGTCTCGTGCCCGCAATGGTGGCAGGCGAGGCGGCGGGTCAGCCGGTGCTCCACCAGCCAGGCGCTGCAATTGGGGCACTGGAAGCGGTATCCGCAATGGCGGCATAGCGTGAGCGGGGCATAGCCGCGGCGATTGAGGAACAGCAGCGATTGCTCCCCTTGCGCCAGCCGCCTGGCCATTTCCTCCACCAGCGGCGGCGCGAGCCAGCGGCCGCGATCGGGCGGCTGCCGGGTGAGGTCGATCGTCGCGATCTCAGGCAGGGAGGCCCCGCCGAAGCGGCTGGGCAGGTCCACTTTCTCATAGACCCCGCTTTCGGCCATCTGCAGGCTTTCGAGCGCGGGGGTTGCGCTGGCGAGGATCACCGGGATCTGCTCGAACCGCGCGCGCATCACCGCGACATCGCGCGCGTTGTAGCGCACCCCGTCATCCTGCTTGAACGAGATTTCGTGCGCTTCATCCACCACGATCAGGCCGAGCTTCGCATAAGGCAGGAACAGGGCCGAGCGGGCACCGACCACCACCTGCGCCGTCCCGCCGGCGATGGCGCGCCAGGCCCGGCGGCGCTCGGTCGATTTGAGCGAGGAATGCCAGGTGACGGGCGGCGCGCCGAACCGTTCCTCGAACCGGCGGAGGAAGGCTTCGGTCAGCGCGATCTCGGGTAGCAGCACCAGCGTCTGCCTGCCTTGCCGCAGGGATTGGGCGATCGCTTCGCAATAGGCTTCGGTCTTGCCCGAGCCGGTCACGCCGTCGAGCAGGAAGGGGGCGAAGCGGTCTTGCTCCACCGCGCTTGTGAAACGGTCGGCTGCGGCCTGCTGCTCGGGCGTAAGCTCGGGCCGGGCGAAGTCCGCCCGGGCAGGGGAGTAAGGGCGGTCGCAATCGACCTCCACCGGCTCCAGCGCGCCGCAATTGACCAGGCCGCGCAGCACTCCCTCGGAAACGCCGGCCAGCTCCGCCAACTCGCGGATCGTCGCCTGCTCCCCCTGCAGCGCGTCGAGCGCGACCGCGCGCTGCGGCGTGATCCGCTCCGGCTCCAGCCCCGACAGGCGGTATTCGGTGACGGTCGCCGGCCCCTTGAGCGCTCCGCCGCTGGACAGCACCATGCGTGCCACGGCGGGGAGGGGTGCGCAGTAATAGTCCGCCGTCCATTCCAGCAGCCGCATCAGCTCCGGCCGCAGGGGCGGCACCGGCAGGCGGCCGATGATCGGGCGCAGCTTGGCATCGGGCACTTCGTCCGCCGGCAGGCGTTCCTTCTCCCACACGATGCCCACGATCTGCCGGGGGCCCAGTGGGGCGACCACCACCGTGCCGGGGGCGATCTCGGCCCCTTCCGGCGCGCGATAGTCGAGCGGGCCGAGCGCGGAGTTGAAATGGAGGAGCCTTATGCGTTTCATGCTAATGCCGCCTCTATTGGGCACCGGCGGCGTGCACGGCAAGGAGAGGAGGAAGAATGATCCGGGAAATCGGGACAAGGGGCCTCATGCCGCTGGCGCGGCGCGGCTTCCTGGCAGGCGCGGCGGCGGCCGGGCTGCTCGCCTTGCCGGGCTGCGCGGCCTATGAGCGCTACAGTCTGGTTGAGGCGGTGCGGCACCTGCTGCAGCTTTCGAGCGAGCGTGCCTTCGCCCGCCTAATGGAGCCGGACGGGTTCTGGGACAGCGGCCTCGCCCGGCTGGAGCTGCCGGCCGCGCTGGGCTCGCGTGGGGGCGTGATCCAGTCGATCCTGACTTCGGCCGTCTTCAAGGACCGGCTGCAGCACGAATTCAACAAGGTGGCGGAACGTGGCGCGCGCAGGGCGGCGCCGCTCGTGGCCGATACGGTGCGGACGATCGGCATCGACAATGCGCGGGCGATCCTGAAGGGCGGGCCGAACGCGGCGACTTCCTACCTGCGCAGCGCGATGGCCAGCAGCCTGGTGGAAGCCATGGCGCCTGAACTGGGCGACGCGCTGCGGCTTTCGCAGGAACCGCTGGTGGGGCAGGCGCTGGGTGCCCTTGCCGGCGTGGATGTGTCCACCCTGGCCCGCGACTTCGCCGCCGATGTCGACGATGCGATCTGGGGCGAGATCGGGCGGCAGGAAGGCACTATCCGCGCCGATCCCCGCGCGACCAACGATCCGGTGCTGATCGGAGCGCTGGGAACGCTCTGACCGATCCGCCGGATCGGAGCGTGACCTAGCCCCGCCTGCAAAGCTTGGCTAAGGCGGCAAGGGAATCGGGCTGGAGCATCTGACATGAAATTCTTCGTCGACACCGCCGACACCGCCGAGATCGAGGATCTGGCCGCCACCGGCCTGCTCGACGGGGTCACAACCAATCCCAGCCTGATCGCCAAGTCCGGCCGCGATTTCATGGAGGTGACCAAGGAGATCTGCGCGCTGGTGGACGGGCCGGTCAGCGCCGAGGTCGTCGCGCTCGATCACGAGACGATGATGAAGGAAGCCGAGGTGCTGCGGAAGATCGCGGACAATGTCTGCATCAAGGTGCCGCTCACCATCGACGGGCTCAAGACGTGCAAGAAGCTGACGGAAGACGGTACGATGGTGAACGTCACCCTGTGCTTCTCCGCCAACCAGGCGCTGCTGGCGGCGAAGGCGGGGGCCAGCTTCGTCTCCCCCTTCATCGGCCGGCACGACGATAACGGGTTCGACGGGATGGAACTGATCCGCGACATCCGCCTGATCTACGACAATTACGCGTTCGAGACCGAAATCCTCGCCGCTTCGATCCGCCATCCGATCCATGTGCTGGAAAGCGCGCGGATCGGCGCCGATGTCGCCACCATGCCGCCGGCGGTGATCCGCAGCCTGTTCAAGCATGTGCTGACCGACAAGGGCATCGAAGGCTTCCTTGCCGATTGGGCGAAGACCGGGCAGACGATATTGAAGTAAGTGTAACCGCCGTCCCGCGCCGGGCCCGGGATGGCGAAGCTGGCATATCCGAATGGCTGACGAATCCCCTCTCGACCGTTTCAAGCAGGCGCTGACCGGCGCGGCGCGCGCGATCGCGCACGATGCGGAGGTCGACGTTTCCTGGACCTCGGACACGCCCGGCCTGCAAGGTCAATCGATCCGGGTGCCCATGCCGGGCCGCCTTCTCCCGCATGACCAGGCGACCGAGGCGCGCGGTTTTGCGGACAGCTTCGCCCTGCGCCTGCGCCATCACGACACCGGGCTCCATGCGCGCAACATGCCCGACGAGCCGAGCGCGCGCGCCTGCTACGACGCGGTGGAGGCCGTGCGCTACGAAGCGCTGGGGGAGAACAATTACGAAGGGATGCGTGCCAATCTCGCCGCTTCGCTGGCGGCAAGGATGGCGTCCGATCCGATCTCCCGCGCCGACACGGCCGACGAGGTGCCGATCCAGACCGCGCTGGCGCTGATGTTGCGCGAGAAGCTCACCGGCCAGCCCGTCCCGCCCACTGCCGCTGCCGGGGTGGACATGGTGCGCGAGTGGATCGAGGAGAAGGCGGGCGGCGATTTCGAGCGGCTGGCGCTTTCGGTGGACGATCAGCAGGCGTTCCAGTCGCTCTCGCTCGACATGCTGCGCCATCTCGAGCTGACCCGGGCGGAGGAGATCGACCAGCCGACCAACGAGGAAGGCGAGGAGGAGGACGGCCAGGACGAGACCGAATCCGGCGATGATGAGGATCAGGAGAAAGGCGAGCAGCAGCAGACCCAGGAAGTCGCCAGCGAAGGCGGCGAGGGGGAGGACGACGGCGAGACCGAGCAGGAGGTCGAGCAGGAGCAGGAGCTGAACGAGGGCGACATCGGCGATGACGGGGAGGAAGGCATGATGCCCGTCCGCCCCAACCGCCCGTGGACGGAAGATCCCTCGACCTTCGACTACCGCGTCTTCACCGAGGAATTCGACGAGGTGGTCGAAGCGCAGGAGCTGTGCGACGAGGACGAGCTGATCCGCCTGCGCGCCTATCTCGACAGCCAGCTCACCGGGCTGCAGGGCGTGGTAACCCGGCTCGCCAACCGGCTCCAGCGGCGGCTGATGGCGCAGCAGAACCGCAGCTGGGATTTCGACCAGGAGGAAGGGCTGCTCGACGCCGCGCGGCTCGCCCGCGTGGTCATCTCCCCCGGCCATTCGCTGAGCTACAAGGTGGAGCAGGACATCGAGTTCAAGGACACGGTCGTCACCCTGCTGATCGACAATTCCGGTTCGATGCGCGGCCGCCCGATCTCGATCGCGGCGATCAGCGCGGACATCATGGCGCGCACGCTGGAACGGTGCGGGGTGAAGGTGGAAATCCTCGGCTTCACCACCCGTGCATGGAAGGGCGGGCAGAGCCGCGAGAAATGGCTCGCCACCGGCAAGCCCGCGCAGCCCGGCCGCCTTAACGACCTGCGCCACATCGTCTACAAGAAGGCCGACGAGCCGATGCGGCGCGCGCGCAAGAATCTCGGCCTGATGATGCGCGAGGGGCTGCTCAAGGAGAATATCGACGGGGAAGCGCTGCTGTGGGCGCATACCCGCCTGCTCGCCCGGTCGGAAGACCGCCGCATCCTGATGGTGATCTCCGACGGCGCGCCGGTGGACGATTCCACCCTCAGCGTGAACTCCGCCGGCTACCTCGAGCAGCACCTGCGCAAGGTGATCGACTGGATCGAGCGGCAGAGCCCGGTCCAGCTCGTCGCCATCGGCATCGGGCACGACGTCACCCGCTATTACAAGCGCGCGGTGACGATCATGGATGTGGAGCAGCTGGGCGGCACGATCATCGAGCAGTTGGCCGATCTGTTCGAGGTGGATTGAGCGTCAGGAGTGGAAGCGGCGCCTTCCCTGCCCCCGACCTCTTCCCTGCCCTCGACCTCTTCCCTGCCGAGGGCGAAGGGGCGCTTCAGGCCCGAACCGGATCGAGCGCCTTCGGATTTGCCCCGCAGCGCGAAGGCGCGCAAGGGAGGGCTCCATGCTCTGGATTCCCGTCACCATCGGCGCCGCGACGGCGCAGCTCGCGCGCAATGCGCTGCAATCGGGGCTGACCGGCACTGTCGGCACGCTGGGCGCGACCATGGTGCGGTTCCTCTACGCGATCCCCTTCGCCTTCGCGGCCTATGGCCTCGCGCTGGCGCTGGGAGAGCCCAGGCCGGGGTTCTCGCTCGCGCTGGCGGGCTGGGCGGCGCTCGGGGCGGTGGTGCAGATCGCGGCCACGGCGCTGATGCTGAAGGCGATGCACATGCGCGGCTTCGCGGTGGCCTATGCCTATATCAAGACCGAGCCGGTGCTGCTGGCGCTGGGCGGCTGGTGGCTGCTGGGCGACGTGCTGCCGCCGCTCGCCTGGGCGGGGATCGTGCTGGCGACGGCGGGAGTGACCTGGTCGGCCCTGCCCCGGGGCGGAGGGCTGGCGGCACTGCGCGGGGAGGCGGGGCCGGTGGCGTTCGGCATCCTCGGCGGGGCGATGTTCGGCCTTTCCTCGCTCGCCTTCCGTGCCGCGATCCTCACGTTGGAGGGCGCTGCGCCCTGGATGGCTGCGCTGCATGTGATGTGCTTCGTCCTCACCGCGCAGACCGCGCTGCTGCTCGGCTGGCTGTGGTTCACCGACCGCAGGGTGATCGGCGCGACCCTGGCCGCGAGGCGCCCCAGCCTAGGGGCCGGCTTCGCGGGCGCGCTGGCGACGATGCTGTGGTTCACCGGCTTCGCGCTCACCGCCGCGGCCAATGTCCGCACGCTGGGGCTGGTCGAGATGCCGCTGGCCGCGCTCGTCAACCGGCGCGTGTCCGGCAAGGCGCTGGGCGCGCGCGAATGGGCGGGGATCGCGCTGGTCACGGCAGGGATCGCGCTGCTGGTGCGCTCGGCCGCCTGAGGCCCCGCAGTGGCATGGGCCCCGATCCCGCTTGACCCGCCCGCACTTACCGGGCCAATGCCCCGGCGATGAAAGACGGTGCCCCCCTGAAGCTGTTCAACAGCCTGACGCGCGAGCTGGAAGTGTTCCATCCGATCCATCCGGGGGAAGCGCGCGTCTACAGCTGCGGGCCCACGGTGTATAATTATCAGCATGTCGGCAATATGCGCGCCTACATCTTCGCCGATACGCTGGGGCGGACGCTGAGCTGGAAGGGCCATGCGCTCACCCATGTGATCAACATAACCGATGTCGGCCACCTCACTTCCGACGCCGACACGGGCGACGACAAGATGGAGAAGGCCGCCACGGCGCAGGGCCGCTCCGCCTGGGACATCGCCCGTTATTACCAGCAGGTGTTCGAGGAGGATCTCGCCCGGCTGAACGTGCGCCGACCCGCCCATCCGCGCGCGACCGAATATGTCGAGGCGATGATCGAATGGGGCAAGACGATCGAGGAGAAGCACTGCTACCGCCTCGACAGCGGGCTGTATTTCGACGTCACCACCGTGCCTGATTACGGGCGGCTCGCCCGCGCCCATACCGACGAGGGGGAAGGGCGGATCGACGCGGTGGAAGGCAAGCGGCACCAGGCCGATTTCGCCATCTGGCGCGCCACTCCGCCCGGCGAGACGCGCCAGATGGAATGGGATTCGCCCTGGGGCAGGGGCGCGCCCGGCTGGCATATCGAATGCTCGGTGATGAGCGCCCAGTTGCTGGGCCATCCCTTCGATATCCACACCGGCGGGATCGACCACCGCGAGATCCACCACCCGAACGAGATCGCGCAGAACCAGGCCTATTCCTGCTCCGCAGACAGCGGCGCACATATCTGGATGCACAATAATTTCCTCGTCGACCGGCGCGGCAAGATGTCCAAGTCCTCCGGCGAGTTCCTGATCCTGCAGACGCTGATCGATCGCGGTTATCATCCGCTCGCCTATCGGCTGATGTGCCTCCAGGCGCATTACCGCAGCGAGCTGGAGTTCAGCTGGGAAGCGCTGGGCGCGGCGCTCACCCGGCTCAAGCGCATGGCGCTGGCCGCCCAGGCGCTCAAGGCGCGCCATGCCGCGGCCGAAGGCGGAGCGATCGAGACGCCCGAAGGCAGCTGGACCTTCGCCCGCCTGCTGGATGGCCTGGGCGGCGCGCTGCGCCCGCTGGCGATCCGGTTCGACGAGGCCGTCTCCAACGATCTCAACACCCCGGTCGCGCTCACCGAGCTGGAAGAGGTGCTCTCGCTGAAAAAGATGGACCCGGGCGAGACGCTGGCGCTTGTCTCCGCGATGGATTCGGTGCTCGGCCTCGGCCTGCTGGAACTCGACCGGGCCGGTCTGCGCCTCCGGCCGAAGGACGCCGCGATCGACGAAACGGCGATCGAAGCCGCGCTCGCCCGGCGCAAGGCCGCCCGGGCGGAAAAGGATTTCGCCACCTCCGACGCCCTGCGCGACGAGCTGGCCGCCCGCGGAGTGGAAGTGATGGACGGCGATCCGCTCGGCTGGGAATGGAAGCTGTAGGGATCTGAGCCCGGCATGACCATTGCCGTCCTTCCCGGCCTGATGCGCGGATTGATCGAGCCGCGGCTGCCCGAGTGGATCGAGCCGCGCTGGTGGGCTTCGGTGGAGGAAATGCACGCCTTCGCGCCGGAGGCGGAGATCGGCTGGTTCGACATGCATTTCAAGCCGCCGGTGATCGAAGCGGTGCGGCTGGCGCGGGGGATGCGCTGGCTCAATTCCTTCTTCGCCGGGCTCGATTTCCTCGATCTCGACGAGTTGCAGCGGCGCGGCGTTCTGCTCACCAATGGCTCGGGGCTCACCGCGGTGCAGGTGGCGGAATTCGTGGTGCTGGGCATGCTGGCCTTCGCGAAGGATTATCGGGAGGTCGTGCGGGCGCAGGACCGGCACGAATGGCTGGAGGTCGCCCCCGGCATCCGCGAGCTGGACGGCAGCCGGGCGCTGCTGCTCGGCTATGGCGAGATCGGGCGCAGGGTCGCCCGCCAGCTCGAAGGCTTCGGGGTGGAAGTGGTGCCGGTGCGCCGCCATCCGGGGGAGGGCACGCTCGGCCCCGACGAATGGCGCGCGCGGCTGGGCGAATTCGACTGGATCGTGATCGTCGTGCCCGGCACGGCGGAGACCGCCGGCCTGATCGGCGCGGCCGAGCTGGCGGCGATGAAGCGCGATGCGGTGGTGGTGAACTTCGCCCGGGGCAATGTGATCGACCAGGATGCGCTGGCCGATGCGGTGGCCGGGAAGCGCATCGCCGGTGCGGTGCTCGACGTGGCCGAGCCCGAGCCGCTTCCGCCCGGCCACCGGCTGTGGACCGTGCCCGGCATCCACATCACCATGCATCTGTGCGGCCGGCCCACGCCCGCCAGCCTGAAGCGCGCGGCGGACCGCTTCCTCGAGAATTGCGAGCGATACCGCAAGGGCGAGCCGCTGCAGCCGGGCTTCGATCCGACGCTGGGATATTGAGGGAACGGTTTCGTCATTGCGAGAGGCAGCGCCCCGAAGCAATCCAGGGCGGCACATGGGGCTTTGGATTGCTTCGGAGCTTCGCCCCTTGCAATGACGAGGAGAGAGCTTCCCCGGGTGCGCAGGGCGGATCAGGCCGGCAAATTCCCGCCGCATCATGCTTCCTCCAGCAGCAGGAGCTCCACCGAGACGGCGAGGCGCGGTTGGGGCAGCAGGCTGTGGTCCGCTTCCGTCACCACCGCCTCGGCAACGAGCTGGCCGGGAATGTCGAATTCGTGCTCCGGCAGCTCGGCGATGAACAGCTCGCCCGCCTCCACGCCGTCTGGCCCGTCGAACAGCAGCTCCAGCCGGTGGCGTGCGCCGGCGAAGGTGATGCTGGCCCAAAACCGCTCCTGATGGCTGGCGATGCGCACCTTACCGCCTGCAAGCTGCTGCAGCGCCTCGCGCAGCCGGTCGGACGTGTCGCGGCGGCGGCGGTGGCAGCTCGGGCGGGGAAGGGCGGCCGGGTCAGCGTGCATGGTGGGTCTCCGTGTATATGTTCATGAAATGTTCTATCCGTGCTTCGGTGCGGATGCGCGGCATGCGGCCGTTGCGCAGGTCGAACACGAAGCGGGGATCATGGGCGGCGAGCCGGCCGAACCGGGTGGCGGGCATCCCGGTGCTGCGCAGGAACTTCTCGATCTTTCGAATCAGCATCATCACTCCCCCGAATCGATGGGCTTCTCGTCGCCGTTGAAATCCTACTTGTCTAGGAAAAATACTACGTGTAGGAAGGGGTATGGTAAAAAATCCTGGAAATCCCCCACCGGACCCGCGCGAGCGGCTCGTCGAGCTGGCCGAGCGGCGGGGCGTGAGCCTGGCCGCGCTTTCCCGCCTGATCGGGCGGAACGGCACTTATCTGCACCAGTTCATCACCAAGGGAAGCCCGCGAAGGCTGGCGGAGGATGACCGGCGGACGCTCGCCGAATTCTTCGGCATTGCCGAAAGCGAATTGGGCGGATCGCTGGAAAAATCCCGCGATTCGGCGATCGACGCGGTCCGCGGCGACTGGGTGCGGGTCCCGCGCCTGCCGCTCGACGCCTCGGCGGGGCCGGGGGCCTTTGCGGGGGAGGAGCGGCCGTTCGATTCGTTCGGCTTCTCCCCCCGCTGGCTGCGCGAGCAGGGGCTCGATCCCGCCATGCTCTCGACCATCACGGTCGCGGGCGATTCGATGGAACCGGAGCTGCGCGACGGGGACGAGATCCTGGTCGACCGCACCCCGCGCCCCTTGCGCGACGGCATCCATGTCGTGCGCCTGGGCGACATGCTGCATGTGAAGCGGGTGCAGGCCGGCCCTTCGGGCCTGCGCCTGATCAGCGCCAACGAGGCCTATCCCCCGATCGAGGTGCGGCCCGACGAGATCGAGGTGATCGGCCGGGTGGTGTGGAAGGGGGGGAGGCCGTGAGTTTCCGTCATTGCGAGGGGCCATGGGCCCGCGGCAATCCAGAGCCGTTTCGTGGGGCCCTGGATTGCCGCGTCGGCTTCGCCTCCTCGCAATGACGAAGGATGGTTTCGTCACCCCTAGCCCCCTCTCGTCACCCCAGCGAAGGCTGGGGTCTCGGGCCAAGGTGCGCATCCGCCCGAGATGCCAGCTTTCGCTGGCATGACGTGAAAATTGGCATGACGAGCGGGGTGGGAGGAGGGAGGTTCGCCGAGGATTGATTACCGGCGCGCCCTCCGCCAGAATCGGCGGATGTCCGACACTACCGCCCCTGAGCCGAAGACTCCCCCGATGCGTGCGGCGATCGTGCCCGTCACGCCGCTGCAGCAGAACTGTTCGCTCATCTGGTGCACCAGGACGATGAAAGGCGCGCTGGTCGATCCGGGCGGCGATCTCGATCGGCTGAAGGACGCGGTGCGGCGTGCGGGGGTGACGCTGGAGAAGCTGCTCGTCACCCATGGCCATATCGACCATTGCGGGCAGGCGGGCATGCTGGCGAAGGAGCTCGGCCTGCCGATCGAGGGCCCGCACGAGGCGGACCGGTTCTGGATCGCGCGGCTCGACGAAGACGGGCGGCGCTGGGGCCTGCAGGGCGAGATTTTCGAGCCCGACCGCTGGCTGGAGGATGGCGACACGGTCACGGTGGGCGAGGTGGAGCTGGAAGTGATCCACTGCCCCGGCCACACGCCCGGCCATGTGGTGTTCTTCAACCGCCCCACGCATTTCGCCATCGTGGGCGACGTGCTGTTCCGCGGCTCGATCGGGCGGACGGACTTCCCGCTGGGCAACCACCGGGACCTGCTCGATTCGATCACCCGCAAGCTCTGGCCGCTGGGCGACGTGACCTTCATCCCCGGCCACGGCCCGGTCAGCACCTTCGGCCAGGAACGGCTCGACAACCCCTATGTGGGCGACGAGGCGATCGCGGCGGGCTAAGGGGGGCGACGATCCTCCCCCCTTGCAGGGGAGGATTTGCCGGAATCCTGGCCGATTGGTCCTTCTCGCCTCCGCGGAAATGGCGGGGCTCCCGACCCTACATCTTCCCCGTTGCGATCAGCACCGCCGTGACGGCGAGGCCGAGGGCGGTGAGGAAGGTGATCGCGATTCCCGCCATCCGGCCCCACTGCCAGCTGCCGCCGTCCATACCGAGCGCGTGGAGCACCCGCCCGATCACGAACACCGCACCTACCGGGGCGAGCCACGCGCCGCCCTTTCCGGCCAGTTCGATCGCCGCGATCAGCACCAGCACCAGCGGCACGTTCTCGGCGAAATTGAGCTGCGCGCGCATGCGCCGCCGGATCAGATCATTGTCGCCGTCCCCCACGGAAACCGCGAATTGCTGCCGCAAGCGGCCGATCCGCATGCTCAGCCAGAAATTGACGATCGCGGCCGCGGCGGCCAGGCACAAGGTCGTGGGCAACAGCATATGATCCTCCCCCGCTGGTCCGGTGGAAGCGCTAGCTTGCCAGAGGTTGCAACGCACGTGAAAATCGCTATAGGGCGCGCCTTCACCGTCGACATGCGGTCCCGGCACTTTGCATTCGCTCCTGCGGCTTGTGCATTGCCGGACCATCGCCTAGGGCGGCTTACGAAACCGATTGAGATATTTGAGGAACAGGTGCCGCGATGGCCGTCCCTAAAAGAAAAACTACGCCTTCCCGCCGTGGCAACCGCCGCTCGCACGATGCGTTGAAGGTCGAAGCCTTCCACGAATGCTCGAATTGCGGCGAGCTGAAGCGTCCGCACAACCTCTGCCCGCATTGCGGCCATTACAACGGGCGCGAGATCGTCGCGGTCGGGCTCTAAGCCCGTCTTTCCCGGGGGTCAGCTTCCATGAGCCTGCCGCGTATCGCCATCGACGCGATGGGCGGCGATGAAGGCGTGCGCGTGATGGTGGAAGGCGCCGCGCTTGCGCGGCGGCGCCACGATCGCTTCAAGTTCCTGCTCGTGGGGGACGAAGCGCGGATCGAGCGTGCGCTCGAAACCCATCCCAACATGCGCGGCGCTTCGGAAATCCTCCATGCGGCGGATGTGGTGTCGGGTGACGAGAAGCCCACCCAGGCGCTGCGCCGCGCCAGAAGCACCTCGATGGGCATGGCGATCAACGCCGTGAAGCAGGGCAATGCCGGCGCGGCCGTCAGCGCCGGCAATACCGGCGCGCTGATGGCGATGGCCAAGCTGGCCCTGCGCACCATGCCGGGAATCGACCGCCCGGCGCTGGCCGCGCTGCTGCCCACGCTGGGCGATAACGACGTGATCATGCTCGATCTCGGCGCCAACACGGAATGCGATGCGCGCAACCTCGTCCAGTTCGCGATCATGGGCGCGGCCTATTCGCGCATCGTGACCGGGCTCGAAGCCCCTCGCGTGCGCCTGCTCAATATCGGAACCGAAGAGAACAAGGGTACCGACCAGCTGCAGGTAGCCGCCAACCGGCTGCGCCAGACGTCCGGCCTTTCCATGCAGTTCGATGGCTTCATCGAAGCCAACGGCCTGTCGCGCGGCGATGTGGACGTGGTGGTGACCGACGGGTTCTCCGGCAATATCGCGCTCAAGGCGGTGGAGGGCACGGCGCGTTTCGTGGCCGATCTGCTGCGGCGCAGCTTCCAGAGCTCGCTGCGCTCGAAGTTCGGTTTCCTGGTCAGCCGGCCGGCGACCGATCTGCTGCGCACGCATCTCGATCCGAACAATCACAATGGGGCGGTGTTCCTCGGCCTCAACGGCGTGGTGGTGAAGAGCCTCGGCAGCGCGACCGCCAATGGCGTCGCCAATGCCGTGGCGGTCGCTGCGCGGCTGCTCGAGGAACGCATTACCGAGCGCATCACCGCCGACCTTGCCGAACTGGGCGAGGAGCGGCTGCGCGACGGCGAGAACAACGGGAAGGAAATATGATCCGTTCGGTGGTGAAAGGCAGCGGCTCCGCCCTGCCGGCGCGGGCAGTCGGCAATGACGAACTGGCCGAGACCGTGGACACCAGCGACGAGTGGATCGTGGAGCGCACGGGCATCCGCAGCCGCTACATAGCGGGCGAGGGCGAAACCACCGGGACGCTGGCGATCGACGCCGCGAAGGCCGGGCTGGCTTCCGCCGGCATCGCCCCGGAAACGGTGGACCTGATCGTGCTGGCCACCGCCACTCCCGACCAGACCTTCCCCGCCACCGCCACCAAGGTGCAGGCGGCGCTCGGCTGCAAGGGCGCGGCCTTCGACGTCGCGGCCGTGTGCTCCGGCTTCCTCTATGCGCTGGGCGTGGCCGATTCGATGCTGCGCACCGGCATGGCGAAGACCGCGCTGGTGATCGGCGCGGAGACGTTCAGCCGCATCCTCGATTGGGAGGACCGGGCGACCTGCGTGCTGTTCGGCGACGGGGCCGGCGCGCTGGTCCTCCAGGCTGAGGAGGTCGCGGACAGCGGCCCGGGCGTGCTGGTGACGCGGCTCCACGCCGATGGCGAACACGGCCCGTTGCTCTATGTCGACGGCGGCCCTTCCACCACCGGCACGGTCGGCAAGGTGCGGATGAAGGGGCGCGAGGTGTTCCGCCACGCGGTGGTGAATCTGGCGGAAGTGCTGGAGGAAGTGATGCGGGCCGCCGGTATCGAGGCCGCGGATCTCGACTGGGTCGTGCCGCACCAGGCCAATGCCCGCATCCTCGACGCCACCGCGCGCAAGCTCGGCCTGCCGATGGAGAAGGTGGTCGTCACCGTCGATCGCCACGCCAACACCTCGGCCGCCTCCGTGCCGCTCGCGCTCGACGTCGCGCTGCGCGATGGGCGGATCAAGCGGGGCGATCTGGTGATGCTGGAAGCGATGGGCGGCGGCTTCACCTGGGGCGCCAGCCTGCTGCGAATGTAGGCGCGGCCATCGGCCCGGCTTTCCCTGCCGAATATTGCCAAGACCTCACAAAGTGTTAGTCTGCACTTGAGGAGAGGAGTCTGTCGGGTTCACTGAACACAAAGGGGGCGAACAGATGATGCGTTCGGTAGGCACTCTGACCCGCGCTGACCTTGCGGAGGTGATCAATCGCAAGATGGGCTTCTCGCGTGCGGAGTCACTGGCGATGGTCGAGGCGATCCTCAGCCATATGTCCGAGGCTCTGGTGCGGGGGGAAAACGTCAAGATCTCGGGCTTCGGACCTTCCTGCTGCGCGACAAGAAGCAGCGGGTCGGTCGCAATCCGAAGACCGGGGTCGAAGTGCCGATCACCCCGCGCCGTGTGCTGACCTTCCGCGCGAGCCAGATCCTCAAGGACAGGATTGGGAAAGGCTGAAGATTGGGAGGCCCATGGCGGCGGATACGCGATTTACCGACGGCAAGGATGCCGAGGCGATGCGGACGATCGGAGAGGTGGCCCGGGCATTGGGCATAAAGCAGCATGTGCTGCGCTACTGGGAACAGCAGTTCCCGATGCTCAACCCCCTCAAGCGCAGCGGCGGTCGGCGCTACTACCGGCCGGAGGACATCCGGCTGGTCGACACGATCGACCGGCTGGTCAACCGCGAAGGCTACACGCTGAAAGGCGCGCGCCTGGCGATCGAGGCTGCCGGCAAGGAGGCCCCCGCACCGCAACCGGAGGCGCCGGACTTGGTGGAGAAACTGCGCGTCATCCGAAGCCGCCTGGCCGAAGCGCTGGATTAGCGGCTGCTTGCCTCGTTCGGAGGTCCTTCGTCATTGCGAGGGGCAAGGCCCCGAAGCAATCCAGAGTCCAACGTGCCGCCCTGGATTGCTTCGCCGGCTTCGCCTCCTCGCAATGACGGATGTTAAGGGGATTGCCCGCTCAGCGCAGCCTTTCGGGGCCCAGTTCCGGATCCAGGTCGCGGGGGCGGGCGAAGTGGACCAGGCGGCCGGAGCCGGCGGCGATCTCGTTCCAGTCGTCGATCGCCAGTTCCAGCACCGCGAAGGCGGCGGTGGGATATTTTTCCGCCGCTTCGTCGAACAGGGGGTTCTCGGCTTCGGGCGGGACCAGTTCGAAGATCAGTTCCTGCAGGCCCGGATTATGCGCCACCAGCAGTACGCTGGCGGGATTGCCTTCCACCGCGCGCAGCAGTTCGATCAGCGTGGCGGAACTGGCGAGATAGGCCTTCTCGTCCCATCGCGCGCTCTGTTCGAGCCCGGCGGCGGATAAGGTGCGCCGCACCCGCTCGGCCGGGCTGGCGAGGATCATGCCCCACTTCTCCCCATGCTGGCGGATATGCGTGCCCATCAGCGCGGCGCCTTTGCGTCCGCGATCGTTCAGCCCTCGATCGAAATCGCGCAGGTTCAGATCGTCCCAGTCGGACTTGGCGTGGCGCAGGAGGCCAAGCAGTTTCACGGTGTTTTTTCCCCAAAGGGCCCAGGATCAGTCCCGCAAGGCGGTGGTGTCCGGCAATGCGCTGTCCCTCTCAGAAACACTGCCTGCGATCCGTTGTAAAGCCTCGTCGAGCGTCAGGCGGATGACAGGCGTGCCTTTGGGGAAGGCGCCCAGCAGGCGGCTGGGGAAGGCGGAGGATAACACGACGAAATGGCCGCGATCCTCCTTGCTGCGGATCAGCCGGCCGAAGGCCTGCGCCAGCCGCGCGCGGATGATCCGGTCGTCATAGGTCGAGCCGCCATTGGCCGCGCGCCGTGCGCGGTGGAGGATGGAAGGCTTGGGCCAGGGGACTTGCTCCATCACCACGCAGCGCAGGGACCGGCCCGGCACGTCCACCCCGTCGCGCAAGGCGTCGGTGCCCAGCAGCGAGGCGCGGGGATCGTCGCGGAAGATGTCCACCAGCGTGCCGGTGTCGATCGGATCGACATGCTGGGCGTAGAGCGGCAGGCCTTCGCGCGCCAGCCGGTCGGCGATGCGGCCATGCACCGCTCGCAGGCGGCGGATCGCCGTGAACAGGCCCAGCACGCCGCCCGCCGAAGCCTCGATGATCCGCCCATAGGCGCCGGCGAGGGCGGGAATATCGCCCTTCTTCACATCGGTGACGATCAGCACCTCGGCATTGGCGGCGTAGTCGAACGGGCTTTCCTGCTCGGTGAGGTGCGGAGCGATGTCGAGCCAGCCCGCGCCCGAGCGGGCGACGGCATTCTGCCAGTCCGGCCCGTCCTTCAGCGTGGCGCTGGTGAGCATCACCCCGTGCGACGGTTCCAGCACCACCTGGGCGAACGGCTTCATCGGATCGAGGAACCGGCGGTGCAGCCCCACATCGTATTCCCGCGCGTCGGAGCGGTCGACCGCGAGCCAGTCCACGAAATCCGGGTCCGCCGCGCCGCCCATCCGGCCGAGCAGCGCTTCCCAGGCGGCGATCATGTCGATCCGCCAGCCGAGCGAGGCGCGCGTGCCTTCGATCCGTGCGCGGCCTTGCCCGTCGAGCCAATCGGGTGCGTCTTCCAGCATCGCTTCCAGCCGCACGCCGAGGCGGATCAGCGGCACGCGGATCTCGGCCAGCGCCGCCTGGGCGGACTGGGCCAGCTCGATGAAATTGCCGTCGAGCTGGGCGGCCTCGGTCTCGATCGCATAGCCCGCTTCCGAACCGCCGCTCTCGTCGCGGGCATAAGTGAGGGCGCGCACGCCGGCCAGCAGCGCCTCGATGGGGCCGGAAGGCTGGTTCTCCGCGATCCGCTGCAGCCAGCCTTCGCCTGGCAGCGCTTCCGCCCCGGCGCAGGCGGCGGCGATCGCCTTGCCGCCCGCCTCGTCATAGGATGCGACATCCGCCAGCCGGGCCGAAAGCCCGCGCCGCCGCCCCTTGGAGCCGCGCTCCGGCCCCATGATCCAGCGGCGCAGCTCGATGCATTCGAGCCCGGTTAGCCCGGCGGCGAAGGTCGAATCCGCCGCGTCGAACACGTGATGACCTTCGTCGAACACGATCCGCGTGGGGCGCTGGGCATGATCGCGCCCGCGCGCCGCATTGACCATCACCAGCGCATGGTTGGCGATCACCAGATCGGCCTGCGCGCTCGCTCGCCCGGCCCGTTCGATGAAGCATTTGCGGTAATGCGGGCAGCCGGCATAGACGCATTCGCCACGCTGATCGGTGAGGGAGGCTATGCCCCGGCGGCGGAACAGCGTGCCCAGCCAGCCGGGCAGGTCGCCCCCCACCATGTCGCCATCCTGCGTATAGGCCGCCCAGCGGGCCACGAGCTGTGCCAGCACCGCCGCCCGGCCGCCGAAGCCGCCTTGCAGTGCGTCTTCCAGGTTCAGCAGGCAGAGATAGTTCTCGCGCCCCTTGCGCACCACCACCGGTCGGGTGCCGTCCGCACGCTCGGCGGGCCAGGCGCGGCGGCTTTCGTGGCGAAGCTGGCGCTGCAGGTTCTTGGTATAGGTCGAAACCCATACCGTGCCGCCCGACTTCTCGGCCCAGAGCGAGGCCGGGGCGAGATAGCCCAGCGTCTTGCCGATGCCGGTGCCGGCCTGGGCCAGCAGCATATGCGGCACCCCCCGGCGTTCGCGCGGGGCGAAGGTCCAGGCCGCTTCGGCCGCATAGGCGCGCTGGCCCGGCCGCTCCTCCGCTCCCGCCCCGGTCAGCTCGGCCAGCCGCTTTCCGATTTCGTCCGGATCGAGCGCCACTTGCGCAGGCTGCGGCCGCTCGGGCGCCTCGTCCCATTCCGGCAGGCGGGTGAAGAGCCATTTTTCGGCCCGCTGCGGCTGGCGCAGATGGGGCGCGATCACCCGCGCCCAGGGCCAGCGCAGCCGGGCAAGCGATTGCAGCGCGCTCCATGCCCCTTCGCGCTCCGGCCAGCCCACGCTCTCGCAGGTCTCGACCAGCCGGCCTGCGGCCTGCTGGAGCAGCCGGGGCACGCCATCGTCGCTCTCCGGCTCGTCCAGCCCCAGCGCATGGGCCAGGCCCTTGGGCGTCGGCACGCAGAAGCGGGCGGGGTGGATGAAGGCGAACAGCTCCAGCAGGTCGAGCCCCGAAAGGTCCGGATAGCCCAGCCGCGTGGCCACCAGCGGCGCGTTGAGGATCAGGTGCGGCGTATCCGCCGCCGCCATGATCGCCTCTCCCTTGCCCACCGCGCGGGTGGCACCGTCCGCGATGCGGAGCCAGCTGCCGGCATGGCTGGCATGGAGCGCGGGAAAGGGCAGGGCGGCCATGATGATCGTCCTAGAACGGAAGTGGAACGCACGGCAAGCGGCGGATGGCAGTTGCGATTGAAATTTCGGTGGCGGGAGAGGGGGCACCCCACCCCTCGTTCCGTCGTTCACGATGACGAGACTGAAACGGGGGCGACGAGCCTGATTCCGGGCTGCGATACAAGATTTCCCAGCCGAGTCGCGCACTCGGTTCGTCGCAGGAAGCAGCCGGATCGGCTTGGAAAGTTTCAGGCAATATTGAACAAATTCAATGGTTTGAATTTTCCATTGAGGGGCGGGTGAAGGAACAGGTGGGGTTAGCTGCGCATTTTAGGCTTGCTATGATGAAGCATCGCTACACTGCTCGTTGCGCCACTGCCGCGATTGCCGCGGCCCTCGCGCTTGGAACCACCGGGCTCGCTGCCCAGACGGTCACGGTGCCGACCGATGCCCCCGTCACCACGGCCGCGCCGCCGCCGATCGTTCAGCCCGAACCGACCGTGTCCCAGCCGGCCGTGACCGTGCCCGATGCGGCGGCCCCGGCGCCTGTTCCCCAGGCAGCCATGCCGTCCGCCGCGACTCCGCGCAGCGTGACCGTCCCGATGGCGGAGCCGAGCGCGGTGCCGGTCGAAGCCGAGCCGGTGGAAGCCGCCGCGCCGCCGAGGGCCGCTCCGTCCTCCGCCCCGGCTCCTTCCACCCGCACCACGCGGACGGCTGCCCCGGCCGAAGCGGCGCCGGCCAGTTCCGCGCCCGCAACCAACGATGATGAAGCTCCGGCTTCGGCAGAACCCGCGCTCCCGGCCGATGCGGCAGCCATTCCGCCCGTCGCCAGCGAACCGCTCGCTCCCTCGGTTCCGCTGGCCCAGGCCGAGGAGCCGGGTTCGGTGGATTGGCTGGCGCTCGGCGCGGGCGCGATCGTGATCCTCGCCGCGCTGGGCGGCCTTGCGGTGATCCTGCGCCGCCGCCGTCCGGCCCAGGCCCAGGCCCTGCCGGTCGAACGGGAGAAGACAGCGCCCGCCGCCGCGGTCTATGCCACGCCGGCGCCGGAACCCCTGTTCCATCAGACGGTGCGATTCGTTTCTGATGCCCGCCCCGTTGCGGCCCGCACCGTGCGCAGCGGCGCGGCGGTGGACCTGCCGGCCCGCATGCCGACCTCGTTCGAGGAACGCGATGCGCTGGTCCGGCGGATGGTGGCCGCCCGTCCGGATCGCGCCAATCCGTTCCGTTCGCCCAAGGCGCGCGTGCGCCGCGCCCGGCTGATCCTCCAGTCGCTCGACCACAGCTTCGCCGATCGCGACCCGTGGATCGACCTCAGCGACTATCCGAACAACTGGCCGGAAGTCGCCCGGAGGAATTTCGCCCACGCTGCCTGATGCGAAGAAGGTGCGGATGAGAAGCAGGGCGGCCGCAGCGATGCGGCCGCCCTTTGCTTGTGGGTGGCCTTTGCTTGTGGGCGGGTGCGAATCGCACGCGGGCTCTTGCGAAAAGCCGTGCGAGCGGCGATGGACCCGCGCGATGACCGACGATGCCCTGATCGAAGCCGCCCGCGTGTCCAAGGCCTGGCCGTTCCAGGAGGCGCAGAAGCTCGCCAAGCGGTTCCCCGGCGGGAAGCGGGATGCGACCGGCGATCTCGTGCCGGTGATCTTCGAGACGGGCTATGGCCCTTCGGGCCTGCCGCATATCGGCACCTTCCAGGAAGTGCTGCGCACCACGCTGGTCCGCCGCGCCTATGAGGTGCTGACCGGCGGCCATCCCACGCGCCTGATCGCCTTTTCGGACGACATGGACGGGCTGCGCAAGGTGCCCGACAACGTGCCGAACGGGGAGTTGCTTGCGGCCAATCTCCATAAGCCGCTTTCGCGCATTCCCGATCCGTTCGAGAAGGGGCATGCCAGCTTCGCCCATCACAACAATGCGATGCTGCGCGATTTCCTCGATCGCTATGGCTTCGATTATGAATTCATCGCCGCGAGCGACCGCTACAACTCCGGCGCCTTCGACGATGCGCTGAAGAACGTGCTGCGCCATTATGACGCGATCATGGGCGTGATGCTGCCCACATTGCGGGAAGAGCGGCGCAGGACCTATTCCCCTGTCCTGCCGATCAGCGCGAAGACCGGCCATGTGCTGCAGGTGCCCGTGGAGGTGGTGAACGCCGATGCCGGGATCATCCGCTTCGAAGACGATGGGGAGACGGTGGAGCAGTCGATCCTCGGCGGGCAGGCCAAGCTGCAATGGAAGGTCGACTGGGCGATGCGCTGGGTCGCGCTCGGCGTGGATTACGAGATGTGCGGCAAGGACCTGACCGACAGCGTCACCCAATCGGGCAAGATCGCGCAGATCCTGGGCGGCCGGAAGCCGGAAGGGATGATCTACGAGCTGTTCCTCGATGCCAATGGGGAGAAGATCTCCAAGTCCAAGGGCAATGGCCTCACCATCGAGGAATGGCTGACTTACGGCAGCGAGGAGAGCCTGGGCTTCTACCTGTTCCGCGAGCCCAAGAGCGCCAAGCAGCTCCATGTGGGGGTGATCCCGCGGGCGGTGGACGAATATTGGCAGTTCCGGGCGAAGATACCCGAACAGCCGCTGGAACAGCGGCTCGGCAATCCCGCCTGGCACCTGCTGCGCGCCAATGGCTACCAGGGCGGAGACGGCGATACGCTGCCCGTCACTTACGGCCTGCTGCTCAATCTGGTGGGGGTGCTGGGCAGCCGCGCCACGCATGAGCAGGTGTGGAACTATCTCGGCAATTACATTCACGATGCCGATCCGGCGCACCATCCGGAGCTGGACGTGCTGGTGGACCGGGCGCTGGCCTATAATCGCGACTTCGTGGCCCCCACGCTCCACCGCCGCAAGCCCGAGGCGAACGAAGCGGCGGCGCTGCAGGCGCTCGATGCCTTCCTGGCCGGTATGGCCGAGGATGCGACGGCGGAGGAATTGCAGGCCGGAGTCTACGAGATCGGCAAGGAAGATCGCTTCGGTTTCGAAAACCTGCGCGACTGGTTCAAGGCGCTTTACGAGACCCTGCTCGGATCGAGCCAGGGGCCCCGCATGGGCAGCTTCATCGCGCTCTATGGCATTGCGAATACGCGGCGGCTGATCGCGGAGGCGCTGGGGGAATGAGGTTGGCGCGGTGAGCCTGCGGGAGGACCCCCACAAGCTTGCGCGCGAATTGCTCGGCCGCGAGTTGAGCGAGCTCGAGCCCGAGGAGCAGCGTGTGCTGGAGCGGATCGGCTCCGGCACGCTGATCGGCATGGATGCGGACGAGATCGCCCAGGCCAAGGCCGGCTGGGGCGATCGGATGGCCGACCGCGTCGCCGCGATCGGAGGCAGCTGGGGCTTCATCCTGGGCTTCGCGCTGGTGCTGCTGGCCTGGGTGCTGGTCAACAGCCCGGCGATCGAAGCGCTGGGGCTCAGGCCGTTCGACCGCTATCCCTTCATCTTCCTCAACCTGGTGCTTTCGATGCTGGCGGCGGTGCAGGCGCCGATCATCATGATGAGCCAGAACCGGCAGGCGAACAAGGACCGGGTGGCCGCGCGCCACGATTACGAGGTGAACCTGCGCACCCAGCTGGAGATCATCCGGCTGTCCCGCCAGCTGGACCGGCTCGCGCGCGAGCTGGGCCATGTGGAGAACGAGGTTCGCGAGGAATAGGCCCATCCTTGCCGCACTTCGCGGCTCAGCCCCATTTGCGGGTGCGATACCACTTGGTGATGATGTATTTCGTGCCCGTGACCACCGGAGCACCCGCATGGAGCGTCCACTGGTTGGGTGCCCCGTTGGGATCGGCGTTGTTCCACACCAGCAACGCACCGGGCCGGGGCGTGACCGAGAGGCCGATCGCGGTGAAGTCGGTCGTCCCGCCTTCCTCCACCTCGTTCAGGAAGGCCATCGCGGTGTAGCTCCGCTGTCCGCCGCGCTTGCTTTCCGTCTTCCAATAGCTGCTGGCGGGATGGAACCAGTCGAAATGGCTCTTGAACTCCTGGCCGGGCAGATAGCGCTGGCCCTGCACCGTCTCGCCATATTCGCCCGGGATGCCCAGCAAATCGTCAATCCTGCGCTGGATCTTGAGCACGAAAGGGTCCCACGGATCGACATCGCCCGAATAGCTGGTGCGGTAGGCCTGGGCGTATTCGAGGTCGAACGCCTTCGAAGGCTTTGCCGTCGCGTCGATCATCGCGATCATCCGCGCACATTCCTCGGGGCTCATGAAATCGCCGATCGCGTGGATCTCCGCCTTGTCGGTCGGCAGGCGATAGGCTTCGGGATTGGCCGCCAGCCGCTTGCGCACGATCGCGCCCACACGGGCGAGGGCGGCCTTGTCCGGGGTGTTGGCAGGAAGGGGCTGGTTCATGGTTCGGTGCGTTTCATGGCGGATCGGCATGCTCGCAGCAAGAGGGGGAGAGGCAGGCCCCCACGCAACAAGGCCCAGCCGAAGGCTGGGCCTTGCCCCACCGGTCCACTCAATCCGGCGGGTAGGTGCAGGGTCCTTGCGGACCCAAGCTCACCAGAAGAAGTCGTAGATCACGTCGACGACTTCGCCCGAATAGGTATCCACCAGCAGCACATCGTCGTAGTACCGGACCCAGCGATAGCCGGCATAGGCTGGCGGCAAGCGATACTGCCAGGGATCGTTGATCCAGTAGCGGCTCGAGTAGAACAGCGAATCCAGGTAGAACCCGGTGTTCAGCCGCCGATAGCTGTAGTTCCGATAAGGCGAGTAATAGACGCCGATATGGAATACGTTGCGGTTGCGGCTGCGATAATCGTGCCAGTTGTAGCGGCGATTGTCGCGCCACCGGCGGTCCCATCGATCATGGTCGCTCCGGCTGCGATTGTAGCTGTATGCGTTGCGGTCCCGGTCGCGCGAGGTGTAGCTGTTGCCGCGCCGCGGGTCGTTATACCGGTTCGAGCTCGCATAGCGATCCTGAGGGCGGGAGCTCGTCCGGCGCTCGTAACGGCTGTCGGGCTGGCGCGAAGGAGTCGCGCGCTGCGTGTATTGCCGGCTCGGTTGAGCGCGCTGCGGCGTCTGCGCGCGTTGGGGCCGCTGGGCCCGCTGGGGCATCTGCGCGCGCGAAGGCTGCGCGCGTTGCGACTGGGTCCAGCGCGACTGCGTCCGTTCCGGCACCGACCGTGCGGAGCGCTGCGGCGCCGCCTGGGTGCGCTGTGGGGCCCTCTGGGGCTGTGCGCGCTGCGGAGCCGGGCGCGAGGGCTGGCTCGCCCTCTGGCCGCCGCGATTGTCGGAACGCTGCGACCAGCCACCGCGATTGTCACGATCGGCTGCGGATGCTGTGACGGGCATGGCAGTGAGCGCCAGCGCAGCGGCCATCGCCGCCAGTCCACCCGTCCGCAGCATGTCTTTCAGTCTCATTGGGGCATTTCCTTCCGTCATGCCGCCGAGTGGATCGCGGCCCTCTGTAGCTGCCGGATTAGGAGAGTCGCCCTGTCCCAAATCTGAACCGGCCCCTTTCCTTCTGTTCAGGTTCAAGGCCAGAAAACTGACAATTCGTCTGGTGATGCGTCGCGGGTAGACCGGCAGGCCATCCCTCGCTACTCGCCTCCGCGATGGATATCGCACAGCGCCTGTCGCAATGGTTTCTCCGTAGCTTCCCGTCGGAGCGGGCAGTGCGGCTGGGCGACTGGAGCCGTCGTCTGGCCACGCTGGTGGGGGCGCTTCTGATCGCGCTTATCGCGCTGGCCTTCGCAGGGGCGGGCGACTGGATGCACGCGCTGTTCGGCGCGCTGCGCAGGTGGGACTGGCGGCTTCCGCTGATCGTAACCCCGCTGCTGTTCGTGGCACTTGCCTGGCTTACGGCGCGGATCGCGCCTGAGGCGCGCGGCTCGGGGATTCCGCAAGTGATCGCGGCCAGCCGCGATCCGGAAGGGCGCCATGAAAGCGGGCTGGTCTCGCTGCGGGTCGGGCTGGCGAAGATCGCATTGACGGTGGGTGCGCTGCTCGGCGGCGCGTCGGTCGGCCGCGAGGGGCCGACGGTGCAGCTCGGCGCGGCGATCATGGTGCAGACCCATCGCCTGTTCCGTGTGCGCGTGACGCCGGGCGTGCTGATCGCAGGCGGAGCAGCCGGCGTCGCCGCCGCGTTCAACACTCCGCTGGCGGGTATCGCCTTTGCGATCGAGGAGCTGGCTGTCGCCTACGAGCAGAAGCTCGCCGTGATGGTGATGGGGGCCGTGATGATCGCCGGCCTCGCCAGCCAGGGTATCGCGGGAGACTATGTCTATTTCGGCCATGTCGGGGCGCATCTGCCGTTGCGCTCGGTGGTCCTGGCCGCTCCGCTTGCGGGGATTGCGGGAGGGCTGGCGGGCGGCCTGTTCTCCCGTCTGCTGTTGGCCTCGCGCGGGCCCGGCGGGAAGTGGAAGGCTTTGCTCGGCCGGCGGCCGCTGGTCACCGCGCTGGTCTGCGGGGCGATCGTTGCCTTGCTCGGCGTGGCGAGCGGGGGAAGCACCTGGGGCACGGGCTACGAGCCGACGCGCGGGATGCTCACCGGCGGCGATGCGAGCATCTGGTTCGGCCCAGCCAAGTTCATCGCCACGCTGGCTACCAGCGTCAGCGGCATTCCGGGCGGCATCTTCGCGCCGTCGCTCGCGGTGGGAGCCGGGTTCGGCAATCTGATCGCCCTGGCCTTTCCGCCGGAGGAAGCGGGCGCGATCGTGCTGCTGGGCATGGCCGGCTATTTCGTGGGCGTGGTGCGCGCGCCGTTCACCGCGGTGATCATCCTCGCCGAAACCACCAGCAGCACGGGCATGATCCTGCCGCTTTTCGCTACCGCTCTGATCGGCGACTGGGCGGGCGGCCTGGTCTGCCGCACACGGCTCTATCATGCGCTGGCGGGTGATTTCGCTCCGCCTGCCGCTGCACCCGAAGGGTCGGACAAGGACCCGTCCTGACCGGCTCGATGCCCATCTGCCGTTCGTGTCGAGCGAAGTCGAAACACGGGTAGCGCTGTGCCAACATGTCTCGACTGCGCTCGACACGAACGGATGTTTCCATCAGATCGGCACGGACCTGGGAATCGAGCCCGAGATGCCTTTCCCGTAAACCTCCCGACGGTTCGGGAAACTGCGCGGCGGGCCCGCCGATGTCGGCACCGCCGCCCCTATCATCTCGTCAGCTTCTTGTAGGCCAGCCTTGTCGGGCGGTCGGCCGCGTCGCCCAGTCGCCGCCTGCGATCTTCCTCATAGGCTTCGAAATTGCCTTCGAACCATTCGACATGGCTGTTGCCTTCAAAGGCGAGGATGTGGGTCGCCAGGCGGTCGAGGAAGAAGCGGTCGTGGCTGATGACCACGGCGCAGCCCGCGAAGTTCTCGATCGCGTCTTCCAGCGCGGCGAGGGTCTCCACGTCTAGGTCGTTGGTCGGCTCGTCCAGCAGCAGCACGTTGCCGCCCTGCTTGAGCATCTTGGCAAGGTGCACGCGGTTGCGCTCACCGCCGGAAAGCTTGCCGACATTCTTCTGCTGGTCGGGGCCCTTGAAGTTGAACGCGCCGACATAGGCGCGGGTGGACATGTCGTGGCCGTTGACCTTCATGTAGTCGAGCCCGTCGGAAATCTCCTCCCACACGTTCTTCGATCCGTCGAGATGGTCGCGGCTCTGGTCGACATAACCCAGCCGCACCGTCTCCCCGACCTCGATCGCGCCGGTATCGGGCTGTTCCTGCCCGGTGAGGATCTTGAACAGGGTGGACTTGCCCGCGCCGTTCGGCCCGATCACGCCCACGATGCCGCCCGGCGGCAGGGTGAAGCTCAGATCCTCGAACAGCAGCTTGTCGCCGAAGCCCTTGGAGATGCCCTTGGCCTCGATCACCTTGCCGCCCAGGCGCTCCGGCACCTGGATGACGATCTGCGCCTTGCCCGGCTTGCGGTCGGCCTGGGCCTCCTGCAGCTGCTCGAACTTGCGGATGCGGGCCTTGCTCTTGGTCTGGCGCGCGGCGGGGGTCTGCCGGATCCATTCCAGCTCTTCCTTGAGCGCCTTCTGGCGGCCGCTTTCCTCGCGCTCCTCCTGCGACAGGCGCTTCGCCTTCTTCTCGAGATAGGTCGAGTAATTGCCTTCATAGGGGAAGTACTTCCCCCGATCGAGCTCGAGGATCCAACCGACCACATTGTCGAGGAAATAGCGGTCGTGGGTGATCATCAGCACCGCGCCGGCATATTCCTTGAGGTGGTTTTCCAGCCATTCGACGCTTTCGGCATCGAGGTGGTTGGTCGGTTCGTCCAGCAGCAGGATCGAAGGCTTCTGGATCAGCAGGCGGGTGAGGGCGATACGCCGCTTCTCACCGCCGGAAAGCTTGTCCACCGCCCAGTCTCCGGGGGGGCAACGCAGCGCTTCCATCGCGATCTCGAGCTGGTTGTCGAGGCTCCAGCCGTCCACCGCGTCGATCTTTTCCTGCAGTTCGCCCATCTCGGTCATCAGCGCGTCGAAATCGGCGTCCTCGGGCGGGTCCGCCATCAGCATGCTGATCTCGTTGAACCGGTCGACGAGGTTCGCCGTCTCCCGCGCGCCGTCCTTCACGTTTTCGAGCACGGTCTTGCTCGGGTCCAGTTCCGGCTCCTGCGCGAGATAGCCGACCGTGATGTTCTCCCCCGGCCAGGCTTCGCCGGTGAAATCGGTGTCGATCCCGGCCATGATCTTCATCAGGGTGGACTTGCCGACGCCGTTGGGCCCGACGATGCCGATCTTGGCGCCCTGGTAGAACTGGATGTTGATGTTGTTCAGCACCGGCTTCTGTGCGCCGGGGAAGGTCTTCGTCATGTTCTTCATGACGTATGCGTATTGGGCGGCCATGCTCGTCCTTCGGAGGTGTTCGGTTGAATGTCAGGAGTTGCCGGGGAGATAGGTACTCGGGCGGCGAGGGGCAAGCGTCGAGCGGTGCTTCACAGCACCTTCGGCGGCGGGATTCCGGTTCGATGTCATCTGGGCCAGGCGATTCACGGAGAATGAGGGGGTTGCCTCAGCCTGAGCAGATCGGGCGCGTGTAGGAAAGTGATTTCGCATGCGGCGCTGCTCGTCCTGCGCCTTCCAGATCCCCTCGTTACCGCTGGCGGAAATGGGAGGATTTGAGCCGTTCCTCGATCTCCGCGCAGCAGTTTGTGGGGGAAATCGGCCATCTTCCGGTTTGTATTGTGCCGCCCGTTCGCCTAGCGCGGCGGCGCGTTTCGTGAAGCTGGAGGTCCGACATGGCGATGCGGCAAATTGCTGTGCTGCCCTATCGCACGGAATCCCCGGCGATCGACGCGCCTATCCGCATCCTGCTGATCACCACGCGGGGGACGGGCCGCTGGGTGATTCCCAAGGGGAGGCCGATGGCCAAGCTGCCGCCCCATGCCAGTGCGGCGATCGAGGCGGAAGAGGAAGCGGGCGTGCTCGGTTCCACCTGCCCGACGCCGATCGGTTCCTATCGCTATCGCAAGCGGCAGGATTCGGGCGCCTCGGTTTGGGCCGACGTGGTCGTGTTCCCTTTCGCTGTGACGCAGGAGCTGGACCAGTGGAAGGAAAAGCACGAGCGCGAAAGGCGCTGGTTCACCCTGGCCGACGCGGCCGAAGCGGTGGACGAGCAGGATTTGCGGGCGCTGATCCGCAGCTTCGGCGCCCGCGAGTTCCGGGCGGCGACACAGGGCCGCAAGATGCTCGATACGATGGGGAGGAGGACGGGGGTGACCGCGATATTCGCTCGGTTTCAGAAGCTGCTGCCGCAGCAGGGCAATTTCTTCGAATTGTTCGAGCGCCATGCCACCACGCTGGTCGCGGGCGCCGATGCGCTGGCCCGGCTGCTGCAAGGCGGCCCCGGCAAGGCGGAGCATATCCGCGAGATCGAGGAGCGGGAGCATGATGCCGACGCCATCACTCGCGAAGTGCTGCAGACGGTGCGCCGCACCTTCCTCACCCCGTTCGATCGCGGCGCGATCACCGACCTGATCGCGGCGATGGACGATGCGATCGACGAGATGCAGCAGACCGCCGGCGCCGTCGATCTCTACGAGATTTCCGAGTTCGAGCCCGAGATGCGGGACATGGCGGCGATCATCGTCGATGCCGCGCGCCTCACGGCCGAGGCGATCCCGCTGCTGCGCAAGATCGCGGACAACGGGGTGCGCCTGCACGAACTGACCGAGCGGCTGGTGCGGATGGAAGGCCATGCGGACGAGATCCACGCCGCCGGGCTGAAGCGCATCTTCAAGGAAGTGGGCAGGAAGGACCCGCTCCAGTTCATCGTGCGGCAGGAGATGTTCAAGCGGCTGGAGCGCGTGGTCGACCGGTTCGAGGATGTCGCGAACGAGATCGACGGTCTCGTCATCGACCATTCCTGATCGGCCGTTTCTCCATGGAACACAGTCTCGCCTTGCCGCTGCTGATCGGCTTGGTCGCCCTCGCGCTGGTCTTCGATTTCCTCAATGGGCTGCACGATGCCGCCAACGCGATCGCCACCGTGGTCGCCACCCGCCTCCTTTCCCCTGTCGCGGCGGTGCTGTTCGCCGCGCTGGGCAATTTCGCCGCCTATTGGATCGTGGGCCTCCACGTGGCCGAAACGGTGGGCAGGGGGATCGTGGACAAGGACGCGGTGACGCCCGCGGTGGTGTTCGGCGCGCTGGTCGGGGCAATGTTCTGGAATGTGCTGACCTGGGTGAAGGGCATCCCCTCCTCGTCCAGCCATGCGCTGATCGGCGGATTGCTCGGTGCGGGAATCGCGCATGCCGGGCCGGGCGTTGTCGAGGCGGACGGCACGGTGAAGACCGTGGCGGCGATCTTCCTTTCCCCGGTGATCGGTTTCGTGATCGCCATGCTGCTGATGCTGCTCACCGCCTGGATATTCCGCGGCGCCCAGCCGCGTCGGGCGGACAACATGTTCAAGGGGCTGCACCTGCTGTCTTCCGCCGCCTATTCGATCAGCCATGGCGGCAACGACGCGCAGAAGACGATGGGGATCATCGCCGTGCTGCTCTATTCCACCGGCCATCTCGAGGGGCGTTTCCACGTGCCGGAATGGGTGGTGATCTCGTGCTACCTCGCGATCGCGGCGGGCACGATGTCGGGCGGCTGGCGGATCATCCGGACGATGGGCAGCAAGCTCACCAAGCTCAACCACCATTCGGGCTTCTGCGCCTCAACCGCGGGTTCCGTGGTGGTGTTCGGCGCCAGTGCCTTCGGCATCCCGATCTCGACCACTCACGCGATCACCGGCAGCGTGGTGGGAACCGGCGCCGCCCGAAGGGCCAGCGCCGTGCGCTGGAGCGTGGCGAGCCGCGTGATCATCGCCTGGTTCATCACCATCCCCGCCAGCGCGGCGGTGGGGGCGCTGTTCTACTGGATCACGCTGGCGTTCTGAGGGCAGCGCCGAGTTCAGGATCGAGGGCGTGTGACGAGGGAACGATCAAGCCGATTCTGAATTGTGACGTGATCCGGCACCCACTTTCCGCAGCCGGAACACATGGAGATTACCTGCTTATGAAACGGCTGCTGTGCCTGTTGACCCACCACGATCCCAACCTCAACAATCTCGCCATCGTCGATGGCACCGCCGTAAGCAAATGCCGCCGCTGCAAGTCTCCCATCCGTAAGAACAGGCAAGGTCTCTGGAAAAAGCAGTAGGAAGGCCAAGGCCCGAAACGCCCCAAGGCCTATCGAAGTCTGCGATCGAAAGGCGCATCGGCTGAGTGAAGGGCCTCCAATGCGCCGTGACCAATTGCGATCCCCGCAACCTTCCCCTAAACGGATTTATTGCGAATTGATCGCAAGTGAGTTGTCATTCTCGATACCGCGCCATTGAACCGCCGCCGGGTTGGGTAAGGAGATCGTTGCCGCCAATGCCGCCAGAGCGTTCCTCCACGCTGCTTTACCGGACCCATCGCAGCGCCTTGGTGGACTATGCCAACGGTATCGTCCGCGATCGCGCGCGCGCCGAAGATGTGGTGCAGGAGGCATGGGAGCGGATCGAGGCGGTTGAGCGCGGCCGCACCCTGGCCGAACCCCTGCGCTACTTCTACCGGGTCGTGCGGAATCTGGCGATTGACGGCTGCCGGGTCCATAAACGCGAGGCGGAGCGCCACGGGGCCGAACTTGCGGAGATTGCCGAAGTCCTGGCCGACGAAACGCCGACGCCGGAAGCCGAGGTCGCCGCGCGGGACGAGCTTCGTATCGTCCTCGAAAGCATGGACGAATTGCCCGAACGCACGCGCAGGGCGCTTATCCTGCATACGGTCGAGGGGATGAAGCTGCGTGAAGTCGCGAACCAACTGGGGCTTAAAGTGCCCTACACGCACCAATTGATTGCCGAAGCCAAGCTTCATTGCATCAAGCGCCTTTCACGCCGCCCTTGAAGCGCCCTGTCTCAAATAATACCGAAAAATATCCGCATCCGATCGTTAAGGAAGGCGAGAGGCGTTGCCGCGCTCGCATCTGCACTGCCACGAGGGAGACAGCATGACACGATCATCGGCCCCCGACGCAGACCGCTCCAGCTCCGGTGGCGACGATGCCTGGGACCGGGCGATGCGGGAGGCGGTCGATTGGACCATCCTGCTTGACGACGATCCAGACGATACCGAGCTGCGCGCCCGGCTTGACTCGTGGCGGCGACAAGATCCGCTGCATGAGCGAGCATGGACGGAGGCATCTCATGCCTCCGATTTGATCGCGCGAACGAAGAGGGTCGCATTCTTCCCGACTGTTTCCCACCGGCCGCGACCGCCCGAAGCGCCTCGCCGCACCGGGGAACGGTTCCGGCCGGGGCGCCGGACCATTCTCGCGGGGGCGGTGGCGGCGGCAATCGCATGGGTCGCCGCGCCGCATATTCTGCTCCATATGCGGGCCGACCATATCACCGCGACGGGTGAGCAACGAACCGTCACCCTGGACGACGGCAGCATGGTCCGCCTTGCGCCGGGCAGCGCCCTTCGCGTCTCCTATGCAAGGGACAGCCGGAACGTCGAGCTGTTGAGCGGGGAAGCCTATTTCGAGGTGAGGCGCGATCCCGCCCGCCCGTTCAACGTGCGTTCGGACAATGCCGCCGTGACGGTCCTCGGAACCGGGTTCGACGTGCGCCAGGGCGACAGCGGAACCGATGTTGCGGTCAAGCACGGGCGCGTGCGCGTGGCCTCGGCGGACGCGATGCACGGATCGGTCATCCTCGGCGCGGGGCAATGGGCGCATATGTCCCACAGCGGCCAGATCGCAAGCGGCAGCGGCTCCGCCGAACTGGTGGGCGCATGGACCGACCGGCGCATCACGGCCGTCGACCGGCCCCTGTCGGAAGTGCTTGCCGACCTTCGCCGCTATCATCGCGGGGCGATTATCCTCACCAGCAGCAAATTGGGCCGCAGCAGCGTGACCGGCACGTTCGAGGCGGATGATCCGTTGAAGGCCGCAAGCCTGATCGTGCAGCCGCACCGGGGCACCGTGCGGCAAATTACGCCTTGGCTGATCGTCGTATCCGGATCATAACCATCGGAATATACAGGAGAATTGAAAAAACTTCGGGCCGAAGGGAACTTTTTACCGAAAAGTCGGCGGGCCACATCGTTGAGCCTATGACCCCCTTATTGCGAGTCGTTCTCGCTCGGGGATGTTCAGGTTTGACGATTGGAGGCTTTCAAGTGGGACAGAAGAGGGGGGACGGCCGCGCTCGGTCGACGATGAGGAGCGCGGCGCTTTTGGCGACGGCGGCGATCGTGCCGTCGATAATGGCTCCGGCCGCGCACGCACAGGCGGCGGGTGAACGCGCCTTCGATATCCCGGCGCAGCCGCTGGCCGATGCGCTGGTCACGTTCGGCATCCAGTCCGGTATGCAGGTTACGACCAACGGCGTGCCGCTGCGTGGTGTCCAGACGGGCGGCGTTCGGGGGAGCCTGCCGCCAACGCAAGCACTCAGCCAGCTCCTGGCAGGAACCGGCTTCACCTTCCGCATTAGCGGCAATGTGGTGACGCTCGAACCTGCGCCACAATCGGCCGATGGCGCAATCCGGCTCGGGCCGGTGCGTGTCGAAGGCGCGGACCAGGCGCGAACGCCGATCAGCAGCAGCGACTTCGCCGCCACGGAACGTACCGGCAGCTACACGGGAACGACGACCACCACCGCCAGCCGCATGCCGCTGACGGTCCAGGAGACGCCGCAGTCGGTGACCATCGTCACGCGCCAGCGCATGGACGATTTCCAGCTGCAGACGGTGGACTCGGTGCTCGTGAACACGGTCGGCATCTCCCAGAGCCAGGCAGAGAGCGAGCGGCGGACATTCACCTCGCGCGGCTTCTCGATCACCAACGTCCAGGTCGACGGCATCGCATCGCCCTACGCCGCCTCCGCCAGTTCGGCGAACATCAGCGCCCAACTCGACACGTTCCTCTACGATCGGATCGAGGTCGTGCGCGGCGCGACCGGCCTGCTCAGCGCGACCGGGGATCCTTCGGCAACGATCAACCTGATCCGCAAGCGCCCAGGGCGGACCTTTGCCGTAGAGGCAACCGCATCGGCGGGGAGTTGGGACAATTACCGGGCCGGCCTCGATCTCACTGTCCCGATCGCCAACGATGGCGGGATTCGCGCACGCATCATCGGCCTCTATCAGGAGCGGGACTCGTTCCGGGTCCGCTATCACGACCAGAAGCTGCTTCTGTCGGCGCTGGTCGAGGCGGACCTCACGCCCACCACGTTGCTGACCATCGGCAATGACTGGCAGAAGAGCAATAGCGACGGCAGCAGCTACGGTGCTTCCCCGCGCTACTATTCCGACGGCACGCCGCTCGACATGCCGCGCTCCAGCAATCTCAGCACGGAGTTCTCGCACTGGAACAAGCGCGAGAATCGTACCTATGCAAGGATCGAGCAGGGGCTTGGCGGCGATTGGCAGCTCAAGGTAGGTTACAGTTACGCCCATCTGCTATCCGATCCGCGCGTATACTTTCTGGGCAGCGGCATTCCCGATCGGGCCGGCAACGGTCGCGGCTTCTTCAGCCTGCATGCCGATGGCAAGAAGACGCAGCACAGCTACGACGCCTATGTGAACGGCACGTTCGAGCTGTTCGGCCGGCGCCATAACGCGATGTTCGGCGTCAACGGCTACCGGCGCACCACCCGCGAGGACTATGGCGGCGTGGCCCCGATCACCGGCTTCGACACCAACATCTTCACCTTTACAGGCGTGGGGCCGGAGCCGGCCTTCACCGGCCGGACCCAGTTCTTCCGCGATGACGAGAAGCTGGACGGCGCCTTCGCCAGCCTGCGCTTCTCCATTTTCGAGCCGTTGCATGTGATCGTCGGCACGCGCGTTTCCGACTGGCGCATCCGCCAGCGCATCGATCAGCCCGCGCCGGCGCTCGATAGCGACACCGGCTACGATACCGGCAAGGTGTGGACGCCGTTCTATGGCGCCACCTTTGACGTCACCCGCAACATCACGGTCTATGCGAGCTATACCAACCTGTTCACGCCGCAGAATTTCAAGGATGTGAATAACCAGATCATCCCGCCGATCCGCGGGCGTAATCTTGAGGGCGGCGTGAAACTGTCGCTGCTCGACGACAAGCTGACCATCAACGGCGCGATCTACGAAGCCAAGCGGGACAATCTGGCCCAGTTGGTCGAACCGGAGGTCATTCTTCCCGATGGGGGATACGCCTACGAATCGCTCGGCAAAGGGAACAAGACGAAAGGTTGGGAAGTCGAAGCCAGCGGCGCGATCACCGACCGCTGGAACATCTACGCCGCCTACGCCAGGAACCGGACCTGGACCTCGGCGGGCGTGCTGACCAACACGACCTCTCCTGAGGAAACGATCAAGTTCCAGACGACGTGGCGACCGCCGGTTCTTGGCGACCGGCTACTGATCGGCGGGAGCGCCAACTGGCAGAGCCGCGCCTATGGCAACGTTAACGTCGCAGGTGTTGGATCGATCGTGGTCGCGCAGGAGGGCTACGCACTGGTCGGCCTGTTGGCCCGCTACGAGATCACCGATCGGATCTCGATGTCGGCCAACGTCAACAACCTGTTCGACAAGGCCTATTATCTGAGCGCGACGGGCGGTTACTATGGCGAGCCGCGCAATTGGTTGCTGACCCTCAATGCGAGCTTCTGATGCACGGGCTTCGAGCAAGCGCTCGGTTCTGATCGATGCGCCGGTTGCCATATCGACCCGCTGGTTGGCCGCCGGCGGGGTCGTGTCGCGCATCGCGGCCGGAATCCTCGGCGGCTACTGGGCAGCCTATGGCACGGCGGCGCTGCTGAGCGTCACCTTGCCCTTGGGCAAGACGGACGCGACGACGCTCTCCACCATCCTGGCGCTGCCCGCGCATCTCATCGCGCTGCTGTGGGCCTTTGGCGCTCGCACCGCGCTCCGGGCGTGGATCGGGATCGCGGGGGGCGCCATCCTTTCCTATGCGTTGGCGCAGGTGCTGGCGCGATGAAGGCCACGTTCACGCTGTCGATGTCCTGGCTTCACACCTGGGGCGGTCTGGTGGTCGGCTGGGTGCTTTTCGCCGTCGTCTTTACCGGAACCCTCGCGGTCTTTCATCACGAGATCGAGGAATGGATGCGGCCGGAGCTGCATGCCGAGGAAATGAGCGCAGCCCGCGGCCTCCGGGTCGCCGAAACCTATCTGAAGCACAACGCCCCGAAAGCGAGAAGCTGGTCGATCGCGCTTCCCGAGGACGGCCTCGTCACGGTCCGGTCGGGCGGCGGCCGCAGGGCCAAAAGCGCCGTGCTGAATGCCGACGGTGAAGTCGTCACCAGCCGGGACACGGCGGGCGGCGAATTCCTCGCCGGATTGCACGCCAATTTCCGTTCGCGCGGCTTTGGAACCTGGGTCGTCATTGCGTGCGGCCTCTTCATGCTGGGTGCGATCGTGAGCGGCATCGTCGTCCACAAGCGCATCTTTCGCGACTTCTTCACCTTCCGCCCCGGCAAGGGCCAGCGGTCGTGGCTGGACGGCCACAACCTGGTCGGCGTTGCGACATTGCCGTTCCAGATCGTCATCGCCGCGAGCGGTGTGCTCATCAACCCGGTCAGCATCATGCCGGCGGCGGTCGAAACGGCGTTCAAGGGCGATGACGGTGCCTATTTCGATTCGATCTACTGGGGCCCTTACCGCCGCGAGGCGGCGCATCGTCCTGCTGCCGCGCTCCCTCTGCCCGAGCTTGTGGCCCGCGGCGAAGCGCTGCTGGAAACGCCGGTGGAGTCCCTGCAGATCAGTCATCCCGGCGATGCCAACTCCGTCGTGACGCTTCATGGCGATCTGGAATCACGGTTGACGAAGATGGATCGCTGGGTCTCGCTCGATGCGGTCACCGGGCGCCTTCTGGACGGCCAGCTCGACTACTCGGGCGCGACGACGACGAGCGGAGTCATCGTCGGCCTGCATCTGGGGACCTTCGGCGGTGCGGGCGTTCGATGGCTTTATCTGCTGCTCGGCATGGCCAGTTCGGCGATGGTGGCGACGGGGCTTGTCCTGTTCATCGCCAAGCGGGAGCCCCGTCACGCAGGCAAGGATCAGGCATGGTTCGTCAAGGCGGCGGCCAGGATCAATGTCTTCGCCTGCGCAGGGCTGATCGTCGCCTGTGCGGCGCTCTTCTGGACGAACCGGTTGTTGCCGCTCGACCTCCAAGATCGCGCCGCGCTCGAAGGGCGGATTTTCTTCTGGGTGTGGGTCGTCTGCATGCTGCATGCGGTTGTGCGGCCGCCTCGCCGCGCGTGGACCGAGCAGCTCGCCGTCACGGCGGCGCTCTGTCTCGCTCTCCCGGTGCTGAATGTCGCCACCACCGGCGCGTGGTTCGCCACATATGCCATGCACGGCGATGTGGTTCGGGCGGTGGTTGAGCTGACGGTGATGATCGCCGGCGGTCTACTGGGCTGGCTGGCCTGGCGCGTCGGCCGGGCCGGGAAGCAGGCCCCGGCCTCCAAAGCGCGGCCGCGCGTGGCCGTAGGGGAAGCATAATGATCGTCCTGGCCGTGCTGTTCGCGCTTTCCGGCTGGAGCTGCCTTTGCTTCACCATGGAGCGGCACCGGCGAGTCGTGCGCGCCTTGCACTGGCAACGCGGAACGGCGATCCTGTTGCGCGCGGCGGGGATTGTGCTGCTGGTGAGCGCGCTCGGACCGCTCGCCGCTGTCTGGCCGCTGCCGATCGCCATTGCCGCCTGGTTCGCGGTGTTCTCGCTGGCGCAACTTTTGTTCGTGATGTTCCTGACCTACCAGCCTCGGGCGACGCTCGGGCTTGCTATCGCCGGGGTGCCGATCGTCGGCCTTGGCCTGTTTCTTCTAACGCTCGTCGGCCGCATCCGGGAAACTCTATGACCTTCTGTCCAAGATAGCGGACTATCCTTCCGCGCGGACACGGGCCCAGTCGATCGTTCTTCGCACGATCGCAGGGACATGAAAAATGAGATTATATCGATTGCAAACACCCGTCTTTCGTCATGCCAGCGAAAGCTGGCATCTCGGGCCTTTGCGCGTCCCAGCATGAGACCCCAGCATTCTGGCCAATTGGTCAACTGTTCTCAGTTCGGCGCCGCTATCGATGTGCCTCACAAAACCGGATAGCGTTATGTAGGGTTGCTGGAGCAGGTCTTCCTCATCGCGACATTGCAGCCCCGGTTCACGAACGCGCTCAAGCGGCTCGCCAAGACGCCGAAGTCGCATTTCCTGATTCCGGCCTGCTTGCTACGGTCCGGGGATTGAACTTCGATCGGGTGAAGAATGACCGGGGCAAATTCGGCGCGCTTCTGGAGAGCTTCGTGTTCTCCGAACGCTAGTGGAGGCTTGCGGGGAGCGCTTCGCTTAGGTGTGGTGCTTTACGATGGTGCTGATGTCGTGCCGTTTGGCGACCGACTGCCTGCGGCGCCTTTGTCGTCGCTCTGGAATTGAGCGCCTCAAGGAAGTGGTCAACAGCAGAAAGTGAAAAGGCGGGGCCGTAGCCCCGCCCTTATTTGGTGCAGTCAAGCTGCTTGTTAACAGCTGGCCCGCGATTTCTGAACGGGAGCAGCATGTGACAAGTTCGTAGGCATGTCAATTGCGCGGAAGCTTTCGCTTTGTCGCGATGACTGGCCTGCTGCCGGTTTGATGGACACCGAGATAAGTTCATTCAGGCTACCCCAGCTTCGCGTTCGAAGTCGATAGGACTGAGGTAACCCAGGGTCGAGTGACGCCGGGTCGGGTTGTAGAAG